>OLGB01000032.1_pt1 | contig 188712 bp, 193 predicted proteins | sample 1605691 | NCBI WGS metagenome assembly OLGB01 (sample SAMEA3888925, study PRJEB22519) | human gut metagenome | biome: human gut; feature: human-associated habitat; material: faeces | place: Denmark | collected 2010 | reverse complement strand
TTGTCGGCATTCTCAAGAAGACTTTCGAAGTAGATCAGATGCTTAAGATCTTTCATTTTTCGGCCTCATTTATTAAAAAATTTTAACTATATCTTCATGCAGACATCCCATGCGCGCCAGATGACGGTGCGCAGGTTGCCGATAGCTACACAGTCGCCGACTCTGTAGACCTTATTGTTATCCTTCCCGCCTACGGGAGTGGGAATAAAGCCGATGCCGTTTACAACACTGTCACACTCTACAAAGAAGGTGTCGCCGTTCTGAACGTTCTTAACAGTGCAGCCCTTGTCGGTGATTTCGGTAACGGTGGAGTGCAGATATACAGGAACCTTGTGATATTCCATTGCGTCGCGCAGGAAGGAGGTGTTTGCAAGGCAGGTAGCCTGAGCGGCAACGAGGTCACCTGCGTACTCGACGATGATCGGGTGTTTTCCGTAGTTGAGCAGCATATCGTAAGCTGCTTCGCAGGAGGACTGGCCGCCGCCTATAAACAGAACCTTATCGCCGACATCGACCTTATCCTTGAGCACCTGAGTGAAGGTGAGCGTCTTGTCAAAGCCTTTGATGTTGGGCATGGTTCTGGGAACCGAGCCGCTTGCTACGATGATATCGTCAAAGCCGTGCAGAGTGCCGAGATCGTTGACCTCGGTGTTGAGGCGAACGTCGATGCCCTGCTTTTCGATCTCATTGCGGTACCAGCGGATGAGCTCCTTGTCGTTTTCCTTGAAGGTCATTGCGGATGCGGTGAGGAACAGGCCTCCGAGCTCTCCGGCCTTTTCAAATATGGTGGGGATGTGGCCGCGCTGCTTGAGAACGAGCGCGCACTCCATGCCGCCGATGCCGCCGCCTATGATGGCGACTTTTTTGGCTTTCTTTGCGGGAACTATCTTGTAGCGATTGTGCTGCATGGTGGTCGGGTTCAGAGCGCAGCGTGCAAGATGCAGCGAGTCACCGAGATGCTGAATGTTGGGGGTGCCTGCGAACTTGGCCATGTTGAAGCAGCCGTTGTGACAGCGGATACAGGGCTTTATCTCGTTTTCGTTTCCGGCCTTTATTTTATGAATCCAGTCGTGGTCAACGAGATTCTGACGTGCTATTGCAACTGCGTCGAGCTTGCCTGCCTTGATCTCCTCGGCGGCCTTAACGGGATCCATTCGCCCTGCGCAGACTACGGGCTTATCGGTGAACTTCTTAATATGCTCAACATACTCAAGGTTGCAGTTATCGGGCATATACTGAGGCGGATGTGCCCAGTACCAGGCGTCATAGGTGCCGTTGTCGCAGTTGAACATATCGTAGCCTGCATCGGCCAGATACTTGACTGCCCTCTCGGACTCCTCCATGTCACGGCCGAACTCCTTGAAGTCGGTCTCGTAGGGCATTGCGCCCTTACCCCAGTCCTTGGTCTTGGAAACGACTGAGTAGCGCAGGGAAACGGGGAAGTCCTTGCCGCATGCGGCCTTTATTGCCTGAACTATTTCAACGGGGAAGCGGAAACGGTTCTCGAAGGAGCCGCCGTACTCATCAGTGCGGTAGTTCATATTGCTGATGGTGAACTGGTCAAGCAGATAGCCCTCATGAACGGCGTGAATCTCAACGCCGTCAACGCCTGCATCCATAAGCTTTTTGGCGGTCTTTGCGAATGCATCGACCTGATCGTGAATCTCTTTAATGGTCATGGGACGGGATTTTATCTCGTCGTACCAGCGGTTAGGAGTAGCCGAAGCCGATGCGGTGATATAGTCAAGGTCTGCTATGGGGCTTGCAAGCTTACCGAGCAGGGGGTGCTTGAGAAGGGTTACCATGGGCTTTGTGATAGCCATGGAGCGTCCCATGCCGGCTGCGAGCTGGATAAAGAGCTTGGAGCCGGTTTTGTGGAACTCCTTCATGTAAACGGCAAGATCCTTGAACATCTTGTCATTCTGGTACAGCCAGCGGCCGAGGATCGGATCCTTGATGCACTGCATGCCGGGCAGGATAAGGCCGACGCCGTCCTGAGCGCGGTTAAGCAGGAAATAAGCCGCCTCCTTATCAAGATGGCTGGGCTCCATCCAGCCGAACAGGGATGTACCGCCCATCGAACACTGGACGATGCGGTTGGGAATCTCGACATTGCCGATCTTCCAGGGGGTAAACAGGGCTTCATACTTAGGGTTCATTGCGTTTCCTTCCTTTTCCATATGTTTTTTACGCGATAGATATTATAAATGTCAGTATGTATGACATTTATAATTAAAAAACGGCAGAACCTCATTTTTGAAGTTCCGAAATGCCGTTAATCTTTACTTTTACTTTTTGCAGCGAAGCACTGCGTGAACATATCGCACATTGCGCGAAGCCTTTTGTGTGCGTCTATCTCTCCGGCGCTCGGTACGCCGACCGTAAGACGCTGCATCATGCCGAGAATGGAATCATAAGCGTTATAGTAAAGCTGCTTTATGTCAGCCTCAGGATCGACCGTTCCGTCCTCAAGCCCGCGCACTATGGCCAGCGAAAGGGGACCGGTGTATTCCTCAAAGCGCTCCGGCGGACGGTTTACTACCTTTTCGTTTTTCCCTGCGTTAAAGAGCGCGACCTCAGCGTCGAGTGAGAAGCGGATGCCGTCGGGATCCACAAACAGAATGTTTGAGTAGCTGTTTAAAATTATGGATATTTGCTCAATGCCGCTCAGTTGATTATAATCGTTATTGTCAAGCGCCCAGGCAATGTACTCCTTGGCTCTGTCCCAGTAGCAGAAGGCGGCGGCTATTACAATGTCGCTTTTCGTTGTAAAGTACCTGTACACCGAACGCTCGGTAAGGCCGGAGGCCTTTGCTATATCGGATACCGTAGTATTTGCAATGCCGTTATTTATGAAACAGTCAAGCGCTTTTTCCGTAACGAGCCGGATGTTCTGAGCTCTTACCTCTTCAAGTGACATATATATACCTCAAATTAAAATGTCATATTAACTGACATGAAGCATTATACACTCGAAAAATACGTTTTGCAAGAGCAAATAATTATTTTTTTCACATTATTTTCGGTTTTTTTTCCTTTGCTTTCTATTATATCGCCTGAGCTTTCTCGGATCGGGGATAAGAACGTCCACTGCGATATAACCTATGGCGAACAGAGCAATGACCGATATAACAAGAACTAAGCTTTCCATAGCAGCACCTCATCTCCTGGTCCAAATCTGCGGCGACAGCAGCAGAAGGAGCGGATATATTTCAAGCCTGCCAAGCAGCATGGCAAAGGATAAAACAAGCTTTGAAAATACTGAATAATCGGCAAAGCTTGCGCTCGGACCGACAAGTCCGAAGCCGGGGCCGACATTATTGATACAACTCACAGCAGCGGAAAAATTTGTTTCCAGACCAAACGGCTCGAAGCTTATCAGCAGAAATACGGCGCCTATTATAGCGATATACAGCGCAAAATAAGATAATACCTGTTTTTCGCCCTGAGCGTCAACACGTCTCCCATTTAGAATAACGGAGCTGACCTCGCGCGGGCGCAGCGCCCGGCGCAGATCGTTTCGGGCTATCTGCATAAGAACGACAACGCGGCTCATTTTAAGTCCGCCCGCCGTAGAGCCCATACAGCCGCCGAAAAACATCAGAACGAGCAAAACAGCCTTGGCAAACTGAGGCCATTTGTCAAAATCGGCAGTTGCATATCCGGTCGTCGTAATGATCGATGATACCTGAAACGCCGAAAGGCGCACCGCATCTGAAATGCTTTTGTAAACGGGGAATATGCTGACGGTGATGACCAGCATTGAGGCAAGACTTATTCCGAAATAGCACTTGAGCTCGTTAGACCTGAGCACCTCACGCCATCTTTTTATGAGCAGCAGATAATACATATTGAAGCTTACGCCGAACAGCATCATGAACACTGTTATCACCCACTGACAGAACGGAGAATAAGAAGCGATGCTGTCGGCCTTTATCCCAAAGCCGCCCGTGCCGGCGGTACCGAGAGCGTGAACGATACTGTCAAACAGCGGCATACCTCCGCACAAAAGCAAAACGATCTCAATAATTGTCATAGCAAGATATATGTAATAAAGGATCTTTGCCGTCCCGCTGGAACGAGGGGTAAGCTTGTCAACGCTGTGTCCGGGCATCTCGGCGCGCAGAATATTTACCGAGCGTTCAGGTGTCTTTTCCATTACGGCCATTATGAACACAAGAACGCCCATACCGCCAATCCAGTGAGTGAAGCTGCGCCAGAACAAAAGCCCATGGCTGAGAGACTCCACGTCAGTAAGTATCGAGGCGCCCGTTGTTGTAAATCCGGATACCGTTTCGAAAAATGCATCTGTAAATGAAGGGATGCTGCCGCTTATTACAAACGGGAGCGCTCCGAACAAGGATATTCCGAGCCATGAAAGGGCGACTATTGCAAGCCCGTCACGGGTATAAAGGCTTTTATTCTCACTGTGGCAGTGCTTTGTGAGAAGAAATCCGGCTACAGCCGCCGCCGATGAGGAGATGATAAACGCAAGCAGACACTTATCACCGTATATGACCGACACCGCAAGCGGCAGCAGCATGAGCGCAGCTTCGAGGATAAGTACTCTGCCAACTGTGTGTAAAACAAGCTTTATCTTCATTTGTCTATCACATCCGAAAGGTCGCACAGCTTTCTGCCAGCGGCAATTATTATCACACGGTCGTCCGGAAGAATAACATCATCACCGCAGGGAATGATGTTCTTGCCTCCGCGAATTATGCCCGCAAGCAGAATATCGGGCTTGAGCTTCAGGTCCTTTACGGGAATATTCGTGTAACCGAAATCAGAGGACACTACAAATTCAAGCGCCTCAACGGTTCCGTTCATGAGGCTGTAAAGCGTTTCCACTCTGCTGCCCATGGAGTTTTGCAGCGCACGGGCGTATTGAAGCAGCACGTCTGCCGTTATATGCTTCGGCGACACGGTGCATTCAACGCCAAGCTGTTCGGACAGCTCGTGATAGGCGTCCTGGTTGAGCTTCGCTATGACCTTGGGCACGCCGCGGTCAAGAGCATAGTAGGATATCAGAAGGTTTTCCTCATCCATTCCTGTGAGAGCGACAAAGGCGTCCGCTCCGTCAAGCCCCTCCTCGTCCAGCAGCTCATGCTGTGCACCGTCGCCGCGGATAATCACGGCGCCCGTCCCGAGCGCAGCGGATATATCGTCACAGCGCTTGTCGTCCTTTTCGATTATTTTGACGCTGTTGCCGCTTCTAATGAGCGCATCGCTCAGATACTGCGCAATACGGCTCGCACCGAGCAGCATCACATGCTTTGCCCTCTTTTGCAGTATGCCCATGTTGCTAAGAAGCTTCTGCATGTCCTCCGGAGCGGCTATAAGTCCTAGCTTATCACCGGCATGAAGGACAAAGCTGCCTCGCGGGATATGCGCCGTTTTTCCGCGAAGCACGGCGCACACGAGGAAGGACGCTCCGCTTTTGGCACGCAGTGATGCAAGAGTTGCACCGTCGATGGAGCTTTCCGGCTTCAGACATATCTCAGCCATCTCGAAGCGGCTGCGGGTAAAGCTTTCGCATCTTACGGCGGACGGGAATTTGAGAATGTTATATATTGCTTTCGCCGTGAGCTGCTCAGGGTTTATGACCATGGAAAGCTCAAGCTGCTTTTTTATAAAACCAAGGTTTTCGCTGCTGTATTCGCTGCCGCGAATGCGTGCGACGGTGTGCTTTGCGCCCATACGCTTTGCGAGAAAACAGCTGAGCATGTTAATCTCGTCCGAGCCGGTTGCCGCGATGAACAGCTCCGCGCTGCCGACGTCGGCGTCCGACAGAGTCTTGAAATGTGTACCTGCCGCGCATATGCCCATAACGTCATAGCTCGTTGTGACGTTATCGATGACCTCCCGGTCGTTATCAACGACCACTATCTCATGGCCTTCGCTTATAAGGCTTTGAAGTATGCTTTGGCCGATCTTGCCGCAGCCGACTATAACTATCCTCATTTGAATATTGCCTCGATTCATCTCTATCTATGATAAAATATAGCACCTCGGGCATTATAATGGGATTAGAGGATGTGCCGGGGCATTAAAGTTCTGTTAAATTGCAGACTCTAAATGGAAAATGCTTTTCGATTTGCGGCCGGTGTGTTATAATTGCGTCGGAAATGAGGTGTTGTAATGCAGCGCGAAGAGAAAATACTTGTCTGCCTTTCCGGCTCTGCGTCAAACGTGCGCGTTGTGCGTGCAGCGGCAAAGCTTGCCGAGGCGTTTAAAGGAACTCTTACTGCGCTGTTTGTCGAGCCAGCAAATCACTCAGTGCAGTCGGACGGGCAGCTTGAGGATAATATCCGCCTTGCGAAACGGCTCGGTGCGCAGATAACAACGCTCTACGGCGATGATGCGGCAACTGTCATAGCGGAATACGCACGCGTTTCGGGCTCGACCAAGATCGTCATCGGCCGAAGCCCCGGCAAGCGCGGCTTATTCTCCAAAAAGAGCATCGTTGACCGGCTGGGCGAGATAGCGTCGGATATGGATATATATATAATCCCCGACAAGCATGAGGTGAGAAATAAGGCGCCGGGCGCCCTGCTCGCGCAGGAGAGCTTCAGCTTGCGCGACACTATCGTTACAACACTTATGCTCTGCTTTTGTACAGGCATTGGCTATCTGTTTTCCGACCTTGGCTTTTCAACGGCAAATGTGATAGTTGTGTATATAATCGGTGTTCTCTCAATTGCCATGCTGACTGCCGGACGAAGCTACAGTCTTGCCGCGTCCATAATGTCGGTGCTTATATTCAACTTTTTCTTCACCGAACCGTATTTTTCGCTCTTTTCGGATACAAGCCATATTATTACGTTTGTTGTCATGTTTGCCGCAGCACTGCTTATATCGTCGATAACGGCGAGAGTAAAGATACAGACGCGTCAAACGGCGCTGAGAGTTTACAGAACCGAGGTCCTGCTTGAAACGAGCCAGAAGCTCCAGCAGGCGCTCGGCATAGAGCAGCTGCTTTCCGTAACTGCGGCGCAGCTCGGCAAGCTTCTCGACAGAGGCATACTTATCTATCCTGCCGAGGACGTACACCTTGCCGAACCGCGGCTGTTCCCTGTGCATGAGGATGATGATTTCAGCACATATCTGACTGATTATGAGCTTGAGGCCGCTCAATGGACGCTTGAAAACGACCGTCGTGCGGGCAGCGGCACTGCCGTATTTCAAAAGGCAAGCGGTCTGTACATGGCCATCCACGCAAACGGGAGAGTGTTTGCCGTCGCAGGCATCGCGATGAAGGACGCCCCTCAGCTCGAGAGCTTTGAGAAAACGCTCACTGTTGCAATACTTGACGAGTGCGGGCTTGTGCTCGAAAACGAAAATAATCGACTTGAAAAGCGCAGAATAGAGGAAAAAGCACGGGCGGAGGAATTAAGGGCAAATCTCCTGCGTGCGATATCGCATGATCTGCGCACGCCGCTTACCAACATATCCGGCACCGCTGCGCTGCTCATGGACAATGAGCTTCCCGAGAATAAACGACGGCAGATGTACACATCGGTGTACGATGATGCACAATGGCTGATAAACCTTGTGGAAAACCTTTTGAGCATAACACGCATGGAAGGCGGCAGCCGAATAGAAAACACTCAGCCGGAGCTTTTGGACGATGTGTTCCGCGAGGCCGTTTCGCATGCAGACAGGAAGCTTGGTGAGCACAAGCTCAGTGTTCAGCTCGGCGATGAGCTGCTTATGGCGTATATGGATGCGCGTCTTATCGTTCAGGTTATAATAAACCTGCTGAATAATGCTGTGAAATATACACCGCCCGGATCGCATATATGCCTTTCGGCCGCGGCGCGGGCAGACAGAGTGATTATAAGCGTTTCCGACGACGGAAACGGTATAGCCGATGATGTAAAAAACAAAATTTTCGATATGTTTTACACTTCGGGCAAAGCCAGCAGCGATGCACGGCGCGGCCTGGGTCTTGGCCTTGCGCTGTGTAAAAGCATTGTTGAGGCGCACGGCGGCAGTATCAGTGTTTTAGATAATGTGCCGCACGGAGCGGTATTTACATTTGATCTTAAGAGAGCGGAGGTGCAGTCAGATGAATAAGCCGCAGATTCTGATAGTTGAGGATGATAACGCCGTTGCAAATCTCATTGCGGCGACGCTTGAGACACAGGACTATACATATAAGCGTGCCGGAAACGGAACGGAGGCTGTGATGCAGGCACTCTCCTGTAAACCTGATGTTATGCTGCTTGACCTTGGACTGCCTGATATGGACGGTGTTGAGATAATCAAAAAAATACGCTCATGGAGCAATATGCCCATAATCGTGGTGTCGGCGCGCAGCGAGGATTTCGACAAGGTCTCGGCTCTTGACGCGGGAGCGGATGACTATCTGACAAAGCCTTTTTCGGTCGATGAGCTTTTAGCCCGCCTGCGCGTAGCCTTGAGGCGGGTACGCTATGACAGCGACCGCCTCGGCGAAGAATCGAGCAGCTACGAAAACGGAGATCTCCGCATCGACTACTCCGCCGGATGTGCATTCATTTCCGATAAGGAGATACACCTTACTCCGATAGAGTACAAGCTCCTGTGCCTTCTTGCGAAAAATACAGGCAAGGTGCTCACTCACAATTATATTCTCAAGGAGGTCTGGGGCAGCCCCACTGCATCGGACGTTTCTTCCCTGCGTGTTTATATGGCAACTCTCCGCCGCAAAATAGAGAAAAACTCCAACGGTGTGCAGTATATCCAAACACATGTCGGCATCGGCTACCGTATGCTTAGAATAAATAAATAATTTGTCGCAATTGCACTAATCGTTAACAGAAATTTCGTGAAAAATCACTATAGCTTGTGCTAAACTATACACAATATATAATCTTTAAGGAGCGCGGCGCATGAACGAAGTAAAATCACCGAAAAAACCGCTTGTTTATTACTACACGATAGTTCTGATTCTCCTGCTGGTGTTCAATTTTGTGGCCATGCCATGGATATCGGAGCATCAGATCAAGGAAGTCGACTATAATACTTTTATCAATATGGTTGATAAGGGAGAAGTCAGCGCCGTCGAGATACAGGAGCAGAATAACCGCATCCTGTTCAAGGGCGATGAAAAAAGCGGCAAGATATATAAGACGGCAATGGTGCCGGACGAAGATCTCGTCTCACGTCTGCTGAAGGCCGGCGTTTCAACAACCGGAGAGGAGATAGAGCAGACCTCGGCGCTTGTCAGTATACTCGCCTGGCTGCTGCCGATTATAATATTTGTTGCTCTCGGCCAATACATGTCGCGCAAAATGATGGACAAAATGGGAGGCGGCAACTCCATGATGTTCAACATGGGTAAGTCCAATGCCCGAGTGTACGTCAAATCCGCCGAGGGTATAAAGTTTGCCGATGTTGCCGGTGAGGATGAGGCTAAGGAAAATCTCTCCGAGATTGTAAATTATCTGCATGATCCCGGCAAGTATAAGGAAATCGGCGCATCAATGCCCAAGGGCATTTTGCTCGTAGGCCCTCCGGGAACAGGTAAAACCATGCTGGCCAAGGCGGTGGCCGGTGAAGCAGACGTGCCGTTTTTCTCGATGTCGGGCTCGGAATTCGTCGAAATGTTTGTCGGCATGGGAGCAAGCAAGGTGCGCGACCTGTTCCGTCAGGCCAAGGAAAAAGCGCCCTGCATCGTTTTTATCGATGAGATTGACGCGATCGGCAAAAAGCGCGACGGTCAGCTCGCCGGCAATGACGAGCGCGAGCAGACGCTCAACCAGCTCCTGACCGAGATGGATGGCTTTGAGGGCAATAACGGCGTAATAATCCTCGCAGCGACCAACCGCCCCGAGTCTCTCGACCCGGCGCTCACGCGCCCCGGCCGCTTCGATCGCCGCGTGCCCGTCGAGCTGCCCGACCTCAAGGGCAGAGAGGAGATACTCAAGGTTCATGCACGCAAGATAAAGGTTGCCGAGGACGTTGATTTTGGCAAGATTGCCCGCATGGCCTCCGGCGCATCGGGAGCGGAGCTTGCCAATATAGTAAACGAGGCCGCACTGCGCGCTGTACGCGACGGCAGACGCTTTGCCAATCAGTCTGACCTTGAGGAGAGCATTGAGGTCGTCATCGCAGGCTATCAGAAGAAAAACGCCATCATGACCGACCACGAAAAGCACATTGTAGCTTATCATGAGATTGGGCACGCGCTCGTCGCCGCAAAGCAGACACACTCTGCACCCGTGCAGAAGATAACCATAGTTCCGCGCACCTCCGGCGCGTTGGGCTATACCATGCAGGTCGAAGAGGGCAACCACTATCTCATGAGTAAGGAAGAGATGGAAAACAAGATAGCTACCTTTACAGGCGGCCGTGCGGCAGAGGAGGTCGTTTTCGGCTCGGTAACAACCGGCGCTTCGAATGATATCGAGCAGGCTACAAAGCTGGCCCGCGCAATGATAACGCGCTATGGCATGAGCGAGGACTTTGACATGGTCGCCATGGAAACGGTCACTAACCAGTATCTCGGCGGCGATACCTCGCTTGCGTGCTCTGCCGAAACTCAGGCGCAGATCGACCGTCAGGTCATCGCGCTCGTTAAAAAGCAGCACGATAAGGCCGTTAAGATACTGACCGAAAACCGCGAAAAGCTCGATGAGCTCGCAAGGTTCCTCTACGAAAAAGAGACCATCACCGGCGAAGAATTCATGGGAATACTCGACAAGTAAGTATAAATCCTCCGGCTTAGCCGGAGGATTTATACTTTACACCATGCTTTTGTAGTCGGCGCAGGGCTCAACATTGTCGGGAGGGAAGAACTCGTCGACGGGGAAGCTTATGCGGCCGAACATCGTGCAGGGGTCATCCTCGTTTGAGCCCACGCACTCCTTCTCCGGAAGACAGTAGTCATAAGCCGGGATAAGAAGCTGAATGTTTCGCTCAAGGCGGATGATTGAAAACTGCCCGAGAGTAACATAAACGTGACGCGTACCGCCTGTGACGGAGATATCCTCGCCGAAGGAGTCGAGTATGCTCTGCGGAATATCGCGCTGATCGATGCCGGGATCGGGCAGTGCGGTCTCGGCAAGCGTCATGTGCAGTGCAATGGGATCAACGGCGTCGACCTCGGCAAACGGCATGCTGCTGTCGCTGCTTGGAATGCAGCAGTTTCCGGAGGAAAAGCTTCTTACCCTGCCCTCAGAACCGAAGAGCATAACGCGCTTATCGAACACCGCAAGCCCCGTAAATGCCTGATTCGCCGGGAACGTCTCGCCGCTTATTTTGTAAAAGTAGGTGACGTCAACCGTGTAATAGCCGCGGTTGAGACAAATTCCATTCACCTTCACCTCGCATTGCAGAAGCTGAGCGCACTTCGGGCGCACGCTGAACGCGCTCTCTATGTAGGGAAGAGAGCTCACCGTGGGATAAACGCGCAGATCCTCGATGCAGTCCTTGTCGCGGCAGGCATCCATTATCTTTCTCGTATTGATACAAACGGCCTGTTTTATGCAGTCATTATCATTGACCGGACCGGGCACGACCCTGTCTGCCATAAATATACCTCCCAGGATGGAATTGAAGAAAACTTCAATACAGTCTATGCGCACTGTTCCAAAATGTGAAGAATATTGGATTTACAAAAAGAAAAGTATGTATTATTATATATGTTAGTAAGTAATAGGTGAGGTGGGAAGATGAATAAAAAGATTTGGCTTATCCTAATAGCCGTTGAGGTGCTTATACTTTTCGCAATGATCCTGGCGGATTTCGGAGTTCTGCACATGGCATCCGCGCCGGGATCGCCCAGGAGCATTATATTGCACATAACAACTGTTGTGATCATCTTTGCGTGCCTTGATGCTTATAAAAAGAGTAAATAACGTTTACCTGCTTAGACTTTGAATGTATAATATCATTTCCGGGAGAGTGCTATGGAACGATACGGCTTTATCCATGAGAAGCTTGACATAAAAATTCTAATATTGTTTATTCTCCGCCGTCTGCCGGGCATAGTTGCGCCAATTGATCTTCAGGATTTCACGCAGCAGTGCGATGAGGGCTTCGGCTATTTCGAGTATTCCGACTGCCTTGCCGAGCTTATAGAAAGCGGCCTCGTTATCGAGGAGGAAAACGGTCTGCGTGTCAGCAAACGCGGCGCGGACGCCGCCGAGACTGTTGAGAGCAGTCTGCCTTTTTCCGTCCGCAAAAGGGCGGAGAAAATAATCGCTCCGGAGGCCGAGAGGCTGCGCCGCCTGTCCATGATTACCGCGCAGCACCGCAATCGTGACAGCGGCTGCTTTGTTACCCTTGCCATGAGCGACGGTAAGGGCGAGATCATAAGGCTCAATATCCTCTCGTCGGGCGAGCAGCAGGCAGAGCGCATCGAGGAAAACTTCCGCGACAGGGCGGAGGAAATATACTGCAAAATAATCGCGCTTTTAGATAAGAAGCCCGAGAATAAAAAAGGGTAAAAAACGCCCATCTCAAATGGGCGTTTTAATATTATTACTATATTATACTGTGTATACCAGGAGGAAAACCATGGAGATCAGAATCCCGGACGGATACAAAAGCATACTCAGCGTTTACGATACGCAGAAGGCCATAAGCCTTTTAAAGCGCCTGTTTGAGGACAGGCTTGCGGCACTTTTAAATCTATACCGCGTGTCCGCGCCCTTGTTTGTTGACTCTAATTCCGGACTTAACGATAACCTGAACGGCTATGAGCGCCCCGTATCCTTCGATATTCTCCGCTCGGATACGACCGCGCAGGTCGTGCAGTCGCTTGCAAAGTGGAAGCGTCTTGCGCTCAAGCGCTATAACTTTTTCCCCGGCAAGGGGCTTTACACCGATATGGATGCTATCCGCCGCGACGAGGACGAGCTGGATAATCTGCACTCGGTCTATGTTGACCAGTGGGACTGGGAGAAGGTCATCCTTGCGGAAAACCGTAATATCGACTATCTCAAGCTCACCGTAATGGACATAGTAAAGGCTCTGTGCGACACACAGGACACCATGCAGGCTATTTACCCTCAACTCCAATGCCTGCCGAAGCTCGAACGAAATGTTACCTTCATAACCTCGCAGGAGCTCGAGGACATGTACCCTGATATGACGGCAAAGCAGCGCGAGAACGCCTTTACCCGCAAGCACAAGACCGTGTTTATAATCGGCATCGGCGGCGCTCTGCGCTCCGGCAAGCCGCACGACGGCCGTGCACCAGACTATGACGACTGGTCGCTCAACGGCGATATCCTGTTCTGGTGCGATTGGCTCGACTGCGCTATGGAAATATCATCTATGGGTATCCGGGTCGATCCGGAGTCGCTGGACAGGCAGCTCAGACTTTCCGGATGCGATGACCGCAGAGTGCTTCCGTACCACAGGATGCTCCTAAACGGCGAGCTGCCTCTCACCATCGGAGGAGGCATAGGCCAGTCACGTGTATCCATGCTCCTGCTCGGTAAAGCGCATATCGGCGAGGTGCAGGTGTCCATATGGGATAAGCACACCGATAAGGTCTGTGCCGAAAAGGGAGTAATGCTCCTGTAAAAAGCCGCATAAGGTATGAATATGGATTTCATAGAACTTGTAAAAGTAATAATAATCGGCATAGTTGAGGGCATAACCGAGTGGCTGCCCATTTCGAGCACAGGCCATATGCTGCTGGTGGATGAGTTTGTTCACATGAATGTAACGCCCGAGTTCCGCGAGATGTTCCTGTACGTCATCCAGCTCGGAGCGATACTGGCCGTCATAATCCTCTACTGGGGCAAAATGTGGCCGTTTCAGAGCAGGAAGAAAGACGGCAGCGTTATAAAAAAGGATACCTTCATCCTCTGGTTCAAGGTCGTTATAGCCTGCATACCCGGCTTTATCGCTTATCTGATCTTTGACTTTGTCGATAACTGCTATGTCGTTGCGGCAGCGCTTATAATCTACGGTATACTTTTCATCGTGATCGAAAATTGGAACCGCGGCCGCGAGCCGAGAGTGAAAACCCTCGAAGAGATATCGTATAAGGATGCGCTCATTATCGGCCTGTTCCAGGCGCTTTCGATCATTCCCGGTACCTCGCGCAGCGGCTCGACGATCATCGGCGGCCTTGTGATCGGGGTATCGCGCGTTGCGGCGGCGGAGTTTACATTCTTCCTCGCCGTACCCGTCATGGTCGGTGTGTCGCTTCTGAAGCTCCTTGCGTTCGGCTTTGACTTCACGAGCGCAGAGCTCATAACGCTCATCGCCGGCTGCGTCGTCGCCTTCCTTGTGTCCGTTGCGGTAATTAAGTTCCTCATGAGCTATATAAAGAAAAAGGACTTCAAGATCTTCGGCTGGTACCGCATCATACTCGGCGTTGTAGTCATAGTGTATTTTCTGCTAAAGTGAAAAATTTTACCCCCCATTGGACGATGGAGGGCTTTTTTAGCTGACGAGAGCCGAACCCCTGCCGCCTGTCAGCAGCTCTTTTCGGCGCTTTCCGCCTTTTTCTCTTTTATGGGCGTCAGCCCATCTGCATCGAAGAAAGACGAAAATCACCTGAAAATTGCAAGCTGACAGGTGCCTTGCAGTTTTGGCAGAGCCGATTTTTGCTCAGGCGAGGCAAAGCCCGCAGGGAATACTGACGTATTGACAAGGGCTTTAACGAAGTATGAGTGAAAATCAGCCTGCCAAAACCGACAGGTGTTCGACTCCCGTCAGCTATGCCGAATCGTTGCCATATGGTGTTAGCATGTGCCCGTTTTGAAAGGAGCACATACAATGAAGCTTAAAAACACATTATGCATATTACTTATATTAATAATGCTCATAAGCCTCGGCGCATGCGGCAAGACTACCGCGCCGAGGGCGACGGCTTTGCCGAACACCGCCGCCGAAACGCAGACGGAGTATCGCCTGACGGCAAAGCTCACCCCGGCTGATACAGAGAGCAAGAGTCTGGCAGCACATTTTACGGAGACCGCCGTCATAAGCTTTACAAACACAAGCTCTGATGTATGGAAGCGCATCTGCCTGCGCGATTACGCGGCATCTAATCTCGAGCTTGAAAACGATATGGGCGGCGAATACACGCCCGGCAGCATACGCGAGGTGCTCGATTCGGCAGGCAATACGCTTAAATTCGAGGCGCAGAAGGATAAGTCCGTCGTATACGTTACGCTCTCGTCGCCCCTGCGCCCGGGTGAGCGCACGACAGTAACAGTTGATTACTCGACCGAGATACCATGCGGCGGTGAGCGGCTGTGCTGGTATCCGAGCGGGGACTACGGCTCAAAGAGCGTTACCTGCCTTTCGCAGGCATATCCAATGCTCGCCGAGTACGTTGACGGCAAGTGGAACGAAACGCCGTATTTTGACGACGGCGAGTGCTTCTTCTCGCGCTGCGCAAGCTTTGAGATGACCCTCAGCGTTCCCGAGGGCTGTACCGTCGTATCCACCGGCAGCGAAACGCAAAACTCCGACGGAACCTGGACATTAAAGGCTGATAAGGTGCGCGACTTTGCCGTCATCGTCGGCGAGAGCTTTGAAAAGCTCACGGCCAGGGTCGGCGACGTTACGGTAAACAGTTATTACAATTCTGCCGCTGACGGCGATAAAAAGCAGGGCGAGATCTCCCTCAAGACCGCCGTCGATGCGGTAAACGCATTTGAGGAAGCCTGGGGTAAATACCCTTACGATACGCTCGATGTCGTTCAGGCGCCGTATAACTCCGGCGGCATGGAGTACCCCGGCATGGTGCGCATATCGGATTCCTATGCAGGCAGTCTGGAGCTTGTTGAGGGCGAAGTCGGTAAAATGCTGCGCCTTGATGTTGCGCACGAGGTCGCGCACGAATGGTTCTACGCTGCCGTCGGAAACGACCAGTACCGAGAGGCGTGGCTGGATGAGAGCTTTGCCGTTTACGGAGAATATGTCTATCAGCTCTATACAGGCGAGAGCGAGTCGGACGTTCGGGAGCGAGTCATGGCCTTTGACGGTGTGCTTCCGCAAAAGTACATTGACCTCAGCGCCGGTGAATACTTCGACGAGGGAACGGGCTACGGCGACTATATACACGCCGTATACAAGGTCGGACCGCAGTTTTTGTGGAAGCTGCGGCAGGCGATGGGCGCTGACAGCTTTGATGATTTCATGCACACATGGTATACAGAGCATATGTTCAAAGAAGTGACCACCGCCGACTTCCGCGAAGCTATTGAAAAAGCCGCGCCGGGCGGCGAGGTCAGAGCACTGCTGAGTGAATATCTTTCTCCGGCGTGATAAAATAAAATAACACAAGGCAGTAGTCGGTTGACTACCGCCTTGTTTTTGCTTATAATTGCCGTGAAACATAAAAGCATGGAGTAAAGCATGAGAAATATAGACGCAAAATTAATTGAAGATACCGTCGCACGCCTGTGTATCGAGGCAAACCTTTGCCTGCCGGACGACGTTACAGCTGCCATCGAGCGTGCCGAAAAGGAAGAACCCTGGGACGGCGCAAAAAAAATACTATCACTTTTGGGCGATAACGTCCGCATTGCGTCGGAAAAAATGCTCCCCGTGTGCCAGGATACGGGCATGGCCTGCGTTTTTCTTGAGCTCGGACAGGATGTGCATATTGACGGGAATATTGAGGAAGCGGTCAATAACGGCGTACGCCGCGGCTACGGTGACGGCTATCTTAGAAAAAGCGTGGTGTGCGATCCTCTGCGCAGAGTCAACACCGGCGATAACACGCCGGCGCTTTTAAGCGTAAAGCTCGTGCCGGGCGAGAGCCTGCGCATAACCGTCATGCCCAAGGGCTTCGGCAGCGAAAATATGAGTGCGCTGAAAATGCTTAAGCCCGCCGACGGCGTTGAGGGTGTGAAGCGCTTCATTCTGGAAACGGTCGAAAAGGCCGGAGCAAATCCATGCCCACCGATAATCGTCGGAGTCGGAATAGGAGGAAGCTTCGACAAGGCTGCATACCTTGCAAAGCATGCGCTCCTGCGCCCGCTCGATGAGCCGAATCACGATGAGTATTACGCGGCGCTCGAAAAGGAGCTGCTGAGTGGGATAAACGCCCTCGGCATAGGGCCGCAGGGCTTCGGCGGTAAAACAACGGCACTGGCAGTGCTGATAGAGAGCATGCCCACGCACGTTGCCGGACTGCCCGTCGCTGTCAATATAAGCTGCCACGCCACTCGGCGCAAAAGCGCAAGTCTGTGAGGTACACGATGGAATACAGGATAAGCGCTCCGGCATGCGTGCAGGAGCTCAGAAAACTCAAAGCAGGTGACAGCGTGCTGCTGTCCGGCACGGTGTACACCGCACGCGACGCCGCGCACAAGCGCATATGCGAGTGCCTGGACAGAGGCGAAAAGCCGCCGTTTGACCTAAATGGCAGCGCCGTATACTATGTAGGCCCGACCCCGGAGCATGACGGCTGCTGCATAGGCTCGGCAGGGCCTACTACCTCGGGCAGGATGGATGATTATTCTCCGCGCCTTCTCGATGCGGGGCTGAAGATCATGATCGGCAAGGGCAACCGCAGCAAAGATGTTGTGCGGTCAATGGTGCAAAACGGAGCCGTATATTTGGCAGCAATCGGCGGAGCGGGTGCTCTTATGGCGGCATCTATCGAAGAAGCGGAGCTTGTCTGCTGGGAGGATCTCGGCTGCGAGGCCGTGCGAAGACTCAAGGTAAAGGATATGCCGCTGACAGTTGCCATCGATAGCGAGGGAAACGATCTGTATAAGCTCGGCAGAGCACAGTATTTAAAAGAGGTAGAAAAATAATGGATTACGCAAAGGAATCACTGAAACTGCACTATGAGCTCAAGGGCAAGATCGAGATCGCGGCGCGCACAAAGGCAAACGACCGCCAGTCTCTCAGCCTTGCATACACCCCCGGCGTTGCCGAGCCCTGCCTTGAGATACAAAAGGATGTGAATAAAAGCTATGAGCTCACCCGACGCTGGAACACGGTTGCTGTCGTAACCGACGGTACGGCCGTTCTCGGACTGGGCGATATAGGCCCTGAGGCCGGAATGCCTGTCATGGAGGGGAAATGCCTTCTGTTCAAGGAATTCGGCGGAGTTGACGCCATACCGCTGTGCATCCGCAGCAAGGATGTTGACGAGATCGTGAACACCGTCGCGCTTCTGGCCGGCTCCTTCGGCGGTATAAATCTTGAGGATATCTCCGCACCGCGCTGCTTTGAGATCGAGCGTAAGCTCAAGGAGCGCTGTGATATCCCCGTTTTCCATGACGATCAGCACGGAACTGCGGTCATCATGCTCGCAGGGCTCATAAACGCCCTCAAGGTAGTCAGCAAGCGCCTTGAGGATGTGAAGATCGTGACCTCCGGCGCCGGTGCTGCCGGTATTGCGATCATAAAGCTTCTCGTATCTGCCGGAGCTGGAAACGTCGTTATGACCGACCGCACAGGTGCGATATATAATGGCCGCCCCGGTCTCAACCCGGCAAAGCAGGAGATAGCCGAGATAACTAACCCTGCCCGCGAGAGCGGCAGCCTTGCCGATGCGATAAAGGGTGCGGATGTGTTCATCGGAGTCTCTGCGCCCGGCGTTCTGACTGCCCAAATGGTGCAGTCCATGGCTAAGGACGCGATAGTATTTGCCTGCGCAAACCCCACGCCGGAGATATTCCCGGACGAGGCAAAGCGCGCCGGAGCCGCGGTCGTCAGCACCGGCCGCAGCGACTATCCCAATCAGATCAACAATGTCCTCGCATTCCCAGGCATATTCCGCGGAGCGCTGGATGCCCGCGCATCGGACATAAACGACGAGATGAAGTTTGCCGCCGCATATGCTCTTGCAGGCATGGTCAAGGACGCAGAGCTAAGCTGCGATAACATTCTGCCGCAGGCCTTTGACGAGGGCGTGGGCGAGACCGTGGCCGAAGAGGTCAGGGAGGCCGCAGTCAAAAGCGGTGTTGCAAGAATATGAAAAGACGTCTCTTTGGCGCGTCGGCAGGTATAATTGCCGTCATTCTCGTGTTCGGCCTTGTGAGCTTTCTGCTCACGCCCTACGCGAAGACCTACTCGGCAGCGCACGTTTCGCAAGCGAAAAAGCAGATAGCCCTCACGTTTGACGACGGGCCCGGCAAGCACACCCGGCAGCTTCTTGACGGACTGCGCGAGAGGGGCGTCAAGGCAAGCTTCTTCCTGATGGGCAGCAAGGTAGAGCGAAGGCCGGAGCTCGTCAAGACAATGCACGACGACGGCCACCTCATAGGCTGCCACACATGGTCGCATATAAGCTTTTTCGAGCACACCGATGCCGAAATAAAGGACGAGATAGACCGCACCAATACGCTCATCGAGAGCATAACGGGTGAGCGCCCCAAATTTCTGCGTCCGCCATATGGCTACTATACCGGCGCGATTCTAAATAAGATAGACAGCATTGCGATACTCTGGTCCGCCTCACCGCGTGACTGGGTGCATATCGATGAGGAATATATCTACAACTGGTTTTTGGAGCACGCTCGCGACGGCGATATAGTCCTGCTGCACGACACGAAGGACGCCACCGTTCCTGCCGTGCTGCGCGCCATAGACGCGCTGACCGAGCAGGGCTTTGAATTTGTCCGCGTCGACGAGCTTCTGTGCCGCAACGGCGATAAGCTCGCCCCCGGCCTCGCTTACCGCTTCTGCCCCTATGACAGCAGAGCATGGTATATTTGAATAGTGCCAAAAGCTCTCCCGTTTACAAAAACGGGAGAGCTTTTGCGGAAAAACCGCAGCTGTCAAAAGGTATACCTTTTGCAACGGCATCGACCCTGCTCGCACCGAATATCTCGTGCTCCTTGCCGCAGTCGGGGCATTTGAAGTAGCTCATGTTCTCGACGATGCCGAGCACCGGAATGTTCATAAGCTTTGCCATGTTAACGGCCTTGGCCACGATCATGGACACCGGCTCCTGAGGCGAGGTGACGATAATGATACCGTCAACTGGGCAGTCACAAACGGCATAACCAACGGCACAGGTAACGGCCGCTTCTCGCCGAACGACACCTGCACCCGCGCCCAGGTCGTAACATTCCTCTACAGAGCACAGTAAGCAGCATAACATGAGAATTAAAAGCACCGCATGGTTTCCCATGCGGTGCAATTTAATTTTATTAGATTATCCGTTGAATGCAATGCCGTCGGTGCTGTCAAGCGGGGCAATGCTTATCCAGGTCTTGCCGATGCTCAGGTTGAGGGGAGTGCCGTCCTTGAGCGTGTAATGGAAGTTGTCGGCACGGTCGGCGCGAGACCAGTTTATCTCAACATACTTGCCGCCGGTGAAGAAATAGCCGGTGCCGGAGCCCGTCAGCTCCATGGCCTGACGCCCGTAGCTGTCGATGGTCTTGGTTGGGATATTCAGGACGATAACGTTTGCAAGGTCAATCGAGCTGTTGCTGCCGCCGTCTGTGTACTCAGTGCCGCTGATGAATGCATTATAGCACTTCTTGTCGGCATCGTACTTGAAGGTCGTCTTATAATAGCCGTAGGGCACGGTGAAGTCGTTAGCGGAGCTTGTGCACTGGGAAGCGGCATCGGCCGAGAACTTGAGACCGTAGCCGGTGTCGTAGCTGCTTGCGTGCTTTAGCTCGTAATTGTTTGCCGCAAAGGAGGCAAGCTTGCTTCCGTCGGCAAACAGAGTGTGCTCAACGTTCTTGCCCTGGCTCAAACGGGTCTTATCGCGGTAATAGCAGGATGCCTCGCCGGAGCGTGCGCCGCGGACACCGTCGATGTTGTCGATGCCGAGGGACTTGATGTCCGAATAGGCCTGCTCGCTGCCGCCGGCGTGAACGTAGATCGCGTCATAGGCCTGCGCCATGCTTATGTAATAGGGTCTTGCGCTGCGCAGCGAGCCTACGGTAACTCCGTCAACATCGTTAAACACTGCCATCATGCGTGTTATGCCGCCCTCGGCGAGTGCCTCATAGATAATTGAAGCCTGCGACAGACCGACGCAGGGACGCGCATCGGGGTGGTTATTTATCATGACACAGTACGGACGCAGATCACTCTTGTCCTTGCTGACCTTTTCGCCCGTCAGTGGATTGATAGGACCGCTTACTACTTCGTTCTGATTCAAGCCGTCGCCGTTGACATCGGGCGCGCTGGGATTTGCCTCATCCTTGCCGCAGCCGGAAAACAGGCACAGCACCATCAGCATTGAAAGAACGAGCGCCAATATTCTTTTCAAATTGAAACACCTCACATTTTGTAGATTTGCGTAGAAAAATGGCATATTCATTATACTATTTGCCGGCCGTATTGTCAAACCGACGGAAATGTGTTAGTATTCGTGAAGGAGATGATAACAATGTACGAACAGATAAGAAGCGAAACCGAAAACGCAATAAAAGAGCTCCTGGAAAAGGCAAAGCTCAAGCAGGGCTCACTGGTAGTCGTCGGCTGCTCATCCAGCGAAATATTAGGAGAGCGCATTGGCAAGGGCTCGTCCCCCGAGACGGGCATAGTTGTCGCGGAGACCATACTCAAGGTGCTGGGCGATAACGGCATATATCTTGCGGCACAGTGCTGTGAGCATCTTAACAGGGCGCTCGTCGTTGAGCGCGAGGCAGCGGAGAAATATATGCTTGAGGAGGTCTGTGTAAGACCGATGCCTAAGGCAGGCGGCTCGTTCGCAACCGCGGTGTACGACCGCATGAAGGACCCCGTTATGGTTGAGCATGTCAGGGCACATGCGGGCATGGATATCGGATGCACACTTATTGGTATGCACCTGAAGGAAGTTGCAGTCCCGCTTCGCTTGTCCGTAAAGCAAATCGGCGATGCTCTTGTTACGGCGGCTTACACGAGGCCGAAGCTCATAGGCGGCGTTAGAGCGCATTATCCCGAATAAAATTCAGCAAGGCGTTGGATTGGCCAATTACTTGTGCAGACCGTCAAAGAACCACTGTTTTCAAAAAAAGCGAAGGCAGTGGTTCTTTGACGGCCTGAATGCTCCCGTACGGGGGAGCTTTTTGACTATATATTTAAATGTATGTTTGACAAATTATAATATTATGATATAAATTATTTCTTATGGAAAAGATAAGCTCGAGAAAAAACAGGATAATATGCCACATGCGTGCGGCTGCGTCAAGCGTAGAATACCGCAGCGAGTGCCGTCAATTCGTGTGCGACGGAGAGAAAACGCTCAGGGAGGCGCTGGAGTACGGCGCCGGGATAAAGCAGGTGCTATGGCGCGAGGGAAAGGATACCGTCGAGCTTCCCGAAGATGTTGAGCAGTTCTGCGCTCCGGCGGAGCTCGTGGAATACGCATCACCATTAAAATCCGGTCCAGGCCCCGTATTTACGGTCGCAATGCCTGATAGGAGAGATGACGAGCGCATAATGCGCGCTATAGTTATCGAAAATCTTCAGGATCCGGGCAATGTCGGAACGATAATCAGAAGCGCGAACGCTTTTGATATCGACGCTGTCATCATGGTCGGAGCGTGTGCCGACCTTTACAACCCAAAGACCGTGCGTGCGAGCATGGGCGCAATTTTCCGCCAAAGGGTTATGCGTATGAGCATCAAGGAGCTTGACGAGTTCACGCGCAGCCGCTGCCTGCCGCTGTTCGGCGCGGCGCTGAGCGATAAGGCGAACGATATCCGTAACGCCGAGCTTCATAGAAGCGCGGTCGCAATAGGAAGCGAGGGCAGGGGACTCTCCCGCGAGCTTCTGGATATCTGCGGCGGAGAGCTTATAATACCGATGAATCCGCATTCCGAGTCGCTTAATGCGGCGATCGCGGCATCGGTCATTATGTGGGAAATGTCGAGGTAGCGTATGAATGACGTTATTTACTGGCTGTGGCTGTCGACCTCGCCGCGCATCGGACCGAGGGCGATAACCTCGCTTCTTAAATACTACGGAAGTCCGGAGCAGATGTATTTTGCGCCGGTGGGCGAGATAACGCGCCTGCTGCCGCGCAATATCGAAGGTGCGGAGGAGCTTGAAAAGCGCGATCTCGATGCGGCAAAGCGAATATTTGAAAAGTGCGATAACGACGGTATAGATGTTATTACGCTCAATGAGGATGCATATCCGGAGCGCCTTAGGAACATACATCTTCCGCCCGCCGTCATATACGTCAAGGGCAAGCTTCCGAACATGGACGCAGAGCCCGCCATTGCCGTGATCGGTACGCGCAAGGCTACGCCCTACGGCATTAAAATGGGCATGCGCATGGGCTATGAGATAGCAAAATGCGGCGGCACGGTGATATCGGGCCTGACGGTCGGCATCGACTCGGCAGCTGCCGAGGGAGCATTAATGGCCGACGGCAGGGTGATCGGAGTTCTCGGCCTGCCGCATGAGCTGGATAAAAGCCGCTTTTCGCGGGATGTTGTAATGCACGGAGCGCTCATAAGCGAATATGCGCCAGGCACGAAGCCGTACAGCTCGTTTTTCCGTGCGAGAAACAGGATAACCAGCGGCCTTTCATTGGGTGTGACTGTGATCGAGGCTCCGCTCAGGAGCGGAACGCGGCTTTTCGTGAATGAGGCCGCCGATCAGGGCAAGGAGGTCTTTGCCGTTCCGGGAAATGCCGATCAGCCGAACTGCGAGGGCACGAACCTGCTTATCAAGGAGGGCGCAAAGCCGGTAACAAACGGCTGGGAGGTAGTCAGCGAGTTTTTGGCACTGTACCCGAATAAGATAAGAAAAGTCGAATTTGAAATGCCCTCCGGAGCCGTTCCAAAGTCCGAGGCCAAGCCCAAAAAAGAGCCCCGTGCCGAAAAATACGAGAAAAAAGTTGTTGACAAGGCACCCGACGCGGCTTATATTGACTTGCAGAAACAATTGGATAGCCTGAGCCCAAGTCAACTGAAGATAATCGGGGTGATGGATGAGCCCTCCATTCATGTTGACACTGTCATAGAGAGAAGCGGTCTTGCACCGGCAAAGGTTCTGGCCGATCTCACGCTTTTGCAGATAAAGGGCTATGTCCGGCAGGAGACGGGCAAGCGCTTTACTTTGAATATTAAGATGAAATGAGGATTCCCGATGCCCAGTGCAAAAAAGAATCTGGTCATAGTCGAGTCGCCGGCTAAGGCCAAAACGATCGAGAAGTATCTCGGCAGTAATTATAAAGTTGTTGCCTCCATGGGACATTTGCGCGATTTGCCAAAGAGTACCCTTGGAATTGATATAGAAAACGATTTCGAGCCCAAGTATATACCGGTCAAGGATCACAAGGATATCATAGACGAGCTCAAAAAGCTCAGCAAAAATGCGAAAACCGTCTATCTCGCGACCGACCCGGATCGCGAGGGCGAAGCAATATCGTGGCATCTCAAGGAGCTGCTTGCGCTTTCAGATGAAAGAGCAAGACGTGTTACATTTAACGAAATAACAAAAAAGGTAGTCACCGAGAGCATCGGAAAACCCCGTGATATTGACAGCAATCTTGTCGATGCACAGCAGGCGCGCAGACTGCTGGACCGTCTCGTCGGATACAAGCTCTCGCCGCTGCTTTGGAAGAAGATCCGCCGCGGCCTTTCCGCAGGCAGGGTGCAGTCTGTCGCAACGCGAATGGTAGTCGACCGCGAAAACGAGATAAGAAGCTTTGTAAGCGAAGAATACTGGCTGCTCGACGCAATATTTGAAAGCGAGGAAAACGCCAAATTCACGGCGCGCTTTTACGGCAGGGATGATAAGAAGCTTGAGCTTAAATCCGAGGACGAGGTCAATGCCGTCATCAATGCCACCAGGGATGAGCCGTTCAAGGTCAAGACCGTCAAGCACGGCAAAAAGCACCGCAGTCCCTCGCCTCCGTTTATCACCTCGACGCTTCAGCAGGAGGCCAGCCGCCGCTTGGGAATGACGCCGCGCCGCACCATGTCCATAGCACAGCAGCTTTACGAGGGCGTCGACATCGCAGGCTACGGCACGGTAGGTCTTATAACCTATATGCGTACCGACTCTCTGCGCCTTTCCGACGAGGCGCTCATGGCGGCGAAAAATTATATAATAGACCACTACGGCAAGGAGTATTACCACGGCTCCTTCCGTGTGTATAAAACGAAATCCGGCGCACAGGACGCGCACGAGGCCATACGCCCGACTAATATCGAGCTGAGCCCCGACGTTGTACGCAAGGATCTTACTCCCGAGCAGTACAGGCTCTATCGCCTGATTTGGGGGCGCTTTACCGCGTGCCAGATGGCAAACGCAGTGTATGATAACGTTGTTGTCGACGTCGCCTCCGCGGGCTACGATTTCCGCGCAAACTACTCTGAGATGCGCTTTGCCGGCTATACGGCGGTGTACGAGGAGGGTAAGGATGAAGAGAGCGACGAGCCTCGCAGCAAGCTGCCGTCTCTTAATGAGGGCGAGCAGGTGTTCCTCGAAAAAATGCTCCCCGAGCAGCAGTTTACGCAGCCGCCCGCACGATACACCGAGGCCACGCTCATCCGTGCGATGGAGGAAAAGGGCATAGGCCGCCCGTCAACCTATGCTCCTACGATATCGACCATAACCTCGCATGAGTACGTCGTAAAGGACGGCAAATATCTCAAGCCGACAAACCTCGGCGAGATAGTCACTCAGCTTATGGAGGAGCGCTTCCCCGATATAGTAGATCTTAAATTCACAAACCACATGGAGGAGGAGCTCGACGAGGTCGAGAGCGGCAAGCTCTATTGGAAGGAGCTGCTGCGCAGCTTCTACGGCGACTTCAGCACCGAGCTTGAGAATGCCGAAAAGGCGCTTGACGGCGTGAGGATCAAGGTTCCCGATGAGCTAAGCGATGAATATTGTGATGTCTGCGGCCGGCAGATGGTCGTAAAATCCGGTCGCTTCGGCCGATTCCTCGCGTGCCCGGCTTATCCGGAATGCAGCTTCACAAAGCCTCTCGTTATCGAGATGCCCGGAAAATGCCCCAAGTGCGGCAGCCGCATCCTCAAACGTACCTCTAAAAAGGGCAATACCTATTACGCCTGCGAGCGCGGCGCGGACTGCCCCTGGCGCGGCACCGCCGCCGACGGCAGCGAGATAAAGGGCTTCATGACATGGTATGTGCCGACAAAGGACAATTGCCCGAGCTGCGGCAAGACCCTGTTCAAGCACAGCGGCAGAGGCCGTCAGAAGGCATTCTGTATAAACGAGGATTGTCCGGAGTTCGTGCCGGAGGATAAGCGGGGCTATAAGAAAAAGGCGGCAGCCGACAAGAAGACGACTAAGAAAAAAACCACCAAGAAAACTAAGGAATAAGTATATGAGAGAGGTCACGGTCCTCGGCGCAGGGCTTGCCGGCAGCGAATGTGCCTGGCAGCTTGCCAAAAGGGGAATAAGAGTACGGCTCGTCGAGATGAAGCCGAAGAAAATGACCCCGGCGCACACATCCGAATACTTTGCCGAGCTCGTGTGCTCAAACTCGCTGCGCAGTGATGAGCTCACTAACGCCGTCGGGCTTTTAAAGGCCGAGCTGCGCAGGCTGGGCTCGCTCATCATGGAAAGCGCCGATCATAACCGCGTCGCGGCCGGAGGCGCCCTTGCCGTTGACAGAGAGGCCTTTGCGCGATACATAACGGAAAAGCTTCGTGCCTGCGAAAATATAGAGATCGTCGCGGACGAAGCCACGGGCTTTCCCGACGGAGAGTGCGTTGTTGCGACAGGTCCGCTCACAAGCGATGCACTGGCGGACAAGATATCCGAACTCTGCGGCGGTGAGGGGCTGCATTTTTACGATGCCGTCGCGCCTATCGTGACGCTTGAGAGCGTGGATATGGAAAACGCGTTTTTTGCTTCGCGCTATGACAAAGGTACAGCGGATTATATAAACTGCTCGATGGATGAAACCGAGTACAAAGCCTTTGTCCGTGAGCTTTGCGGCGCAAAGGAGGCCTCCGTACACGGCTTTGACGACGGCGGAGTGTTTGAAGGCTGCATGCCCGTTGAGGTAATGGCCCGCCGCGGTGAGGATACGCTGCGCTACGGGCCGATGAAGCCCGTCGGCCTGCGCGATCCGCGCACGGGGCGCGAAAGCTACGCTGTTGTTCAGCTGCGGCGCGATAACGCAGACGGAACGCTTTACAACATCGTAGGCTTCCAGACGCACCTGACCTGGGGCGAGCAGAAGCGCGTATTCTCCATGATACCGGCCCTGAAAAACGCAGAGTTTGTCCGTTACGGAGTAATGCACCGCAACACATATCTAAACAGTCCGAAGCTCCTCGACCGGTATTACAGACTCAAAACCGAGCCGCGCCTCAGCTTTGCCGGACAGATGACCGGCGTCGAGGGCTACGTCGAGTCGGCTGCATCGGGAATGCTCGCAGGTATTGAAACCGCCGCACGCATACTTGGCCTAGATCCTGTTGACTTTCCGCAGGAGACTGCTATAGGAGCTCTAAGCCTGTATATTTCCGGCGGCAGCGTCGGCGATTTTCAGCCGATGAACGTGAATTTCGGTATTATCTCGCCGCTTGGCTACAGGGTCAAGGGCAAGCGTAATAAAAACGCAGAGATATCAGCAAGGAGTTTGGCAGTTATTGAAGAGCTTATGAAAAAGGAGGTCTTCGGCTTTGAGAATAATAATTGACGCAATGGGCGGCGATAACGCGCCCGAGGCGACAGTGAAGGGAGCTGTCTACGCACGCGACAGACTGGGTGTTGAGCTTGTGCTCGTCGGCCGCAAGGAAGAGATAGAAAAGTATCTGGGCGAGGACGTAAGCGGTATCAGCATAGTCGATGCACGCGACGTTATCACCATGGAGGACGATCCCAGCACCGCAACACGCCGCAAAAAGGATGCATCCATGACGGTAGCACTGAACATGCTCAAAAACGGCGAGGGTGACGCAATGGTATCGGCGGGCTCAACCGGGGCTCTGCTCACGGGGGCCACGCTTATCGTAAAGCGCATAAAGGGCGTTCGCCGCGCGGCCATGGCGCCGGTGCTGCCCAGCCGCGAGAACGGCATAATGCTCATCGACTGCGGCGCAAACGCCGAGTGTACGCCGGAATATCTTCTTCAGTTCGCATATATGGGCAGCTTCTATGCCCGCAGAATGATGGGTCTTACTCAGCCGCGAGTCGGACTTCTCAACATCGGCGCGGAGGAGACCAAGGGAGGAGCCTTGCAGCACGAGACGTACAAGCTCCTGAAAAAGGCCAGCGAAGAGGGCAGAATTAATTTTGTCGGCAACGTCGAGGGCAGCACGATGCTCTTCGGCGGCGTTGACGTTGTCGTAAGCGACGGATTTTCCGGAAATATTGTCCTTAAAACGGCTGAGGGCGTTGCAAAATGGCTGTTTACGGAGCTTAAGGAGGTGTTCATGATGAACACGAAGAATAAGCTTGCCGCGGCGGTGATCAAAAAGGATGTCAAGGGCATAGCAAGGAAGATAGACTCAAACGAGGTCGGAGGAACGGCGCTCCTCGGCATATCAAGGCCCGTTATCAAGGCTCACGGCTCATCCGGCGACGAGGCGTTCTTTGCGGCTATCCGTCAGGCCAAGGCCTTTGCCGAGGCAGATATAGTCGGAGACATTGAAAAAAACATCGATTACATGAAGATATCGGAAGAAGCGTAATATAGTGAAGCAGTTAGAAGAAAAAATAGGATATGAGTTTAAAAACAGGGCTCTTTTGCTCAACGCGCTCACGCACAGCTCGTACGCAAATGAAAACAGGGCGGAGGGCGTGCCCAGCAACGAGCGTCTTGAGTTTTTAGGCGACTCTGTGCTCGGATTTGCGGCGGCAAAGCACCTGTACTCAATCGCGCCGTCACTGCCGGAGGGGAAAATGACCCGTCTGCGTGCGGAGCTGGTGTGCGAGCACAGCCTTTACGGCGTGGCTAAGGAGCTCAAACTCGGTGAATATCTGCGCATGGGTCACGGAGAGGAGAAAAACGGCGGCAGAGAGCGTGCATCAATACTTGCCGATGCCACCGAGGCCGTCATCGCTGCTATATTTCTTGACGGCGGCATTGAAGCCGCGCTCAGCTTTGTCGAGCGCATGGTGCTCAGCCCCGAGGCTGTAAAGGCGCATCACGCGTCGGATTATAAGACCGAGCTTCAGGAGCTTGTGCAGCGCAAGCCAGATCAGCAGCTCAGATATACCGATGCGGGCGAATCAGGCCCTGATCACGATAAGATATTCCTGTCGGAGGTTAGCCTTAACGGGCAGCTCATCGGCTGCGGCAGCGGAAAAACGAAGAAAGAAGCCGAGCAGGAGGCAGCCTGCCGGGCGCTTGAAAGACTTAATAAATGACAGCAAGAAACAGTATCATCCCCGTGTTTGTGCCGCACCTCGGCTGCCCGAATGACTGCGTGTTCTGCAATCAGCGCAGGATATCCGGCCATATCGAGCCCGCCACGGCGCAGACCGTTAAAAATGCCATAGAAGAAGCAGCCGCCTTGACCCCATCGGGGACAAAGCGGCAATTGGCGTTTTATGGAGGCAGCTTTACCGCCATACCTGAGGCGCAGCAGCTTGAGCTTTTTGAGGCCGCGCAGCCGTATCTTGCCGAGGGGGTCATAAGCTCTGTACGCCTTTCGACCAGACCGGACGCAATAGACGCAGCTGTGCTCAAAAGATTGAAAAAATACGGTGTTGCCGTCGTAGAGCTCGGCGCGCAGTCGATGTGCGACCGGGTGCTTGAGCTTTCCGGACGCGGGCACGACAGCGCGGCGGTTGAAAACGCATCAAAGCTCATTAAGGCCGCCGGACTTGACCTCATATTGCAGATGATGACCGGCCTTCCCGGAGATACTGATGAAAGCTGCATTGAGTCTGCAAAAAAGATTATCGCTCTTGAGCCCGACGGTGTGAGGATATATCCGACCGTTATCGTGCGCGACACGGTGCTGTGTGATATGTGGCGCGCCGGGACATATAGGGAGCACACGGTCGAGGACGCTGTGCGCATCTGCGCAAAAATAGTGCCGCTGTTTAATGAAGCGGGCATCCCGATAATCCGCATGGGGCTCAACCCGACGGAGGAGCTGTCGGGCGGTGACGCTCTTGGCGGAGCTTATCATCCTGCGCTCGGCGAGCTCGTTTTCTCACGCATAATGCTGCAAAAGGCGCGGGAGCTGCTTGCAGAAGTAAAGCCCGAAAGCCGCGTTGTGCTCGGTGTGAGCCGATCTGACGTCTCTAAAATGATCGGGCAGCACCGCTGCAATGTGAAAGCTCTCATGTCGGAGCTTTCATTGGCCGAGCTCAAAATTCATGAAGCAAGTGTAAAAAGTGGCGAAATACGCATTGTCAGTCTTGATTAAGACTTGCCTTTATTATAAAATACATTGAATGAACTGAAATAATGGGGTAGAACTTTTGTATTTAAAAGCACTCGAATTGCAGGGATTCAAGTCTTTCCCGGATAAGACGCGGATCACCTTTGAAAAAGACGTTACGGCGATAGTCGGGCCAAACGGCTCTGGTAAATCAAATATAGCCGACGCAATACTGTGGGTCATGGGCGAGCAGCGCTCGAAGACACTGCGCGGCGGCAAAATGGAGGATGTTATCTTCGGCGGCACCGAAAAGCGAGGCGCACTGGGCTTTGCACAGGTATCGCTCATCATTGACAACTCCGAGCACATCTTCGACTGTGACAGCACGGAGCTTATGCTCACACGCCGGTATTACCGCAGCGGAGACAGCGAATACTACATAAACCGCGAGGCTGTGCGTCTTAAGGATATAAACAGTCTTCTTATGGACACCGGCCTTGGCAGAGACGGATATTCTATCATCGGTCAGGGTAAAATCGCGGAGATCGTATCCACAAAAAGTACGGATCGACGCGAGGTCTTCGAGGAGGCCGCCGGTATATCACGCTACCGCAGCCGTAAGGAGGAATCCGAGCGCAAGCTTGAAAAAACGGAGGAGAACCTCCTGCGCATAAACGATAAGATAGACGAGCTTGAGCTTCAGGTCGAGCCGCTGCGCCGCCAGTCTGAGACGGCGAAAAAGTATCTTGTTCTGCGCGATGAGCTGCGCGTGTGCGAGATATCCGTTTGGATGGCAACTCTCGATAAGCTGCACGATCAAGCTCAGGTGGTGAATGCCGATTACGAGGCGGCAAGGGCCGAGCTTGACGAGGCTCACCGCAGTCTCGAGGCGCTGTATGCCTCCGCCGGCAGCATATCCGAGCGCATGCACGAAAAGGATATAGAGGCCGACAAGGCGCGTGAGCGCCTTTCGCAGACCGAGGCAAGGGCCGCTGACTGCGATTCGCAGGCTGCTGTACTCAGGGCAAACATCAAAAGCAGCGGCGAGTCGGTCGAGCGCATGAAAAGCGATATCGCCGGAGCGCAGGCCCGCCTCAGCGAGATATCAGGACAGATAGATGATAACGACAGCAAGGCAAGATCTCTTGCAGACAGTATTGCCGAGCTTAAGAATAAAGAGACCGGCAGCACTAATATCATAGAAGGCTGCCGTATGAAGCTTCAAAGCCGTGAAAACGCGGCCTCTCAGCTTCGCGAAAAGGTAAACCGCCTCTCCGTCGACTGCCGCAGCATGGATGCGCGTATACACATGCTCTCCGAAATGGAGAAGGAGTACGAGGGCTTTTCAAAGGCCGTCAAGACCGTCATGCGTGAATCGGGCAGGGGAAACCTGCGCGGCGTTCACGGTCCTGTGGCAAACCTTATAAAAACCGATAACGAGTATGCGCTCGCCGTCGAAACGGCACTGGGCGCGGCAATGCAGAATATTGTTATCGACACACAGAATGACGGACGCAGCGCGATCGAAATGCTAAAGCGCCTTGACTCCGGCCGTGCGACCTTCCTGCCGGTTGACACGGTTCGCGGCAATGTCATGAAGGACGCACCGGTGAACGATCCCGGCTTCGTCGGAGTTGCATATGACCTTGTGAGCTTCGATAAACGCTATGACGGCATATTCGCAAATCTCCTCGGCCGCACCGTAGTCGCCGAAACGCTGGGCGACGCTGTTCGCATTTCAAAGGCAAACGGCAACCGCCTGCGCATTGTCAGTCTTGACGGTCAGCTCATAAACTCCGGAGGCTCGATGACCGGCGGCAGCGCCGCACGCGGTACGGGTATACTCTCGCGTGCAAACGAGCTCGAAGAGCTCAAAAAGCACCGTCTTACGCTGGGCAGGCAGCTCGACGCGGCGCAGATAGAGCTTGAAAAGTCGGTAAACGCTCTGTCCGGACTCAGATATGAGCTTGACGCGGCAATAGAAGATCGTGCAGAGCTCCGGCGCGATATAGCCTCGTGCGAGGCCGAAATGCGTGCAACGAACGCATCGGCAGCGCAGCTTAAAGTGCTTGCTCAGAGCCTGTCGGGTGACAGTGAGCTCAGAAGGGCAGCCATAGAAAAGGCTCAGCGCACATGCGAGGTAATAAATTCGCAGCTTGATGCCGTTTTGAAGCAGCGCGATGATATACTGTCTCAGGCCGAAAAGATAAAGACCGAGATAGCAGAGATAAACGCAAAGCGCATGGAGCTTGAGGGCCGCAGAACAAAGGCCGATAAGGACAGTCAGGAGTCTAACCGCCGTCTGCTCGAGCTTGAGCGCAGCTGTGCGAGACTTGAACAGAAAAAGCTCTCCGCCGAAATGGAGGAAAAGCAGATCCTTGATAAGCTTTGGGATAATTATGAGCTCAGCCACTCCACCGCTCAGCAGCTCCGCCGGCCGGTGGAGAATCTGCAGAAGGAATCACGCGGCATAAGCGACCTTCGCCGCCGGATATCAGCCCTCGGCACGCCGAATATCGGGGCCATCGAGGAATTTGAGCGCGTAAATACCCGATATGAGTTCCTGACCGGTCAGCGCAGCGATATCGAAAAGGCAAAGAAGGAGCTTTTGGGCATAATCAATGATGTCACCAACGAGATGAAGGAGGTCTTTCTCGGCCAGTTCAGGCTCATTGACGAAAACTTCCGCGAGACCTTCCTTGAGCTTTTCGGCGGCGGCAAGGCCTCCGTAATACTCGAAGATGAGGATGATCCGCTCGAGTGCGGCATTGAGATAAAGGTGCAGCCGCCTGGAAAGGCTGTGTCGAATATAAGCCTGCTGTCCGGCGGTGAGAAGGCTTTCGTTGCGATAGCGCTTTACTTTGCAATACTCAAGGTGCGTCCGACGCCGTTTTGCGTGATGGACGAGATAGAGGCCGCGCTCGACGAGGCGAATGTTATACGCTATGCCGAGTATATGCGAAGAATGTGCGACAGAACGCAGTTTATTGTTATTACCCACCGCCGCGGCACGATGGAGGAGGCAGACCACCTCTACGGCGTGACAATGCAGGAAAAGGGCGTTTCCAAGATCATAGAGCTTGATCTCGACCAGGCGCAGCGCTCTGTAGAAAATGACTGAGGAGGAACACGATGGGCTTTTTTGACAAAATGTTTTCCGGTCTTACAAAGACCAGAAAAAATATTGAGGAGCTTGAGGAGATATTCCGCAATTACGATATCGACAGTGAGGATTTCTACGATGAGCTCGAGGAAATGCTCATAATGGCCGATGTCGGCGGAGAGACCACGGCGCAGATAATGATGGACTACAAGCGCATTCTTCTTCGCCGCTATATAAACAAGGGCAAAGCCGCTAAGGAGGCCTTCGTCGAATACATGCGTGATATGCTCGGAACTATGGACACGCAGATGAAGCTTACGACAAAGCCGTCTGTGATCCTCATGGTCGGCGTTAACGGCGTCGGCAAGACGACGACTATCGGCAAGATGGCCGCAAGCCTGAAGGCAGAGGGCAGGAGCGTGCTCCTGTGCGCGGGAGATACCTTCCGTGCGGCGGCTGCCGAGCAGCTCGGTGTGTGGGCGGAGCGCTCCGGAGCCGATATCGTGCGTCACGAGGAGGGCAGCGACCCCGCTTCCGTCGTGTATGACGGCCTGTGCGCGGCCAAGGCTCGCGGCACGGATGTTGTGATAATCGACACCGCAGGCAGGCTTCATAATAAGGCAAACCTCATGAACGAGCTCAATAAGATCACGCGTGTTGTACGCCGCGAGCTCCCGGATGCGGATGTTGAAACACTCATGGTGCTCGACGCTACCACCGGCCAGAACGGCCTTATCCAGGCAAAGCAGTTTTTGGAGACTGCCGGTATTACCGGTATCGTTCTGACAAAGCTTGACGGCACAGCCAAGGGAGGCATAGTTTTTGCCATATCCAACGAGCTCAGGCTGCCGGTCAAATATGTCGGTGTGGGCGAGGGTATAGACGATCTTATCCCGTTCGACCCCAAGAACTTTGTGGAGGCGCTGTTTAAGTAATGAAGCTCATTCTTGCAAGCAATAACGCCAAAAAGCTCAGAGAGCTCAAGGCGATACTGTCCGATATGGATGTTGAGATACTCTCGCAGCGCGAGGCCGGCTGCAATTTCGAAGTTGACGAGACCGGAACGACCTTTGCCGAGAACGCATATCTCAAGGCAAAGGCGGTCTTTGACGCTACCGGCGAGGCTGTCGTTGCCGACGATTCCGGACTCATGGTTGACGCCTTAAACGGCGAGCCCGGCGTGTACTCGGCGCGCTACGCTCCCGGCGGCCACGACGCAAGCGATGAGGAAAAGTACATGTATCTTTTATCCAAGCTTGAGGGCGTAACTGATCGCAAGGCAAAGTTTGTATCAAGCATATGCTGCCTGCTGCCCGGCGGAGCGGAGATACGCACAGAGGGCGAATGCCCGGGACAGATACTTACGCAGCCGCACGGAGAGGGAGGCTTCGGTTACGACCCCGTGTTCATGCCCGACGGATATAGCGACAGCATGGCCGTGCTCGGCATCGAGCGTAAAAACAAAATATCACACAGGGCGCAAGCGCTCAAAAAATTTAAAACGGAACTGAGGAAGATAAATGGCATTGACAAGTAAACAGAGAGCCCAGCTCAGAGGCCTAGCCATGACCGAGGACACGATAATCCAGATCGGCAAGGGCGGAATAACGGAAAATACGGTAACACAGGTAAAGGATGCGCTCAAGGCGCGTGAGCTCATAAAGGGCAGAGTGCTGGAAAACAGCCTGCTGACAGCGCGCGAGGCGGCCGACGCTTTGGCAGAGGCATGTGCTGCTGAAACCGTGCAGACGATAGGAAGCAAATTTGTGCTGTATAAGCGCAGCGATAAAGAGCCTAAAATAGCTCTTGTAAAAGACAAGAAGAAATGAAGATTGCAATTTACGGCGGAAGCTTCAACCCTCCGCACACCGGCCATGTTGAGGCGGCCTTTGCCGCATCCGAATGCTTAAGGCCGGATAAAATGCTTATCATTCCGGCGAGCATACCCCCTCACAAAGAGCTTGCAGACGGAAGCCCCGACGCAAATGAACGCCTTGAGCTTACAAGGCTTGCCTTTGCCGATGTCCCGAACGCCGAGGTGTCTGACATGGAGATATTGCGCGAGGGCAAAAGCTACTCGGCAGATACTCTCGAACAGCTTATGAGCCTTTATCCCGGGGCTGAATTTACCTTCGTAATGGGAAGCGACATGCTCTTCAGCTTTGAAGAATGGTACAGATTCCGCTTTCTGCTTGAGAATATGACCCTGGGTGTGTTTTGCCGCAATGAGGGTGAGGACGCACGAGTTATAGAGCATGCTGATTATTTAAAACGGCAGTACGGAGCAAAATGCGTATTTATAAACCACGAGCCCAGGCCGATGTCCTCGTCGGATATACGCGATATGCTTCCAGACAGGCGCGGAGCGTCGTATCTGCCGGAGACGGTTTATTCGCGTATCATCAAAAACGGCGACTACGATGCAAGGCCGGAGCTGTACTGGCTGCGCGAAAGGGCCTACGCAATGCTTGCGCCAAAGCGTGTGGCGCACGTCGTCGGCTGTGAGGCTGAGGCGGTGATGCTTGCCAATCGCTGGGGAGAGGACCCGGAAAATGCGGCCGAGGCCGGAATTCTGCACGATATTACAAAAAAACTTGTTCTATCCGACCAATTGATATTGTGCAGGAAGTATGGTATCATAAACGACACGGTCGAAGAAGAAAATGTAAAGCTCCTGCATGCAAAGACCGGCGCGGCTCTGGCGAGAGATCTTTTCAATATAAGCGATGAGGTATATGACTCGATACGCTGGCACACTACGGGCAAGCCGGATATGACGCTTCTTGAAAAGATTATATACATGGCCGATTATATCGAGCCGAACCGCGATTTTGACGGAGTGGACGAGCTCAGACGGCTGGCTTATGAGAATCTTGACGAAGCCATGACGCTGGGGCTCAAAATGAGTCTTGAAGATATAAAAAGCTATGGGCAGGAGCCTTATTACGCAACTGTCGACGCATACAAGTGGTATACTGAGCATACCGCGCAGCAATAACACTGAGAAGGGATAAATAATATGCAGCTATTCGGAGGAAAAAAAAGCGGCAGACATACGGACAACGGCAGTAAAAGCAGCCGCCGCGCACCAGAAAGATACGACGATTATGACTATGCCGAGGCAAAACGCGCACAGCCCGAGAATACGGTGAGCGGCGGCAAAAAACAGAAAAAGAAGGGCAAGGCCGGTAAGGTCGTCCTTATAATCCTTCTGTGCCTTGTTGTGCTTCTCGCGGCGGCCTATGTTTATATTGAGTATTTCATGGACGCGCCCGACAGCAATAAGGATGGTATCCATAACAGCGATGAGCCGCCCGTAAATACGGTCGACGGCAGAAAGCCCGGAGTGTATACGATACTCGTCGCGGGCGTTGACGTTGTCAGCAACAATACCGACACCATCATGATAGGGCGACTGGATACGGTAAATCATACGCTCAATGTCGTGAGTATTCCGCGTGATACGCTCACGAACATAAAGCACGAGGTCAAAAAGGCAAACTCCGCCTATCATTATGCCGAATACTACTCAAAGCTCGAAAGCAGCTCATACTATGGCTGCGACCCGATAGAAAAAATGCGCGAGGAGCTTATAAAATCCTTCCTCGGCTTTGATGTGGACGGCTATATTCTCGTCAATATGGAGGCTGCCGAAAAGGTAGTCGATGCTATCGGCGGCGTGAAATTCAACGTTCCTCCCGGAATGGACTACGACGATCCGACGCAGGATCTGCATATCCACATACCGGAAGGACAGCAGACACTCAACGGCGAGCAGTTTGTTCAGCTCATGCGATTCAGAAGCGGCTATGCCGGCGGCGATATTCAGCGCATCGACATGCAGCATGAGCTCCTCATGGCTGTGGCAAGCCAGATGATAAGCCTGAAGAATATCCCGAATCTCACTGAGGTCATAAGCATCGTAAGCGACAACATGAAGACGAGCCTGAGCGCGGAGAATATGCTCTATTACGCCAAGGAATTTTTGAAGCTTGACAGCGAGAACATAAAGTTCTACACTATGCCAGGCGATACCGGCGGCAGCGTGTTCGGCTCAAGCTATGTTTTCTGCGATATAGACGCATGGCTCAAAATGGTCAATGATTGCCTCAACCCATGGGAGGCGCAGGTGACGGCGCAGAACGTCAATATCGTGACCTATAAAAACGGCAATTTCTATTCAACGACAGGTGAGCTTGCGGGAGGAATTTCCTCGTTCCTTAATTACAGCTCATCAAGCGCAATGGGCTCAGCCACCGTTTACACCTATGAAAGCAGCACAAGTCAATCAAATCCAGACAGTAAGGATGACAGCGAATGATGACACCGAATGAGGTCGTTAAGATAGCCGCCAAGGCGCTTAATGACAAAAAAGGCAAGGACATAAAAGTCCTGAAGACCGATAAGCTCACATCCCTGTGCGATTATTTTATAATCTGCACAGGTACCTCCTCCACGCATATAAAAACTCTTACAGACGAGATCGACAAGGCAATGAGCGAGGCCGGCGAGCCTCCCATCCGCCGCGAGGGCTATCGCAGCGGAAGCTGGGTGCTTCTCGATTTCGGCTGCGTCGTGGCGCATGTGTTCACCGAGGAAGCGCGTGACTTCTACAAGCTTGAGCATCTGTGGTCAGACGCCGAGGAGATCGAGCTCTCATCCCTTATAGGCCCCTGCTAAGGGGCGTTCGGACAAAAATCTAAACTATAAGGGAGTAGATTCTAAAATGAAATACGATTTTGCAGCAATTGAAAAGAAGTGGCAGAAAATTTGGGAAGAGACCAAGCCCTACGCGGCGATCACAGGAGATACAACGCGCCCTAAGTTCTACGGACTTATCGAGTTCCCGTACCCCTCCGGTCAGGGACTGCATGTCGGTCACCCCAGACCCTTCACCGCGCTTGACATAGTCTGCCGCAAGAAGAGGATGGACGGATATAACGTCCTGTATCCCATCGGCTTTGACGCCTTCGGACTGCCGACGGAAAACTATGCCATAAAGACGCATATCCACCCGGCAAAGGTCACGGCAGATAATATAAAGACCTTCACCTCGCAGCTGAAAATGCTCGGCTACGGCTTTGATTGGGACAGAGTTATTGACACGACCGATCCGAAATATTACAAGTGGACTCAGTGGATATTCCTCCAGATGTATAAGCACGGTCTTGCATACAAGACCACGATGCCCGTCAACTGGTGCACCTCCTGCAAGTGCGTTCTTGCAAATGAGGAGGTAGTCGACGGCGTGTGCGAGCGCTGCGGCAGCGAGGTCGTCCGCAAGGAAAAAAGCCAGTGGATGCTGTGCATAACCAAGTACGCTCAGCGCCTGATCGACGATCTTGACGATGTCGATTACATCGAGCGCGTAAAAATTCAGCAGCGCAACTGGATCGGCCGCTCCACCGGTGCCGAAGTCACCTTCAAGACCAATATCGGCGGCGAGGTCACGGTCTACACCACACGTGCCGATACCCTGTTCGGCACTACTTACATGGTCATTTCTCCGGAGCACCCGATGCTCGAGGAGTGGAAGGACAGGATAAATAACTGGGACGAGGTCGAGGCCTATCGGAAGGAGGCCGCGAGAAAATCCGATTTCGAGCGCGGTGAGCTCAATAAGGAAAAGACCGGCGTTCGCCTTGACGGTATCGAGGTTGAAAACCCCGTCACTCATAAGATGCTCCCGATGTTCGTTTCCGACTATGTCCTCATGGGCTACGGTACCGGCATCGTCATGGGTGTTCCGGGTCACGATCAGCGCGACTGGGAGTTTGCGACCAAGTTCGGCCTGCCCATCGTCGAGGTCGTTGCCGGCGGCGATATCACCAAGGAAGCTTTTGTCGCAAAGGATGACAGCGCCGTCATGGTAAACTCCGGCTTCCTCAACGGAATGACCGTAAAGGAAGCTATCCCCGCGATGAAGAAATACGTCGTAGAGCAGGGAATAGGCAAGGAAAAGGTCAACTATAAGCTGCGCGACTGGGTATTTTCCCGTCAGCGCTACTGGGGCGAGCCTATCCCCATGGTAAACTGCCCGAAGTGCGGCTGGGTGCCCGTTCCCGAGGAGGAGCTGCCGCTGCTCCTGCCCGATGTTGAAAATTACGAGCCGACCGATAACGGCGAGTCTCCCATCGCGAAGATGCGAGACTGGGTCGAGACCACCTGCCCGAAGTGCGGCGGACCGGCTGAGCGCGAGACCGATACAATGCCCAACTGGGCAGGCTCGAGCTGGTACTGGCTGCGCTATATGGATCCGCACGACGATAAGGCGCTCGTTTCCAAGGAAGCGGTCGATTATTGGGGGCCTGTAGACTGGTATAACGGCGGCATGGAGCATACAACGCTGCACCTGCTGTACTCCCGCTTCTGGCACAAGTTCCTGTACGATATCGGCGTTGTGCCGACCAAGGAGCCGTACGCAAAGCGCACCAGCCACGGCATGATCCTCGGCGAGGGCGGCGAGAAGATGAGCAAATCCCGCGGCAACGTCGTTAACCCAAACGATATCGTCAACCAGTACGGCGCTGACACGCTGCGCATGCACATCATGTTCATCGGCGACTTTGAAAAGGCCGTCTCATGGTCGAACGAGGCCGTCAAGGGCTCAAAGCGCTTCCTTGACCGCTGCTGGAACCTCATGGAGCTGGCAAAGGACGACAACAATTACTCCGCCAGGAACGAGGCGATCATCCATAAGACGATCAAGAAGGTCGGCTCGGATATCTATGAGCTCAAGATGAACACGGCTATCGCCGCTCTCATGACCATGGTAAACGAGTTCTACGCAAACGGCTGTACCAAGGGCGAGGTCAAGACTCTCATCCTCCTGCTCAGTCCCTTCGCACCGCATATCGCGGAGGAAATGTGGGAGCTCATGGGCTTTGCCGCAAAAGAGGGCAGGATGGCCATGCAGATGCACTGGCCGGAGTACGACGAGGCCAAGACCGTAGATGCCACACGCGAGATGGCGGTGCAGGTAAACGGCAAGCTCAAAACCACCATCACCGTTCCGTCCGATTCCGACGACAGCGTCATCGTAGATACTGCCTGCGCCGACGAAAAAATCAAGCGCCTGATAGAAGGCAAGCAGCTCGTTAAGACCATTGTCGTAAAGAATAAACTAATCAATCTTATCATAAAGTAAAGGTTGACATTGTGCCCCGATGTGAGTATAATATCATACGTTAAGCCATGAATTTGGCCCTTAAAGCGTCGAAAGGCGTATATGGAGGGAGTGAAATAAATGTCTGAAGTCTATGTCAAGGAGAACGAATCTCTGGACAATGCTCTTAAAAGATTTAAGCGCAGCTGTGCCAAGGCTGGTGTACTGGCCGACCTGAGAAAGAAGGAGTACTACCAGAGCCCCAGCGTCAAGCGCCGCAAAAAGAGCGAGGCAGCACGCAAGAACAAGAATAAGCGTTACTATTAATAGCGCAGCAAAATTCCGCATCGAAGGATGCGGAATTTTTTTATGCTCAGAGTGCTTTTTATGCCGGTCAACAGACCGTTTATTGACAAATTAGCATATCTTACTATATAGTGAAAGCGTAAAGGAGGTGGAGAACTGTGGAAGTGAACAAGACCGGGATGCTTATCGAGCAGATGCGCAGGGAAAAGAACATGACGCAGGCAGAGCTTGCCGACGCTGTCGGCGTGTCGAAGCAGGCCGTTTCAAACTGGGAGCGAGGCAAGCGCTTTCCCGATGTTTCGCTCATAGAGGCTCTTACCGAGGCACTCGGCGTGAGCGCGGCGGAGCTTATAAAGGGCGAGCGTATACAAACACCGAACATCAAAGAGTCTGAGGTCACGCAGCTCGTTTTTGATGCGCTGAAGGTGCAGAAGCGTGAGCTTGATCGCCGCTGGCGGCTTATAACGCTCATCTTCGTTGCCCTGACTGCCATGCTCTGCCTCGGCCGGGGCTACGCGTTTTTCTTCGATAGAATAATACTGCTCAATTTCGGAGTATGGAGCGCCTTTGCGATGCTTATAGCCATCACCTTCGGCTGTGCTGTCCGTTATTTCAGCACCGATGAGGAGAACTTCTATAAAACAGCCCTCAGCGCGATGGCCGCATGGATCGTCTGCGAGTCGTTTGCCACGATTGGCTTTAAGCATGAGGCTCTCGGCGAGGCTTTCGGTCTCGTGACAGCCGCGGCGGAAATGGCCTGGTATATCCTCTGCGGCCTCGCCGGAGCGTGGATAACGCATGCGGTGATGTGGGTTCTGAAATTTAAAAAGTGAAGATTGAATTTATTGTGTATATAAAAGAAAAGGAGGATGGTATCACATGGACAATTCAATTATTAGGCCGAAGATAAGAATAATCGGTTTGTGCGCTTTGTCGGCCTATGAGCTCGTGCTGCTTATTATAATGCTCGTCGCGGCAAATGCCGTCGGCTTTGGAACGTATATTGTCGATAAGGGGCTTGTTGCGACTATATCAACACCGCTGCTGCTCGTTCTGTTCCTGTTTGCGCTTATTTATGAGATACGGCGCTTTTGGGGCAAAAGCCAAAACCGATGGGGAAGATACGCACTCTACGCAATTGCCGCCGTTCTGATAGTCGGAAGTATGGTTTGGTACGCAGTTCACTCGCCCGTGAGCGGGAATCAGATACTCACGCCCATGCGCCAATACACAGATAACCTGAGAGCACCGCTTTTGGCGGAAATATCGCCTGCCGAGAACACGGAGCTTGAAGCGTGGATAGAGAAAAACCCCGCGGAAAACGACGGCCATGTGGTTTACAACAAAAGCGATCTTGCAGATGAGATCATCAGCACTCAGCAGGCTGTGCCGCCCTTTGCAGAACCCCAAGAGGGCTTTGACGTTCAAGAAAACTATTACAGCACCAAGCTTTATTCCGGCTGCGCAAGCGAGCGCGTGGTGCGGCTGCTTGTGAATGCATGGGAGTATCCTGCATCGCAGGAGGGCACGCTTGATAACGGCGCATGCTATAAGCTCTCGGGGAATGACGGCCAACACCTGATAGTTTGGCGCGGCCTGAACGTGCTCAAGGTCGATTACTCCGGCGCGGCAAGCCTCGCCAAGCATTTGGAGCTTTACACAAATGCAATTGGCTGAAAGGGGAATCGCAATGAAAATATCAGCATGCCCGTTCTGCGGCGGCGCGGCGGAGAGAGGCTATATCCAGTCCTCGCGCCAGATAATTTGGAGCGGCGAAAAGAAAGAAGGATTCTTTCTCGCCGGTGTCGGAGACGTCAAGGTAACAGAGGGCACTCTGAAACCTGGGGTTGCCGAGAGCTTTTTCTGCCCCAAGTGCAAAATGATATTTACGCCGATCGAGTAAACAAAACCCACCTTGCGTTTTTCACGCAGGGTGGGTGATTTTTATATTTCGCCGGGCACAAAGCTGTACGGCTCAGGCTCCGGCGTACATTATGCCGCTTATTCTTCAATCTCCCACGGCAGGCTTACCACGGCGTATTCGTGTCCGACCTCGGGGAGAAGCTTTTCGATAATATCGGCGGTCTTAATTTTAAGCGTAGACGTGTTTATGCACGGATGGAATCCGATGTATTCGTCCTTCAGCAGGTCTGCGTCTATGACAAGATGCACTCTGCCCTTGTCATTCATGAGCCCTAAAACGCTTACGGAGCCTGGCGTTATGTCCAGAAGCTCCTGCATATGCTCGGGGGAGGCAAACGACAGACGCGCCGTGCCTATCTGCTTTGAAAGAAGCTTTGTCTTAAACGGCTTATCACCCGGCATGAGCAGAAGATAAAACTCCGTCTGCTGCCGGTTTGTGAGAAAAAGGTTCTTGCAGATCTCCGCGCCGAGCGTTTTTTCGATATCGTGGCAGGCCTCGATCGTGTCGGCGTGCTCGTGATCGACGCGGCTGTAGCCTATGCCGAGCTTATCGAGCATATCATAGCAGCGCCGCTCCTTGGTCAGACGGTCTGCGCAGTTTTCGGGCCTGCCAACATAAAGTGTTGATATATCCATTTATATTACCTCTTGTTTGACGGCAGCCATATGCGGTTAGCCTCGGCCGCCTTTATAAGATCATCGCGAAAATCGGGATGAGCGATGCTGATCAGCGCATCCGCACGCTGCCAGGTCGTGAGCCCGGCGAGGTTCACAACGCCGTACTCCGTCGCAACATAGTAGGCAAGCGAGCGCGGAGTCGTTATAATATCGCCCGAGAAGGTCGGGACTATGCGGCTGTGCATAACGCCGTTTTTATCCGTATGCGTGCTGCTCATGCATATAAACGCCTTGCCGCCCTTCGACATCAGCGCACCGCACACAAAGTCAAGCTGACCGCCCGTGCCGCTTATCTGGCGCGTTCCGGAGCTCTCTGAGCTTATCTGACCGTAGAGATCCGCGCCGATGCAGGCGTTAATGGACACCATGTTGTCGTTTTGTGCTATCACATACGGGTCATTGACATACGAAAGGGGATAGCCTGTATAATCGGGGTTGTCATTGAGCCAGTCGTTAAGCTCATGGCTTCCAATGGCAAGCCCGAGAACGCCCTTGCCGGGATGCAGAGTCTTTTTGGCGTTTGTGAGCTTTCCTGCCTTGAACATGGCGAGATATCCGTCCGAGCACAGCTCAGTGTGCATTCCCAGATCCTTAAGCTCGCTGTCGGCAATAAGCTCGCCGAGGGCATTTGGCATTCCGCCGATGCCGAGCTGAATGCAAGAGCCGTTTTCAATGTACGGCAGCAGGAGATTTGCTGTTTTGACATCGGTTTCTGTCGGCGCGGGGTTCGGCATTTCAAAAAGCTGTGGATCGCCGGTCTCAACGATGTGATCGATCTCGGAAATGTGTATTCTCGCATCCTCGCTGCCCTTGATGCGCGGGATGTTGCGATTGACCTCAACTATGACGATCTTTGAGTTATCCGCGATGCATTTTGACATACCCAGCGACGGGCCGAAATAGAAATAGCCCTCGTCGTCCATGCCGGAGACAGTTACCATGCACACGTCAGAGGTGAGAAAACTTTTATAGTACCACGCAAGATTTCTGAACACCATAGGCTCAAAGAAGGCCCTGCCCTTATCGCACATTCTGCGCTCGTAGCCCGAGCAGTGCCATGTGTTGTACACGAAATGCTCCATATCGGGGTCGCATTCTATGACCTGCACAGGTCCGAATATAAGATCGCCGCGTATCTTAACGCCTCTGAGCTCGTCCCTGCGCTTAGCCAGCGCCGCGTCGCATAAAGCCGGAAAGCCCAGATTTGAGGTATACTCCACCCAGTCTCCGCTTTTAACGCATTTGACGGCATTGTCGGCGCTTGTAAGCTTTGCGTTGTATTCGCTTAAAAAGCCCATAACAAACCTCCTTATTATATTATTTATATCATTTATTTATATCATTATCGCATATTTTGCTCGTCCGCGCAACTTGTAAAAACGCCTGCACGGGTATATAATCAATTTTATATTTTTTCTTTTTAGAGGATAGATATGAAGCTATGCAGCACAGAAGAACTTGATATCGTCAAGACCTTTGAATGCGGTCAGTGCTTCCGCTGGAACCGCGGAAACGACGGCATATATCGCGGCGTGGTGGACGGCTGTTACGCCGAGGTCTCGGTAAAGGACGGAGAAGTTTACATAATGTCTGACGCGCCCGAGGATGTGTGGCCGGAGTATTTTGACCTCGCCACGGATTACGCCGAGATAAGCCGCACGTTTACGGGCGAATATCTCTCGGAGTGCGTTCGATACGGCAGAGGTATACGCATCCTGCGGCAGGACAGCTGGGAGGCGCTTTGCTCTTTTATCATATCCCAGTGCAACAACATAAGCCGCATAAAAGGCATCGTCGAGCGCCTGTGCAAGAGCTTCGGTGACGAAATAAAGGTCGGCGATAAGCTGTATTATTCGTTTCCGAGCGCAGAGCGGCTGGCAGAACTTGAACCGGAGATGCTTGCCTGTATACGCTCGGGCTACAGAGCCGAATATATTATATGTGCCGCACGCGCCGTCGTAAACGGCGATATAGACCTTGAAGCTCTCAAAAAATGCGACTACAGACAGGCGATAAAAGCTCTGCGCACTGTGCGCGGAGTCGGTGAAAAGGTCGCAAACTGTGTCGTGCTGTTCGGCCTGTGGCATACGGAGGCATTCCCGATAGACGTATGGATGAAGCGCGCTCTGAAGGAAAACTTTCCTCCGGATTTTTCTCCGGAGTCGCTCGGACGGTACGCAGGGCTTGCCCAGCAGTATATTTTCTATTACGCAAGGAGCAGAGGTAAGGAAAAATGAAATACAAGCTGCTTGCCGCCGATATGGATTCGACGGCCCTGAATTCAAGAAAGGAGCTCACGCCCAGAACCGTTGCGGCAATGGAAAAGGCGATAGGGCAGGGGATAACTGTTGCGTTCTCAACGGGGCGCAGCATAAGCCTTGTGCAGCCGTATATAGATCAGGTACGCGGTATGCGCTACGCGATAACGGGCGCGGGTGCCTCCGTCATTGATACATACACCGGAAAGAAATTCAGCTATGAGACGATCGATCCGGAAACGGTCAAATACATTGCAGCCCGAGCCGCTGGATACGTCATGCCGATATTATTTATCGACGATAAGACATACAGCAGCTCGTGGTGCGTCGATAACTGTGCCGATTTCGGCCTGAGTGCATATGAGCCCATATACAGGCAGGGCATGAACCTTGTCGATGATGTGTTTGCCATGTTCATGGCAGACCCCAGGCCAGTCGAGAAGCTCAATCTGTTCTTTGCGCAGGATGGTGAGGCCGATGCCGTCTACGAGCAGATAAAGACCCTGCCCGTGAGCTTCACATGTCATTCACCGCATTGCCTTGAGATAAACGCAAGCGGTGTAAGCAAGGCAAGGGGATTGCGGGCGTTGTGCGATGCTCTTGATATCGATATGTCCGAGTGCATAGCGATAGGCGATGCTCAAAACGATGTAGAGATGCTAAAAGCCGCCGGACTCAAGGTTGCAATGGCAAACGGAAGCGACGAGGTCAAGTCGCTTGCCGACGTCATCGCGCCGAATTGCGACAGCGACGGCGTCGCAGCGATAATTGAACAATATTTGCTTGATTAGATGCAGTAATTATAGTATAATAAACTGATTATGACTCAAGCTTGGAGTGTACGCTATGGACGAGAAAATATTGCAGCTGAAAAAATGGATAGACGACAGCGACAATGTTGTATTCTTCGGCGGTGCAGGCGTTTCTACGGAGAGCGGAATACCAGATTTCCGAAGCGTTGACGGTCTGTACAATCAAAAGTGGAAGTATCCGCCCGAGACGATATTGAGCCACTCGTTTTTTGTCCGCTATCCCGAGGAGTACTACCGTTTTCACAGGGAAAAGCTTGTTATTGACGGCGTAAAGCCGAACGCCGCACATTTAAAGCTTGCGGAGCTAGAGAAAATTGGCAAGCTGCGTGCGGTAGTCACACAGAATATAGACGGACTGCATCAGGCAGCCGGCAGCAAAAATGTCCTTGAGCTTCACGGGAGCATACTGCGAAGCTACTGCTCAGTGTGCGGAAAGCCTTATCCCGCGGATAAAATGAACCACGGCGAGGGAGTTCCTCACTGCACCTGCGGCGGAGTCATCCGCCCGGATATAGTGCTTTACGAGGAGCCGCTGGACGAAAAAGTCGTCACCGAGGCTGTACGCGTCATATCCGAGGCTGAGGTACTGATAATCGGCGGAACTAGCCTGAATGTTTACCCCGCGGCGGGGCTTATAAACTATTACCGCGGAAATAAGCTTGCTCTTGTAAATCTCAGCAGGACTCCGTATGACGATGAAGCGGATCTCGTTATAAACGAAAAGATCGGAAGGGTGTTCAGTCAGCTTTGAGCAGAATAGATGTATTGGGCGTCGGATTCGATGATTTGACGCGGGAAAATGCGATAGATATGTGCAAAATGCTTATTGACGAGCATCGCAGTGCATATATGGTCACGCCGAACCCGGAGATAGTCATGGCGGCCTGGGATGATCCGGCGCTGCACGATGCGATATGCGGGGCGGATATCGTCATACCCGACGGTATCGGCGTAGTAAAGGCAGCAAAAATCATCGGGACCCCGCTTAAAGAACGCCTGCCCGGCATAGAGATAGGCGAGGCGATACTTGAATACGCCGCCGGGAGCGGAAAGAGCGTTTTCCTGCTTGGCGCAAAGCCCGGAGTTGCCGAGACTGCCGCCGCAAAAATGAGGGAACAGTTTCCGGGTCTCAATGTCTGCGGCACAAACGACGGATATTTTAAAGAGGATGCCCCTGTTATTGAAAAAATCAATGCCGTAAAGCCGGATTTTCTCATGGTCTGTCTCGGAGCACCGAAGCAGGAGCTTTGGATGGCGGAAAACGCGCCCATGCTCAATGTCGGTCTCATGGCAGGACTCGGCGGTTCGCTTGACGTTTTTGCAGGAACCGTTATGCGCGCTCCGAAGGCTTGGCAGAAAATGAACGCCGAGTGGCTGTATCGCTGCATAAAGGAGCCGTGGCGCTTCAAGCGCATAGCGCGCCTGCCGCTTTTCATAATCAAGGCGTGGATAAAACGTATAAGGAAGTTATTCAATGGAAAAGGGTAAGCTTATCGTATTTGAGGGCATCGACGGCAGCGGCAAGTCCGCGCATTACAGACGCGTGTGCGCCCGCCTTGAGGCCGAGGAAATAGATTATCGCCATATCGTCTTTCCACGCTATGATAATGACAGCAGCGCACTGATAAAAATGTACCTCGGCGGAGATTTCGGCTCAAGTCCGAACGATGTAAACGCCTACGCTGCCTCTACATTTTACGCTGTCGACCGTTTTGCGGCCTACAGGACAGATTGGGGCAGCGCATACAACTCCGGCAAGTTTATCCTGTCGGACAGATATACGACCTCCAACGCCGTTCATCAGGGTGCAAAGCTTTCAAATGAGGAGCTGCCCGGATTCTTTGAGTGGCTGTATGATTTTGAATACGTAAAGCTCGGCCTTCCAAGGCCCGACCTTGTCATATACCTTGATGTCGATGTCGAGACCTCACTCAAGCGCATGAAGCACCGTCAGGAGAAAACACACACCTCGGCAGATATTCATGAGAAGGATATCAAGTATCTTGAAAACTGCCTGAGAGTTGCAGACAAGGCAGCCGATTATTACGGCTGGACACGTATCCCGTTTATGAAAAACGGCGTTGAGCGCGAGATAGACGAAAAGCATGAAGAGATATACTCTATCATCAAGTCCACTCTGTGAACAAAAGCGTAAAATACGCATTCAAAAAATCAGGCAAGCAAAAAGCCTCGCCGAGAATTATATCCATGAGAGCGACGAGACGATATTAAATAAGCTCCTTGACCTTGATGAGCTTGATAATGCCGGCACGGTGTTTCTGTATCACAGCGTCGGCCGCGAGGTATCGACCACTGAGCTCATAGAGAGACTTCTCAAAAGCGGCAAACGCGTCGCACTTCCCGTAAGCGGAGACGACGGAGCAATGGAGTTTTACCTTTTAAGCAGCCTGTCCGAGCTGACGCCGGGAAAATTCGGGATACCCGAACCACCGGTGACGCGGCCGGTAAAGCCGAAAGCCGACGACGTTATGATCGCTCCGGCACTGTGCTGCGATAAGCTCGGCCACCGTTTGGGGCACGGCGCAGGGTACTATGATCGTTATCTTGCACGATATAAGTGCTTCAGTATCTGCCTTTGCAGAAGAGCCTTGCTCGAGGATGAGCTCCCGGCAGAGGATACCGATATCGCGGTATCGCTCGTTTTGACGGATTGAAAATAAAAAGGGCTCTTTTCAGAGCCCCGTGCGGTCTCAGCAGCCGCAGCCGCAGTCGTTGCCGCCGCAGCCGCTGTTGCAGCCGCAGCCGCAGCTTCCGCCGCAATTGCCGCAGCCGAAGAAGAGAATTATGAGTATGAGAATGATCCAGATGCAGCTGTTATTGTTGTTGCAGAACATATATATTACCTTTCCCCGCGCATAGAATTTCGCAGCTCGGCCCGGCGCGGCGGACACACGACACGAAGCTTATCACGCGTTGAGCGCAGCGCTTGCTGCGTCTGCTGTATATTATGCCGTAACGGCAAATCAGGTTACAAACGGCAAAGGAGACATCTATGGCTGATAAGAAAACAGATTTTGACGAGCTCTTCGGAAAGAAAGAACCCGACCGGAAGCCCAAAAAGGCCGCAGCTCCGGCGCAGAAAAAAGCGCCTGCGCAGTCAAGACCGAGCGCGGCTGCCGCAAAAAGCGAAAATAAAAGCGGCCTCGCCGGCGGAGCGCTTTACTTTTTATTTGTAATAAGCGTCAGTATAATCCTGGCATGCCTTGCGTGGGCGGCGGCGACGGATGTTTTGGGCTTTAAGTCATCGGACACCGTAGCGCAGATCACCCTTGATAAGGACAGATTTACTTACAAAGAAGTTAAGGTCACGGACGATGACGGCAACATAAAGACCAAAAAGGTACATTATGCCGATATGAGCTATGTTGCCGACCAGCTCAAGGATAACGGTATAATCAAGTATAAGTGGCTCTTTAAACTCTTCGGATCTGTGTATAATGCAGACGAGAAAATCGATCCCGGCACATATGAGCTCAAGGCGATATACGACTACAAGGCGCTTGTAAAGAAAATGACCTCCGGCTCGGCCGCAATGGTCACGAAGAAGATAACCTTCCCTGAGGGCTATACCATGCGCCAGATATTCAAAAAGCTCAATGACGAGGGAGTTTGCGATTATGATGAGCTCATGGATGCCGCTGCAAATTCGACGTTTAACTACTCCTTCCTTGAAGGAACGGAGAAGGGCGACGCAAACAGGCTCGAAGGCTTTCTGTTCCCGGATACCTATGAGTTCTACGAGGGCATGCCCGCCGCAACTGCGATAAACAAGCTGCTTGAGGTATTCCACTATAAGATGACTGCAGAGATGCTCGAGTGGCAGGAGGAAAGCGGCTATACCATGCGCGAGATCGTAACAATTGCGTCGATGATTGAAAAGGAAGCGGCCAACGATACCGAGCAGTACACCATCGCGTCGGTCATCTACAACCGCCTTAAAAAGGACTGGCCGCTTCAGATAGACTCGACGACGCTTTATGAGTATCCCGATCATGAGGGCGCACCGACGGCGGAGATGCTGGCTAAGGACAGCCCGTATAATACACGTATCAGCAAGGGTCTGCCGCCGTCTCCGATATGCAGCCCGGGCATAACGTCCATAAGGGCGGCATTGCAGCCGAGCAGCACAAATTACATGTACTACGCATTGAACACGGCCACCGGTCAGCACGAATTTTTCAAGACCGCCGATGCGTTTAATGCCTTTGTCGCAACACAGAATTATGGCTGATAAACGATGTGAGCTTCTTGCTCCGGCAGGAGATACGGAGCGTCTGTGTATGGCACTGCACTACGGCGCGGATGCTGTTTATCTCGCCGGTAAGCGCTTCGGAATGAGAGCCGCGGCAGGTAACTTCTCAATGGATGAGCTCGCCCGAGCCTGTGAAATGGCACATTATAAGGGCGCGCAGGTGCATTTGACATGCAACACCTTGCCGCGAGAGGATGAGATCAAGGCGCTGCCCGACTTTCTTATAGAGGCGAAAAATGCCGGAGTCGACGCGTTTATAATAGCAGATCTCGGCGTTATGAAGGCGGCCGAAAAATATGCGCCCGATGTGCAGCGCCATGTAAGCACTCAGCTTGGTGTTATAAACAGCGCTACGGCACGTGTCCTGTACGACATGGGCGCAAGCCGCGTAGTGCTTGCACGGGAAACGCCCATGCGCGATATATACGAGATCCGAGCAAATACGCCGAAGGAGCTCGAGATAGAGGCCTTTGTCCACGGCGCGATGTGCGTATCGTTTTCGGGACGCTGCCTGCTGTCAAATTATTTGACAGGCCGTGACGCGAACCGCGGGGAATGCGCACAGCCCTGCCGCTGGAAATACCGCCTTGTCGAAGAAAAGCGCCCCGGCGAGTATTTCGATATCACCGAGGATAACGGCACATATATCATGAACTCACGCGATATGTGCATGATAGATCACATACCGGAGCTCATTGACGCGGGCGTTACGAGCTTCAAGATAGAAGGCAGAATGAAATCGGCTTATTATGCGGCCGCAGTCACAAACGCCTATCGCCATGCTATAGACTTCGCACTGAAGGGGGAGGAGCTTCCTCAGATCTGGCGCGATGAGGTAGATAAGCTCAGCCACCGCCCGTATTGCACAGGCTTTTACTATGGTGACCCCGGCCAGCATTATTCGGAGACAAGCTATTATTCCGATGCTGAGATCTGCGCTGTTGTGGAGCAATGTGACGATGACGGAAATGCCGTTTTGACGCAGAGAAACCGCTTCCGCCTCGGCGACGAGCTGGAGCTTATGACAAACGACCATGAACCGGTACCGTTTACGGTCGAATACATGGAAAACGCCGACGGCGAGTCGATTGAAGCTGCGCCGCACGCGGTGATGACGATAAGAATGAAGCTGCCTGTAAAGTGCAGCCGCCTGTCGATTCTCAGGCGCATGAAGAAGACATATTAAAAAGGAGAAGATATATGAGGGCATACGGACTAAACGAATTGAGAGAAATGTTCCTGAGCTTTTTCGAGAGCAAGGGACACCTGAGACTGCCCAGCTTTTCGCTGGTGCCGCAGAACGACAAATCCATCCTGCTCATAAATGCCGGTATGACTCCGATGAAGCCTTGGTTCAAGGGTGAGCAGATACCGCCTCGTAAGCGCGTGTGCACCTGCCAGAAGTGCATCCGCACGGGTGATATCGACAATGTCGGCCACACCGCACGCCACGGCACTTATTTTGAGATGCTCGGCAACTTCTCCTTCGGAGATTATTTTAAGCACGAGGCCATCGCCTGGAGCTGGGAGTTCCTAACGAGCGAGGAGTGGGTAGGACTCGACCCGAACAGGCTTTATCCCTCGGTGTACCTCGACGATGATGAGGCCTGGAGCATCTGGCATGACGAGATAGGCATACCCGCCGAGAAGATATTCCGCTTCGGCAAGGAGGATAATTTCTGGGAGCATGGGGCAGGCCCCTGCGGTCCCTGCTCTGAGATATACTATGACAGAGGCGAGAAATACGGCTGCGGCAGACCCGACTGCACCGTTGGCTGCGACTGCGACCGTTATATAGAGGTTTGGAACAACGTCTTCTCGCAGTTTGATAACGACGGACACGGAAACTATACTGAGCTTTCGCAGAAAAATATCGATACCGGCATGGGTCTTGAGCGTCTTGCGGTCGTCTGCCAGGGCGTAAATTCGCTGTTTGATGTTGATACCGTAATGAATATTACCCACAAGGTTTCCGAGATCACCGGTGCGCATTATGGCGAGAGTGAAAAGCGCGACGTATCCCTGCGCGTTATCACCGACCATATCCGCAGCGCGACGTTTATGATCTGCGACGGCATACTTCCGTCGAACGAGGGCCGCGGCTATGTTCTGCGCAGACTTCTGAGAAGAGCCGCACGTCACGGCAAGCTTCTCGGCGTAAACGAGCCCTTCCTTTACAGCATAATCGACACCGTTATCCATGAAAATGAGTGCCAGTATCCCGAGCTGCGCGAAAAACAGCAGTATATAACCCGCGTTGTAAAGAGCGAGGAGGACAGCTTTGCAAAAACCATCGACGCAGGCATGCAGATATATAACAGTCTGCTTGAGGAGCACAAGGCAAAGGGCGAGACGGTATTCTCCGGTGCAGATGCCTTCAAGCTCTATGACACCTACGGCTTTCCTGTGGATATGACTGCTGAAATGCTCGTTGATGAGGGCATGACACTCGACCAGGACGAGTTCAGGACTCTTATGGAGGAGCAGCGCATACGTGCCCGCGAGGCCAGAAAGGCTCTCGGCGATCTCGGCTGGGAGGGGATCGACCTCGGCCTTGACGCGACTCCGACTGAGTTTACTGGCTACGATAAGCTCACAGATACTGCGACGGTTCTCGCCATTGTAAACGGTGACGAGCTCGCCGGTGAGATAAGCGAGGGTTGTGAGGGCATCATTGTCATGGACAAGACCCCGTTCTATGCCGAGATGGGCGGCCAGCTTGCCGATAAGGGCGAGATCGGCTTCAGCCTTGAGGATGTCGAGCACGGGCAGCTCACGAAGTTCATAGTAAATAATGTCAAAAAAGATAAAGGCAACAAGTATCTGCACTACGGCGTGTGTGAGTCCGGCGCAATATCCGTCGGCGAGGAGGTCGTGGCCTCCGTAGATCCGGAGCGCCGCAAGGCTATATCCCGTGCGCATTCTGCAACGCATCTGCTGCACGCGGCTCTTAGAAAAATTCTGGGAGACCATGTCCATCAAGCCGGCTCGCTCGTCGATGCCGATACACTGCGCTTTGACTTTACGCACTTTGAGGCAATGACCCCCAAGGAGATTGCCGCTGTCGAGGATGCGGTCAACAATGCGGTGCTCGACGGCGTTGACATCACGGTTTGCGAAATGAGCCTTGAGGATGCCAAAAACAGCGGTGCTACAGCACTGTTCGGTGAAAAATACGGTGATTTTGTACGTGTCGTAAAAATGGGCGATTACAGCACGGAGCTTTGCGGCGGTACACATCTTGACAATACCGCAAAGGTAGGGATGTTCCATATAACAAGCGAATACTCCGTAGCAAGCGGCGTTCGCCGTATTGAGGCTGTCACCGGCAGGAAATATCTCGAAATGGCAAAGCGCTCATATATGACCGTCGCCCGTGCAGCCGAGAGTCTCAAGGCAAAACCGAGCGAGCTTCTGACAAAAGCCGAGGGCTTTGTCAGCGAGGTCAAGAACCTGCGTCAGAAGGTCGAAAAAATGAAGGATAAGATCCTTGCAAGTGACGTAGAGCGCTTCCTGTTTGCCGCAAAGAAGATAGGCGACTTTGATGTTCTGACCGCAACGCGCACGGATCTTGACGCAAACGACCTCAGAAAGATCGGCGATTTCCTTCGCGATAAGGATCCGAAGATTATTGCCGTGCTCGCAACAGCAAACGAATCCAAGGTCACATTCACAGCCTGCTGTGGCAAGGATGCCGTGGCGGCAGGCATCAAGGCCGGAGATATCGTCAAGGCTGTCTCTGCCGTTTCAGGCGGCAAGGGCGGCGGCAAGCCGGACTCGGCCATGGGAGGCGGCAACGATGTGCTCAAAATGGACAACGCCCTTGCTATAGTCGACGATCTCGTCGCCGAAAAGCTCGGACTTTAACAGGAGGTAAGATCAATGAACGATTGTTTGTTTTGCAAGATAATAGCGGGGGATATCCCCTCAACGAAGGTGTATGAGGACGAAAACGTTTTTGCGTTCCGTGATATAAATCCGCAGGCACCGGTGCATGTCCTGGTTCTTCCCAGGCAGCATATCTGCTGCGCGGACGAGATAAACGCGGATAATTCCGCGCTCGTCGGCAAGTGCTTTGAGGCTGTTGCAAAGATTGCAAAGGGCGAGGGGCTTACAAACGGCTACCGCATCGTAAATAACTGCGGTGAGGATGGCGGGCAGACTGTAAAGCATTTGCATTTCCATCTCCTCGGCGGTAAAAAGCTTCCCGAGGGCATGGCATAAGTATAGATAAATACAGCAAAAAAGCAGCGTTTTGCTGCTTTTTTGCGCATTAGAGGTTCGGGGTATGAGAGGAGTCCGCACACTGTGTGCAGCTTCAATTGGATATTGCTCTGCGGTGTTTTTATCGCACTATCTGCTTTCAGGAGAAAGCCTTGCAGCGGTGCTTTTGCTGCCTGTTATCATTATGATGGCGGCTTTGCTGCTTCGCGGCAGGATGCGCACGAGGCTTATCATAGTCGCGGCCGCTATGGCCGTCGGCTTTGGCCATTACAGGCTGCATACCGTGCAGACGGTTGAAAAATGCGAGATATATGCCGATAAGGAGATCACTGCGACGGCCCGGCTGACCGACTATCCCGATGTGCGCGACCGCTGCACGCTGCTGAGCGTAAAAATAACGGGCCCGGAGCTTCCGAACGTCAACGCGCTTATTATCGACTATTCAAACGAGAAGTACGATTTTGCTCCCGGTGACGAGATACGGGTAAAACTTAAGCTGCGCAGCGTCACCGAACGCTTCGGCGAAGAGACGGATTCAAATATCTCAAAGGGCGTGTATCTGAGCGGCTATACATCTGAAAAGATAGAAAAGACCGGCCATTGGACGGGATCGGTCCTGTATCTGCCGAAGATAATAGGTAATGCCCTGCACAATGAGATCGGACGTATCTTTCCCGCAGACACGGCTCCGTTTATGAAGGCTCTGCTTGCCGGATATAAGGATGATTATTATCAAAACGATAAGCTCTATGCCTCGATGAACGTCGCAGGACTTGCACACGTCGTTGCCGTATCGGGTATGCATGTTGCCTTCCTCGTCGGTGTATTGCAGAGCATTCTCGGCAAAAACCGCAGATCGTCGATAATTTGCATAGCTCTGGTGTGGCTGTTTGTCGTCATGGTAGGCTCGCCGCCGTCGGCGGTGAGGGCGGGGATAATGATAGGCATCCCCATGCTCGCACCGGTATTCGGCAGGGTAAACGACCGTGCGACAACGCTGTCATTTGCTCTTGCCTTGATACTTATCTCAAATCCGTTTTCGGCAGGAAGTGTTGCACTTCAGCTATCCTTCGGATCGGTGTCCGGAATGTTATTGTTCTCGCAGCCGATATATGAGCTTTTAAGCTCAAGGCTAAGGGTACCGAAGATGCTTGAGAGACCGTGGAGATACATTATCGCAACGCTCTCAAGCTCGCTTGCAGTTACGGTATTCACATGTCCGCTGATGGCGGCGCATTTCGGCTATGTTACGCTCCTTGCGCCGATAATGAATATTCTCTGCCTGTGGGCGATATCATTTTTGTTCATAGGCGGCTTTGCTTTGTGCATCATCGGACTTATACTGCCGGCTCCGGCAATGTGGCTTGCAAGTGTTCTCTCGTGCCTTGTGAACTATATCGCCTGTGTGGTAGAATATTCGGCGAAGCTGCCGATAACGGCGCTTTATATGGGAAATAAGTACGCACTATGCTGGCTTTTAAGCTCATATGCGTTGCTTATTGCATATTTTGCCATACGCAAATATAAAAAACTAAGCGTCCTGATTCCGTCTGCGGTGTGCGTCGCCATGCTCTGCGGCGTTTTTTGGCTGACAGACAGGGATATGCGCGCAGATCCGGGAACTATAAGTGTCATGAACGTGGGAAACGGTCAATGCATAGCCGTGACCGAGGGCGAGAACACCGTCGTTATCGACTGCGGCAGCTACGGCGTCACTCAAAATGCCGGCGGCACACTCTCGTCATATCTGCGCGCAAGTGGAAGATATGATGTCGACTATCTTATGCTCACGCATCTGCACTCGGATCACGCTTCCGGCGTTGAGCGGCTGTTAAATCTCATAAACGTAAAAACCATCATCATGCCCGATAACGCCGAGGATACGAGCGGCGACGGAATGCTCGAGGAAATAACTGCCGCGGCCGGGGAAAACGGAACGAATATAGTTTACATAACGCAAGATACAGATTTCACCGCCGGGAGAATACGCCTTTCCGTATATGAAAGCTCTGACTTGGGAGCCCGTGATGAGAGCGGTATTATGTCAACCGTGAGCATAGGCGATTACGATATGCTCGTGACCGGCGACGTTGAGAAGGTCGTTGAACGCGAGCTGGTTCGAGAGCACGAGCTTTCGGGAACGGAGCTTCTTATAGTTCCGCACCACGGCTCGAAGTATTCTACGAGTGATGAGCTGCTGTCGGCGCTCGAGCCGGAAACGGCGGTCATATCAACAGGCTACAACAGATACGGGCATCCCACGCAGGAGACGCTCGATATGCTTGAAAAATACAAAGTGAGTGTTTTACGCACCGATAAGCTCGGAAGTATAATATTACATATCGCGGCAGGTGATTAAATGGTTAAGAAAACAAAACGCGACGAAAAATTTAATTATAACGCAAGCGTCAGTGCGCTTCGCACCGAGGGACCGGCCGGACTGTATCTCATTTGGGGACCGGAGGATTACCTTGCCGACAGATTTTTTGAAGAGATCAAAAAGCTTTGCATAACCGGCGAGGAAGATGATTTCAGCTATCGCAGGCTTGATGAGCGCAGCTTTTCGGCGCTGACTCTCAGGGAGGCTGTCGACAGTGTGCCGTTTCTGGCAGAGCGCAGCCTTGTCGAGATTCGCGGCGTTGATATAAACAGGCTTAAGGAGGCCGATGAGATAGTCGGTATTCTTGCCGATATTCCCGATTACTGCACGGTCGTATTTATGGCTCCCATCGGCTTTGAGCCGGATAAGCGCCTGAAGGTGTATAAGGCCATTCAGAAAAACGGCAAAGAGATATGCGTCACGGCTCAGGGCGGAGATATACTGATAAAATGGATAATCCGCCGCTTTGCGGCCGAGGGCAAGGGGATTGAGCTCAACGCAGTCCAGCGCCTTATAAACGTAAGCGGCGAGCTTATGAACGGGCTCATTCCGGAGATAAACAAGATAGCATCCTACACCAAGGGCGACAGGGTAACGGAGGCGGATGTCGACGCGGTCGCTCACCACATACCGGAGGCCGTTGTTTTCGATATGACCGAGGCTCTCGCAAAAGGAGAGAATAATGCGGCTATGCGGCTTTTGGGTGAGCTGCTTGCCGATAAAAATAACGAGCCGACCATGATTCTGGCCATAGTAGGCGGCCAAATGCGCAAGATGTATGCCGCCAGGGTTGCCATAGACTTCAATCTCACAAAGGACTATCTGATGAAAACGCTCGGCCTTCGCTATGATTTTATGGCAAATCGGCTCATTGCCGCGTCAAGGCGCTTTTCCACGTCTCATATAAAGCGCGCTGTGGAGCTGTGCGCGGAAACAGACTATGCCATGAAAAGCAGCAAAACTGACCCCGCTGAGCTTTTGAAGGAATGTGTCATGCGAATAGCGGCAGGTGACGAGAATGCATAGAGTTTACGAGGTCATAGTTGTAGAGGGCAAATACGATAAAAATACGCTCTCGCAGGTTGTCGATGCCGTGATAATTGAAACGAACGGCTTCGGCGTGTTCAATAACAGGGAAAAGCAGCAGCTGCTGCGCACACTTGCCGAAAAGCGCGGCCTTATAGTTATGACGGATCCCGACGGTGCGGGGCTCGTTATCCGCAATTTCGTAAAAAGCTGCGTCGACCCAAAGCTTTTAAAGCATGCCTATATTCCCGAGGTGTTCGGTAGGGAGCGCCGCAAAAGCAAGGAATCAAGGGAAGGTAAGCTCGGAGTAGAGGGCATGAGTGCGGATGTCATCATGCAGGCGCTGCGCCGCTGCGGAGCTACGATCGACGGGGAAGCGACCGCTGCGTCAGGCGGCATAACAATGGCAGATATGTACGCCAAGCAGCTTGCGGGAAAACCCGACAGTGCCGCAAAGCGTGCAAACTTTCTCGCATCAATGGATCTTCCGCAGAAAATGACCGCACAAGCACTTTTGCCGGTACTAAACGCGCTTATGAGCCGTGAGGAATTCCTTTCACGTTTGTTTTAAAAACAGTGGCAATATACAACATATTGTGATATAATGCTTTTTCAGAAATAATTGAACACTTTGGAGGATAAATATATGAAATGTCCGTTTTGCGGATTTCTTGAGAGCAAGGTGATCGATTCCAGACCCGCAGAGGAGGGAACCACCATCCGCCGCCGTAGAGAGTGCCTGGCGTGTCAAAAGCGTTTTACTACTTATGAAACGATAGAGCACCTGCCTCTTGTTGTTGTAAAGCGTGATGGCTCACGCCAGCAGTTTGACAGGATTAAGCTCATAAACGGCATGGTCCGTGCCTGCGAAAAGCGCCCGGTAACGCTCTCCCAGCTTGAAAAGATAGCTGACGAGATCGAGCAGGAGCTTCAGAGCGCACTTGAGCGCGAGGTCAGTACGGTTGAGATAGGCGAAATGGTTATGAAGCGCATAAAGCTTGTTGACGAGGTCGCCTATGTCCGCTTTGCCTCCGTCTACCGCAGCTTCAAGGACATAAACACCTTCATGGATGAGCTTACAAAGCTCCTGAGCGATAAATAGCTGCCTGCACCCGTGCGCTGTTGCGATAGTCGGCAGCACCGACACCGGGCTGATGCAATAAATGTATCGGTACAGCCTCAATGCGCCTCTAAAAAACGCTGCCGAGGCTTATCTGCTCCATTGTCATGAGGGAGAGCAGGGTCTCCTTCAAAAGGCCGTATGAGCCATTTGCGGCATCGGCGTCACCGCTTCCGACATCGGAGCGAAAGCCGTAAAATGCGTCGGTGGTGGAGTTTATCTCACTGTGGCGTATGAAGATGTGTGTATAGCCGTCGAGGTTGAGCCAGTGCTCAATGGCGGTGTCAAGCTGCTGCATGGCTTTGTCCTCGTTACCGTTTTTGAGATTTTCATATGACATATCAACTTCATTAATGAGTGAAGAGACAATGCGCTCGTTAATGCGGATATTGACTAAGACTCCCGAGAATATAAGCAGTAACAATACTGCGGAGATGATCTCTTTTTTCATGTCAGGCCTCCTTTGTTTGACAGAAAACGCTCCCTGTCTCGGACAGAGTCAGAATGTATACGTCGTCGATACTTTTTATCTTACGCCGCTTAAGCTCGTTATCCAGCCAGCGCCTGTCACGGCCCAATAGCGAGAGATTTTTGTCAAGTATCCTGCCGTCGTTTATTATGATGTGCGCATAGCCGGCATCCTCGGGATTTATGCCCAGCATGGCGGCCGTTGCCGGCTGGCTTGTCGGCATGAGTAAGAGGCTCAGCTGGCCGTTGGTTTCCAAAACACCGTAGGCGACCTGACTTGCGTCTACCTGTCCCTGAGCGCGCAGCTCCTGCATAAGCTCGTCTACAGTAAAGCGGTTGCGGTGCATGCTGTCGCGGTCTATCCTTCCGTTTCGTATTATTATCTCAGGCTTACCGTAGGTGAACTTTCGAAGCTTGACGCTTTTCATATTAAGCCCTGCAATTATAATTTCGAGGCAGAACATTATCATAATCGGCAATAGTCCGTTTAACAGCGGTATGCCGATATCCTGAAGCGGCGTCGCGGCGAGATCCGCGATAAGCGCCGCTACGATGAACTCGGAGATCTCAAGCTCTCCGAGCTGACGCTTGCCCATAACTCGCATCGAAACAAGTATTGCAAAATACAATATTACGGTGCGGATGAATATAATAGCCAAACATATCGCCTCCATTGGTATTTTTACCGATGGCGCATAAATTATTAGGAAAGGATGTTTCATTGTGAAGATCATAATTGACAATGCGGATAAAATAAGCGGCATTGCTGCGTCCATGATAGCTGAGCACGCCAAGGCTCACCCCGGCTGCGCAATAGCGTTTGCCGCAGGAAGAAGCACAAAGCGAGTGTACGAAGCCCTTGCGGCGATGGACGTTAAGGAGCTTGCCGAGTGCAGGGCATTTACCGTCTGCGAATACGAGGGGCTTGAAGCAGACGATAAACGCTCCTGCGCGTACCGCCTGAACGAAGAGCTTTATTCCAAAGCCGGTATAACGAAGATATATACGCCGACCGCAGAAAATGCGGATAAATTCGACGCAGAGATTGCCGCCTGCGGCGGACTTGAGCTTGCCGTTCTCGGCATAGGCACGAACGGTCACATCGGCTTTAACGAGCCGGCAACGCCTTACGATTCCTACACGCGCAGCGTGCTCCTGACGGATAAAACCAAGCAGATGAACGCATATCTCTTCGGCGGCGTCGAGAGCGTTCCAGAAAAAGCCGTGACCATGGGTCTTAAAACCATCTGCGAGGCAAAAAATGTGATTCTTGTCGCCTTCGGCAGTGAGAAAGCGGAAATAATCCATCAGCTCGTTTACGGCAAAACGTCGACGTACGTTCCGGCAGCGATGCTTCAGATGCACATGAACATGACGCTCCTGCTTGATGACGAAGCAGCTGAAAAGATTAAATAAATGAGGAGAAGGCAATGGGTAAATATTTTGGCACTGACGGCTTCAGAGGAGAGGCTAATGTCGACCTGACCGTTATGCACGCGCTTGAGATAGGCCGCTACCTCGGCTGGTACTACGGCAAGGATAAAAAGGCGAGAGTCGTCATCGGCAAGGACACGCGCCGCTCAAGCTATATGCTCGAATCGGCTCTGTGCGCGGGCCTTACGGCCTCGGGCGCGGACGCGTATCTTCTGCATGTGACCACAACGCCGAGCGTATCGTATGTCGCCCGTGCGGATGATTTCGACTGCGGCATTATGATATCGGCAAGCCATAATCCCTATTACGATAACGGCATCAAGCTTATAAACGGCAATGGCGAAAAAATGGGCGATGAGCTTCTTGATGAGATAGAGGCATATATTGACAGAGCAAGCGTCGGCGAAAAGGACTGCCTGCCCTACGCAACAGGAGAGAAGATAGGCCGTACCGTGGACTATTCCGCCGGCCGCAATCGCTACATCGGCTTTCTCATTTCGCTTGCGACGCGCTCATATAAGGGCAAGAAGGTCGGCCTTGACTGCGCCAACGGCTCGACATGGATGATGGCAAAAAGCGTATTTGACGCACTGGGAGCCGACACATATGTGATATCAAATAACCCCGACGGTATAAATATTAACGTAAACTGCGGCTCGACGCATATCGAGCAGATGCAGAGGTTTGTTCTCGACAACAAGCTCGACGTCGGCTTTGCCTTCGATGGCGACGCCGATCGCTGTCTGGCCGTCGACGAAAAGGGCAATGTTATCACCGGCGATCATATCCTCTATGTTTGCGGCAAATATATGCGCGACAGCGGAATACTCGGCGAAAAGAAGATAGTTACAACGGTCATGAGCAATATGGGACTGTATAAAGCTCTTGACGCGCTGGGAATCGGCTATGAAAAGACGGCCGTCGGAGATAAATATGTTGCCGAAAACATGCGCGCAAACGGATATATCCTCGGCGGTGAGCAGTCCGGTCATATCATTTTCGGCCGTCTCGCAAACTCAGGCGACGGAATACTGACCGCTATTAAAATCATGGAGGCCATGTGCGAGAGCAAGCAGCCGCTTTCGGTGCTGGCAGCGCCCGTCGTCATGTATCCGCAGCTTCTCAAGAATGTCGTTGTTGCCGATAAGGACGAAACGCTCACCTGCGACGAGGTGAAAAAGGCCGTTGCCGACATGGAGGCAAGGCTCGGCGAGGATGGACGCATCCTTCTGCGCAAGAGCGGCACGGAGCCGGTTCTTCGCGTGATGGCCGAGGCTAAGACCCCTGAACAGTGCGAGGAGTGCGTTGACTATATAATCGACGCTATGCGCTGCAGCGGCAGACTTATCAAGGTGAAATGACATGTATACGATTAATGACCTGCTCGATCTGAGCAAAACCATAGCCGCACCGCTTTTTGAGGGCAGGACCTACCCTTGGGAGGTGCTGGCCGATATATCAGACTTCATCATTGCTCTCGGCAGCACACTGCCGGAGGAGGAGTACGAAAAGCGCGGCGAGAGCGTGTGGATAGCGCGGGATGCGGAGGTTTTCCCCTCGGCGTACATAGGCTCGCCATGCATCATTGACCACGGAGCACAGGTGCGCCACTGCGCATTTATACGCGCAAGCGCGATAGTCGGCAAAAACGCCGTTGTGGGAAACTCAACCGAGCTTAAAAACGTCGTGCTGTTTGACAATGTGCAGACTCCGCACTATAACTATGTCGGCGACTCCATACTCGGCTATAAGGCGCATATGGGAGCCGGCTCGATAACCTCCAACGTTAAAAGCGACAAGAGCCTTGTAGTCATAAAAAACGGCGATGAGCTAATAGAGACCGGCCGCAAAAAGGTCGGGGCCATCCTCGGCGACTATGTTGAGATCGGCTGCAACAGTGTTCTCAATCCCGGAACGGTGCTCGGCCGCAGAGCCAGCGTCTATCCTACCTCCTGCGTGCGCGGAGTAATCCCTGAGGACGGGATATACAAATCAAAGGATGATATAGTGATACGCAGATAAGAAAAATCTCCCGAACTATCGGGAGATTTTTTACTACTGCTTTGTAGCCGGACGGCTTTTTTTTCTGGAGTGACCGCGCCCGCGGCGGCGTGACAGTGCGGCCTTGCTGCGGTAAAAGTCTATCATGCCGTCGTCGGCCTCATAAACGAGTCTGTTTGCCGACCACGAGTTATCCTCCTGCTTGCGGAATTTGAGCCTGACCAGGAAGCTTCCGCAGTCGGGGCAGCTGAGGAGGTTCATATACCGCTGATCGCCCTGGTTGATCCAGCGGTGTGCCTCGAGCCGGCCCTGACATTTGGGGCAGGGGACAGAGGTGAGCTTTTCATCGGCGAATGCATCCGCCTTTGAAATATAGCCGGGGAAAACGAGATGCTCCAGCGCGTCATGCGCGTTATCATCGGCGCTGTCCCGTTTTGAACGACGGGTGCTGAGCATCCGTGACGCCTCGTCATACTGCTCAAGGCCGAGCTGCATATCAAGCTTCGAGCAGATAAGCGCCGTGTTGTATGCGTCGCCCAGGGCGTCGTGGGCAATGCGGGTCTGCTCTATACCGAAATGCTCCATCGCCGTGGCGAGCGACTTTTGATTCTTGTCGCCGTCGGTCTGCATATTATAGATGAGCTGAAGGTTTATCCAGGAATTAATCCAGTCCCAGTCAAGGTCGTGGATAATAATATTCTGCTCCATAATACCGCGGTCGTCGCAGCCCCAGGTCAGAAAGGTGACGTCCTCGCCGCACCACTGCTTAAACTGCTCAAAGGCATCGGGAAAGCTGCGCCCGAGGGCGAGACGCTCCTTGTCAAAGCCGGTGAGCTTCTTGACCTTATAATGCATCCGTTTAAAATAAACGGGCCTTACATCTACCGTAAATTCCTCGGCAGGCTTCATGTCCTCCGAGAGCTTGACCGCGCCGATCTCAATAATCTCTCCCCTGAGCTTTATGGGGAGCTTGTTGAATACGGAGGATTTTGAGCTCATTGCCTGATTCCACTCTAAATCGACCACTACATAATTCATAAACACAACGACCTTACTTTAAGATTACAAAAAAGAATTATACCACACAGCGCCATGTTTTTTCAATATATATTTGAACAGCCGCTGCGCTTGTGGTATAATCATCGGGTAATTGTTGAAGGAGGTAGGAAAGATGAAAATTGCTGTTGTCTGCGGCGGCCTGTCAAACGAACGCGATGTCTCCATCACAAGCGGCACCTGCGTTGCGCGCGCACTGCGCGAGCACGGTCACAAGGTCGTTTTAGTTGATTTGTACTGCGGCTATGCCGGAAGCTATGACGATCCAGTCGAGCTTTTCGAGCGTGAGCAGGAGGATCTAAGGTATTCCGTAAAGGAGGAGGCTCCCGATATCGCGAAGCTGATTGCCGAGGGAGACGGAAGCAGGATAGGCAAAAACGTCATCGAGATCTGCAGGGCAGCGGATATCAGCTTTCTCGCTCTGCACGGCGAGGATGGCGAGAACGGCAAATTGCAGGCCACCTTCGACGTACACGGCATTAAATACACCGGCAGCGGCTATCTCGGCAGCGCGATGGCGATGAACAAGGAGATAACAAAGATCATGCTGAGCCACAGAGGCATACCGGTTCCCGAGGGCATAGTGCTCGAAAAGGGAGGGGAGATCGAAAATGTCGGCTTCCCCTGCGTCGTTAAGCCCTGCAGCGGCGGCTCGAGCGTAGGTACGAGCATGGTCGCAAGCGAGGATGAGTATGCGGCGGCGCTTGAGCTTGCATTCAAATATGAAGACCGCGTTCTTGTCGAGCGCTTTATAAAGGGACGTGAGCTCACCGTCGGCGTTATGGGCGGCGAGGCGATGCCCGTTATCGAGATAATCCCCAAAACCGGCTGGTATGACTACAAAAACAAGTATCAGGCAGGTCTTACGGAGGAGATATGCCCCGCGCCTATAAGCACGGAGGATACCCGCCGCGTTCAGTGCCTTGCAGAGCGAGTGAGCGAAGCTCTTATGATCGACGTCTATTGCCGCGCCGACTTTCTCATGGATAGCTTAAGCGGTGAAATATACTGCCTTGAGGCAAATACACTGCCCGGCATGACCCCGACGAGCCTGATACCGCAAATGGGAAGGGAGCAGGGGCTCAGCTTCGGCGAGGTGTGTGAGAAGATAATAAGACTTTCCATGGAGAAGTATGAATGAAGGGTATAAGTGTTAAGCAGGCGGCTGAAGCAGTAGGCGGCAGACTGTCCGGCAGCGGCGACGCCGAGCTTGAGCTTAAAGGGCTTGTTATAGACAGCAGGAATGTTATGCCAGGCTTCGCTTTTGCGGCCATAGTTGGCAAGCGTGCTGACGGACATGACTATATAAATAAAGCCTTTGAGCTTGGTGCATCATGCTGTTTCGTCGAGCGTGACATACCCGGCGCTCCCGGTTGCCTTATAGTCGTTGACAGCACTGCCAAGGCAATGGCAAGACTGGCCGAGGCGTACAGAAAAATGCTCGATATTCCCGTTATCGGCATAACCGGTTCTGTCGGCAAGACAACGGCTAAGGAAATGATATCCGCCGTTCTGTCGCAGCGCTTTAATGTTTTAAAAACGGATAAGAACCTAAACAACGAGCTTGGCGTACCGCTTACGATATTCCGCATAGAGCCGGAGCACGAGGCCGCCGTTATAGAAATGGGGATCTCCGATTTCGGCGAAATGAGTCGCCTCGCACAGATGGCGCGGCCTACCGACGCCGTTTTTACTCTCATCGGAAATGCCCACCTTGACAGGCTGCACGACCGTACCGGCGTGTTCAAAGCCAAAACCGAGATGCTTGAATACATGCCATGTGACGGTACGGTGGTTTTAAATGCAGACGATGATCTTCTCTGTGCGTGCGACTGCCGTCAAAGAAAAGTGCTCTATGGCCTTGGTGATAATGCCGGCGTCAGAGCGGAAAATATCAGAGTCGAAAGTGCGGCCATGCAGACCTGCGATATAGTATCCGGAAAACGGCGTATACATGTCTCGATACCGGCCTACGGCCGCCACATGGTCTACGCTGCGCTTGAGGGGGCAGCAGTGGGCATGAAGTTCGGATTAAGCGACGATGAGATCATACGCGGCATAGCGTCTTACGAGACTGTAGGCCGCCGCGCAAACGTTATTGACACCGGCTTTATCACCGTAATAGATGATTGCTATAACGCAAACCCAGACTCGGTCAAATGTGCGATAGACTCAATGTGTGCAAGCCGCGGCCGTAAGGTCTGTATATTGGGCGATATGCTCGAAATGGGTACGGCTCGCGCCGAGCGCCATGCGGATATAGGCAGATACGCCGTTTCGCACGGGGTGGAGCTTCTGCTCTGTGTCGGAGAAATGTCCGAAAACACTGCCCGCGCCGCGGAGGGCATAGCTTCATTGCACTTTGACAGCAATTCGCAGCTTATAGCCGAGCTGCCGAAGCTTATAAAAAAAGGCGATACGTTGCTCGTCAAGGCCTCGCACAGCATGAGGCTTGAGGAGGTCTCCGAGGCTTTAAAGCTCTTAAAGTAAAAAAACGGACTGCATATCAGTCCGTTTTTTTCTCATTTAAGCGACGCGCTGTATTCATCCCATGAAACAAAGGTGTTGTCACGCGGCTCATCGTATGTGATAACGCGCGGCTTTTCCATGACAACGGTGCTGTTTGCGGGAATATCATCGGTCACTATGCAGTTTGCCCCGATGCGCACATCGTTTCCTATTGTGATACCGCCGATTATCTTGGCTCCTGCACCGATATAGACACGGTCGCCTATCACAGGTGCGCCGCGCTTTTTGCTGCCGGGCATGGTGTTTGAACCGATAGTTACCTGCTGGAATATCGTGCAGCCCTTGCCGACACGGGCACCATAGGATATAAAGATCCCGCACAATCCGTGCGGCGCCTGAAACGGCCTTATGCGTTCGGTTATCGGGATGCTCGAATTGAGCTTATCCTGCGTCCATTGAGCTCTCAGCGAGTAGTAAGGCTTAAATATCTTCTGTATGCCCTTCGGAAATAGTATCCGCCGCCTGTATTTCCAAAATGAGCGTGTCCCGTGAGGGAGGAATAAGCTATATATTTTCTTAAGCAGTTTTTTCATTTGCCGCTCCTCACATGAAGAAATTCTCGATAAGCAGAAGCAGGATTATGCCAGGAATTCCGAGAATGCCCGCTACAATGGCGCTTATCCAGCCGACGCTGAGGGAAAGACCGATGAATCCGCCGAGAAAATTGAAGATGAACAGCATGACAAAGCCCAAAAGAGCATTCAGCAGCAGCTTGAGTGCCCATTTTATAGGTGTTGCGAAGATTTTTATGACAAGCCATATGAGCAATACTGCAATGACTACGGTCAATATGGTATGTAACGCGTCCATATATCCTCCTAAGAAATCAGATTTTTGACATTTACAACGGCGCTGTTGTACCTTGACTTGAGTGCGTTGATCTCATAGATGCATGCGTCCATCATATCACAATCTGTCGTATTGTCAAATGCCGCGTATGCGCGCCTGAGCTGCAGGCGTATATCGTTTACCTCGTTAAGGCGTCGGTTATACTCGGCTTTGAGTCTTTTTTCTTCTTTTCTCGTCATGCTTACAGTCTCCTTTGTGTTTTTTAATAGTATATTCGGCTTGATCAGAATTTAAACGCCAAAAATTACCGTGTTTATATCCTGAGACGCTTCATATAATACAAGCAGACGAAGAACCCGAGACAGAAGTCTGAAAGACTCGCCGGGTGAAATGCCGGGGCTTATTGCGCAGGCGATAAGAACGCATTGAATTTCGTCGAGCCGGATAAGCCGAAAGGCATTTCATCCGACGGCGGAGGCAGATGAAAATCATCTGCCTCCGTTTTGCTGTGTCTTGATTTTTTTTGAGCTGTGTTATATACTATATAATCTGAAAATGTGTGCAATTTTACGCAAGATGTTGTGTTTGAGAGGAATTTTAAATGACTAAAACCACCGCAGGATACGGTAACGACAGTATATCACAGCTCAAGGGAGCGGACAGAGTCAGAAAACGCCCGGGCGTTATTTTCGGCTCTGACGGGCTTGACGGCTGCCAGCACGCCGTGTTTGAGATACTTTCAAACTCTATAGATGAGGCACGCGAGGGCTACGGCAATGTTATAACGCTCACGCGCTACGCCGATAAATCAATTGAGATAGAGGACTTCGGCCGAGGCTGCCCGATGGATTGGAACGCAAAAGAAAAGCGCTTTAACTGGGAGCTCGTTTTCTGCGAACTGTACGCTGGCGGCAAGTACGCAAATAATGAGGGCGAAAACTATGAGTACTCCCTCGGGCTTAACGGTCTCGGCTCCTGCGCTACGCAGTATTCGTCCGAGTATATGGATGTCACCGTCTGGCGCGACGGCAATAAGTATGAGCTGCACTTTAAAAAGGGTAAGGTCGTCGGCAAAAAAGGTCAGGAGCTGACAGTGAGTCCGTCCGACCGCAAAAAGACCGGCACAACGATAAAATGGCGTCCTGACCTTGAAGTCTTTACGGATATCGACATACCGGAGGAATTTTTCAAGGACACACTGCACCGTCAGGCCGTCGTGAACGCCGGGGTCACCTTCCGCTTCCGAAACCAGAACGGCAATAAATTTGACGTAACGGAGTATGTCTATCAAAACGGCATCCTCGACTATGTAAGCGAGATCGCCCACGATTCGCCGCTTACATCGCCCTATTTCATAAGTGCCGAGCGCCGCGGCAGGGACAGAGAGGACAAGCCCGAATATAAGGTCAAGCTCTCGGCCGCTTTCTGCTTTTCTAACAAGGTCAAGGCAATAGAATACTACCACAACTCATCCTGGCTGGAATATGGCGGCGCACCGGAGAAGGCCGCGCGCAGCGCTTTTGTATATGCAATCGACGCATACATAAAAAAGATCGGCAAGTATCAGAAAAACGAGAGCAAGATAATTTTTCAGGATGTTGCCGACTGCCTGGTTCTCGTAACAAACTGCTTCTCTACTCAGACCTCGTATGAAAACCAGACGAAGAAGGCAATAACCAACCGCTTCATTCAAGAAGCGATGACCGACTTTTTCAAGGAAAAGCTCGAGGTATACTTCATCGAAAACAAGTCCGATGCAGATAAGATAGCCGAGCAGGTGCTTGTAAATAAGCGCAGCCGAGAGGCGGCGGAAAAAACGCGTCAGGGCATGAAGAAAAAGCTCTCCGGCAGCATCGACATAGCAAACCGCGTGCAGAAATTCGTTGACTGCCGCAGCCGTGATCCGGAAAAGCGTGAGATATATATCGTCGAGGGCGATTCGGCGCTGGGCGCGTGCAAGCTTTCGCGTGATGCGGATTTCCAGGGCATAATGCCCGTGCGCGGCAAGATACTCAACTGCTTAAAGGCCGATTACGTACGCATATTCAAAAGCGATGTCATAACCGACCTTCTCAAGGTTCTCGGCTGCGGCGTCGAGGTTCAGGTTAAAGGGAAGAAGGATTTAAACGCCTTCGATATTAACAATCTGCGTTGGAATAAGGTCATAATCTGCACCGATGCCGACGTCGACGGCTTTCAGATCCGCACGCTTATACTTACTATGCTCTACCGCCTTGTGCCGACGCTCATCCGTGAGGGCTATGTCTACATTGCCGAGTCGCCGCTTTACGAGATCGAGTGCAGGGGTAAGACATATTTTGCTTATTCCGACAAGGAAAAAACCGAGATCGTTTCCGGCCTTGGCGGGGCTAAGGCGGCGATAAACCGCAGCAAGGGTCTCGGCGAGAACGATCCGGACATGATGTGGATGACGACGATGAATCCGGAGACCCGCCGCCTTATAAAGGTCATGCCGGAGGAGGCCGAGCGCATGTCTCAGATGTTTGATCTGCTGCTTGGAGACGATCTTGCAGGCCGCAAAAATCACATTGCCGAGAACGGCTATCTGTATCTGGATATGGCCGATATCTCATGAGAGAGGATTTAAAATGAAATTTGACAAAGCTCGTAATCTGGTGAAATTCCTGCTTGCCATGTGCCTGGTGTTCTGCGTTGTCGGAATAGCCGCAAGCGGCAGTCAGACGGGAGTCGTATCGACATTCATATCGGTGGCGTTTTTCGTCACGGCTTTTATAGTCATCGCGGTATACTGCAAATGCCCTAACTGCGGCAAGCGCATATATCTCGGTCTGTTCAAGGCCGTCAACTGCCCGAGATGCAGAAGAAATCTCATAACCGGCGCAAAAACAAAGGGCAAAAAGCGCTGAAAGGATAGTTTATGGCTAAAAAACAGGTACCCGAAAAGAAACAATTCAATAATCCCAACGTCATCGGCCTGCGCGCCGAGGTCCTTGAGCAGCCGATAACCGAAACGCTCGAGCAAAACTATATGCCCTATGCCATGAGCGTTATAATATCCCGCGCCATTCCGGAGATAGACGGCTTCAAGCCCTCGCACAGAAAGCTGCTTTATACGATGTACAAAATGGGCCTTTTAAGCGGCGCACGAACAAAAAGCGCAAACATTGTCGGCCAGACGATGCGCCTTAATCCTCACGGCGACGCTGCGATATACGAAACGATGGTGCGCCTTTCAAAGGGCTATGACGCACTTTTGACTCCGTTTATCGACTCCAAGGGTAACTTCGGCAAGGTGTATTCGCGTGACATGTCCTATGCCGCGTCCCGATATACCGAGGCAAAGCTGTCTCCCATATGCGCGGATATTTTCGGCGATATCGACAAGGACACCGTTGAGTTTAATGACAACTACGACGGCAGCATGAAGGAGCCGGCACTTTTGCCGACTACCTTCCCCAATGTTCTCGTTTCGAGCAACACAGGTATCGCGGTCGGCATGGCCAGCCAGATATGCGGCTTTAATCTTGAAGAGACCTGCCGCGCTGCGATAGAGTATCTCCAGGATCCGGAGTGCGACCTGTTTCTGTTCTTGCCGGCGCCCGATTTCTCCACCGGAGGCGAGATCATCTATGACCGAGCGGAGATGGAGAATATCTATAACACCGGGCGCGGCAGCTTCAAGCTGCGCTCAAGATGGCGCTATCTGCAAAAAGAGAATATCATAGAGATCTACGAGATTCCCTATACGACGACCTCCGAGGCGATTGTCGATAAGGTTGCCGAGCTCATAAAGTCCGGCAGGGTCAAAGAGATAAACGATATGCGCGACGAAACAGACCTCAGCGGCTTGAAGCTTGCCATTGACCTTAAGCGCGGCACCGATCCCGAAAAGCTCATGCAGAAGCTTTTTAAGCTCACCCCGCTTATGGACAGCTTCCCGTGCAACTTCAATATCCTCGTTGCCGGAAATCCGCGAGTCATGGGCGTCAGGGAGATACTCAGCGAGTGGACGGCATGGCGCATAGAATGCGTCCGACGCCGCGTGTATTTTGACCTTACAAAGAAAAAGGACAAGCTGCATCTGCTTCAGGGCCTTTCAATGATCCTTTTGGATATTGATAAGGCCATTGAGATAATCCGCAATACAGAGCTTGAAAGCGAGGTAGTTCCGAACCTGATGATGGGCTTCGGAATCGATAAGATACAGGCTGAATATGTAGCGGAGATCAAGCTGCGCAACATAAACCGCGAGTATATCCTCAAGCGCACCGCCGAGATCGAGGAGCTTGAGCAGGCTATTGCCGAGCTTGAAGAGACGCTCAAGAGCCGCCGGAGGATAAAAAGCATTATTATCTCCGAGCTCAGGGCAATAATAAAAAAGTACCCCTCGCCGAGAAAAACAGGCATCGTCTATGCTTCTGAGATAGAGGAGTATGTCGAGAGCGAAACGGTCGAGGATTACCCCGTGACAGTATTCCTGTCAAATGAGGGATACCTTAAAAAGATTACACCACTGTCCCTGCGTATGAACAGCGAGCAGAAATTTAAGGACGGTGATGCACTGCGCATGAGCTTTGAGGCGACAAATCGCACGGAGCTGCTGATATTCACCGACCGCCAGCAGGTATACAAGACGCGCCTTTCCGATTTTGACGACACCAAGTCCTCTGCTCTCGGTACATATCTGCCGACAAAGCTCAGCATGGATGAGGGCGAGCGAGTGCTTGAGGTTATATGTCCCGGCAACTATCGTAAAAACCTTCTGCTGTTCTTTGAAAACGGCAAGGCTGCTCGCCTTGATCTTGCAAGCTACGAGACAAAAACAAACCGCAAAAAGCTCATAAACGCCTATTGTGATAAAAGTCCGCTTGCGGCGGTGTATATGGTAGGCGAGGAGATCGACATGGCCGTGTTCTCGTCCGACGGCCGCGCGCTTGTGTTCAACACAACGCTGCTGCAGCTTAAAACGAGCCGCACCACGCAGGGCGTTGCGGCAATGAACCTGAAGAAGAATCATAAGCTTGTCTCGGCGGCGCCTCTGGCGGATACCGCTATCAAAAATATTTCGCGTTACAGAGTCAGAAGCCTGCCTGCCGCCGGAGCATTGCTCAAGGACGAGGACAGGGGAGAGACTCAAATGTCGCTTATCGACTGAGGAGGGCGTTATGAAAACAACAAAAGCGAGTGAGTATTTCGTTCAGTATGCACTTATAGTTCTGGGCTCGGCGCTGTTTGCCGCGGGCTTTCAGTTTTTCCTGTACCCCAACTCAATTATCGTCGGCGGCGTCAGCGGTATCGCGATGATCATAAACTATCTTACGAGCCTGCCCGTCGGCGTTATGACCATCGTTCTGAATATCCCTCTTTTTATAATCGCCTGGCGGCATTTCGGTACGAAATTTATTATTGCGTCGCTTGTCGGAATGCTGCTGTCATCCGTGCTTGTTGACCTTTTGGCGCTGGTAAAATACTGCCCGACGAATGATATGCTGCTTGCCTGCATTATTGGCGGCGCCGTTAAGGGCCTCGGCCTCGGCATAATCTACTACGCCGGAGCTACGACCGGAGGTACGGACATAATCGCAAAATTCGTGCGCCTGAAATTCCCGTATATAAACTTCGGAACGCTCATACTGCTGACGGATGCGGTCATAATAATCGCGTTTGCAATCATCTTCAAAAAGGTCGAGGGCGCGATGTACGCCGTTATCACGATGTTCGTCGTCTCAAAGGTCATAGACCTTGTGCTCTACGGTATTGATAACTCGAGCGTCTGCTATATCATCAGCGAAAAAAGCGATCAGCTCGTAAAGGATATAACGGACAGACTGCACCGCGGCGTTACCATCCTTGAGGGTGAGGGCGCATATTCCCATCAGAATAAGCAGGTGCTGCTGTGCGTAGTAAAGCGCACTCAGATTGCCGATATCCGAAAGATCATCAAGAATATCGACGAAAATGCTTTCTTTATCATAACCGATGCAAAGAATGTTTTCGGTAAGGGCTTCGGAGATATCAGCGATAATAAGTAAATATTGAGGAACGAGACAAATTGTGCTTGACAAATCCGAGAATTGTGGTATTATTTATCTCGTTCCGTATGCGGGCATAGCTCATCCGGTAGAGCGCCACCTTGCCAAGGTGGAGGTAGCGAGTTCGAGTCTCGTTGCCCGCTCCATAAATAAAGCCTCTGTCAAATGACAGAGGTTTTTTCAGCGTATCAAAAAAGCCAATGGCTTTTTTGCACGCTTCAAAAACGCCACATTTTTTGTGAAAATAAATTTTCACGAAAAATCTCGCTACGCTCGTCAAAAAGCCTGATAAATCAGACATTTTTGATGGCTATAATCTGATTTCGAGCGGGGCCTTTGCCCCCTCGAGCTCCCCTGCTGCGCGGCTGTCTTTCCTCAGCAGCATAGTTTTTTGACAGTCTGATAAAACCTCTGTCATTTGACAGAGGTTTTTTATTGCAGGCTTTGACTGAATATGAAAAAAGACAGGTTTTCGCAGAAACCTGTCTTTTTGGTCGGAGTGGGGAGACTTGAACTCCCGGCCTCTTGGTCCCGAACCAAGCGCGCTACCAACTGCGCTACACCCCGAAACAGCTTTTATATTATAATAAGCGAAGCTTAACTTGTCAAGGATAATTTATCGCAGCCTGCCCGCATACACTTATCCGAGGTGACAAGTATGAACAGGACGCAGTTTTATATATGCTCGGCCATATTCATTGCTCTTACGATTGTGCGCGTTTCATCTCCCGCACTTGCAGATAGAATATCCGACGGAATAAGCCGGGCGCTGTATATGGAGCAGGAGCACACCGAAACGGCTGTTGAGTTCGGGAAAAGCCTAGCCGACGGCGACGTAATAGATGCCTTTTTGGAGCGCTTTGATAAAAGCACACCGGCACAGCCTTCCGCCGCTGAGACATCGCCCACTCCCGCACCGACGACAACGCCGACTTCCGAACCGGCGCCGCAGCCGACCGTGCATCCGGCAGTTGCGGCATTTTTGGAATCGCAGTCGGCATATTCGGACTGCGCAGTGCCGGAATCGGTCAGCTATGAGCGTCCGGAGCTGCCGTTTGACTACGCAAGCCCCGTTTCGGGCGTTAAATCTTCAGGGTTCGGCTACCGCCTGCATCCGATAAAAAACGAGGTCAAATACCATTACGGCACAGATCTTGCCGCCGATACGGGCACACCGATAACGGCTTTTGCAGACGGTACGATAGTCGCTCAGGGCGACTCGGACTCGTTCGGTAAATACGTCATGATAGATCACCCCGACGGCTACCGTACACTGTATGCGCATTGCAGCGAGCTGTGCATGAGCTGCGGCAATGTCAAAAAGGGCAGTACAATAGCGCTCGTCGGCTCAACGGGAGCGGCCACAGGCCCTCACCTGCACTTCGAGCTCGAACGCGACGGAATATATCTGAATCCCGAATTCTACATATGAGCAGCCGGTTTTCGCTGAGCCCCGGTGCAATATTCGTTTTGTCGTTCGTTTATTTTTTCGGTGGGCTGTCGAGTCTTGCGGCTGTGATGCTTTCCGCTGCTGTCCATGAAGCGGGACATGCAGCGGCAATATGCGCTTTAGACGGAAGAATTAAACGCCTCAGCTTTGATTCCTCCGGACTGTGCATGGTCTGCTCGGGGGTGTATTCAACCGCGGGAGAGGTGCTTATTTTTCTTTCCGGACCTCTTGCGGGGCTTGCTCTTGCATATGCCTGCGCAAAGCTCGGAAATGCGGCTGCAAATAACTTTTTGCTGCGCACAGCGGGAGTTAGCCTTGCTTTTACGGCATACAACCTGCTGCCTGCGCTGCCGCTTGACGGCGGCAGGGCGCTTTACTGTGTGCTCTGCGCCCTTGTCGGTAAAGAACGGTGCGAAAGCAAGATGTATTTTATAAGCATAACGGTCGCACTCGTTTTGTCCTTTCTCGGCATATGCGCCCGCTCAACGCAGGTTGGGATAGTGCTGCTCGCATCGTCCGTGTGTCTGCTGCTCGCGCAAACGGGTATTGTAAAAAGCATGCGTATGTTGTAAAATCAAAAAATAAATACATTTGGAGAGGTATATGGATAAGCGACTTGAACGTATACTGCCGAAGGTGCAGAAGCCAGCGCGATACACCGGAGGCGAATATAATCAGATAATAAAAAACAAGGACGATATAGAGCTGCGGCTTGCTTTCTGCTTCCCTGATATTTACGAGATCGGCATGTCAAACCTCGGCATGGGTATATTGTACTCTACGATGAACGAGCTGCCGTATGTCTGGTGCGAGCGTGTGTTCGCGCCCTGGGGCGATATGTATGAGCAGATGAAGCAGCATAATATCCCGCTGTATGCGCTCGAGAGCGGGGACCCCATATCCGAGTACGACGTGCTGGCCTTCTCAATAGGCTATGAGATGGCTTACTCCACGGTGCTCGATATGATCGACATGGCCGGTCTTCCGATACACAGTGCGGAAAGAACGGCACTCCTGCCCCTTGTGATTGCCGGAGGCACGGCGGCATTAAATCCGGAGCCCATGGCTGATTTCATCGACATTTTCCTGCTCGGCGAGGGCGAGGAGATGAACAACGAGCTGCTTGCACTTCTGCGCACGGCGAAGGCCGGGAACTGGTCAAAGCAAACGTTTTTGGAGAAAGCCGCACAGATAGGCGGCGTTCTCGTTCCGTCGTTTTACACGCCCGTTCTCAACGGAGATAATACGATAAATCATTTTGATGTTCACCCCGGCTCGCCTAAAAGAGTAACAAAGCGCGTGATAACGGATATGGATTCGATGCATTTCCCCCTGGCGCCTATAGTCCCGTCTACCGAGGTCGTGCACGACAGAGTCAATCTTGAGCTGTTTCGCGGCTGTGTTCGCGGCTGCCGCTTCTGTCAGGCCGGACATACCTACCGCCCGATAAGAGCAAAATCGCCCGAGCTGCTCGCCGAGCAGGGCAAGGCTCTGCTGAAAAACACCGGTTGTCAGGATATAACGCTGCTTTCACTCAGCTCGAGCGATTATCGTCATCTGTCCGACCTGTGCGATGAGCTGCTTGAATACTGCGAGCCGCGCAGCATCGGAATATCGCTTCCGTCTCTGCGTGCCGATAACTTTTCTATCGATATAATGCATCGCATTCAAAAGACGCGCAAAAGCGGCCTGACCTTCGCGCCCGAGGCAGGCAGTCAGCGTCTGCGCGACGCCATAAACAAAAACGTCAGGGAGGAGGATCTGCTGCACACCTGCCGCCTGGCGTTCGAGGGCGGATGGAATACGATAAAGCTGTATTTTATGCTCGGACTTCCTACCGAGACGGATGAGGACATCCTCGGCATAGCGGAGCTTGCAAATCAGGTGCTGCACACATGGAGGCTTTACGCAAAGAACAAAAACAGGGGAGTGCGCATAACCGTTTCGACATCCTGCTTTGTTCCCAAGCCTCACAGCCCGTTCCAGTGGGAGCGGCAGGTCACGATGGATGAATATATCCGAAAGGTACATCTCCTGCGCGAGAATATAAAAGCCAAAAACGTCGTCTATAACTGGCACGATCCGCAGACAAGCTATATCGAGGCGACGCTCTCACGCGGCGACCGCCGCATGGGTAGGGTCATAGAAAACGTATGGCGTGCCGGAGGCAGACTTGAGGCATGGAGCGATTACTTCTTGTTCGGACGCTGGATGAAGGCCTTTGACGACGCAGGAGTCGACCCGACGTTCTACGCTTACCGCGAGCGCTGCGAGGACGAGGTCATGCCCTGGGACATCGTCGACGTAGGTGTGCGCAGGGCGCATCTGTGGCATGAGCGTGAGCAGGCCTACAGGTCTGAGCTTTCGCCCGACTGCCGCAAGCAGTGCTCGGCCTGCGGCGCGGCAAAGCTCCTGAAGGGAGGAAAATGCGATGGATAAGTACAGGATGCTGTTTTCCAAAACCGGAAGAGCGGTGTATATATCGCATCTTGACCTTATGCGCACCGTGACCCGCGCATTCATGCGTGCAGAATGTAAGCTCAAATACTCCGAGGGATTTAACCCGCATCCCAATATATCCATTGCACTGCCGCTTTCCGTCGGCTGCGAGAGTGTGTGCGAGATCATGGATTTTAAGATGCGCGAGGATATGACATGCGAGGAGATAAAAAGCCGCCTTGCAGATCGGTTTCCGGAGGGTATAGAGGTCATCGATGTGTATGAGGCCGGGCGCAAGGTCAAGGAGATAAAATGGCTGCGCATATCCGGCGTTTTCGAGTATGACGAGCGCGATGCGGCTGCAATGGCTGAAAAGCTCAATGAGTTTTACTCGACCGAGAGCATTGTCATAACGAAAAAGACAAAGCGCGGCATGGGCGAGAGCGATATTAGACCGGCGATAATGGAAATAGCCTTCAAGTGCAGCGGCAGCGATGTTTTGATGCACGCCGTTATCTCAGCGCAGGAGCCCACGCTCAATCCCGAGCTCATAGCCGACGCTTTGCGTCAGCTTGCACCCGATATCGCGCCGGATTTTGCGAAATTCAGGCGGCTTGAGATATTCGATGAAAATATGCAGGTTTTCCGCTGAAAAAGCTTGCATTTCAAGGCCCTTTGTGGTAACATATCATGGCTTGCGTACATCGCAGGCTATCAAGCGGTCCTCTGCCGAGGCCGAAAGGGAGCCCTCCGGCACGAACGCCTAAAGTAAAGGAAGGATTAGACTATGGATCTGATCAGAATTCTCAGTGAGCAGTACATGAAGCCCGAGCTGCCCGAGCTCAACGTCGGCGATACCGTCCGTATCACCGTTCGCGTAAAGGAAGGCAGCCGTGAGCGCAACCAGGCATTCGAAGGCACCATCATTGCCAAGAAGCATGGCGGCATCAACGAGACCATCACCGTCCGCCGCATCTCCTACGGTGTAGGCTGCGAGAAGGTCTTCCCCGTACACTCTCCCTCCATCGTCTCCGTAGAGACAGTTCGCCGCGGCAAGGTCCGCAGAGCAAAGCTGTACTACCTGCGCGAGCGCGTCGGCAAGAGAGCAAAGGTCAAGGAGCGCCTGTAAGCGCCCGACCTGTAAACCGGTCCAAAAAAAGCGGCTTATGCCGCTTTTTTTGTTGCCTAAATACAGCATTATCGTGTATAATATATTGATAAACTCATCAAGAGGTAATTCAAATGAAAAAAACTAATGATAGGGTCAAAAAGCCTGAAGCAGTAAAGGCCGAGACTACGACGAGAGGCGAGATATACGACTGGATGCAGAGCCTTGTGTTCGCACTTATCATCTGCATCATCGTATTTGTGTTCATCTTCAGAATTGTCGACGTTAGCGGTGATTCGATGAATCCCACGCTGCTTAACGGCGATAAGCTCGTCGTATCCGACGTTTTTTATAAGCCCAAGCAGGGCGATATCGTCATTTTCCGTAAGGACGAGTACAAGGCTGAGGCTTTGGTCAAGCGTGTCATCGCTACCGAGGGTCAGACTATTGAGATAGACTTTGACCGCGGCAGGGTCTATGTCGACGGCGAGCGCCTTGACGAGCCGTATATTGCCGAGCCCACGCACAATCAGCTTGACTTCCAAGGTCCGCAGACCGTTCCCGAGGGCTGTGTATTCGTCATGGGCGATAACCGCAACGCATCGTCAGACAGCCGCAGGGCGCAGATCGGAATGGTCGATGAACGCCTTATAGTAGGCAAGGTGCTGCTGCGTGTGTTCCCATTTGATTCCATTGGCGTTCCCGACGGTGAATAATATGGACGGCGTAAACTACGAAAAAATGAATATCCAGTGGTTTCCCGGCCACATGACGAAGGCTCAGCGTATGATAGAGGACAGCATAAAGCAGGTCGATGCCGTGTGCGAGATCCTCGATGCGCGCATACCTAACTCCAGCCGAAACCCTGATATCGACCGTCTCGCCGCCGGAAAGCCTAGACTTATCATACTCAACCGAACTGATCTTGCAGACCCAAGTATAACTGCACAGTGGCGCGAGTTTTTTGAAGCGCAGGGCATAAAAATCCTAGAAACGGATGCAAAGTCCGGCAAGGGAGTAAGCGGCTTCGCTCCGGCTCTGAGCGAGCTTTTGAAGGACAAAATTGCCAGCTACGCCGCAAAGGGGCAGGTGAACCGCCCCATGCGAGTTATGATCCTCGGTATACCGAATGTCGGAAAATCAACATTCATTAACAAGATCGCCAAGCGCAAGGCCGCTATAGCCGGCGATAAGCCCGGTGTGACGCGCGGAAAGCAGTGGATCAATATTGATAAGGGGCTCGACCTGCTGGACACTCCGGGCATACTTTGGCCTAAGTTTGATTCGCAGGAGGTTGGCGAGATGCTGGCCATTACGAATGCAATAAAGGCCGATGTGCTCGATAAGGAGACGCTGGCTGCAAACTTCATGCTGCGTCTGAGGGAAATGTACCCCGAGGCGCTTACGGCGCGATACAAGCTTGAGCCCGATCCCGAGGCAAACGGCTTTGAGCTGCTTGAGCAGGCCGCAAAAAAGCGCGGCTTTCTTATATCCAAGGGCGAATATGACATTGAACGCATGGCAAATACGCTGCTTGGCGAGTACCATGACGGAAAGCTTGGCAGAATAAGCTTGGAGAAACCTTGATGACAGAGCTTTGGGAGCTTGAAAACGAGATATATGACAGTGGAGTCGAGCTTATATGCGGCGTCGATGAAGCCGGACGCGGCCCGCTGGCGGGTCCTGTTTGCGCCGCAGCGGTAATCCTTCCGCGAGGACTTGAGATAGAAGGGCTCAACGACTCAAAAAAGCTCAGCGAGAAGAAGCGGGACAAGCTGTTTGACGCGATCTGCGCCGAGGCCGTGAGCTACGGCATAGCCTTTGCGAGTGTCGAGGAGATTCAAGAGATAAATATCTTGAACGCCGCTATGCTCGCAATGAACAGGGCCATCGAAAGGCTGTCGGTAAAGCCCGCACTCGCGCTCGTTGACGGGAATCGTAATTCCGCAATAAAAATGCCGAGCCGCTGCGTCGTAAAGGGCGACGCTAAATGTGCCGACATTGCCGCGGCGTCGATACTGGCCAAGGTCACCCGTGACCGATATATGCTTGAAATGGCGGAAAAGTATCCGGAGTATCATTTTGAAAAGCACAAGGGCTACGGCACGAAGCTTCACTATGAGGCCCTGCGCGAGTACGGACCATGCGAGATACACCGCCCGAGCTTTTTGAGGAAAATGCACTGATGGCAGAGGAAAAACTCGGCGCTTTCGGTGAGCGCAAGGCCGCAAATTATCTGCGGCTGCACGGATACAGGATAGTTGACACTAACTGCCGCTACAGGCAGGGCGAGATCGATATAATCGCAAAACGCTGTGATTACATAGTTTTTGTTGAGGTGAAGCTCAGGAAAAACAACGCCTTCGGCGAGGCGCGAGAATTTGTAACCCCGGCAAAGCAGCAGCGCATTATCATGGCTGCGCAGCTTTGGCTTCAGACGCACGAGACCGAGCTTCAGCCGCGCTTTGACGTTATAGAGGTTTACGCTCCCGAGGGCGTATACTCAAAAAAAGTTATTATTAATCACATAGAAAACGCATTTTGATCGGAAAGGAGTGTGTTTATGTTATATTTCAGCACAAGAAACTCGAAAGAAAAGGTGACTGCATCTCAGGCGATATCCCGCGGTCTTGCACCCGACGGCGGACTGTATGTTCCCGAAAGTCTGCCGCAGCTTACCCTGAATGATATAAAAGCTCTGGGCAGGGAGGACTACCGCGGAAGAGCCCTCGGAATAATGAAGCCTTTCCTTGACGAATTTTCAGAGACTGAGCTCAAAGCGATGGTATCCCGTGCATACGGCGATAATTTTGACAGCAAAAGCACTGCTCCGGTGCATTTTCTTGACGATAATACCGCTGTGCTTGAGCTTTGGCACGGACCGACCTGCGCGTTTAAGGACATGGCTCTTCAAATGCTTCCTCATCTTCTGACAGCCTCGCTCAAAAAGTGCGGTGAAAAGCGCAAGGCCTGTATCCTTGTTGCCACCAGCGGCGATACGGGTAAGGCGGCGCTTGAGGGCTTTGCGGATGTTGAAAACACAAAAATCCTTGTGTTTTATCCGCACAACGGCGTATCGGATGTACAGCAGCTGCAAATGGTGACTCAGACCGGTAAAAACGTCAGCGTAGCCGCCGTGCGCGGCAACTTTGACGATGCGCAGACCGGCGTAAAGCAGATATTCGGCGATAAGGAATTTGCCGAAAAGCTCAGCGAAAACGGCTGGTTCCTCTCATCGGCAAACTCCATAAACTGGGGCAGACTTCTGCCGCAGATAGTTTACTATTTCTCCGCCTACTGCGACTATGCAAATTCCGGCCGGATAAGCTACGGCGATAAGCTCGACTTCGTCGTACCCACAGGCAACTTCGGAAATATTCTGGCCTGCTGGTACGCAAAGAGCATGGGGCTGCCCGTCGGCAAGCTCATCTGTGCGTCGAATCAGAACAATGTACTTGCCGATTTCTTCGCGTGCGGCGTGTATGACCGCAACAGGACATTCTATACGACAATATCCCCGTCAATGGATATCCTTGTCTCCAGCAACCTTGAAAGGCTGCTGTACTCAGTCTGCAAAAGCGATACGGAAGTAGCCTCTTACATGACTGAACTTGCGAAAACAGGTGAGTACGAGGTCTCCGACGCGATAAAGGCCGTTATAAATGAGTATTTTGTCGGAGGTTATTGCTCGGACGACGATACAAAAGCGGCAATAAATAAGGTCTATACCGAAAACGGCTACCTTATGGATACCCATACAGCCGTTGCTTATAAAATGCTTGCCGACTACCGTAAAGACACCGGCAGCTCCTCACCGGCGGTCGTTGTCTCGACTGCAAGCCCTTATAAATTCTGCGACAGCGTTCTCAGCGCGTTGGGGCAGGAAACAAACGCTCCGGGGACTGAGCTTATTGAGAAGCTTTCGGAAGCTACGAAAACGGCAGTACCAAAGCCGCTTGCCGGACTCGATAAGCGCGAAAAGCGCTTCGGCCTTGTCGTTGATAAGCAGGATATGAAGGCCGTCGTCGAGGGTTTTCTTAAATAACAAACAAAATATGTAGGGGCTTTCGCCCCGATTAAGCTGACGGAAGCCGAAGGCCCGTCAGCTCAAGCTTAGTCGCAGCAGCCGCGCGGACAGAAGGTAGAGCAAAAGGTCTCGGACTTGGTCGTGGCCTTATCGTTCTGCACCTTGATCTGTGCGGCCGAGCACTTGCAGTCAATTGTGTTGTACTTGCAGCTTGATACATCGCATCCGACACCCGTGATCTGACTTGAGCTCATCTTCTTGTTGTTCATTTTCTTACCTCCAGAGAGTATTGTCCTCAGACATTATTATTTTTGACTATAATTTCAGTTTTATACGGAGGCAGCATGTCTTTATATACTATCGGCGATACTCACCTGTCGCTCGGAACAAATAAACCAATGGACGTTTTCGGCGGGCGCTGGGAAAACTATGTTCAGAAGCTCAACGAAGGATTTGCCGAGCTCAATGATGACGATCTCACCGTTTTGTGCGGAGATATCACCTGGGGAATGACTATGGACGAGGCTTTGCCCGACTTTAAATTCATCGATGCGCTGCCCGGGAGAAAGATAATCCTTAAGGGCAACCACGATTACTGGTGGACAACTGCGACAAAGGCACGCAGCTTTTTTGCAAAGCACGATATAAATACGATTGATGTCATGCACAATTCAAGCTTTGAATATGACGGAGTTTCAATCTGCGGCACTCGCGGCTGGTTTTATGAGGAGAGCAAGGGTGCTGAGCACGATAAAAAGATAATGAACCGCGAAATCATGCGGCTTGAAGCGTCGCTAAAGGCCGCATCAACCGACGAGATTTATGTATTCCTGCATTATCCGCCTAAATATATGAATTATACATGCCCGGAGATACTGGAGCTTTTGAAAAAATATAATGTGAAGCGCTGCTGCTACGGGCATATCCACGGCGCAGGCTGTCAATTTGCCTTCAACGGCATGCTCGGAGGCATTGATTTCATGCTCGTTTCAGCCGATCATGTTAAATTCAGACCTGTAAAACTGATTTGACAGTACCTTCGATTGGTAAGTTCAAAGAAAATAATTGCTTTTGACTGAAATATCTGTTATTATGTTTTGGTCTATGTGAATTATATTAGGAGGAATATATAAATGTTAGTCAAGAACGTAGAAAAGAAAGACTCCAAGACCGCAAGCTTTCAGGTCGAAGTCGATGCCAAGGAATTCGACGAGGCCGTAAACAAGGCATTCAATAAGAACAAGGGCAGCATATCCATCCCCGGCTTCAGACAGGGCAAGGCTCCCCGCGCCGTTGTTGAGGGCATGTACGGTCACGATGTTTTTTATCAGGATGCTATCGACGAGCTCGTTGCTCCCGCATACGAGCACGGATACGATAACTGCGGCCTGAAGATAATAGGCAAGCCCGCAGTCTCGAACGTGGACCTTTCCGACGATAAGGTTCTCACCCTGACCTTTGATGTTGAGCTCTACCCCGAGGTCACCCTCGGCGAGTACAAGAACCTCAGCGCGGTTAAGGAGACTTACATTATCACCGAAGAGGACGTCGACGGCCAGATCGATGGCGTCCGCAAGCGCAACGGCCGCGTTATCGACCTTGAGCGTGAGGCTCAGATGGGCGATACGGCTGATATCGACTTTGAAGGCACTCTTGACGGTGTCCCCTTTGACGGCGGCAAGGCTGAGGGCTATGAGCTTGAGCTCGGCTCGAACACCTTTGTTCCCGGCTTTGAGGAGCAGATTGTCGGCATGAACATCGGCGATGAGAAGGATATAAACATCACCTTCCCCGAGGATTACGCGGCGGAGCTGGCAGGCAAGGACGTCGTATTTAAGGTCAAGCTCAACGGCCTGTCCATGACCGAGCTGCCCGAGCTCAATGACGATTTTGTTCAGGACGTTTCCGAGTTCAACACAGTTGAGGAATACAGAGCAGACACCCGCAAGGATATGGAGCGCGTTATGGATCAGCAGATGGACGCAAAGTTCCGCACCGCTATCATGACCAAGGCCTGCGATAACATGACTGTTGAAATCCCCGAGAGCATGATGCAGGAGAAAATCGATGAGCTCATCCGCAGCTATGCGGCAAACTTCGGCCTGACTGACCCGAAGATGAGCACCGACGATATCAAGAAGATGATGGGGCTCGATGAAGAGGCCATCAACGCTACAATCCGTCCAGCTGCCGAGTATCAGGTAAAGCAGGATCTGCTTCTCAACGCCATAGTTGAGGCAGAGAACATTGAAGTCACCGACGAAGAGCTTGAGGACTACATCAAGGGCGCTGCCGAGTCTGTCGGCACTGACGCCGATCATATCCGCCAGTACTTCGGCGAGGAATATATTAAAAACGAGTTCAAGAAAGAAAAAGCGACCAAGATAGTTATAGAGTCGGCTACCGAGGAAACTCCCGCCGATGAGCCCTCCGAGGAGAAAGAGGCCGAATAATCTATCTCGTTTAAGGATATGATCTCCACACGGTAAGCTGAAGAAAGGAGACGTTAAAAATGAGTTTAGTACCCTATGTAGTAGAACAGACAAGCCGTGGCGAGCGTTCGTACGATATCTTTTCAAGACTTCTCAACGACCGCATAATCATGCTGTCGGAGGAAGTCAACGACACGACCGCGAGCCTTATCGTTGCCCAGCTTCTGTATCTTGAAGCGCAGGATCCCGACAAGGATATACAGTTTTATATCAACAGTCCGGGCGGCTCCGTCACTTCGGGCATGGCTATTTACGATACCATGCAGTATATAAAGCCCGACGTATCCACAATATGCATCGGTATGGCGGCGTCCATGGGAGCATTCCTGCTATCGAGCGGCGCAAAGGGTAAGCGCCTTGCGCTTCCCAATGCCGAAATTATGATCCATCAACCCTCCGGCGGCAGCAAGGGTCAGTGCACCGATATTCAGATTCAGGCTGAGCAGATCCTTAAGATTAAGAAAAATCTCAACAGGATACTCGCCGAAAACACCGGCAAGGATATCGCCGTCGTTGAAGCGGACTGCGAACGAGACCATTTCATGTCCGCACAGGAAGCCCTTGAATACGGCCTTATCGATAAGGTGATCACCAGGCGATAAGTGCGAAATTTATGGGGGAACAGAGCGTTCCCCCATATTACATCATTTCCCGAGGTATAATTATGGCAAGAACAGACGACAGAAAGAGCATCCGCTGCTCTTTCTGCGGAAAAACACAGGCTCAGGCCGGCCGGCTTATTGCCGGCAACGGCGCATATATCTGCGATGAGTGCGTAAATCTCTGCATGAGTATAATCGCTGAGGACGAGCAGGCTCCCGTACATGACGATCAGGGCAATCGTCTGCGCTTCGAGGATCTCCCGAAGCCCTCCGAGATCAAACAGAGACTTGACGCATACATCGTCGGGCAGGAGAGGGCAAAGGTCGTTTTATCGGTTGCGGTTTATAACCACTATAAGCGCATACTTTTTGCCGGAGATAACGATGTTGAGCTTCAAAAAAGCAACATTCTGCTTATCGGCCCGACCGGAAGCGGCAAGACACTTTTTGCCCAGTCGCTGGCCAAGATGCTTAATGTACCTTTTGCTATCGCGGATGCTACCACTCTCACCGAGGCGGGATATGTCGGCGAGGACGTCGAGAATATTCTCCTGCGCCTGCTGCAGGCGGCAGATTTTGACGTTGAACGCGCCGAAAAGGGTATAATCTATATTGACGAGATCGATAAGATCGCCCGTAAAAGCGAGAATACCTCAATAACGCGCGATGTCTCCGGCGAAGGTGTACAGCAGGCGCTTTTGAAGCTGCTTGAGGGCACTGTCGCAAACGTTCCGCCTCAGGGCGGACGAAAGCACCCGCATCAGGAATTTATCAAGGTCGATACGACAAACATACTTTTCATCTGCGGCGGTGCATTCGACGGCCTTGACAAGATTATCGAAAAGCGTACAGATAAAAAGAGTATGGGCTTCGGTGCAGAGATAAAAAGCTCTACAGAGCGGGATGTCGGTGAGCTTCTCAAGCAGGCTCAGCAGCACGATCTTTTAAAGTTCGGCATAATTCCCGAGCTCATCGGCCGCCTGCCTGTCATAGCCCCGTTGACATCTTTAAAGCGCGAAGACCTCGTTCGCATACTTACCGAACCCAAAAACGCCATGACTAAGCAGTACGAGGCGCTCATGGGCTATGACGGAGTTAAGCTCGTCTACGATAAAGATGCGCTTGAAGCGATAGCGGATAAGGCTATCGAGATGAAGATCGGCGCTCGTGGTCTTAGAAGTGTGATGGAAGGTATAATGACCGATATCATGTACACCGTGCCTTCCGAGCACGATATCGAGAAAGTAATTGTCACTGCCGACTGCGTGAAAAACGGAACCGGCCCCGACGTAATACGCAAATGATACAACACGGCAAGACGGGGCATTGCCCTGTCTTGCTGCGTTTTTTCTATTTTATATCCCTCAGAAGGAGGTAAGCTTATGAATCAGAACAAGAAAATACCCGACCGCGCAATGGCCATACTGCCGCTGCGGGGCCTTAACATATTCCCCGGAATGCTCCTGAGCTTTGACGTTGAGCGCCCGATATCGCTCGCGGCCCTCAATTTTGCGCAGAACTCCGATCAGGAGATATTCCTTGTTACGCAGAAGGATATAGCAAACGATATGCCGGAGCTCAATGACCTTTACGAATACGGTGTTGTCTGCCGCATCCGTCAGCTCGTTCGTCAGCCCGGAGGCAAGCTGTGCAAGGTGATGGCCGAGGGAATCTACAGGGGCAGAATATCGTCTATCAGCTCCGAGCAGCCATATTTCTTCGGCGATGTTGAAAGTGCTCCCGATAAGGCTGAGAAGGTCGCTGCTGACAGAAAGGAAGCGCTCATGCGCACTACGGTAGGGCTGTTTGATGAGTATATCCAGCTATCCGGCAGTATGCCGCCCGAAATGCTCCTAAACCTTGTTGTCAGCCGTGATCCCACCTTTGTTGCAGACTATACGGCGCAGAACGTACGACTTGATTACCGCCAGAAGCAGGTACTCCTTGAGGAGCTTCATCCCTGCCGCAGGCTGGAGATGCTAATTGAGCTGCTCAACCATGAGCTTAACGTCATGAGCATAGAGCAGGAGCTCAGTGAGGCGACGAACGAGCAGGTAAACCGCAGTCAGCGCGATTACTATCTTCGTGAGCAGATGAAGATAATCCAGCAGGAGCTCGGTGAGGATGATGCATCAGACGATATAGGCGAATACCGCCAGAGGATCCGCGACCTGAAGCTCTCGCAGGAGATAGAGGATAAGCTTCTCAAAGAAGTGTCCCACCTTGCAAAGCAGCCCTTCGGCTCGACCGAGGCCACGGTCATCCGCGGCTATCTCGACGTTTGCCTTGAGCTGCCGTGGAACATAAAGACCGAGGAAACGCGGGATATTGACAAAGCGCGCAGGGTGCTCGATGAGGATCACTACGGCCTTGAAAAGGTTAAGCAGCGCGTTATAGAATACCTTGCCGTGAGGCAGCTTGCCCCCAAGGCCGGCGGAAGTCTGCTGTGTCTTGTCGGACCTCCGGGCACCGGTAAGACCAGCATAGCAATGAGCATCGCACGAGCAACAAATCGCAAGTGTGTTCGCATATCCCTCGGCGGCGTTCACGATGAGGCAGAGATCCGCGGCCACAGAAAAACCTATGTCGGGGCGATGCCCGGCAGGATCATATCCGGCATCCGTCAGTCAAAGAGCATGAACCCTGTAATGGTGCTTGATGAGGTTGACAAGTTAGGCTCTGACTATCGGGGCGATCCCTCTGCGGCGCTACTGGAAGCGCTCGACCCCGAGCAGAACTCGACGTTCCGAGATAATTACCTTGAAGTGCCGTTTGATCTTTCGGATGTATTCTTCATAACGACCGCAAACTCGCTCGATACCATACCGAGAGCGCTCCTTGACCGCATGGAGGTCATTGAGCTTTCAAGCTATACCGATGAGGAAAAGCTCAGCATCGCAAAGGGGCATTTGCTGCCCAAGCAGCGCAAAAAGCATGGTCTTAAGGCTTCACAGCTGAAGGTCAGCGACGACGCCATACGCGAGATTATAACATATTACACACGCGAATCGGGTGTCAGAAATCTTGAACGTCAGATAGCGGCGCTGTGCCGCAAGGCTGCCGTTTCGATTGCCGACGGCGAGCGCAAGAGCTTGTCGATTCGCTCCGGTGCATTGCAGCCGTATCTCGGCTCACCGAAATTCAAGCCCGAGCAGCGCAGAATGAACGATGAGGTCGGCCTTGTGCGCGGCCTTGCGTGGACAAGCGTCGGCGGCGAGGTGCTCGATGTCGAAGTTGCCGTTGTCGAAGGCAGCGGAAAGCTCGAGCTTACCGGCAACCTCGGCAAGGTTATGCAGGAATCCTGTCAGGCGGCAATGACCTGTATAAGAAGCAGGGCAAATAAACTCGGCATCAACGCTGATTTTTACAAAACAAAGGATATACACATACATTTCCCGGAGGGTGCGATACCCAAGGACGGGCCTTCGGCGGGTGTCACCGTCTGCACGGCTATCGTCTCCGCGCTGACAGGTACGCCCGTGCGCCGCGATATCGCAATGACGGGAGAGATCAGCCTGCGCGGAAGAGTTCTTCCCATCGGAGGCCTCAAGGAAAAGACGATGGCGGCTATGCGCAGCGGCGTAAGCACCGTTATCATTCCTGCCGATAACGAGCCGGATCTTGAGGAGATCGATCCTGCCGTGCGAAAGGCACTCAACTTTGTACTGGCAGATAAGGTCGATAACGTACTTGAAACTGCGCTTGCTCATAAGGACGCTGATAGCAAGCCTGATGTCATTATGCCCGTTTCGGGCAAGAAATCCCGTCCGGGAATTAGACAGTAGGTGTGCTATGGCCGAACTTAACGTCAACAAAGCCGAGTTTATAAAAAGTGCGGCAGCACCGGCGGACTTTATCCGCGATGCACTTCCGAATATCGTATTTGCAGGCAAGTCCAATGTCGGCAAATCCTCGGTGATAAACAGACTTTTAAATCGCAAAAACTTTGCGCGAGTGGGACAGTCTCCGGGAAAGACGATACATGTAAACTATTTTCTTATAGACCAAAAGGTCTACTTTGTCGATCTTCCCGGCTACGGCTACGCGAAGGTATCAAAGTCAGAGCGCGAACGCTGGGGCAAGCTCATGGAGCAGTTTTTTGCCGTCGACGGGCTCATAGACCTCGGAGTAATGATCGTAGACTCGCGTCATAAGCCGACGGCCGACGATATTACGATGGCTCAGTGGTTCAAAAGCACCGGCTGTCCGCTCGTGGTTGCTGCCAATAAGTCAGATAAGCTGAAAAAGAGTGAGATCGAGGCGAATCTTGAGCTTATTCGTCTTACTCTCGGCCTTGATGAAGAAACGCCGCTCATTCTATTTTCCGCGGAAAAGGGCAGCGGCCGCGACGCTCTTATGTCGCAGATACTCAAGTATATTTAAGGTAGTGCTTTATGAATTCATTCGGCGATGTAATGCGAAATCTTGACTGGTCGGTTGTTACCGACATGCTCATGTCCGTCATACCGGCGCTCGTGTGCATAACGCTGCACGAGATCAGCCACGGCTATGTCGCCTATAAGCTGGGCGACAACACTGCGAAAAATATGGGAAGGCTCACGCTCAATCCCATTAAGCATATCGACATTGTCGGTCTCATAATGATGGTCGTGTTCAAATTCGGCTGGGCAAAGCCCGTGCCGGTCGATATGCGCAATTTCAAGCACCCCAAACGCGACATGGCGATAACCGCACTCGCAGGTCCGGTATCAAACCTCCTGATCTGCTGCGTCGTGCTGTTTATTTACGGTATCATTTTTCTGCCGTGCAAGCTCTCGGGAAGCGAATTCTGGGGAGATGTGCTTGATATGGTTTACATAACATCATATTTGAGCATAGCTCTTGCCATATTCAATATCATTCCCGTGCCGCCGCTGGACGGCTCAAAGGTGCTGTTTTCACTCATGAGCGATGAGGCGTATTTTAAGCTCATGCGCTATGAGCGCTACGGAATGCTGATTCTGCTCGTCCTTGTGGCTACTAATATTTTGGGGCAGCCGCTCCAGACGGTGACCGAGGCGGTGTTCAAATTTCTGCTCCCGTTTGCCGAATGGGGCTATGACCTTTCGTGCATACTGTTTTATTGATAATGGACAATCCTACTTTTCATCTTGACGGCGTAGTTAAGGACAGAAATGAGCTTCAGGATTTCGACGGTCCGCTCAGCCTTATCCTTATGCTGCTGTCGAAAAATAAAATAGAGATACGAGATATAAAAATATCCGAGATACTCGATCAGTACCTTGAATACCTTGACCGTATGGAGAAAATGGATCTTGAAATAACGAGCGAGTTCGTGCAGATGGCCTCGCATCTGCTGTATATCAAGACCCGAACGCTCCTTGCGGGCGAGGAGGTCAGTGAGCTGGAAGAGCTCATGACTTCTCTTGAGCAGTTAAAGTGCAAGGACATTTACTCGGCTGTGCAGAGAATAACTCCGGAGCTGAAAAAGGCCTCGGAAAAGGGGCTTTTATATTACGCAAAGCTCCCGGAGCCGATGCCGGATATAAAGCGCGAGTACGAGTATCGCCACGAGCCGGCGGATCTGTTCCGTGCGCTGTATACCGTTATAACACGCGGCGGAAAACCGTCGGAACCCGAGCTTGCTCACCGTCTCGCGCCCTCGCGCATCGTATATGAGGTGCGGACAAAAAGCCGCGAGCTTATCGACCGTCTGCAAAAGGGACCGGCAAAGCTGTCAGAGCTTTACTCCGAGTGCCGCAGCCGTTCGGAGATCGTTGCAACGTTTATCTCCATTTTGGAGCTGTGCAGCATGGGCAGCGTTGAGCTCACAGGCGATGAGAGCGACTATACGCTCTCGTTCACAGGCGGCGATGTCGGCGAAATCATTGACAGAATAACAGAGTAGGTTTTGTAATGGAAACAGAGAATATAAAGTCAGCCGTTGAGGCAATACTTTTTGCAGCGGGCGAGCCTGTTCCCGCCGCACGCATATCACTTATCCTTGAGGTCGATGAGAAAACGGTTTTCGCGGCGGCAAAGGAGCTTGCTGATGAATACAGCTTCGGTATGCGCGGCATGCGCATACTTACGCTTGATAACAAGCTGCAAATGTGCTCGTCGCCGGAGTATGCCGCGGTGATAAGCAAAACGCTTGAGCAGCGCAAGCCGCCGATGCTCTCACAGCCGGCGCTTGAAACGCTTGCGGTCGTTGCGTATTTTCAGCCCGTCACAAGGGCGTATATCGACCAGGTGCGCGGAGTCGACAGCTCATACACCGTCGGTGTACTCATAGACCGCGGCCTTATTGAGCGCTGCGGAAAGCTCGACGTTCCGGGCAGACCATCACTTCTTCGCACGACGGACGTTTTTCTTCGCACGATGGGCGTCAGCAGGCTTGAGGAGCTTCCGGAGCTTCCGGATATCAGCTCCGGCGACGGCGTTAAAAAGCTTGAAGATGCCATTGAAAAGCTCAGCACGGTCGGTAATAATCAGCTCCGGATGGAGGAGCTCAAATAGGATGTTGGGGTGGTGCGCTTGACAGCGCTTATTATCATCTTAATACTGCTGGCTGCCATCATGCTCATTCCTCTCGGAGTGTACGCATCATACACGGAGGGCAGCTTCACGGCATCTGCGCATGTGTGGTTTTATAAGCTCAGTCTGTATCCTCCGAAGGAAAAGAAGCCTAAGTCCGAGGAACCGACAGAGACCGATACGGAAAATGAGGAAAAGCCCAAAAAAAGCTTTTCGCCCGACTTTACGCCTGGCGACTGGCTTGAGCTTGCAAGACTCGCCCTGCGAGCGCTCAGGCACTTAAAAAACGGAGTGTATTTTGACCTCATCAGGCTCACGGCGGTCATATCCGCGCCCGACCCGTATGACGCCGTAATGCGATATAATGCGGTAAACGGCTTTATCGGCTCCGCGATACCTTTTTTTGAGAGCGAGTTTTGCGTTAAAAAGAAAGAGATATACATCGGACTTGATATGAACGGCGGCGAAGGCAATGCTGAATTTGAGCTTTCCGCATCCGTAAGAATTGGAACGATTCTTGCATTGGGATTTGCCGCAGGCTTTGGATTTCTGAAAATTCTGATAAAAAACAGGATACGGCGTATCCGTGAAAGGGTGGCATGCAATGGAGAACAACAAACTGAGCGAAATGATGCAGTCAACAATGAGCAGCATCAAGGATCTTGTTGAGGTAAACAACATCGTCGGCGAGCCCATAGTTACGCCCGACGGCCAGACTATTATTCCCGTATCGAAGCTGAGCTTCGGCTTCGGAGGCGCAGGAGGCGATTCACTCGGCGGCAGCAAGCAGGGCTACGGCGGCGGCAGCGCGGCTGCCGTTAAGATAGAGCCGATCGGCTTTCTCGTCGTCAAGGATGACGGGGTGCGCATGATAAACGTCGCACCTCCGGCGAAAAACGGCGTTGACAGGATCATTGACATGATGCCTGACGTCATGGATAAAATAGAAAGCATCGCAAATACTAATAAGAAGACCGATTAAAACAAGCCGATTTCGTCAATAATAAGCACTGCCCGGAAAGGTGGTGCTTATTTTTATGGATAAAATCATTTCTGTCTTTTTGGCTGCCGGTATCGTGCTTTCTCTGCTGCCGTTTTCGGCTCTCGCCGACGAGGAGCACGAGCTGTCGGCGCACAGCGCGATAGTCCTGTGCGCGGATACCGGCGATGTGCTGTTTGAAAAAAATGCGGACGAGCGGATGCTCATTGCCAGCATAACAAAGATCATGACTGCCATTGTCGTTATTGAAAACGCCGAGCTTGACGATCAAATTGTTATAAAGCCCGAATGGAGCTCTGTCGAGGGCTCGAGCATGTATGCAAACCCGGGTCAAAGCTACACCGTGCGGGAGCTTTTATACGGTATGATGCTCAACTCCGGAAACGATGCCGCGGCGGCTTTGGCATGCACTCTCTGCGGAAATGAGAGCAGCTTTGCCGAGAAAATGAACGAAAAGGCCCGTGAGCTCGGCCTCGAAAACACATCGTTTTGCAATCCGCACGGCCTGGATAACGAGGGGCATTATTCAAGTGCCCGCGATATGGCAAGACTCACGGCTTACTGCATGAAAAATGATACCTTTAAAAGCATCGTATCGACAAACTGCGCTGTCATAAAGGGCGTGACTTATTATAATCATAACCGCCTGCTGCGCGAATATGAGGGCTGCATCGGTGTAAAAACAGGCTATACCATAGCTGCCGGCAGAACGCTTGTCAGCTGCGCCGAGCGCGGAGGCATGAGACTTGTGTGCGTAACACTCAACGCCCCAGACGATTGGAACGATCACAAATATCTGCTGGATAAGGTGTTTTCGGATTATCGTATTGTGTTATATGATGCCGATAGCTTCAGGATCTCGCTCGATGTTGCATCGGCCGCCGTTAGCATCGCTGAGGCCGTACCCGAAAACGAGATAAAGCTCCTTGTACGCTCGGATGATGAGCTCGACGTTAAGCTTGAAGTGCCGCGCATATTATTCGCCGGCGGAATAGAGGGGGAGAAGGTTGGAGTGCTCAGCGTATTTATAAACGGCTCTCTTGCGGCACAGGGGAATTTGGTTTATACTAAAAATATAAAGGTTGATCCCGCTCAGAGGCTAATGCCCTATGAGCGGATATTAAGAATATTTGATACGACGATCAGACCGTACTATGTCGAAGGAGAAGCAAAATGAAGCAGCGACTTCAAAAGCTTATATCCGCCGCAGGAATGGCATCACGCCGCAGGAGCGAGGAGCTTATAAAAATGGGAAAGGTGACCGTAAACGGCATCCCGGCCTCGCTCGGCGACAGCGCAGACCCCGAGACCGACATTATCTGTGTTGACGGCAGACTTTTAGCCGAGCCTGCCGAGCGGACGTACATAATGCTGTATAAGCCCCGTGGCTATGTAACAACATTAAAGGACGAAAAAAACCGGCGCTGCGTCAGCGAGCTTGTCAGGGACGTAGGCGTTCGACTGTATCCCGTGGGAAGGCTCGATATGTATTCCGAGGGGCTTCTTATCATGACCGATGACGGAGAATTTGCAAACCGGCTTATGCATCCATCATCGCAGACGGATAAGACCTATCATGCTTGGGTCAAGGGTGCGTGCAGTGAAACGGCGCTCAAGGTGCTCAGAAGCCCGCTCGTCATAGACGGGTACAGAATAAGTCCGGCTGAGGTCAAAGTCATAAGATCAGGCGAGGACTATACGCAGCTGTCTATCCGCATCCACGAGGGCAGAAATCGCCAAATCAGAAAAATGTGCGACTGCGCCGGCCTCAAGCTCACAAAGCTCAAGCGCATATCCGAGGGAAGCCTATCCATAGGTGAACTCAAGCCCGGCCATTGGAGGTATCTCACGGAAGATGAATTGCAAGATTTGCTGATGTGATGAAACTCTTAAACTTGAAAACTTTTAGTTATCTGCCCCAAACACACGATTATTTGCAAGTTTTGGGGGGATAAATTGCAAAATGCTATTGCAATTTCAACGGATTGAAAGTAGAATAAGGCGTATGTTCTAACATGGAGATGATTATTATGGAAAACGATCTTCTTAAAGTACTTTCAAAGGGCAGTAATCAGTTTTCAAAAGGGCAGCGGATCATTGCAAAATACATTTTGAATAACTATGATAAGGCGGCGTTCATGACGGCCGGCAGACTCGGAAAGATAGTCGGCGTAAGCGAGTCCACCGTTGTTCGTTTTGCTGCGGAGCTTGGCTATGACGGATATCCGAGCATGCGCAAGGCTCTGCAGGAAATGATACGAAACAGGCTTACATCCGTGCAGCGTATTGAAGTGGCAAAGAGCATGATCGACGATAATGATATTGTGCGTTCTATAATCGGCAGCGACATTCAGAATCTTCAGGATACTCTTGAGGTGCTAGAACAGGATAGATTCAATAAGTTTGTCGATTCAATCATAGAAGCAAAGAATATATACATTGTAGGCATGCGTACATCTACTTCACTGGCGACCTTCCTTGGGCTGTATTTAAATCTTCTCCGCAGTAATGTGAACGTTATTCACGACACGGCCGCAAGCGAGGTCTTTGAACAGATAATCAGAATTGGAGAGGGTGATTTGTTTATCGCCATAAGCTTCCCACGCTACTCGAGCCATACGCTCGACGCGATGGAGTTTGCAAAAAAAATGGGCGCAATTACGGCAGCTATAACCGACGGACCCGCTTCGCCGCTTAATGGCATAGCTGACGTCTGTCTGCACGCAAAGAGCGACATGGTATCGTTCCTTGACTCGCTGGTAGCTCCCATGAGCCTTATTAACGCGATAATCATAGCCGTCGGTATAAAGAACAAGGAAAACCTCTCAAAGACCTTTGAGAGGCTCGAGACAATCTGGTCTGAAAATAAAGTCTATGAACAGACCGAGCATGGCGGTATAACATGACAAAGCTCAGTGCTGACGCAGTTATCATCGGCGGCGGCGCAGCCGGCATGATGTGCAGCCTTGTTGCAGCGCAGCGAGGTATTGATGTTATACTGCTTGAGCCGAACAGGATGCTCGGCCGCAAGGTGCGCATAACCGGCAAGGGACGCTGTAATGTTACGAATAACTGCGACATAAAGGACTTTCTTGACAACATACCCGGCGACGGGAGGTTTTTATACAGTGCACTCAGCAAGTTCTCGCCTCGAGACACGATAAGATTTTTTGAATCGCTCGGTCTGCCGCTCAAAACCGAGCGCGGAAACAGGGTCTTTCCGGTGTCGGACAACGCAAATGACGTTGCAGGGACGCTGACCCGTAATATTGAGCGCAGCGGCGTTCAGCGTATACGCGAGAGTGCAGAGCATATAATCTGCGAAAACGACGCCGTATGCGGCGTTAAGACAGGATCCGGCGTTATCGGCTGCCGTGCCGCCGTCATATGCACAGGCGGACTTTCATATCCGCTCACGGGCTCGACGGGAGCCGGCTATAAAATGGCTCGGGAGCTGGGGCACAGCATAACGACCTGCCGTCCGTCGCTCGTTCCTCTGGAAAGCAATGATGAATACTGCGCGCAGATGCAGGGTTTTTCGCTCAAAAACGTGACACTCTCGGCATATGAGGACGATAAGCTTATTTTCCGTGAGCTCGGCGAAATGCTGTTTACGCATTTCGGCGTATCGGGACCGCTGGTGCTGTCGGCAAGCTCGCATATGCGCAATTTCGGCAGGGCGAAATATCGTCTGAGTATTGACCTCAAGCCCGCGCTCGATGAGAAAAAGCTCGACGCGAGACTTCTGCGCGACTTTGAAAAGTACGCAAACCGTGATTTTGCAAACTCGCTGTGCGATCTTGCGGGAAAAACGATGATACCCGTTCTCGTTGAGCTGTCCGGGATCCCGCCGGAGGAAAAGGTGAATTCCATAACCAGAGAGCAGCGCCATGCGCTTTTGAAGCTATTTAAAGAATTCCCCGTGTCGATCTCCGGGCCGCGCCCCATTGATGAGGCCATAGTCACCTCCGGCGGTGTTGCGACAAGGGAGATAAACCCGCGCACCATGGAGTCGAAGCTCGTAAGCGGACTTTACTTTGCCGGAGAGGTTATGGATCTTGACGCGTACACAGGCGGCTTTAATCTACAGATCGCGTGGTCAACGGCATACGTTGCCGCAAATTCGTTATAAGGATGGATATGCTATGATATCAATAGCCATCGACGGCCCGTCCGGCGCCGGAAAGAGCACAATATCCCGAAAAGCGGCTGAGATATTCGGCTTTATATACGTCGATACAGGCGCTATATACAGGACCATAGGCCTTGCCTCAAAAATACGCGGCATCAGCCTTGACGATAAGGCGGCCGTCATGGAAATGCTGACTAAGCTTAATATAGAGTTAAAATACAATGAGTCCGGCGAGCAGCATATGTATCTTGACGGAAAGGATGTTTCCCGGGACATACGTCTGCCCGAGGTGTCAATGCTTGCGTCGAAGGTCTCGGCAATACCCGAGGTGAGAACATTTCTTGTTGATATGCAGCGCGATATGGCAAAGAAATACGACGTTATCATGGACGGACGCGATATAGGAACGGTCATATTGCCGGATGCCGATCTTAAGATATTTCTCACCGCCGACGTTAACGACCGCGCACAGCGCCGCTATGAAGAGCTCTGTACAAAGGGAATGATAAAGCCGTTTGACGAGGTTCTCGCCGAGATGAAGCAGCGCGACGAGCAGGATACGCTTCGTGCGGCAGCGCCATTAAAAGCCGCCGAGGATGCCGTTATGCTTGACACGAGCGGGAATACGCTTGAGCAGAGCATTGCGGAGGTCTGCCGTCTTATAGCTGACAGAACGGGCAGAAGATTCGGTGGCTTAGCATGAACAGAATCATAACAGCCAAAAGCGCGGGCTTCTGCTTCGGCGTGAGCCGCTCGGTCGATATGGCGCAGAGGCTCCTTGAGGCAGGCGGCGCGTACTCGCTCGGCCAGCTCATACACAATGATGATGTTGTACGCCGTTTTGAAAAAGAGGGACTTCGTGTGATAAGCTCGCCCGACGAGCTGCCGCAGGGTGCGCGGGTCATGATACGCTCGCACGGTGTTTCAAAAGACATATACAGGCAGCTTGAGGACAGGGGAGCGGAGATAACAGATGCTACCTGCCCAAAGGTAAAGCGTATACATGAGCTTGTAAGCTCAGCGCACAGCGATGGGAGATTTGTCGTCATAATCGGCATGCACGGACACCCGGAGGTTGAGGCCGTAAAGGGCTGGTGCGGCGACTGCGTTATATGCGAAAATACCGTAGAATTAGACGAGTGGTACGGAAAATTCGGCGAATTGTTGGATAAACCGATAACGATGGTAGTCCAAACGACCCAAACTCGTAGTAATTTTACCGAATGTGCAAGTTTCTTAAAAAAAAGATGTACAAATCTTCAAATCTTTGATACAATATGCGGTGCAACATCCATGCGTCAGGAAGAAGCCGCAAAATTGGCGGCAGAGTGCGATGCAATGGTCGTCATAGGCGGCAAGCACAGCGCCAACAGCGTTCACCTTTCGGTGATATGCTCTGAGCTTTGCCCTAATGTTCAGTTTATTGAAAATGCAGATGAGCTGGATACAGACAAGCTCAGGGATGCCTGTACCGTCGGCATTACGGCAGGAGCGTCCACGCCTGCGTGGATAATTAAGGAGGTAAGTAACAAGATGAGCGAAGAAATCAAAATTGATGCTGCTGCAGCAGAAGAGAAGGAGATGTCCTTCGACGAAATGCTGGAGGAATCCATCAAGACTATATATAATGGAGATAAGGTAACCGGCACTGTCGTTGCCATTACCGGCACTGAAGTCAGTGTCGATATCGGCACCAAGTATTCAGGCTTCATTCCCACCACCGAGTTCACCGATGACGGCATTAAGGTTGAAGACGCTGTCAAGGTCGGCGATACCATTGAAGCAGTCGTTGTCCGAGTTAACGATGTCGAAGGCACCGTTATGCTCTCCAAAAAGCGCCTTGATGCAGCGAAGAGCTGGACTATGGTCGAAGAGGCCGTCGAAAGCGGCGAGTTTCTTGAAGGCACCGTTACTGAGATCAACAAGGGCGGCGTAGTAGTTAATGTCAATGGCATTCGCGTATTTGTTCCGGCTTCTCAGTCAGGTCTGCCAAAGGAAGCGGATATGAATCAGCTTCTCAAACAGAAAGTTCGCGTTAAGATCACAGAGGTCAACCGCAGCCGCAAGCGCGTCGTCGGTTCCATCCGTGCCGTCGCTCAGAAGGAGCGCCGCGAAAGGGCAGAGGCAATCTGGAATGAGATGGAGGTCGGCAAGAAGTATCACGGTGTCGTCAAGTCCATGACCAGCTATGGCGCATTTGTCGATATCGGCGGCATCGATGGCATGGTTCACGTCTCCGAAATGAGCTGGAGCCGCATAAAGAACCCCGCCGAGGTATTTAATATCGGCGACGAGGTTGATGTCTATGTAATCAGCTTCGACAAGGAAAAGAAAAAAATCTCCCTCGGCTACAAGGATCCCAATGAGAATCCCTGGGTCAAGTTCACAACAACTTATAATGTAGGTGATACTGCCGAGGTCAAGATCGTAAAGCTTATGACCTTCGGTGCTTTTGCCGAGGTTCTGCCCGGCGTTGACGGCCTGATCCACATTTCTCAGATTGCAAACCGCCGTATCGGCAAGCCCGAAGAGGTTCTCTCTGTCGGCGATGTTGTCGAGGCTAAGATTACTGCTATCGACACCGAGAACCACAAGATATCTCTGTCCATCCGCGCACTTGCAGAACCTGCAGCCGCTGAGGTCAAGGAAGTCCCCGAGGTTGAGGATAACGGCGAGGACGCGCTCGTCTACGAAGTATCCACCAATGGCGAAGCTAAGGGCGAGATAGTCGAAGAGTAATACAGTTTAACATCCTGTAATAGCCTGCCGCATGTGCGGCAGGCTGTTTTTATTGAAAAACCAACGGAATCGCGTTAATTTCCTTGCAAAAAAACAACATTTTGTGTATAATTATATTAATCGATTCTAAGGAGGAGTGGTCTTGTTCAAGATTGGCGATTACATTGCACATCCGATGCACGGCGCGGGCGTTATTGAGAGTATTGTTACTAAAAAAATCAACGGCGCTCAACGGGACTACTATGTCCTTAAGCTGCCCGTGGGTGATATGGTCGTTATGGTGCCGGTAGTCGGCTGTGAGGATATAGGCGTGAGGGCTATAATATCCCGCAGCGAGGCCGAAAATGTTTTTGACGCATTTAACGAGCTTGAAATATCCATGACACAGAACTGGAATAAGCGTTACCGTGAGAATATGGATAAGATAAAAAGCGGGAATCTGCTTGATGTTGCGGCTGTTGTAAAGGGGCTTATGTGCAGGGATAATGAGCGCGGCCTTTCTACCGGCGAGCGTAAAATGCTCCATTCGGCAAAGCAGATACTCATATCCGAGCTCGTAGTTGCCACCGATATGGATTATGATGGGGTTGAAAGAAGATTGTGCTCGGCACTTAAAGAGGGGTAAGCATATTGTCTATCATAAATAAGATATTTAAATTCAAATCGGATGACGATGATTTCTGTACGGCCGTCGTGCTCGCGGCAGGAAACTCGCAGCGCATGGGCAGGGATAAGATACTTATGCCGCTCGGCGGCATGCCCGTCATCGCACATACTCTTAAGGCGCTTCAGGCTTCCGAGTGTATTGATGAGATCATTGTTGTGACCAAATACGAAAGTCTGCAGGAAATAGCGGATATCTGCCACGACTGCGGTATTACAAAAACGAGCAAGGTCATCCTCGGCGGAAAAACCAGGCTTGAGTCGTCGCTGCTCGGTGTAAGCAATGCCGATGAGAAAGCAAAATATATAGCCATTCATGACGGGGCACGCCCGTTTATAACAAACAGCCTTATAGAGCGTGTCGTTCATTCCGCGCACCAGCATGATGCGTCGGCTCCGGCGATCGCGCCTACCGATACGGTGCGCGTTTTAAACGCAAAGGGTGCGGTTGCAGAAACGCCGTCAAGGGAGCTTGTCGCACTTATGCAGACGCCTCAGGTTTTTATGACGGAGATGATAAAGGCGGCGCTCACCCGCGCACAGCAAAAGGGCATTAGAGTAACTGACGATTGCTCGGCGGTCGAAGCAATGGGCTATAAGGTTACGGTCGTCGCCGGAGACCCGAATAATATAAAGCTCACAACAGCGCGAGATCTTTATATTGCAGAGGGCATTCTCGCCGAAAGGAGCGGTAAATAATGCGTATCGGGCACGGATATGATGTTCATAAGCTCGTTGAAAACCGTAAGCTCATCCTCGGTGGAGTCGACATACCCTATGATAAGGGACTGCTTGGCCACTCGGACGCTGATGTTCTGACCCATGCGCTTATGGATGCACTGCTCGGCGCAACGGCGCTTGGGGATATAGGCGGCCTGTTTCCCGATAACGATGACGCCTACCTCGGTGCCGACAGTATTGAGCTGCTTAAAAAAGTCATTGCACTTCTGAGGAAGCATGGATACGTATTGGTAAATGCCGACTGCACGATAATCGCGCAAAGCCCTAAGCTTAAGCCCTATATCGACGATATGCGTTCGACATTGGCCGAAGCCATGGGAGCTGAGCTTGACTCAGTAAGCGTTAAGGCCACCACCGAAGAGCATCTCGGCTTTACCGGCGAGGGGCTGGGCATCGCCGCGCACGCGGTCGTGCTTATAGACTGAACTTAAATCAGGCAGCTTTTCGGCTGCCTGATAATTTTTCAGCGGCGCATTGAGGCACCTGCGGATGCTCATATTGCGGTCGCGCGGTGTCACACTTATCGACAAAACCATGGCGTTTCGCGCTCCGTTAGCTTCACAGCGCAGCCATATGGTGCATAATATATAGCAAAAAAGAAGGGGTCAATTATGCGCTATATATTTATGTGCCGGTCGCTGACCTATGCGCAGTCCGCGGCTCGTGCGCTTGAAAAAAACGCGATATCGGCAGCTGTCAGAAAGGCACCCTCCGGACTCAGCATCAGCGGGTGCAGCTACTGTGTAAGCGTGTCATATACGAAGGGAGCGGCGGCTGCCGCGGTTCTGCGACGCGAGGGTCTGCTTCAGGGAAAGATATTTCTTCGCCGGGATGACGAAAGCTATACCGAGGTGATCCTGTGATATATCTTGACTCTGCCGCGACAAGCTTTCTTAAGCCCAAAAGCGTTAAACTGGCAATGCTGCGCGCTATGGATACGATGTCGAGCCCGGGCAGGGGAGCTTACGAAGCTGCCATGCGTGCAGCCGATAAGGTATATGAATGCCGCACCCTGGCATGCAGACTGTTTAACTTCGATAAGCCAGAAAATGTAGTCTTCACAATGAACGCGACCCACGCGCTGAACATTGCTATAAAAACACTTGCAAGGCATGGAAGTCGTGTCGTTGTCTCCGGATACGAGCACAATTCCGTGACCCGAGCTCTGCACGAGATAGGTGCTGATGTAACCGTCGCGGCGGGGAAGCTCTTTGATACGGAGAGTGTTGCGGCTGAATTTGAAGATAAGGTTCGCGGAGCCGACCTTGCCGTATGCAACCATGTATCCAATGTTTTCGGATTCATTCAGCCGATATATGAAATATCCTCGATATGCAGCCGGCACGGCGTGCCGCTTGTTATAGACGCATCGCAGTCGGCCGGAATCGAAACGCTAAACTGCTCCGGACTTGATGCCGCATTTATCGCAATGCCTGGGCATAAGGGATTGCTCGGGCCGCAGGGAACAGGTATACTTTTGTGTAATGAGAGCCCGAAACCGCTCATCAGCGGCGGTACCGGCTCGGAGAGTCTTATTCAGATAATGCCTGAGCATCTGCCCGACAGAGCAGAGGCCGGGACGCACAACGTTGTAGGCATAGCCGGACTGTGTGAGGGAATGAAATATGTACTGAGTAAGGGCGCTGAAACTATCGGCAGCTATGAAGCGCGGCTTTGCAGCGGCATGGCCGAGCGGCTCTGCCGCGTACCCTCACTTGAAGTCTTCTCAGGCAGCGCCGGAACTCAGGCAGGTGTGCTGTCCTTCAGGCACGGGACGATCAACTGCGAGGAGTTCTGCGAGAGGCTCGGTCAAAGCGGTATAGCCGCACGCTGTGGACTTCACTGCGCTCCGCTTGCGCACAAGAGCGCCGGCACAGTTGATACAGGCACTGTGCGCATAAGCTTTTCGCCGTTTATATCCCGCCGGCAGACCATGCAGGCGTGCACGACTATAGAAAAGATAGCCCGCAGAGAAAATTAATTAATATTTGATTGCCTTTTGCTCGTATATATTATATAATATAGTGATTAAAAATACAGCAAAGTGCGGACTGCATACGCAGTCCGCAGGCAAAGATTATTGGGGATTATAATGCAGGACTTTTCAGGTTACTTTTTAAGAATACTCAATTACCTTTCGACAATTAGCTTTTGGGATGTTGTTGATATCCTTATAGTTGCTTTTTTGTTCTATAAGGTGATAGATCTTGTGCGCAAGACAAGCTCATATAACCTTGCAAAGGGTATACTCTTGCTTCTTATTGTCTTGTGGCTGTCAGGGCCTTCGGTGTTTAACCTGACTATGATTAACTTTATACTGCGCAAGACTGTTGAGATTGGCCTTATAGCGCTGGTTATCATATTTCAGCCCGAGCTCAGAAAGCTTCTGTCCAGGATGGGCAGCAAGGATTTTTACGGTATATTCTCACCAAAGGTTCAGGCTACAAGCAGGGCTGAGGCTGCCATTACGCAGACGGTGCTCGCCTGTGAGCAGATGTCTAAGACCAAGACGGGCGCTCTTATAATATACGAGCGCAATGTTAAGCTCAGCGATATCATGACGACCGGCACTATCATAGATGCGGACATAACCTCAGAGCTTTTAAAGAACATATTTTATCCCAAGGCTCCGCTGCATGACGGTGCGCTGATAATCCGCAACTTCAGGATAGCTGCAGCCGGATGTGTGCTTCCGCTCACCTCAAAGACGAACCTCAGCAAGGATCTCGGCATGCGGCATCGCGCCGGCATAGGTGCAAGCGAGGTGTCCGATGCGATAACGATCATCGTATCCGAGGAGACCGGCGGCATCTCCGTTGCTGTTGAGGGCATGCTCAAGCGAAACCTCTCGGTCTCCATGCTCGAGCAGATCCTGCGAAAGGAGCTTATAGTTGAAGAGTCAAAAAAGAGTACCGCAGCTGAGGTCTTCTCTCGCTTTTTTGACAAGCATAAGGTGAACAATGATGGAACAGAAAAAAAGAACTAACAAAATATACGACAGCAAGATATTTTGGATGATCGTTTCGCTGCTGTTCTCACTTCTGATGTGGGTGTATGTGACAAGCCAGGATACAACAGACAGAGACCTCACATTTACCGGAATACCAATTGAATTTCAGGGGCAGGAAGAGCTTCTGAGCGAGCGCGATCTCTCTATTACCGATGTGAGTGCCGATTCTGTCAGCATTGTCGTAAAGGGAAACCGCAGTACGATATCAAAGCTAAAGGCATCGGATATAAAGGCCGTTATAGATGTCAGCAGCATAACAGCACCCAATAATATGACATGGACCTATAAGCTTGTTTTTCCCAACTACGTAAACGAGAATGAGATAAGCGTCGTCCGCAAAAACCCGGACACCATAAACTTCACTGTTATAAAAAACAGTCGAAAGACAATAGATATAAAGGGCAGCTTTGAAGGCGCTATAGCTGACGGCTGTGTAGCAGAGGAATTTGTTTTTGAGCCGAAAACGCTCACGGTAGACGGCCCGGAGGATATCATAAACAAGATTGATCACGCTTGGGTCACCTTCGGCAAGGATCAGACTATAGATTCCGTATATATTGAGGAAGCCGAGTTTACTCTGCGTGACAAGAACGATAATGTCATCGATAAGACAGGGCTGCGTATATCAGAGGATACCGTGACCGCAACTCAGCCTATACTTAAAACTAAGGAAGTATCGCTCAGGGTGCAGCTCATATCAGGCGGAGGAATAACGGCAAGCGACTGCGATGTAAGCATTGACCCCAGCAGCATAAAGGTTGCCGGAGACTCCAGGATCATTGACGAGCTGGAGAACATAGAGCTCGGTACGATAGATCTCTCATCCTTCAATAACGGTTATGAGCACACATTTGCGATCGTGCTTCCCGAGGGAGTACAGAATCTCACGGGTGTTTCCGATGCAAAGGTTACGATTGAGATAAACGGTACACACACTAAAACGTTTACAACGTCGAATATCGCCTGCAAGGGCGTAACGAGCGGATACCGTGCCAATATCGACACCAAGGAAATAGAGGTCACGCTTCGGGCTCTCAGCCAGGATGCGCTCAACAGAATAAAACCGGAGGATATAACAGTAGTTGCCGATCTGTCCGATTACGGCACGACAACGGGGCAGATTATCGTCAGCGCTAAGGTGACCGTCTCAGGTCACGAAAATGTCGGCGCCGTGGGTGAGGTAAAAGTGACTGTAACAATATACAAGGATTAAGACAGGAGGTCTTTACTTATGACTCAGGATGCGGTAGTCACCAAGGTGCTTCCGAACGGTATGGCCGAGGTGGTTGTATCTCGCGGTACGGCATGCGGAAGCAACTGCGGCAATTGCGAAAGCTGTGTGTTCCAGAATGAGATCAAGACGTTTGCAAAAAATACGGTTCATGCGAGGCCTGGTGAAAAGGTAGTCATTGAAAGTCTTAGCTCCAGGATATTCGGAGCGGCATTTATTGTATATATCGTACCGATGCTGATCTTTATTATCGGCTATGTCATTGCCGCCTCCTGCGGGCTGACCGAGGGCATGAGCGTGTTGTGCAGCTTTTTGGCCTTCTGCGCTGCGGTAGCCTGTGTTGTTGTGTATCAGCGCCGCAGTAAGAGAAAAAATCCGATAAAATTTGAAATCATACAGCTTCGTTGAGGTGATAAAATGATAAAAAGCATGACCGGATATGGCGGCGCCAGCGGCACTGTTGAGGGCATTGAAGTAAGCGTGGAGCTAAAAAGCGTTAATAACAAATTCCTTGATACATCGGTAAGGATACCGCGCAGCTTTCTATTTGCCGAGGAAACGATAAAGCAGGCTGTCAGCTCGCATATAAGCCGCGGTAAGGTAGATGTGTTCGTAACCGTCGACACATCGATGGCAGACGATATGGTCGTCAGGGTAAATGAGCCGCTTCTCAAGGGTTATCTTGACGCGCTTAGCCTTATCTCGGACAAGTATGGCCTAACAAACGATATAAGCGTCATTGGCGTGAGCCGTCTGCCCGACGTTCTTTCCGTTGAGAAAAAAGAGCTAGACGCGAATGCTGTGGCCGAGGGAATGCGCAATATAGCCGAGCAGGCTCTGTGCGACTTTGACCGTATGCGTATTGTAGAGGGCGAAAAGCTCAAGGCGGACGTTCTGTTAAAGCTCAAGAACATCGAAAGCTATGTTACGGTTATCGAAAAAAACTCTCCTCTTACGGTAAAGGAATATCGGGAAAAGCTGCTCGGCAAGCTTAACGAGGTTCTCGGCTCATCGGGAATAGATGAATCACGGATACTTACGGAGGCCGCAATATTTGCGGACAAAATCGCCGTTGACGAAGAGACCGTGCGTCTGCGCAGTCATATCTCGCAACTGCGTCAGATGCTCGAGACCGGCTCACCGATCGGACGAAAGATTGATTTTTTGCTCCAGGAGTTTAATCGCGAGGCAAATACGGCTGGTTCAAAATGCCAGAATTCTGACATTGCACACGTTGTTGTCGAGCTCAAGTCCGAGATAGAGAAAATCCGTGAGCAGATTCAAAACATAGAGTGAGGCCGGTATGACGCTCATAAATATCGGATTCGGAAACATGGTCAGCGCCGAGCGCGTTATCGCCATGGTAAGCCCTGAATCGGCGCCGATAAAGCGAATGATTCAGGATGCAAGAGACAGAGGACTTTTAATAGACGCATCCTTCGGCAGAAGCACGAGGGCAGCTCTAATTATGGACAGCGGAAATGTCATTCTATCCGCGCTCACGCCGGAGGTGCTGGCGGCGCGAATGTCAAACAAAAGTGAGGAAGGTGCAGCAAATGGCTAATCAGAGAGGAAAGCTTATAGTTATATCCGGACCGTCCGGAGCAGGGAAGAGCACTGTTGTCTTTAAGGCGCTGGAAGGGCGCGAGGATGTATGCTTCTCAGTTTCCGCAACAACTAGGAAGCCCCGCCCCGGCGAGATAGACGGCAAGGAATACTTCTTTGTCGATCTTGACAAGTTCCGCGATATGGTCGCAAATGACGAATTTCTTGAGCATGCGGAGTATGTAGCGAACTCCTACGGTACGCCCAAAGCATATGTCGAGAAAAAGCTCAGCGAGGGCATGAACGTCCTGCTCGATATCGAAGTGCAGGGTGCTCTCCAGGTGCATCAGAAAATGCCCGAGGCTGTTATGGTGTTTATCATCCCGCCCTCCATGAAGGAGCTTGAAAAGCGCCTGCGCAGCAGAGGCACGGACTCCGAGCGTAAGATTGAAGCCCGCCTCATCCGCGCAAAAGAGGAGTATGCCGCAGCCGATTTTTATGACTATATTATAATAAACGACGACGCCGATAAGGCCGCCAAGGAATTTTCGGCAATAATCACGGCTGAGTATTGCAGATATGACCTTAGAAAAAACTATTTAAGTGAGGTAGACTGACCATGATGCTTTATCCCCCTGTTGCCGAGCTTGTGAGCAAGACCGGCAACCGCTATCAGCTTGTAAATCTTGTTGCAAGAAGAGCTCGCCAGATATCAGCGGCAGCCGAGGAAGAGGGAATAATCCTCGATAAAAAGCCCGTTTCCGAAGCAATAGACGAGGTGTATACCGGCAAGCTTACCATAGAAAAATAACTGACAGCGGAGCTGTATTGCTCCGCTTGATTTTGCTTAAAGGCGGTGGGACATGTCTGAAAATCGCATAGCAAAAATAGCGGTCTCCGCCGCAAATTACAGCCTGGACAAGCCCTATGACTATCTGATCCCGGCCAGCATGGCGGACAGCGTCGTTCCGGGAATGCGCGTTACCGTTCCGTTTTCACGCGGCAATCGCCGCAGCGAAGGAATCGTACTGGGGCTTGCTGATAGAAGCGAATGCGAAAAGCTCAAGCCTGTCGAGTCATGCCTTGATAAAGAGCCCATGCTCACGCGGGCGCAACTGAAGCTTGCCCTCTGGATGCATGACCGGCTGTTCTGTACGGTATATGAGGCTGTGAGAGCGATTCTGCCTGCCGGATGCTGGTTTGACACTGTCGGTGCGCGGCGCGTAAACGACAAAATGTGTGAAATGATCGACCTTGCCGTCGATGCCGGGGAGGCGTTTGCTCTTGCGCAGACAAAACGCAAGAAAGCACCGATGCAGGCATCGCTGCTTGAGCTGTTGTGTTCAACAGGAAGAGTCTCGGCACGTGAAGCACTGCATTTTACGGGTGCGTCACGGCAATCGCTCAACGCGATTATAAACGCGGGACTTGTGACTACAGAGCTGGAGGAGGTCTTCCGCCGGCCTGAGATTTGGACGGGCAAGCTGAAGGCCCTGCCCACACTCAATCTTGAACAAAGTACTGCTTATGTCGGACTTAAAGGCTTGCTTGACGAGCCCTGTCCGGAGGCTGCGCTTTTATACGGCGTCACCGGAAGCGGTAAGACCTCTGTATATATCCGACTCATAAACGATACGATAAAAAGCGGGAAAAGCGCTATCCTTTTAGTACCGGAAATAGCTCTCACCCCACAGATGATACGGACATTTTCCGAATACTTCGGCAACGATGTTGCCATACTGCACAGCAGTCTCGGTATCGGCGAGCGCTATGACGAGTGGAAGCGCATAAAAAACGGCTCGGCAAAGCTCGCCATCGGCACGCGCAGCGCAGTTTTCGCTCCCTTTGAAAACCTTGGGCTTATAATCATGGACGAGGAGCAGGAGGACAGCTATAAGTCTGAAAGCTCTCCGCGATATCACGCACGCGACATTGCAAAATACCGCTGTGCGAAAACAAATTCGCTGCTGCTGCTGGGCTCGGCAACGCCCGATATAGAAAGCCGTTATGCAGCCGAGACAGGAACGTATAAATTCTTCGAGCTTCACGAGCGATATAACGCAATGCAGCTCCCCGCGGTCGAAATAGTCGATATGAAGAGTGAACTCAAGGCCGGAAACGGCAGTGAGCTAAGCTCCCGCCTACGCGCCGAGCTTGAGGAGAATATCTCCCGAGGCGAGCAGAGCATATTATTCATAAACCGTCGCGGAGCCAATAAGCTCATATGCTGCGGCGATTGCGGATATGTATATAAATGCCCGAATTGCAGCGTTTCGCTGACATATCACAGCGCAAATAAGCGCCTTATGTGCCACTACTGCGGCTATACGCGTAAGGCGGACAGCCGCTGTCCCGATTGCGGAGGAATGCTCACGTTCATCGGCGCTGGCACGCAGCTTGTTGAGGATGAGCTTCGTAGGCTGTATCCCGATACAGGTATTCTGCGTATGGATACGGATACGGTCAAGGCCGCCGGCAGCCATGATGCGCTGCTCGGCAGGTTTAAAAACGAAAAGATACCCATAATGGTCGGCACGCAAATGGTCACCAAGGGGCTCAACTTTGAAAATGTAACGCTCATCGGCGTTATCTCGGCCGATCAGAGCCTGTACTGCGGCGATTACCGCTCGGGTGAGCGGACATTTTCGCTCATAACTCAGGTCATCGGACGCAGCGGAAGGGGCAGCAAGCCCGGCCGGGCGATCATCCAGACCTTCACTCCGCAAAATGAGCTGATTCGCCTTGCCGCTGCTCAGGACTATGACGGCTTTTATAAAACAGAGCTCAGCCTGCGCAGACTGCAAAACACTCCGCCTTTTGCAGATATCATTGCTATAACGGCCTCGGGCACGGTCGAAAGCACAGTTATTAAATGCTGCTCTGACATATGCAGAGTTCTGAAAGCATCGACAGGTGCGCGATGCGATGTACGCATACTCGGACCGGCTCCGCTGCCGGTAGTAAGGGTAAACAACAGATACAGATACAGAGTAAATATATGCTGCAAGGCCGATAAGCAGCTGCGCGAGCTTGTCTCGTCGGTGCTCATCCGCTGCGCGAGATCAGGTAAATACAGAGGTGTCAGCGTCTTTGCTGACAACAACCCTTCCGATTAGGAGAAAATTATGGCACTTAGACACATAGTGACCCAAGAGGATAAAATACTTCATAAGGTCTGCCGCGAGCAGGTCAAATTTGATGAACGGCTCCATCTGCTTCTTGACGATATGGCCGAAACGCTTGAAAACGCAAACGGTGTCGGCCTTGCCGCGCCCCAGGTGGGCATACTTCGCCGCGTCGTTCTTGTTATCGAAACAAATGTTGAGGATGAGGAGGACGAGGAGATAATTGAGCTCATTAACCCCGTCATTGTGAAAACTGAGGGTGAGCAGGTCGGCGCTGAGGGCTGCCTGAGTGTGCCCGGCGAGTACGGCATAGTCTGCCGCCCGTCGTGCGTAACAGTCCGCGCTCAGGACAGGAACGGCAACTGGTTTGAATACACCGGCACGGGGCTCACCGCAAGATGTATATGTCACGAACTTGACCATCTCGACGGGCATCTTTTCACCGAAAAGGTCGAGCGTATGCTGTCTGAAGAAGAACTGAAGAAAAGCGGAAGCGAGGATTGAGCATGCGTATAGTTTTTATGGGCACGCCGGACTTTGCCGCTGCTTCACTGAAAAAGCTCATAGATGAAAAATACGACATTGTCGGCGTATTTACTCAGCCGGACAAGCCGCGTGACCGAGGCATGAAGCTGTCGTTCAGTCCTGTCAAGGCGCTCGCTTTAGAGCATGATATTCCCGTTTATCAGCCTACAAAGCTGCGTGACGGAACGGCGACCGAGCTTATAAGAAAACTTGAGCCAGATATTCTTGTTGTAGTTGCCTATGGCCGCATCCTGCCTGAGGACATGCTCGCAGTGCCGAAATACGGCGCGATAAATGTCCACGCGTCGCTTCTGCCCAAGTACCGTGGCGCTGCTCCCATCCAGTGGGCGGTATTAAACGGCGATAAGATAACCGGCGTTACGACTATGTACCTTGCCTCGGAGATGGACACCGGCGATATAATCTACACAGCCGAAACCGAGATCGGAGAGTTTGAGACCTCTGGAGAGCTGTTTGACAGGCTCATGGTCATGGGCGCGGAGCTTTTGGACAAGACCCTGCGCGATATCGACGCCGGAGCAGCGCCCAGAACGCCGCAGGATCACAGCAAGGCAAGCTACGTGAAAATGCTTGATAAGAGCTTAAGCCCCATTGACTGGGCAAAAACTCCGCGTGAGATCGTTAAGCATATCTACGGACTTCAGCCATGGCCTGTGGCAACAGCGGAGCTTGACGGAAAGCTATTTAAAATATATTCCGCCGAATACACTCGGACAAAAACCGCAAAAGCCCCCGGCAGCGTATTAAGCGCCGGAAAGCAGGGCATAGAGGTTGCCTGCCTCGGTGGAGAAACGATTCTTATTACCGAGCTTCAGGCAGCCGGTAAAAAGCGAATGAAAGCGTCCGACTATCTGCTCGGACATCCCATAAAGGTGGACTAAGCATTGGATAAAGCAAGGCAGGCCGCAGTTTTTGCACTCGAGAGAGTCAGACGCGACGGCGCATGGTCATCAGCGCTCGGTGACGCGATGAGAATAAAATTCGGGCTAGATCCGCGCTCGCTGGCGCTGGCCGAGAGTATATGCCTCGGCGTTATGCAAAACACCGCGCTTCTCGACTATTATATTGATCTGTACAGCAAGTCCTCGTCGAAGATCGAGCCTAAGGTACGGGATATAATGCGTTCAGGCGCATATCAGCTGCTTTTTATGGATAAGATACCGGCTTCGGCCGCTGTAAACGAATCGGTTGCGCTGTGTAAAAAGCTCGGCTATTCAAGGGCGACTGGCTTTTGCAACGCCGTTTTGAGAAAGCTTGCGGCCGATAAGGTGCAGCTGCCCGATATCCCGGGAGAAGGCGCGGCCGAGTATCTTTCGGTCAAATACAGCCATCCGCTATGGCTTGTGCAATATATTATCTCACGCCGGGGCTATGACTCGGCCGAGGCGTTCTTTGCGGCCAACAACATGATACCCGACGCCTGCCTTCAGGTGAACACACTGAAAACATCAACTCAGAAGCTTTTGGCTCGTCTAAGAGACTCCGGTGCAGAATGTGCGGAGCATCCGTGGCTGCCGGACTGCATTATTGCCACCGGAAGAATAAGCACGATGGCCGGCTTTGACGAGGGGCTGTTTTACGTTCAGGACCCTGCCGCAAAGTGCGCGGTGCTGGCTGCAGACTTGAAGCCGGGCATGGATGTTCTTGACGCATGCGCAGCTCCCGGCGGGAAAAGCTTTGCCGCGGCTATCGCCATGAAAAATAAGGGGCGCATTGATTCCTGTGATCTTCACGACAAGAAGATAGGTCTGATTAAAGATGGGGCACAGCGCCTTGGTATAGATATAATAAATGCGTTCCCGCACGATGCGAGAGCACACTTGGACAGACTGTATGACGCTGTTATCTGCGATGTTCCGTGCTCAGGCTACGGCGTTATCCGTAAAAAGCCTGAGATAAGATATAGGCCGCAGACGGACTGTACGGCTATGCCGCCGATTCAAACGGCGATACTCAAAAACACTTCAAAATATGTAAAATCAGGCGGACTGATAATATACTCGACCTGCACAGTTATGCAGGAAGAAAACGAAGGTGTTGTGCGCCAATTTTTATGCGATCACCCTGAGTTTTCCGCCGAGAGCTTTACGCTGCCCAACGGTGAAACAGCCGATAAGGGATATATCACATTTTGGCCGGATATTCACGGAACAGATGGATTTTTTGTCTGCAAGCTGAGGAGAAATAAATGAAAAACCTTAGGAGCATGCTCCCAAATGAGATAGAGCAGCTGCTCACGGAGCTCGGAGAGCCTAAATACCGCGCAAAGCAGGTGTTCAAATGGCTCGGCAGGGGAATAGGCTCGATAGATGAAATGAGCGATATTCCAAAATCCCTGCGCGAAAAGCTAAAAAGGGAATACACCGTTTATAAGCCGAAGGTGCTCAGCAAGCAGGTATCGAAAATTGACGGCACAATAAAATATCTCTGGGAGCTTTACGACGGGAACGCGGTCGAGACTGTTGTGATGAGCTATAAGCACGGAAACACCGTGTGCGTATCAACTCAGGTCGGCTGCCGCCAGGGCTGTGCGTTCTGCGCATCTACCATCGGCGGACTTGTCAGATGCCTTGAGCCGAATGAGATACTTGAGGAGGTCATGTTCTCGCAGCTCGACTCGGGAAAGCAGATATCAAACATTGTCCTCATGGGCATAGGAGAGCCGCTCGATAACTTTGACAATGTCGTCAAGTTCCTTGAGCTTGTAAATCATCCCGACGGCATGAATATAGGCATGCGTCATATTTCACTCTCGACCTGCGGAATAACAGAAATGTTTGACAAACTGGCAGAGCTTAATTTACAATTGACCTTATCGGTATCCCTGCACGCTCCCGATGACGAGACCCGCTCAAGGATAATGCCCGCAAATCATGGCAGAGGAGTGGACGAGCTCATGGAGTGCTGCCGCCGTTATTATGAAAAAACAGGCCGGAGGATATCGTTTGAATATATTATGATAGACGGCGTGAACGATAAGCAGTACCACGCAGAGCTGCTGTCCAAGCGCGCAAGGTATGTCGGAGCGCATGTCAACCTCATACCGATGAATTACGTTGAGGAAAGCCGTTTTAAGCCCTCGACTCAGGGGCATATCAAGGCCTTTGTAAAGGTTTTGGAGGATAACGGCGTTAATGTTACGGTCCGCCGCAGGCTCGGCGGAGATGTTGAAGCCTCCTGCGGCCAGCTCCGCAGAAAAATGCAGAAGGGCAATCAGAAATAATGAAAAGTTTCGGCATAACTGACAAGGGTAAGGTCAGAAGAGAAAATCAGGACAGCTACATCATTGAAAATTGCGACAAGCGCAAGTGCGTCATAGCAGTCATATGTGACGGTATGGGCGGCGCAAAGGCCGGTGACCTCGCAAGCCGGCTCTCAAGCAAGGAGTTTGTCAGCAGAGTGTATGAAAGCCTTGTCGCGCCGCACCTTATAATGGGAAGTCACGAAAAGCTCCTGCGGGACAGCTGCGCCGACGCAAACGGCGTTGTCTATGAATATTCACGCTTCGACGCAAACTATAACGGAATGGGCACCACTCTCATAGGCGGTATAATAACCCGCCGGAAGGCCTGCCTCGTCAATGTCGGCGACAGCAGAGCCTATTACCTGTCAAGAGATGAGATAAGACAGATAAGCCGCGACCATTCGTATGTCGAGGAGCTTGTCGCAATGGGCGCCATAACAAAGGAAGATGCCGCCAATCACCCTAAGAAAAATATCATCACACGAGCTCTCGGCGTAGATGCGTCTGTAGAGTCGGATTATTTCGAGTGTCCTCTCCATAAGGGAGACGGTATTCTGCTGTGCTCAGATGGTCTGAGCAACATGGTCAGCGATAAGGAAGTACACGATCACTTCAGGGAAAACGCGCTGCCGAAGGATGTCTGCTCCAAGCTCATGGAGCTTGCGCTTGCGCGCGGAGCGAGAGACAATGTTTCTATTGTTTTAATCAAGACTTGATATCAAAGGTGCTATTATGGGAAACACTACTGATAAATATATAGGCAGGATACTTGATGACCGCTATGAGATCATCGAGCTCATCGGCTCGGGCGGCATGGCGAATGTATACAAGGCTCTATGCCACAGGCTCAACAGATATGATGCGGTCAAAATAATGCGCGACGAAACTGCGGCGAATACCGAGCTTCGGAGGCGCTTTCGCGCTGAGTCGCAGGCTGTCGCTATGCTTTCTCACCCGAACATTGTTTCGGTTTATGACGTAAGCCACAGCGACGATGTCGAGTATATCGTAATGGAGCTTATCGACGGCATAACACTCAAGCAGTACTTACAGAAAAAAAGCGTACTCGATCCCGCCGAGGTTCTGGATTTTACTATTCAAACTGCAAAAGCGCTTGAGCATGCGCACAGCAAGGGCATCATCCACCGTGATATCAAGCCACAGAATATCATGCTGCTCAAGGACGGCATGATAAAGGTCGCTGACTTCGGCATTGCCTCTCTTGAAAGTGACATTGAGGAGAATAACGGCGAGACTGTCGGATCGGTGCACTATATTGCGCCCGAGCAGGCGCGAGGGCAGGCACCGGATGCCAGAAGCGACATATACTCCCTCGGCATTGTAATGTACGAAATGCTCACCGGCAAGCTGCCTTATGTAGGAGCGTCAGATGTTGAGGTTGCCGTGAAGCATATGAACACCGACCCTGTCAGTCCGCGTGAGCTTGCTCCTGATATATCGGAGGAGCTTGAGCGCATATGTCTAAAGGCAATGAACTCCGACATAGAGAAACGCTACCAAACGGCAACTGAGCTGCTGGCAGACCTTGAGCAATACAAGACCCAGACTCTGGCTGCTCATGTTCTTGAGGATTCCGAGGCGGTGCTTATAGACAGCGATGAGCAGCTGCAGCACAGAGCCAAAAGCCGGCGCAGCCGCAAGATCGCGCTCAGCTCCGGCATATTGGCGGTTCTGCTGTTTGTTATAATAGGCTTTGTATTCCTAAACGGATATTTCCTCAAGGATCTGTTTTCCGACCCCGTAAAGGTCACGGTAGATAATTTCGTCGGCCGTTACTATGAAGACGTTATAAATGATAAAGACTACAAGAAGATATATGACTTCAAGGTAACCTTTAAGGTTGACCTTGAGCACGAATACGGTATTATCCTCTCGCAGGATCCAGAGTCCGGGCGCAGTAAGTCGATAAACGACAAAAACAGCAAAATCGTTGTGGAGCTCGTCTGCGCCGCAGAAACGGTAGACGATCAGCCGAGGCTTCTGAAAGTGCCCGATATAGTAAACCGCGAAAGGGAAGAAGCCATAAGCATGATCCAGGATGCAGGCTTTACCTATGTGCTTGAGCAGGCACCGTCGGACAGCATAACCAAGGGCTATGTCATAAGCACCGATCCTGTCGCGGACGCCGCCGCCGACGAGGGCTCGGAGATAAAGATCATAATAAGCACGGGCCCGGAAGCCGTTATGACAAAGGTACCTCAGCTCAAGGGTCTTTCCAAGCAGGCCGCGATCGACAAGATAGAAAGCAGCAATCTCAGCGTGGGAAACATCTCAACAGCGGACAGTGCGCTTGATGCAGGAACGGTCATTGATCAGAACATTGCAGCCGGAACTCAAGTCGAGGAGCATACAAAGATATCTATAACGATATCCGTCGGCCCGTCCGGAAACGGTGGCTGAATGGAAGGAACAATAATCAAAGCTCTCAGCGGTTTTTACTATGTAAATTCCGGTGACGGTATTTATGAATGCCGTGCTCGCGGAAAATTCCGCATTGACGGTACGTCGCCCATGGTCGGCGACAGAGTGAGCTTCAATGCAGATGGCTCAAAGGGCTGCGTCACGGCTATCCATGAGCGAAAGAATTTCTTTATCCGGCCAACTGTAGCTAATGTTGACGCTCTTATATTTATTGCTGCAAATACAAACCCTGTAACAGATCCGTTTTTAATAGATAGAGTGTCCGTTATAACGGAGGAAGCCGGCTGTGAGCTGATTGTATGCATAAATAAAACCGACATTGACCCTGCGGATGAGCTGTTTAATATCTACTCTGCCTCGGGCTTTGAAACGCACAGAGTAAGCGCCAAAACGGGCGAGGGTATAGACGAGCTGAAAAAAGCCCTTAAGGGCAAAATATGCGCCTTCACCGGCAACTCCGGTGTGGGCAAATCGAGTATATTAAATACGATGCTCCCGGAACTGCGTCTTCAAGTTGGAGAGGTGAGCGAAAAGCTTGGCCGAGGCAGACATACGACACGCCATGTTGAGCTGTTTGACGCAGGTGGCGAGACCTATATCGCTGACACGCCGGGCTTTGCCTCGTTCGAGATTGAAATGATGCAGGCCATAGACAAGTCAGAGCTGCAATACGATTTCCGCGATTTCAGGAAATATATCGGCTCGTGCCGCTTTGCCGATTGCGCTCATCTGAAGGAGCCCGGCTGCGCGGTGACAGCCGCTGTTGAAGACGGACTAATACAAAAAAGCCGCTACGGTTCATATGCAAGGCTCTATGAGCTTGCGGCAAAAAATAAGCTTTGGGAAAACAAATAGAATACTCAGACCGCCTCCGGCATACGCTTTATAAAAATGCGTGTGCTGGGGGCGGTTTTTTGCGTAAGGGTCCGTGTGCGTTATTCGCCGTGATAGCAATAGTTTCAGGCATTATCATAATTCTTTCGCTCATACTTCCAACACAGTTTTGGTGGTTTATGCTGGCCGCGGCTCTAATATGCCTTGGAGTTTGGCTCGTTCGCTGTCATTAAGCCTTATACGGCAGCATAGTATGTACAAAGCAAGTTTAAGGAGAAATGCCATGAAGATCGAACTTAAAAGCAGTGAAGGCAGTACCTATAAAATGCTATGCAGCTCCAAAGGCGAGGCGCACAGCGATGCAGAGCTTATAATCCCCGATACACTGGAGGATATACTCCGTATCCTATGCTGCCGCCGACAGTACAGAATACGCGAAAAGACCGTAAGTAAGGATACGGTATGTATATGCGGCGAAGTAGATGTTACGGTCATGTATATCCCTGAATCGGGTGAGGGCGTTCGCGTTGTCGGAACCACAGCTTCGTTTGAGGTCAACCTTGACGCTCCGGGTGCGGACAGCACGAGCATTGCAGTTACAAAGCTTTTGTCGCTCACTGTGGACGCCAAGGCGGTTAACCCGCGAAAAATATCCGTAAGCGCAGACGTTTATATGGAGCAAAGCTGCTATAAATATGTTGACGTCTGCTGGACAGAGCCTCCCTCCGAAGCTCCGGATAAGTTGTTTTTCAAAACGCAGGAGCTAAAGTGCAGGAGTATAGAGCTTGTTTCCGAAAAAACGCTCAGCATAGAAGAAGAGCTTGACCTGCCGGAGAAATACCTCGGCGGTGACTTTGTCAAGGCATTCAGCACTGTAAAAATCGCCGGCAGCGAGGTTGTAGGCACTAAGCTCGTTGTAAAGGGAAGCGCAGAAATTGAAGCCTTGTATCTCGTGTCGGGAATTCCGCGGTCGGCAAGCTTCTCACTGCCTTTTTCTCAGCTGTTTGAGCTTCCCGACGGCTGTACGCAGCCCGAGGTATCCGCTGCTGCCATGATTACAGGGCAGTATTTCGAGTCTTTTGACAAAAAGCTTTCGGCGGACATTCGCGCCGCGATACAGATAGTGTGCCTCCGGGAGCGCAGCATCAGATACATAATTGATGCATATTCCTGCAAAAAGCAGTTAGGACTTACGCGAAGTGAGAGTCGCTGCCTTACAAATACCGAGGAAGACTCACAGAGCCGCAGCATACATCTGTCATATAATTCAGACTACGGCGCTGAGGAGATACTGTTTTCATCGGCTTATGCGGCCTGTGCGGAGGTGAGCGAAAATGAGGTGCTCATACCGGTAACGTCGGATATCGTATATAAAGACCGTAATGGTGAGCTCAGAGCCTGCCGTGTCAGAGGTAAGGCGCAGTTTGAGCTCAGTTCTGACCGTAAGCCGAACGAGGTTTACGTCACAAATGTATATGTAAGTGCCTCTGCGACGGGAAATAGCGTAAATGCCGACATAGATGTAGCATTTACCATGCGATATCTTAGCTACGGCAGTATAAGCATGATTACCGAGGTCTGCGAAACTGAGCAGAATCGCGAAAGGGCGGACGCAGCTTTGTATATGTGCCGCTGCACTGACGGCGATCTATGGAGTCTTGCGAAAAAGTACGGCTCGGATGTTGATCTCATAATGTTAATAAACGAAATTGACGGCATACCCGATGATAGGCTACTGCTCATCCCGGTTATATAAGTATGATAAACGCGTATGATGAGGCTGTGAAGCTGCTGCCTGCAAAAACGGCGGCAGCTCTCGGCAAAGAGCTTAGGTGCGCCGAGGAATTCAGACTCCGTACAGGCTATGCTATGACCGCACTCATAGACGGAAGAGAATTGCCTGTATCAGACACCTCCGTTACTCAAGAAGATATTGCCTGCGTTATCGAAAAGGCGACCCGCGCATCTGTACACACGGTTCAGCAGGATATGACCAGAGGATTTATCAGCTGCGGTTTCGGACTGCGCCTCGGCGTTTGCGGCACCGGCATAATATCGGGCTGTGCGGTATCAGGACTTCGAGATATCAGCTCAGTTTCGATTCGCATACCTCATGAAGTGCGCTCCTGCGGAGGTAATGCGGCAAAAATGCTGTATGGCAGCCGGGATAACACGCTTGTTGTCTCACCGCCCGGCGGCGGAAAAACGACCCTTTTGCGTGAGCTGATACGGTCTATATCAGCATCTGGCATAAGAATCGCTGTTGCAGATGAGCGCAGGGAGCTGGCGGCAATGTATCGCGGCTCACCGCAGTTTGATATAGGACCGGCTACCGATGTCATGTCGGACATACCAAAGGCTGAATCTGTCATGATGCTGCTCAGGACAATGAATCCGCAGGTAATAGTAATGGATGAGATTTCCACTCCAGACGATTGCTCGGCAGCAGCATCGGCAATTGGCTGCGGAGTTCGTGTCATCGCATCGGCGCACGCTGCATCTGTTGATGAGCTTAAAATACGCGCAGTGTATCGCGGCCTTATAGAGTCCGGAGCATTCACCGCCGCGGTCATCATTGAAAACAGCGGAGGAACACGCAGCTATAGATGGGAGAGTCTGCAATGAACCTTATCGGCGCAATGCTTATAATGCTTGGCTGTGCTGCAGCAGGCATCATGAAAGCGCACTGGCTCGGTGAACTGGACAAGACCTACAGCTCGCTAATTTCCGCACTTATGCTCATGAAAAGTGAAATATCCTCGCGTGCATCCGCTCTCGATGATGTTATGAATGTCGCCCGGAGCTCGACGGCAGGCGATACAGCACGGTTTATCGAAACAGTGATTGAAAATTTTTCAATACTTGGCGAGAAATCATTCTGCACCATATGGTCAAGCGCGGCGGAAAGCTGCCTGCAAAGCATATCTCAACGCTCACTGTCAGCCGTCAAGGTCCTCGGCGGCAGCCTTGGAAAATATGAAAGCGCCATGCAGTGCGCGGCTATAGGCCGCTGCATAGACGAGCTGTCGGCAGAGCAGAAAAGCTTAAGGGAAACGCTCGGCACAAACAAAAGAATGTACATCGGCATAGGCGGAGCCTCAGGGCTTATCATTGCCATCGTGCTGATCTGAGGAGGAACAATGGAAGTTGAGCTCATATTCAAAATAGCGGCAGTCGGAATACTTGTAGCGGTGCTTAATATACTGCTGTCACGCTCCGGAAGGGACGAGCAGGCACTTATGACAACGATTGCGGCACTGGTAGTCGTGCTTATAGTCGTAGTGCAGAAGATCAGTGAGCTTTTCGTGCTCATAAAAGACTTGTTTCAGCTCTGATGGATATTGTGATAAAGGCCGCGGCTATAGCCGTTGTCTCCGCATTGTGTATTCTGCTTATAAAAAAGAGCAATCAGGAGCTCGGGCTTGCCGCCGCGCTCGCTGCCGCTGCAGTTATCTGCTTTGCAGCAGTGCGGTTGTTTGAGAGCATACTTGAGCTCGTGCGATACACCATATTGCAGACCGGTCTCAGCTCCGCACTTTTTCTTCCGATAATTAAATGCGTCGGCATAGCTGTTGTCGTCAAGGTAACCTCAGGTCTGTGTAAGGATGCCGGGCAAAGCGGAATAGCTTCCGCTTTGGAAATGCTCGGCTCCGCTGCCGCGCTGTTCACGGCACTTCCACTAATTTACTCACTTTTAGAGACGATCGGCGGACTGATATGAAAAAGCTCTTATTCATCCTTATATTTTCGGCTTTACTTATAACGCCGTGCTGCGCAGCGCCTTATGACGATGCACAGCTGCACGATTCGCTGCCGGACTATGCCGACGAGCTCATCGGGGACACCGCTAAGGAACCGCAGTACGGACTTTCAAGACTCGGCGATGCGTTCACCGAGGCCGTTTCAGGCGGCCTCGGCGGGGTTATAAAGCGAGCTGTGAGCATAATAGCCGTAGCCATGATATGCGCGGTGCTCGCAGTGTTCTGCGACGATGCTCCCGAATACGTAACGCTCGGCGGATGCGCCGCAATAGCGATAATAAGCGTTTCTGACGTCAATTCGTTCATATCGTCGGGCGCGGACGTAATAACGACGCTGTCGGGATTTTCAAAAACGCTGCTGCCCGCAATGTGCGCGGCCTCCGCCGCCTGCGGAACGCTGTCGTCGGCAACGGTCAAGTATGCGGCGTCGGTTTTATTTATGGACTCGTTCGTAACCGTCGCTCAGAGCGTCATACTGCCGCTTATCTACGCGTATCTTGCCGTCGGCATAGCGGCGGCGGCCTTCGGTAATAAAAGCCTCTGCGATATATCCTCGCTTTTGAAGCGCTTGAGCACACTTTTGATGATAGCGGTATCGCTTGGCTTTACAGCATATATAAGCATAAGCTCGATCATAGCCTCCGGCGGCGACGCGGTTGCGTCGAAATTTGCAAAAACCGCAATTTCCACGGCGCTGCCTGTAGTCGGAGGCATAATTTCAGACGCAGCATCCACAGTTGTCGCCGGAGCGGAGTCCATGCGCAATACCGTCGGCATATTCGGTATGTTAGCGCTGCTTGCGGTGTGCGTTTCACCGTTTGCGGTCATGGCGGTAAATTATCTCGGCTATAAACTCACGGCTGCCGCCGTTAGAGCCTTCGGATGCAAAAAGCTTGCATCGCTGACTGACTGTATCGGCTCTGCCATTGGCATGATCCTCGGTCTTGCAGGCTGCTGTGCGATAATCCTTTTTGTATCCATGGCTGCATCAATAAAGGCGGTGGGAGGATAATGTCAGAGCTTTTCAATCAATGGCTGCACGCGGTCATATATACGGGCGTCGTATGCTCAACAGCCTTGCTTCTTACACCCGATGGCAGGGTAAAAAAAGCGCTGGCTATCATCTGCGCCGTGGCCATGTGCGCATCTATCGCCTCTCCGCTTTCTGAGCTTGACTTTGATGCATATTCCAGGGCAATGGCGAATTATAAGATAGATGCCGAGCGGTATACACGGCAGGGTGAGGACTACAGCAAAAATTTAAACCGCACTATCATAGAAGACGAATGTCGGGCATATATATTGGACAAAGCCGATGAGATCGGCGCCGTGCTGTCCGAGGTCACCGTGACGGCTATCTGGAGCAGCGACGGCTACTGGTATCCGCATGAGGCAAAAATCGTTTGCTCGGCTACGGATGAACAGAGAAGCAGGCTGTCCGACTATATCCAAACGCAGCTGGGAATAAGTATCGGCAATCAGAATTGGAGCGATGCAGCAAATGAGTGATAAACTGAAAAACCGGTTTAATAAATTCAAATATCCCATGCTGGCGCTCGTGCTCGGATTGATAATAATGCTTCTCCCCATAAGCGGCACAAAATCAGCAAATGCCGCCGCTCAGAGCGATGAGCAGCGCCTCGCGTCGGTACTTCAAAAATGCGATGGCGTAGGTGACGTAACGGTACTTCTGTCCGACACGGGAGCCGTCATCGTATGTACCGGAGCGGACAACGCCACCGTAAAATTTTCTATAGTAAAGGCCGTTGAAGCCTTCACAGGCTTTTCCGCAGACAGCATTCAGGTAATTAAACTGCGCCGAATATAGGAGGTTAAAATGAAGCATATTAAAAGAAATGTGACTATTGCTGCGGTACTGCTGCTCGTATGCGCAGCGGTGTATCTCAACTGGTCGTACAATAACAAATGGGGGACTGCAGATCCGGCTATGGTAAAAGCCGAAGACGCTGCGATGAAAGCCGCAAACGAAGCCTACGAAGCGGCGAACACAAACAGCTCGAGCGGATATTTCGCAGAGGCCCGCCTCAACCGTCAGATATCACGCGATGAGGCTATGAAGCTGCTTGAGGATGCTGTCAAATCCGACACTGCATCGCAGGAGACTATAGATTCAGCAATGACTTCCATATCCGCAATGGCAAACTGCTCCATGAAGGAATCCCAGCTTGAAAACAAGCTGCTGGCAAAGGACTTTTCCGACTGCGTCGTTTATATGAGCGAGGACTCGATAACCGTTGCCGTTCCGGCTCCGCATGACGGTCTCAGCGAGGCTGCAGTTGCGAGAATAACCGAAACCGTTACCTCCGAGACCTCATATACTGCGGCTCAGCTCAACGTAATCGAGGTGCCATCGTAAAAAAGACGGGAAAAACCCGTCTTTTTTCTTTATTTTTGCCTTATGTTGTGGTAAAATACTATGACAGAATTTTTGCACCGTCGGTGCAGACACAATGGAGGCACATCATGAGTGAAAATTATATTAGCTGCAAAGCCGAAAACGGCAGCATAAATATATCCGAGGAAGTCATATCCGCAATGGTGCGCACGGCCGTGACAGAAGTTGAGGGCGTTGCCGCCATATCCAACACGACGACCGGCGAGATCGCAGAGCTTATCGGTATAAAGACCATGTCCAAGGGCGTTACGGTTCAGATAATAGAAGATACCGTCAAGGTCGATGTTATCATCCTCGTCCGCTACGGCTGCAATATCGTAAATGTTGCACGTGACGTTCAGAGCTCTGTCGGCGAAGTTGTTCATGCCGTCACCGGCATTGAAAAGGCGGAGATAAATGTTCACGTCTCGGGCGTTGCATTTGAAAAGTAGGATACGAGGTATTTTTGAATGAAGAGAACTACCGCCAGAGAAATAGCGGTGCAGCTCAGCTTTTACGCCTGCTCCTGCGAAAAGCCCGTTGATGAGCTGCTTGATGAGTTTTTCGGCAGAGAGTATTACGATACTCTTGCGCAGGAAAATGAGCTGTTTGCCGAGTACCCCGAAAAAAAGCAGCGCGAGTATATCTCACGTCTTGTCAAAACGGTCTGTGACTATCGCATCCAGATAGATAAGCTTATCGAAAAGTATGCTCAGGGCTGGAAGCCGGAGAGAATGTCCAAGACGGCAATGGCCATACTGCGCTGCGCAGTGAGTGAGATCATGTATATGGACGATATCCCGTCTGGCACTGCGATAAACGAGGCCATAGAGCTTGCAAAGGGCTATGACGAGCCGGAAACTGTTTCGTTTATAAACGGTATTCTCGGCGGCATAATGCGCGGAGAACTTTCCGGTGAAGGCATCTCCGAAGGGGAGATAGAGACTGTTACGGAGACGGTGTGATGAATCAGGAATGTCTTACCGTATCCGAGCTTAACCAAATAATCAAAAGGCTTATAGACGGCGAGCCCATCCTTAGCAAGGTCTGCGTGCGCGGCGAATTGTCAAACTACAAGATATATCCGTCGGGTCACCATTACTTTACGCTCAAGGATGCCGAAAGCAGTCTTCGCTGCGTTATGTTTAAAAGCAGTGCGTCCAAGCTGCGCTTTCGCCCCGAAAGCGGAATGGGTGTCACTGCTTTTGGGCGTATATCTGTATTCCCCCGCGATGGAGCTTATCAGCTCTACTGCACAGACCTCATCCCCGAGGGAACAGGAGATCTTCAGATAGCTTATGAGCAGCTCAAGGCAAAGCTTGCCGCCGAAGGGCTGTTTGATACGGCTCATAAAAAGCCGCTGCCGCCGTTTCCCGAGAGGATAGCTATCATAACCTCTTCGGCAGGTGCTGCGGTCCACGATATGATCCGCATACTTGGCACGCGCTGGAGCATGACGAAGGTCATCCTGCTGCCGGTTCGAGTCCAGGGCGTTGAAGCTCCGCCGGAGATAGTCGGTGCCATACGCTATGCAAACCGCCATAAGGTCGCGGACCTCATAATAACGGGTCGTGGCGGAGGCTCGATAGAAGACCTTTGGGCATTTAATGACGAGCGCGTCGCAAGAGCGATATATGAATCCGAGCTTCCGGTCATCTCCGCTGTAGGGCATGAGCCGGATGTTACCATAGCCGACTATGTCGCCGATGTCAGAGCGTCTACCCCGTCTAATGCTGCTGAGATAGCCGTTCCCGACGAGAATGAAATGCGCGAGTATCTTATGAGCATGAGCATTCGTCAAACGCAGGCAATGAAAAAAAGTCTCAACCGTATGAATACCCGGCTTGACGATATTAAAAGCCGCCGTGTTCTGCAGAACCCCATGGCCTATGTTGACGCAAAACGAACGGAGCTTGACTATGTGAGCGGAAAGCTCATAGCTGCCGCGGAAAAGACAAATGCGGCAAACCGGCATAGGTTTGTTGCGCTCGCCTCGGCGCTTGACGCTATGAGTCCTCTGAAGGTGCTTGGCAGGGGATACGCGATAGCGTCAAAGGAAAACGGCGAGATTGTAAAAAGCGTCAGCGATGCAAATACCGGAGATAAGCTGTGCCTGAGCGTCTCTGACGGCCTTATAAAATGCACTGTAGATGAAAGCGAGGCAAAGAGCAATGGCTAAGGAAAAAATAAGCTTTGAGGAATCTGTAAAACGGCTTGACGAGATAGTAAAACAGCTTGAGCGCGGTGATGCTCCGCTGAGTGAATCACTCAAGCTTTTCGAAGAGGGCACCGCTCTCATATCCAATTGTGACACACTGCTCAGCGAGGCCGAGCAAAAGGTCGTAAAGCTCAGAAAAGGTCAGAACGGTGAGCCGGAGGAGCTGCCGTTCGGTGAATGATATGACTGCAAACGAATATAAAAAATATGTGGACGCAATGCTTTCAGAGTATTTCAAGCCATCGGGTCTGAGCTACGACGGACTTCTTGAATCCATGCATTACAGTCTGACGGCCGGGGGTAAGCGTATTCGCCCCATGCTTGTTCTGGAGTTCTGCCGTATCTCCGGCGGCAATATTGAAAAGACTCTGCCCGTTGCCTGCGCCATAGAAATGCTGCACACATACAGCCTTATCCACGATGATCTTCCTTGCATGGATAATGACGCCCTGCGCCGAGGTAAGCCCACAAATCACGTTGTATACGGAGAATGCACCGCAACCTTGGCCGGAGATGCTCTTCAGGCCGAGGCCTTCGGGACGATAGCGCGCAGCCAGCTTCCCGCGGAGGCAAGAGTGACTTGCGTCGAAATACTCGCTGATGCCGTCGGCAGTGACGGAATGTGTGCAGGTCAGTATCTTGATATGGTGGGCGAGCATAAGCTCCTTTCCGAAGATGAGCTTAATGATATCAATTCGCGCAAGACAGGCTCACTGCTCACAGCGGCCTGCCGAATGGGTGTTGCCGCAGCCGGAGGGAATGAGGCGATGCTTGACGCAGCCGCACAGTACGGCGCCTGCGTCGGCGCGGCATTCCAGATTCGGGACGATATTCTGGACGTTATAAGCACCAGCGAAGAGCTCGGAAAGCCCATCGGCTCGGACGCTCAGGAGCATAAGAACACTTATATGACACTGCTCGGCGAGTATAAGTGCATGCAAATGATCGAAAAGCTCACTGATCAGGCTAAAAATGCAATAGCAGGCGCGTTTGAGGATACGAAATTCCTCTGCGAGCTTGCTGATTCTATGGTAACGCGCAAGAATTGAAGTGAATTAATTGTAAAACCGCGGCGAATGTCTATTGTAATATTCGTCGCGGTTTGTTATTATATATAATAGCATATTTTGCGAATATTTAATTAATTCTGAGGTATTGTTTTGAATATTTTGAATAAAGTCAATTCCTCTAATGACATAAAGCGCCTAAGCAAGAGCGAGCTCCCTCAGCTTTGCAGCGAGCTGCGCGAGTTTATCATCAATAATGTTTCAAAAACAGGCGGACATCTTGCCTCCAATTTGGGAACGGTCGAGCTAACGGTCGCGCTGCACAGGGTATATGACAGCGCTGTTGACAGGATAGTGTTCGATGTGGGACACCAAAGCTATGCGCATAAAATCATCACCGGACGGCGTGACGCTTTCGGAACTTTGCGCTGCTACGGCGGCCTTTCCGGTTTCCCAAAACCTTATGAGTCCTATGACGATGCCTTCATCGCGGGGCATGCCTCAAACTCCGTTTCCGTCGCGCTCGGAATGGCAAGGGCACGCACCATAAAAGGCGAGAGCTACAGCGTATGCGCTGTTATCGGTGACGGTGCGCTCACGGGCGGTCTGGCATATGAGGGCCTTGCCAATGTCGGCGGCAGCAGCGAGCCGATGGTCATTATACTCAATGACAACGGCATGAGCATAAACGGCAACGTCGGCGGCATGGCAAAGCTACTGTCAAAAGAGCGCGTGAAGCCGGGATATATTAATTTCAAGCGCTGGTACAGGCAGGCTGTCAGCGGCATGGACGGTCTGTATAACACAAGCCATAAGTTGAAGGAGGCGCTTAAAAAGTCCATTTTGCCGTCAAACATGTTTGACTCCATGGGGATATATTATCTCGGCCCTGTTGACGGACACGATGTTGATCAGCTGGAAACAGTCATCCGCTGGGCAAAGGAAATGAACACACCTGTGCTCGTACATGTTATAAGCAAGAAGGGAAAGGGCCGCAAATACGCCGAGGAGCATCCGGAGAAATATCACGGCGTGGGCAAATTTGACCCTGTCACCGGTGATATGCCTGAGGCAGCGCCCTGCTTTTCATCTGTTTTCGGAAAAAAGCTTACGCAGCTTGCCGAAATAAATCACGATATCGTTGCAATAACCGCCGCCATGTGCGCCGGAACGGGGCTTACCGAGTTTGCGGAGCGCTTCCCGAAACGTTTTTTTGATGTCGGCATAGCGGAAGAGCACGCGGTAGCAATGGCGGCCGGCATGGCAAAGCAGTCGCTTACGCCCGTTGTAGCAATATACTCCGGATTTCTCCAGCGTGCATATGATATGCTCATACACGATGTTTCGCTTCAGGATCTGCACGTTGTATTCTGCGTTGACAGAGCCGGACTCGTCGGTAATGACGGCGAGACTCACCACGGCGCGTTTGATATTAGCTATCTGCGTTCTGTGCCGCATATGCAGGTGCTGTGCCCGGCAAGTTTTGCCGAGCTTGAGGCAATGCTTGACGAGGCGATAAATCACATGTCCGGCCCTGTAGCCGTTCGATATCCCCGCGGCGGAGAGGGAAGATATACAGATTGTATGACAGACGGCTGCATTAAGCTCCGCGACGGAAACGATATTACGATCGCTTCTTACGGAACCGATATCAATATTGCGCTCGATACTGCTGATATCCTTGCAGACAGAGGTATTTACGCCGATGTGTTTAAGCTTGCGCGGCTTGATAAGCGCTATTACGGAGATATAATTACTTCAATGAGAAAAACAGGCCGCTTTCTGATGAGCGAGCAGGTATGCCAGACAGGATGTATAGCAGATGAGATACTTGCCTGTGCAGAGCGAGACGGTGTAAGGATAGACGCCGCGTATACACCGAATCTCGGCAGCGGCATCGTTGTGCAGGGAACAGTGCCCGAGCTTATAGCCCACTGCGGCCTTGATGCTGAAAGTCTTGCCGATAAAGCCGAAAAGCTGGTCAGGGGTGAATGATGAAAAAAGTTAGACTCGATCAACTCGTTTTCGATCTCGGGCTGACGGAGAGCAGAGAAAGAGCCAAAACTACCATAATGAGCGGACTCGTTTTTGTTGACGGACAGCGCGCGGATAAGCCGGGTATGCAGGTGCCGCCCGACGCAAATATCGAGGTCAGAGGCGCAGCACTTCCATATGTAAGCCGCGGTGGATTTAAGCTTGAAAAGGCGCTCGAGGTCTTTCCGGCAGTTCCTGCGGACAAGGTCTGCATCGACTGCGGCGCATCGACCGGCGGTTTTACCGATGTTCTGCTGCAAAACGGTGCGAGAAAGGTATATTCGGTCGATGTCGGATACGGACAGCTTGCATGGAAACTCAGGCAGGATGAGCGAGTCGTAAATATGGAGCGAACTAATATCCGCCATATAAGCTCCGAGCAGATACCTGAGCCAATCGACCTGGCCGTTATGGATCTGTCGTTTATATCAATAAAGCTTGTGCTTTCGGCGGTGTGCTCGCTGCTCAAGGACGGCGGCGAGCTTATCTGCCTTATAAAGCCGCAATTTGAAGCCGGCAGGGAAGAGGTAGGTAAAAAAGGTGTTGTGCGTGACAAAAGCGTGCACCTTTCCGTCATCGACAGTATTTTGGATTTTGCTCCGAGCGTCGGTATGACGGTCATGGGACTCGACTTTTCACCTATAAAAGGCCCTGAGGGCAACAGGGAGTATCTGTGCTATATGAAAAAAGGCAAATTTGATGCACCTATTATAGATGCGCAGGCAGTTGTTGACGCCTCGCACGAGCAATTGTGAGGTTAAAATGGCTAGACTAATCGTATTGTGCCCAAACCCTTACCGGGATTGCGGCCTTGAGCTTACAAAGAAAGCGAAAAATATTCTGACAGCGGGCGGATACAAGGTCGCTGTATGTCCCGTTTTCGGGGCGCATGACACATCTGTTATGCCCGATGGTGTGGAGCTTACCGCGTGGAGCGCTGTCGCCGATAGCGCCGAGCTGTTTATCGTAATAGGCGGTGACGGTACTATCCTTCACACTGCAAGGTATCTTAACCACACCGAAATACCAATGCTGGGTGTTAATCTCGGGACAAAGGGCTTTATGGCCTCGCTCGAGCCTGAAAACCTGGAGCTTATTCTCGATGCCGCGGCAGGGAATTACTCGTCAAGCTTCAGAATGATGATAGATGTTGAGCTTATCCGAAACGGCGAGGTCATATATTCCGACGTCGGCCTAAACGATGCCGTGATCCACGGAATGGGCGACTGCATAAAGCTGACAGCATGGTGCGATGACGAGCGAATAATGAGCTACTCCGGCGACGGAATAATCATATCGACGCCCACCGGCTCTACTGGGTACTCAATGTCTGCCGGCGGACCCATTGTCGAGCCGGAGGCCAAAAATTTCATTGTATCGCCGATTTGTGCGCACTATATAGGCTCAAGAAGCTTTGTGCTCTCTCCATATCACACGATAACCGTAAAGGCGGAAAAGCTGCATGACAGACGTGCATATGTATCTGTTGACGGCACCGACGGCTTTGAGCTTGCAAACGAAGATGTCGTAATAGTTCGCAACTCAGCGAAGACAGCCAACCTTATTTATCTGGGTGAGCGCAGCTTTTATGATTCCACATTTGATAAACTGCAATACAGAGTTGACTGAAAGGGGGACACTTAGTTGAAAGATTCAAGACAAAGCGTTATTCTCCAAATAATCTCAAATAAAGAGATAGAGACTCAGGCACAGCTGATTCAGGCTCTCGCCGAGCACGGTATCTCCAGCACACAAGCAACACTTTCAAGAGACATAAAGCAGCTGCATCTTGTCAAGGAGCTAAGCAACAGCGGCAAATATCACTATGTTGTCAGCGGCAAATCACGCAATAATGACAGAGATATGCGACTGCGTAAGATATTCCGCGAAAGCGTCACATCATATGCTGTCGCCCAGAATATCATCGTCATAAAAACCCTGCCGGGTCTTGCGTCGGCCGCATGCTCAACGCTTGATTCAATGCACATTGAAACTCTTGCCGGTACTCTTGCAGGTGACGATACCGCGTTTTTGGCAATGAAAAATAATGAAGCGGCGGAACAGTTCTGCCATGAGATAGACGAAATGCTTTAAAGAGGTTTTACATGCTTACTCAGCTGCATATTGAAAATATTGCCGTAATTGAAAATGCTGATATTGAGTTCGGCAGGGGACTGACTGTCCTGACCGGTGAAACAGGCGCGGGCAAATCTATAATCGTAGATTCTCTCAGCGCTGTTCTCGGTGCACGTACCAGCAGAGAACTTGTACGCAGCGGAGCTGAATACGGTATCGTATCTGCCGTTTTCGAAACCGATGCCGCGGCAAAATGGTTTGAGGAAAACGATTTTGAGCCGGAGGATGAGATAATAATACGAAGGAAAATTGGCTCCGACGGCAAGAATAACTGCCGAGTGTGCGGAAATCCCGTTACTGTCTCGCAGCTCAAACAGCTGGGTTCTATGCTGCTTGATATTCACGGCCAGAATGACGGCCGCCAGCTTATGGATGAAGCCTCACACCTTGCGTATCTCGACGGCTTCGGGAAAACCTCAGACGAGCTTACGGCCTTCAAGGATGCTTACGCCGCTTATGTCGCCTGTAAGCGCGAGATGGACAGGCTCTCAATGGACGAGGCCGAAAAGGAGCGCCTTGCCGACAGCTTGAAATACAGGATTGAGGAGCTTGAAAATGCGCAGCTGCGCGTAGGTGAGGAGGATGAGCTCATAGCCCGCCGCGACCTGCTGCGCAATTCCGAGAAGCTCACGGAAGCGCTTGACGGAGCGTACAGTGCACTTTACGCCTGCGATGAAAACGCGGCGTCCCTGACAGATGAGGCCGCGTCTCTGATCAGCCGCGCCGCTGTAATATCCGACGAGCTGCGCGAGATTTCCGATATCATTGACAGCGCATCCTCACTGATATACGATGCGGCCGAGCGTATACGCGACTTCCGCGACGGACTTGAGTTTTCGCCGGACGAGTATGACCGCATCGAAACCCGCACAGCGCTTCTTAAGCGTCTGAGCAGGAAATATAACGCCGATGAGGAGGGCTTGCTGAAGCTGCTCGATAGCAGCAGGCGTGAGCTTGCTATGCTTGAATATTCAGACGATATGCTCAAAAAGCTTGAGAAGCAGCTCGGAGAGCATAGGGATAATTGCGTAAAAAAAGCGGCAGAACTCACAAAATGCCGAAAAGCGGCCGCCAAAAAGCTCGAAGAGCGTATTTGCAGCGAGCTTAAGGATCTCAGTATGCCGTCTGTTCGCTTTAAGGTTTCCGTAGAGCCGACGGAAAACGAGCTCGGCTTTGACCGCACGGGCGCGGACGTGGTGCGGTTTCTCATATCGGCAAACACCGGCATGGAGCTCGGACGAATATCAAAAATCGCGTCGGGCGGCGAGCTCAGCCGCATAATGCTCGCCATGAAGACTGCTTTTTCGGATAATGACCCGATAGAGACCATGGTTTTCGACGAGATCGATACAGGTGTGTCCGGAATAGCGGCTCAGCGTGTCGGCGAGAAAATGAGCGATCTCTCACGCGGAAAGCAGGTTTTGTGCATAACGCACCTGCCTCAAATAGCGGCATTGGCCGACAGCCACGATAAAATAGAAAAGGCGGAGCGTGGCGGAAAGACCTTTACCATTGTCAAAGAGCTTGACCGTCAGGGAAGACGTATGGAGCTTGCAAGACTTCACGGCGGCGACGTTGTGACCGAGACCACGCTCGCCGGAGCCGAGGAGCAGCTTGCTGCTGCTGATAAATATAAGTTGACAAGATGTGATTAGTTTAGTATAATCCACATCGATAACGCGATGAAAAGCGCAAGTAATTCATTTTTTTGCTGCACAGAGAGACCCTGTTTGCTGAAAAGGGGAGAGCTGGGATGAACGAATACGGCTTGGAGCGGCTCGCTGAAATTGCAGTAGGCGATGACGGGTGCGCCCGGTACAGCGCTTGAGTCACGAACTCACCGAGGCTTTATCCGCGAGGAGAGAGCGTATAGAGGTGGTACCGCGTTAACAACGCCCTCTGTCTTAGGACAGGGGGCTTTTTTACAGGAGGAAGCTATGGATATCGGACAAAGAGCACTGGATTATCACAATAACGGCTTTAACTGTGCGCAGTCGGTGTTTGCCGCGTGCTGCGAGTATACAGGCATGGACGAAAAAACGGCGCTTGCACTGTCAGCCGGCTTCGGCGGCGGCGCAAGAAGCGGAGAGCTGTGCGGAGCCATAACGGGCGCTGTTATGGCAGAAGGACTCACTTTTCCGTTTAATGACGGGCAGGATATTGAGGCCAAGGACAAGATCGCAGCTATCGCAAAGCAGTGCGTCGGCATTGCACGCGAAAAGTACGGTCATGTGCGCTGTGAAGAGCTAAAGGGCAATATTGACTGTATGGAAATAATCGCGTTTATGGCTGAAACGGCAGAATACATAATGAAAAAGGAGAAATATTAATGGGTATTTACGAAGAACTGGTAGCAAGAGGGCTTATCGCTCAGGTGACCAACGAAGATCAGATAAAGGACATGATAAACAACGGCAAAGCCACGTTTTATATCGGATTTGACTGCACTGCGGACTCTCTGCACGTCGGCCACTTCATGGCTCTGTGCCTTATGAAGCGCCTTCAGATGGCGGGAAACCGTCCGATCGCTCTTATCGGCGACGGCACCACTCTCATAGGCGATCCCTCCGGCAGAACCGATATGCGTCAGATGCTCACCGAGGAGACGATCGCTCACAACGCCGAGTGCTTCAGAAAGCAGATGGAGAAGTTCATCGATTTCTCCGACGGCAAGGCGATCATGCTGCGCAACTCCGAATGGCTCAAGCCGCTCAACTACATCGAGCTTCTGCGCGAGGTCGGCGCATGCTTTTCCGTCAACAACATGCTGCGCGCAGAGTGCTACAAGCAGCGCATGGAAAAGGGCTTGAGCTTCCTTGAGTTCAACTACATGATAATGCAGAGCTACGACTTTTACTACATGTTCCAGCACTACGGTTGCAACATGCAGTTCGGCGGCAACGACCAGTGGTCGAATATGCTCGGCGGCACGGAGCTTATCCGCCGCAAGCTCGGCAAGGACGCTCACGCAATGACCATCACACTGCTTCTCAACTCCGAGGGCAAAAAAATGGGGAAGACCGCATCCGGCGCGGTGTGGCTCGATCCGAACAAGACCTCGCCCTATGATTTCTACCAGTACTGGCGCAATGTCGAAGACGCCGACGTTCTCAAGTGTCTGCGCATGCTGACCTTCCTGCCGCTCGAACAGATTGATGAGATGGACGGCTGGAAGGGCTCGCAGCTCAACAAGGCAAAGGAGATACTTGCTTATGAGCTTACCGCGCTCGTCCACGGCGAAGAGGAGGCAAAGAAGGCCGAGGCGAGCGCAAAGGCTCTGTTCGGCGGCGGCGCGTCCGGAGAAATGCCTACGACAGAGCTCAGGGAGGCAGAGCTTGCAGGCGGCTCACTCGATATCATGACCGCGCTCGTCCTCACGGGACTGTGCGCATCCAAGTCCGAGGCGCGCCGCAATATCCAGCAGGGAGGCGTTTCCGCAAACGATGAGAAGATCACCGACATTGCCAAGGCATTTACAGCCGATGAGCTCAAGGCCGGTATCGTTCTCAAGCGCGGAAAGAAAAACTTCAACAAGATTATTCTCAAATAAGGTGAAAAGGACATGTCAATAGAAAAAGGCAGAGCATATTTCAGGCAGTTCGGTATGGAGGACAGAGTCCTCGAATTTAACGTTTCCAGTGCAACGGTTGAGCTCGCGGCGCTTGCTCTCGGCGTTGAGGGCGCGAGGATAGCCAAGACGCTTTCATTCAAGAAAGGCGATAGCTGCATTCTTATCCTTGCAGCAGGCGATGCAAGGATAGATAACCACAAGTTCAAGGATAAATTTCACATGAAGGCCAAAATGCCGTCACCCGATGAGGTGCTCACGCTTGTCGGTCACCCTGTCGGCGGCGTGTGCCCGTTCGGCATAAACGACGGCATAGACGTTTATCTTGACGAAAGCCTCAAACGATTTGAGACCGTGTTCCCGGCGGTCGGCAGCGGCAACAGCGCAATTGAGCTCAACCTCGATGAGCTATATAAATACTCAAACGCAGTCGAGTGGATTGATGTATGCAAGCTGCCCGAAGCATAGGTTTTTAAGATAAAAAACAGAAGGAGATACATTTCCTTCTGTTTTTTATACTTAATATCCCTTGTAATGCCTATAAAAATGTTGTATAATAACTTGGATTGTGTGCAGACAGGGGGCGCCGCAGCGCCCCCATATATAAAAGCGGCCGTGCGCACATATACCGCTGCAATATTTTATGCTTCGCAGGCTTCCGAGGTTATATATATGATAAAAATAGCTCCGTCGATCCTCTCTGCGGATTTCACAAAGCTGGGCTCTGAGATCGAAGATATTTGCTCCGCCGGCGCGGAATATGTTCATTTTGATGTTATGGACGGATTTTTCGTGCCCAATATTTCTATCGGCATTCCGGTCCTGAAGTCTGTGCGCAAGATGACCGACATGTTCCTTGACGTTCATCTTATGATAGATAAGCCCGTCAGGTACGCAAAGGCGTTCTGCGATGCGGGAGCCGATCTTGTCATGTTCCATGTTGAGGCGGACTCTTATCAGAATATATCCGACGCTATTGATATCGTTAAGGAAAACGGCAAAAAGGTCGGACTGTCGGTAAAACCCAGAACTCCGGCGAGCGTGCTGTATCCGTTTATCGAGCGGCTCGATATGGTGCTCGTCATGACAGTTGAACCCGGCTTCGGCGGGCAGAGCTTTATGCACGATCAGCTCCCGAAGATCGCGGAGCTCCGACGCGAGATCGACCGTCGGGTTCTTGATTGTGAGCTTGAGGTTGACGGCGGTGTTGACCCCGTTACGGCAAAGCTTGCAAAAAATGCCGGAGCTACCGTTCTTGTCGCAGGAAGCGCCGTTTTCGGAAAGCCCGACAGAAAAGCGCAGATCGACGCTATACGAAACGCATAAGTTGTTATTGGAGATATTCTGAATGTCATTTTTCCCTGCTTCACTTGAAAACCTCATAGACAAATTTGCAGCTCTCCCCGGCATAGGTCGAAAAAGTGCGCAGCGCCTCGCGTTTCACGTTCTTTCGCTTCCCGAAGGGGAGGGTGAGAGCTTTGCAAGCGCCATCCTTGAAGCCAGGAAAAATGTCCACTGCTGCAAAATATGCCAAAACCTCACCGAGGGTGAGGTTTGCTCTGTGTGTGCAAGCACTAAAAGGGATAAGAGCATAGTTTGCGTCGTCTCCGAACCGCGCGATGTACTGTCTATCGAGCGCAGCCATGAGTATAACGGCGTGTATCATGTTCTGCACGGTGTTCTGTCACCCATAAGCCACGTTGGACCGGACGATATACGCATAAGCGAGCTTATCCGCCGCGTCGCTGCCGATGACAGCGAGATAAGAGAGATTATCATGGCCACGAACCCCGATACCGAGGGCGAGGCTACGGCCATGTATATTTCGCGCCTTTTAAAGCCTTTTGACGTTAGGGTAACACGTCTTGCATACGGCATCCCTGTCGGCTCGAATATCGAGTTTGCTGACGATGCCACACTTCTTCGCGCACTTGAAGGCCGAATTGAAATGTGATAAGCAGGTTATAATTCCTGTACTTTAAAAATTATTACATACCGAATATCAGAGGGAAAGGCTTCACTGCATTCTGCGGAGCAGGGCAGATACGGTGAGGGGTCCCTTTACTTTGCGTTTTCGGAAATAATCACTCATATTGGAGGTTAATATATGACTCATAAGCTAAAGATCATCCCCCTTGGCGGTCTCGGCGAGATCGGAAAGAACATGACCGCCATTGAATTTGGCACAGATATTATTGTAATTGACTGCGGTCTCGGCTTCCCTGACGAAGATATGTACGGTATAGATATCGTTATTCCTGATATTTCATATCTCAAGGCAAACGCAGAGAAGGTCAGAGGCATAATCATTACTCACGGGCATGAGGATCATATCGGCGCAGTCCCGTATGTTATTCACGATTTGAATGTCCCGATATACGCAACTCCGCTTACGGCGGCGCTCATTGAGCTCAAGCTTGAGGAGCACGATCTGCTGTATAACACTCAGATATTCACCAAGAAGGCAGGTGACATATTCCGCCTCGGCTGCTTCAGCATTGAGTTTATCGCCGTCAACCACAGCATAGCCGACGCTGTTGCGTTGGCTATAAAAACGCCGTTCGGAACTATTGTTCATACCGGAGATTTTAAGATAGATCTCACCCCTGTTCAGGGCAAGGTTATCGATCTGCCTCGCTTCGGTCAGCTCGGCAATGAGGGCGTGCTTGCACTGATGAGCGACTCTACCAATGTCGAGAAGCCCGGTTTGTCCGCCTCGGAGCGTAAGGTCGGCGAGACCTTTGATATTCTGTTTAAAAATTGCGATCAGCGCATAATCATAACGACCTTCGCCTCAAACGTCCACAGATTACAGCAGATAATCGACGTTGCGGCAAAGTATAAACGCAAGGTCGCCATTACCGGACGCAGCATGGAGAATATTCTGCGCGTCGCAACGGTTTTGGGCTATCTCAACGCGCCGGAAAATGTACTTGTTGACATTACGCAAATCAATAAGCTTCCCAAGGAAAAGGTAGTTATCATATCGACCGGCTCTCAGGGTGAGACCATGTCAGCGCTTTATCGCATGGCATTTTCAGAGCACAGGCAGATAAATATAAGCCCCGGAGACAGGGTCATAATATCCGCTTCCGCCATCCCCGGCAATGAGAATATGATCAGCAAGGTAATAGATGAACTTTTCCACAAGGGCGCAGAAGTCATTTATGACCGCAATACAGCTCTGCACGTTTCAGGCCACGCGTCGCAGGAGGAGCAGAAGATGATGCTGGCTCTGGTCCGCCCCAAGTTCTTTATCCCTGTCCACGGCGAGTACCGTATGCTCGTAAAGCATGCGGAGCTTGGTAAGCTCATGGGCGTAGAACCTAAAAACGTCGTAATCGCCGAAAACGGCAAGATTATTGAAATATCAAAGAAAAGCATCAAGCTCAACGGAGCTGTCCAGTCCGGTGCCGTAATGGTCGACGGCATGGGCGTCGGCGACGTCGGAAGCGTCGTCATGCGCGACAGGCACAGGCTCGCCGAGGACGGTATGGTCGTCATTGTTGTCACGCTCTCATCTTGGGATAACGTGCTTTTGTCCGATCCGGAGATACTCACACGCGGCTTTGTCTATGTAAAGGAAGCCGAGGATATGCTTGAAGAGCTCAAGCGTGTGACCAAGGAAACCGTCCTTGCCTGTGAGGAAAACGGTGTTAAGGACTGGTCGGCAATAAAAAGCCGCATAAAGAGCAACGTATCCGGCTATCTTTATAAGACCACAAAGCGCAGTCCAATGATTCTGCCGCTCATATCCGAGATATGATGAACATTCCGCTTTTTGATTGCCACTGCGACACGGCAGCGCGTGCGCGTGAGCACGGCGAAAAGCTCCGGCGAAACCGTATGCAGCTTGACCTTGAGCGCCTGTCGCATTACTCTCCGGCCGGACAGGTATTTGCTGTCTGCGCTGCGGACGACGCAGAGCCCGTCAAATTTGCCGATGCCACTATTTTGTATTTCCTTGAGCAAATAAAAGAAAATTCAGACATAGTAAAGCTGTGTCTGAATTTTCGGGATATCTTATCTGCCGAGAAAGAGGGGAAGATCGCGGCCCTGCTCTCCATAGAAGGAGCGGAGCAAATCTCCGATATAGACGCGGCATACAGGCAGGGCGTGCGCATCGTACATATGACATGGAACCATGATAATGCCCTGTGCGGCGCAGCCATGGACAGCGGCGCAGGACTTACGCAGGAAGGAAAGCGCTTTGTTATGCGCGCGCAGCAGCTCGGCATAATGCTGGATATGTCGCATATATCCGAGCGCGGCTTTTGGGACACGCTCAGTATAAGCACACGCCCGGTGATTGCCGGGCACTCCAACGCGAAAGCTGTCTGTAATGTGACTCGCAATCTGACGGACGCTCAATTTACCGCACTCGTTAAGCAGGGCGGGGGAGCAGGCATCAATCTCTACCCAGAGTTTCTCGGCCTTGGGTGCGATATCGACGCTGTTTTTGCGCATATTGAGCATTTTATATCGCTCGGCGGTGAGAAATCCGTATTTCTCGGCTGTGACCTCGACGGCATCGAGCAGATGCCGAAAGGCATAAGCGGTGTGCAGGATCTCGGCAGAATATATGAAGCACTGCTAAGGCATAATTACCCGGAGCGGCTTGCTCGGGATATTTTTCGAAATAACATTCTTAGAGTAATGGAGAAGGTGCTGTGAACATTCAGATCTTCGGCAAGAGCAAATGCTTTGACACCAAGAAAGCCGAACGCTATTTTAAAGAGAGAAGAATCAAATATCAGTTTGTAGATATAATGAAGTTCGGCATGAGCAGGGGAGAGCTCAGCTCCGTAAAGAATGCCGTCGGCCTTGATAATATGATGAACAAGGACGATATCGATTACCCGCTCGTACAGTATCTTGCATCGAACGAGGCAAAGCTCGAAAAGCTTTTCGAATGCCCGTGGCTTATTAAAACACCGATCGTTCGCAATGGCAAGCAGGCAACAGTCGGATATACCCCCGATGTTTGGTCTAAGTGGGAATAAATATAAGAAAAGCCGCCTGATACGGCGGTTTTTCTTATATTGTAGTGAGTGAGTCTGTAAGCCGGGTTCTGTCTTAAACGACCATCTATCTAATCCTGCCGTTGCCGGCAGGCTCAAGCCGCCTCCCGAGGACGATCGGGCAAATCATATGTCCTCCCACGGCGTTGCTCCGGATAGAGTTTACAGCGTCAACATGTCTCCATGCGACGAGTGAGCTCTTACCTCACTTTTCCACCCTTACCGATCTCTCGGCGGTATATTTCTGTTGCACTTGTCCGAGGGTTGCCCCTGGCGGGCGTTACCCGCTATCCTTGCCCTATGGAGCCCGGACTTTCCTCATGTACTTCCTTTCGGAATGCACCCGCGGTCGTTCGGCTCACTCGGTTAAATATTTTAACCACTTCAAGGCCGCAAGTCAATATAATTTTCTTGTCATTGTGCGATCAAAGCCGTATAATAATAAACTAACGAGAGTTAATTGGAGGCAAAATGTATGACCTTAAATGAATATATAAACAGTATAAAGCACAAACGCATAGGCGTTATCGGCATCGGAGTGAGCAACACGCCGCTTATAAAAAAGCTGCTTGAATCCGGCTGCGACGTGACGGTCTGCGATAAGCGGACCGCGCAGCAGCTCGGCGATGAGTTCTACGCTCTTTCGCGGCTCGGCGCAAAGTTCTGCCTCGGCGAGGATTATCTTGAGAAGCTTGACTTTGATCTCATTTTCCGCACGCCGGGTCTTATGCCGTTTGACGAGCATCTTCAGGCCGCGGTAAGCCGGGGAGCGGAGCTCACCTCGGAGATGGAGCTTTTTATGAAGCTCTGCCCTTGCAGAATATTTGCCGTGACCGGCAGCGACGGCAAGACAACAACAACGACCATAATATCAGAGCTTCTGAAAGCTCAGGGGTATACCGTCCATCTCGGCGGAAATATCGGCAGGCCGCTGTTGTGTGATGTTGACGATATGGGAAAAGACGATGCTGCGGTGCTCGAGCTCAGCTCGTTCCAGCTGCACAGCATGGTCTGCAAACCTAATGTCGCCGTGATAACGAACGTATCGCCGAACCATCTTGATAAGCATAAGGATTATCAGGATTATATCGATGCCAAAAGCTCGATATTTTCTTATCAGGACGAACACGACAGACTTGTTCTTAACCACGAGAACGAATTTACACCATACTACGCCGAAAAAGCAAAGTCCGACATAGCGTATTTCAGCCGCACTGTTAAGCCCGAGAACGGCGTTTACTGCGCAGACGGCATGATCTATCGTGTGCACGGCGGCAAGGCCGCACTTATCATGTCTGCCGATGATATAAAGCTTCCGGGAACGCACAATCTCGAAAACTACATGGCCGCTTTTGCAGCGACAGACGGCTATGTTGATGATAACACATGCATAGCGGTAGCCAAGAGCTTTGCGGGAGTTGAGCACCGTCTTGAGCAGGTGAGGGTATTAAACGGAGTTACCTATATTAATGATTCCATAGGCACAAGCCCCACGCGCACGGCTGCCGGTCTGCATGCACTCAAAACAAAGCCGATACTTATTGCCGGCGGCTATGATAAGCATATTCCCTTTGATGAGCTCGGCAATGAAATATGCCTGCACGTCAAAAAGCTGTATCTGACCGGTGCAACAACGGAAAAAATATACGATGCCGTCATAAATTCGAAATACTACGACGGTAAACTGCCGATAGAGAAGATATACGATTTTAAGGAAACCGTTCTCGCCGCTGCCAATGCTGCACAGTATGGCGATATAGTTCTTCTTTCTCCGGCGTGTGCCGCTTTTGATAAGTTCAAGAACTTTATGGAGCGAGGCAAATACTTTAAACAGATAGTTATGGAGCTTTAAAAAATGAATGTAAACGATATAAAACCGGAAGTATACGAGCTTGCGCATCAGGCAGAGGCGGAAATCCGGCCGCAGTTTGAACGCATCGACCGCATTGCTATGGTAAATACCCGCAAGGTCATGACTGCTTTTCAGGATAACAGAGTGTCCGACTCATGCTTTGCCGGAACAAGCGGCTACGGTTATGACGATGTTGGCAGGGAAGTGCTTGATAAGGTCTACGCTCAGGTGTTCTGCACGGAGGCTGCGCTTGTCCGCATAGGCTTTGTAAACGGCACGCATGCACTCTCGGCTGCACTTTTTGCAATGCTCAAGCCCGGCGACACGCTGCTGTCTGTTACCGGTCTTCCTTACGATACTCTCAGAAATGCCATCGGAATCGAGGGCGAGTGCCACGGCTCGCTAAAGTTCTACGGCATTAACTACAAGCAGGTCGACCTCAGGGACGGAGAACCGGATATCGAGGCTATAAAAGCCGCTCTTTCGGATAAATCCGTGACCGCAGTGCTCATTCAGCGTTCAAGAGGCTATGAAAACCGCAGAGCTCTTTCCTCTGAGGAGATAGGCGATATATGCACAGCCGTAAAAAGCGTCTCGCCTAATGTTGCTGTCATGGTGGATAATTGCTATGGTGAGTTTACCGGTGAGCATGAGCCCACTGAGTTTGGAGTAGATCTCATGGCGGGCTCCCTCATCAAAAACCCCGGCGGCGGTCTTGCGCCGACAGGCGGATACATAGTCGGCAGGAAGGAGCTTGTCGAGAATGCGGCCATGCATCTGACAACGCCGGGCATAGGCGGTGAGTGCGGCGCTACGCTCGGCAACAGCCGCCTGTTGTTCCAGGGCTTTTTTATGGCTCCGCACATTGTCGCGCAGGCTGTAAAAACCATGACCTTCTGCTCGGCAATGATGAAAAAGATCGGTTTTGAATCATCGCCGTCGCCGGAAGAGCACCGCAATGACATAATCCAGATGGTGACCCTGAAAAATGCGGAGAATATGAAGAAATTCTGCCACGGGGTTCAGGCAGGTGCACCGGTGGACTCGTATGTAACGCCGGAGCCATGGCAGATGCCGGGCTATAATGTTCCTGTTATTATGGCTGCCGGAGCTTTTGTTCAGGGCTCGTCGATCGAGCTGTCCTCGGACGGTCCTATGCGCGAGCCGTATACGCTGTATGTTCAGGGCGGCATAACGTATGAATCCGGCAAGCTCGGAATAATGATGGCCGTAAATGAAATGCTCAGCTGAATATTAGCATATAATACATGGGGTGGTCTCATGTATTTTCGCCGATGTCGAAAACCGAGATACGACAGACAGTCTGACGGAGGACGCCACCGGCGCAAAACATCAGGAACAGGCTTTTTTATCCTCATCGTTTTTGCGCTGTGCGCGGCGATAAGCTGGTTTCTCGGAAACTTATCGACGCAAATGGCCGTATCGGATGCAACTGATATAGTGACGAAGGCCGTTAACGATTCTGTAAACGCAGTCATCGGGCGCGGAGTATACGGCTTTGACTATTTCATAAACCTCGAAAAGGATGCCGACGGCAGTGTGACGGCCATAACAAGCGATATGGCACACATAAACACGCTGTCGACGGACATACTCAATTCCGTCATTGAGTCTACCGACAACGGTGTAATAACCGTCGGAATACCTTTAGGCAACCTTACGGGGCTGAACCTCCTGCTGAACAAGGGACCGGATGTAGATGTTCAGATAATAATGCTGACATCGTCGCGTGTCGATTTTCGCAATGAAGTTGTATCCTGCGGAATAAATCAGGCAAAATATCAGCTTGTGCTCGAAGTCACAATTGATATCGACATTCTTATACCGTGGGGGACAGAGAGTACTTCAACCGTAACCGAGGTTATTGTCGCCGATACCGTAATCGTCGGCAAAGTGCCCGACACATATTTAAATATGGAGAACTGAGTATGGACGCAAAAAAAGAAATAGAAAAACTCAGAGAAGAAATTGAATATCACAACCGGCTCTACTATGTTAACGATGCGCCGGTAATATCCGACTATGACTATGATATGCTCATGGTGAGGCTTATAAAGCTTGAGGAGGAGCACCCTGAGCTCGTAACGCCGACGTCTCCCACGCAGAGGGTCGGCGGTAAGGCACTGTCACAGTTTACGCCCGTTCATCATCGGGTGCCGCTTGAGAGCCTGAGCGATGTGTTTTCCTTTGACGAGCTCAAAGCCTTCGGCGAGCGCATGGATCAGGCGCTCGGCAGCGACAGACAGTTTTGCGTCGAGCCGAAAATTGACGGACTGTCCATGTCTCTTGAGTATGAAAACGGCTATTTTGTGCGTGGAGCAACCCGCGGCGACGGCATAACCGGCGAGGATGTAACCGAAAATCTGCGCACTGTAAGAAGTCTGCCGATGCATTTAGTCGACGCTCCGGCATATCTTATCGTTCGCGGCGAGGTCTATATGTCCAAAGCCGTGTTTAACGAACTTAACGCCGAAAGAGAGATAAGCGGAGAGACACTGCTTGCCAATCCGCGCAACGCCGCTGCCGGTTCAATACGTCAGCTTGACCCGAAGGTTGCCGCATCCCGCAAGCTCGACATCGTGTGCTTTAACATGCAGTACACAGACGGCGAGCCTTATAAGACCCACTCCGAAACACTTGACGCTATGAAGCACATGGGATTTCCGGTCGTTCCGTATAAGCTGTGCAGCACAATAAGAGAGTGCTGTGAGCGTATTGATCAGATAGGGCAGGAGCGCGGCAAATTTGCCTATGATATTGACGGAGCGGTCATAAAGATCAATTCTCTCTCTCAGCGCGAAGCACTTGGCAGTACGGCAAAATTTCCCCGCTGGGCGGTAGCTTATAAATATCCGCCGGAGAAAAAGGAGAGCCGCGTTGTAGATATCGTCGTTCAGGTCGGAAGAACAGGTGTTCTTACGCCGAAGGCTGTAATCGAGCCCGTGCGCCTTGCCGGAACGACCGTGAGTAACGCTACGCTTCACAATCAGGACAATATAGACAGGCTCGATATACGCATCGGAGACACCGTGCTCGTTCAGAAAGCGGGGGAGATAATACCCGAGGTTCTGTCTGTAAATAAGGCCAAGCGCCCGGAAGGAACGGTTCCGTATAAAATGCCGAGGCTTTGTCCCGAGTGCGGCGCACCGGTCATGCGTGATCCCGACGGGGTGGCGCTGAGGTGTACAAGCCCCGAGTGCCCGGCTCAGCGGCTGCGCAACCTCGCTCACTTTGCCTCACGGGAGGCCATGGACATCGAGGGACTTGGCATATCCGTCTGTCAATCTCTCATAAGCAGCGGGCTTGTCGGCAGTCCGGCGGAGCTGTATTCGCTCGATGCACAGTCTGTAGCGCAGCTTGACCGCATGGGCGAAAAGTCCGCCGAAAATCTCATCAATGCCATTGAAAAAAGCAAAAGTGCAGGTCTTGCACGTCTGCTGTGCGCATTCGGTATACGGCAGGTGGGACAGAAGGCCGCAAAGACGCTGGCCGTGCATTTCGGAGCTCTCGATAAGCTCATGCAGGCAACGCAGGAGGAGCTTAAAAATGTTCCGGATATAGGCGCCGTAACGGCTGACTTTCTGATTGAATGGTTCTCGCTGCCGCAATCGCAGCATCAGATAAGGCTTCTGCGTGAGGCAGGAGTGTCATTTGAAAGCGTGGATGCCGTAAAAGATACCCGCTTTGCCGGTATGACATTCGTACTGACAGGGGAACTCAGCGGCTATAAGCGCGATGAAGCGGCCGCCATCATCGAAAGCTACGGCGGCAAGGCATCGTCTTCCGTATCGAAGAAAACAAGCTACGTCCTTGCGGGAGAACATGCCGGCAGCAAGCTCAAGAAAGCTGCAGACCTTGGAGTAACAGTAATAAACGAAGAACAGTTCAACGAAATGATAAAATAAATTTAACGCGCCGTCTTTCAGACGACGCGTTTTCTTTTCACAAATGAGCGTCCCCTCCCGTATAATAGCTTGCAAAGGAGGACTGCACTAATGGATGAAAACAAAAACTGCGGCTGCAAGGAAGGCATGCTCCCGTCATGTGCGCCGCTTGCAATGGCTTATGTGCCGATGCAGCAGTCGGTAAAGCCTGTATACAGCAATGCCGAGGCACTCAGCCGCGGAACTCTGTTTCCTGGGCTCGACCTGCCTTTTATGAATATGGTCAATACCGGCGATATGACCGGCACTCCTCTGGGCGAGGTAATGGCTCTTGACTTTGTCGCTCACGAGCTGGCACTTTATCTTGACACTCACAGCGAAGACGAAGAAGCGTTTGAATTATACAAAAATGTTCTTGCCCTGTCTATGAGCGCAAAGGAAAAGTACGTCAAGCTGTATGGCCCTCTGACGAAGAGCGATCTCAGTAAAGCACAGAGCTACACCTGGCTCAAGAACCCGTGGCCATGGGATTATTGCGCAAAGAAGGAGGGCTGAGCATGTTTGTTTATCAGAAAAAGCTGCAATATCCGGTCAAGATAGCAAATCCCAACCCGGCTCTCGCAAAATTTATAATCACTCAATACGGCGGTCCGGATGGCGAGTTGGGAGCATCTCTCAGATATCTCAGTCAGCGCTACAGCATGCCTTACCCGGAGCTTAAAGGTCTGCTCACGGATATCGGCACAGAGGAGCTCGGTCATCTTGAGATGGTAGCAGCGATAGTCCATCAGCTAACTCGAAAAATGACTCCCGAGGAGATAAAAAAGGCCGGCTTCGAGGCATACTTTGTTGACCACACCGCCGGGGTTTATCCGCAGTTTGCCTCAGGCACGCCATGGACCGCGGCTACGATGCAGGTAACCGGAGATGTTATAACGGATCTGAGTGAGGATATGGCCGCAGAGCAGAAGGCTCGAACCACCTATGACAATATTCTCAGACTTTCCGATGATCCCGATGTCAACGATGTTATCAAATTCCTTCGGGAGCGTGAAGTCGTTCACTACCAGCGCTTCGGCGAGGGACTCAGAAAAGCAACAGAGAAACTGGACTCCAGGAACCTTTACGCTGTAAACCCTGCATTTGACTAAAAAATCCCCCGTTTGTGACGGGGGATTTAAAACAATATAGCTTATTTCACTGCATTTGCGGCCATTTTCTTACGCTCGACTTTGGATACCCACATTGCTGCAGTAGCATCGCCGGTGATATTGAGCGTTGTACGACCCATGTCGAAGAGCTTATCGACACCTGCGATGATCGCAATACCCTCAACAGGCAGTCCGATGGACATGAGAACCATGGAGAGCATTATCATGCCTGCACCGGAGACACCGGCAGTACCGATAGATGCAAGCGTGGCAGTGAGAACAATCATGGCCATTTGTCCGATGGTGAGATCTATGCCATAGCAGCAGGCGATAAACACTGCGGCGACTGCCTGGTAGATTGCCGTACCGTCCATGTTGATGGTGGCGCCGAGAGGCAGGACGAAGGAGCTTATCTCAGGCTCCGCGCCCATCTTGTTGCAGCACTCAATGTTAATGGGAAGCGTTGCATTGGATGAGGTGGTCGTAAATGCCGTCAGCATGGCGGGAGCGAGACCCTTGAAGAAAGCAATCGGACTCATGCCGGAGAGGAACTTGATGCTGCATCCGTAAACGATAACGATGTGCAGGATGTAGCCGATATAAGCAACGCCGACAACAAGCGCCAGCGAACCGACTATCTTTGCGCCGTTTACGGCAACAACGTCGGCCATCAGGCAGAATACGCCGATCGGTGTAAGCTTAATGATCATCATGAGGACCTTCATGGTGACCTCGTTCATGCAGTTTACGAGCTCGCCGATCTTTTTGCCCTTATCTCCGGCTGCAAGTATGCCCGCGCCGAAGAATATCGCTATGCAGATGACCGGCAGCATATTTGCGTCAACCATGGGCTTCACCAGATTATCGGGGAAGATGCCGACTATGACATCCATGACCTTGGGAGCTTCCGCCGCCGTATACTCGAGCGAATCTCTGACGCTTGCATCCAAAACAGGGAAGAAGCCCTTAAAGCAGTTTACTACTACAAGGCCGATGACAACGGCTACGGCAGTCGTGCATATGTAGTAAATAAATGTTCTTATGCCGACGCTGCCGACGCGCTTGAGGTCGTTAAGTGATATAACGCCGTCCATTATGGAAAACAGGACAACAGGAACGACCATGAACTTGAGCAGGTTAATGTAGATGGTTCCGACAGGCTTGAGATACTCCGTAGTAAATGTGCTTTCAGGAGCTGCCAGCAGGAATATGAATCCTACTGCAATGCCGGCGAACATTGCGATGATTATCCAACCGGCTAAATTGATTTTACGTTTTTTCTGCATTACTATTCCTCCAAAAAATAATGCTCACATTTTAGCATATTCTGCACCGTTTTACTATAGAACGGCTTAATAATTAACAACATCTTTATACTATTTTGCACAACTCGCATACTCAATTTAGCAAAATAATAGCCATTGTTTTGACAAAGTTGTCAAAACAATGGCTATATAAACGTTATTTACTCCGCAAGCGCCTTATCTCGCGCTTTTGCTTTAACTTTTTTGAGCCGTGCATAGCGAGGGAGAGAATTGCTGCGCGGTATCTTTGGTTCACCCTGAATAAGAGGGAGGACATAGTTTATAAATTCATTGGTAACATAGTTTCCGTCTGCGGTTATCCATTCAAGAGGAACTTTCTTTTCATAGTTTGCAACACTGTTTAGAGACAGCAGCACAGGCTTGCAGGAATACAGTCCAAGGTTATCCTCACGCTCAAGGGCGACCATTTGACCTGTAGCACCGCCTACCGCGGCTTCAACAGCGTACTTGCCGACAGAATATGCTTCCTCAACGTCCACTGCCGAAGCAATATGCGCTGCGCTGCGCTGAAGAAGACTGAGCTCAATGCCTCGAACCTTTTTAAGATTGAGGCGTTCTTTGAGATAGTTGGCAAGCTTGACGGCCAGTCCGCCAAGCTGGGCATGACCGAACCCGTCGGTTCCGGAGGTTTTTGCCTCGGACACAAACGAACCGTCAGAGTAATGGAGTCCTTCGGATACGGCAACAAGGACATTGCGTTTCTGTTTCATGATCTTCAATACGTCATCCGTGAACCTGTCAAGATCAAAGTCTCGTTCGGGGAGATAAATGAGATCCGGGCCGCATCCGTTGCCGTATTCCGTTGCGAGTGCTGCCGAGGCCGTGAGCCAGCCTGCGTGACGTCCCATGATCTCTATGACCGTGACCATATCTGTATTATAAACATCCGTGTCCTTGCCTATCTCCATGCATGAGGTAGCAATAAACTTTGCGGCGCTGCCGAAGCCGGGACAATGGTCGGTTCCGAACAGGTCATTATCTATAGTCTTTGGTACGCCGATAACGCGGCAATCGTACCCGACCATCTCCATATATCTGCTTATCTTATTGCAGGTGTCCATGGAATCGTTGCCGCCGTTATAGAAAAAGTACCTTATATCGTACTTTTTGAATATCTCGAGTATTCTCTTATAGTCGCTGTCATCAACGGCGGGATCCGCCATTTTATATCTGCACGATCCCAGCTCCGATGACGGCGTATTGAGCAGGAGCTTGAGCTCATATTCTTCCTCCTCACCCATATCGTAAAGCTCGTCGTTAAGTACTCCCTGAATGCCGTACGCAGCACCGTATACATTAGTTATGATGTCACTGTCAAGTGCTGCTTTGATAACGCCGTATGCGCTTGCGTTGATAACTGCCGTAGGTCCGCCTGATTGTCCGAAAATACATGCGCCAATCAGTGGCGGGTCAAAAAAATTATCCAAAACTACGCCTCCATTTACGTAATGATTATTGATTATAACATGTTTTAGGTTTATAATAAATATGATTTTAAAATAAATTGTGCAATATCACTATTTTTATTACAGGAGGATCTACCATGCCACTCGTAACAACAAGCGAAATGTTTGAAAAAGCCTATAAGGGCGGCTACGCCATCGGCGCATTCAATGTTAATAATATGGAAATTGTGCAGGGCATCACCGAAGCTGCTGCAGATCTCAACGCTCCGCTTATACTTCAGGTATCAAAAGGCGCACGCGCATACGCAAATCACACCTATCTTATAAAGCTCGTAGAGGCAGCAATAGAGGAGACCGGGCTTCCAATAGTGCTTCATCTTGACCATGGTGATAGCTTTGAGCTGTGCAAATCCTGCATTGACGGCGGCTTTACCTCAGTTATGATTGATGCGTCCTCCAAGCCCTTTGAGGATAATATTGCGCTTACCCGTCAGGTTGTAGAGTACGCCCACGATCACGGCGTTGTCGTTGAGGCGGAGCTCGGCACACTTGCCGGTATCGAGGACGAGGTTAAGGTAAAGGCCGAGGATTCGTCCTATACTCGCCCTGAGGATGTTCAGGAATTTGTTGAGCGCACGGGCTGCGACTCTCTCGCAATAGCCATCGGCACATCTCACGGTGCTTACAAGTTCAAGCCCGGCACAAAGCCTCAGCTAAGATTTGATATCCTTGAGGATGTTGAACGCCGTCTGCCCGGATTTCCGATAGTTCTACACGGCTCATCCTCCGTTCCTCAGGAGTTTGTCAGGATGATAAACGAAAACGGCGGAAATATGCCCGGAGCTATCGGCGTTCCCGAGGATCAGCTGCGCAAGGCTGCCTCTATGGCTGTCTGCAAGATAAATATTGATTCCGATCTTCGCCTCGCAATGACTGCGACGATCCGCAAGTACTTTAACGATCATCCCGATCACTTCGATCCCAGACAATACCTTAAGCCTGCAAGAGCGGCCATAAAGGCCATGGTCGCGCACAAGATCACCGATGTTCTCGGCTGCGACGGCAAGGCTTGATGCAGTTTTAATATACAGCAGGGAGGTGCTGCAATGGCTCAAGCACGTTCATCCAAAAATCGCAAAATGGACAGCGGATGTGCGCAAGGAATAGTAACTGTTATTCGTGCACTTCTATCTGTTTTGCTGCTGATACTGGCGTATTCGATTAATGCATCCACCTTCGCTGCTATACTAATGATCGCGGTGTCCGCCATTTTAAGCGGATTCGATATTGCACTTGCAGCGATTGAGAACATCCTCAAAAAACGAGACTATCTCAACAATCAGCTACTTATCTGCTTATGCGCTGTTGCGGGCTTTTGCATCGGATGCTACATCGAAGCTGTTATAATGCTCGCGATTTATCAGCTGGGGCGCACATTCCTGAACTTCATTATCAGGAAAACAAAGCAAGGATTTTATTCCGCTGTCTCCGTAGAAGACAGGGAGGGAAGCCTTCGCCTAAGGAGCATACTAAGCAGCCCTGCCGGCGCCGAAAGCTCGATCATGGTTAAATACCTTCCGTATTTCGAGCTTTTTTCAAAGGCCGCATTCATAGTCGGAGTTTTATTTGCAGCAGCCGCCCCCCTTATCACCGATATGACATACGTCATGAGCATTCGTCGCGGAAGCATGCTTATAGCTGCATCTGTACCGATATCGGCATTGGCGGCGCTTCCCATATATTCGCTTGCCGGGCTAAGCCGTTCGGTCAAATACGGTGTGTTTGTTAAAGACGCAAAAACTCTTGAAAACACCGGGAAGCTGGCTGCAATAATATACGATAAAGCCGATGTTTTTACGGACGGAGTCCCTAAGCTTGTATCGGTTAATTCACCAATACTTGACAATGAGAGCTTCCTTCAGCTTGCAGCTTACACTGCATACTCGTCTGAACAGCGATTTGCAGCTCCTATTGTCAGCGCTTACGGGGGAGATATAATTCCTTCTTACATATCTGATTTCAGGGATATTCCGGGCTGTGGAATGGAGATGCTTCTGCACGGAAAGCAAATTCTTTTGGGAACACGCGAGCTGTTCGACGCGAAGGGGATATTGATCCCGGATTCAGAATGTAAAAGCGGATATATTCTTTATCTCTCTGTCGGAGGAAGATATGCTGGAAGCCTGACATTAAAGGAAAAGGTCAATCCATATGCAGAAAGCGTTATCGCGGATTTCTCCGCATTAGGCGGCATCAAGAGCATTCTCGTAACAGAGGATGGCAGGGAAGTAAGCGAAAAGCTTGCAAAATCGCTACATGTCGATGAACTGCATTATGAGTGCGGCTTCACAGAAAAAGCCGATATAATTCAAAAATGCAGGGAGCAGCTGGCTCCGGACGAAACACTTATGTACATAAGCGCCGAGAATCTTGAATACCACACAGCGGCGGATATTGACGCAAAAGTGGGAGCTTCATTTGACAGTGCCGATATTCTTACAAGCAACGTCGGAATTTTCGGTTTGCCTGTCACGTATACCTCAGCACATACGGTAAAACGGCTTTCTACTGAAAATCTTATATTTACAGCTTTTATAAAGCTTGTTTTGGTAGTGCTCGCGCTCACCGGCAGCGCAACACTCTGGTTTATTGTCCTGCTTGATTTTTCCGCTTCACTTTTCGGTGTGCTGAACGTCGTCCGCCTGCCCTCCGCTGACCTGCATCCGGAAGACGCTGCCGGTGACTGATCTGATGTAAAAAAGACTAATGGCTAAGCAGTCATTAGTCTTTTTTGCTGTCTGGCTCAAAGTGGGCGAGGGGATTGGCCTCGGCAGCTATCCTGAGCTCGGAATTATCAACATGCGTATATATTTGAGTGGTGTTAAGATTATCGTGCCCTAATAGCTCCTGCAGCGTTCGCACATCGACTCCGTTTTGCAGCATAAGCGTTGCCGCCGTGTGCCTTAGCTTATGCGACGAGTATTTTTCGGCATCCAGACCGGCTCTGCGCAGTGAATTTTTAACCATGCTGTGCACCGCTTCACGGCTCATACGGGTACGCCGGTTAGAGAGAAACAGCGCATTTTTGTCGATCGCCGAAATACTCTTTCTGACTGCGAGATACTGATTAATTGCATCGGCACATGCGTCATTGATATAGATAACGCGCTCCTTGCTGCCTTTACCGAATACCCTTATGTGATCGGCTCGAATGTCAGAAAGATTAAGCCCGACGATCTCTGATATGCGCAGACCGCAATTCAGGAATATACACAGTATGCAGTAGTCGCGCTCTTTATTTTTCCCATCGACAGAGGAGAGGAGGGACTGCGCTTCCGATAAAGTCAGATATCTCGGAAGCTTATTCGGTATCTTAGGTACGTCGAGATCCTGCAAGGGATTCACATCCAAAAGCTTTGCCTTAACGGTAAGATACTTATAAAAGCTGCGCAATGTGGAAACCTTGCGCGCACGCGTTGAAGCCATAGTGCCGTACTTGGCTTCGCGGCTGCGCTGATTTTTTACTCTGTCTCTAGATAAATAAGCTAGGTACTCATAGGCATCGGAAACGGTAATGGATTTCACAAAATCCAGGTCAATATCACTTATGCTGATATCCTCAAACTCGGTTCTTCTCGGAACCATGCCGCGGCTTATCTTCATATAGCGAAAAAATGTCCTCAAATCCAAATAGTATTCCTCAACCGTTTTAGGTGAGTGACCCTTGATCGTTTCGTGATATATCAAAAAGCTTTTAATTATTTCCGGTGCTTCGGTTCTGTAATCCATTTAATCCGCCCCAATCATTTTTGCTGCATTTATTATAGCAGGGCAGATATCTTACTGTCTATTGACAAATTGACTAATAATTAAGCAAAATATATCATATTTTGTTCAATTTACGCGGAAAATCTCTTGTGTAGACAAGACAGTGGCGCGGCGCATCTTGTTCGGATACATCCCTTCATCCTCTGAACAACATGCGCGCAGCGCCGCCGCCGCAGCGGCAGCGAGGCGGGAAACCCCAAAGCGCGCGCCCGGGAGCGAAACAGAAAGAAGCAGACGCGCCGCCGCCGCAGCGGCGGCAGCACCAACCCCAACCCCCGGGGGGGCGACGGGGGCACAAAAAGGCGCGGCGCAAGCCGCGCCAGCAGGAGCCCCCCCCGGGGGAGCGAGAGCGCGCGAACCCCCGAAGGGGGCGGGGCAGGGGGGCACCGGCGACCCCGCCCGAAGCGAGCGCGAGCCCAAGGCGAAGGGGCGCGAGGACGCCCCACAGCGCCCCGAAGCCCCGCGCGAGCGAGGGAAGGGGCGGAGCAAAGGGGCGAGGCGCAGAGCGGAGCGCAAGGGCGGCCAGAGGCCGCAGAAAGGAACCCTTGCGCGCAGACGGCGCGACGAGCACCCGGAGCGACGGGGGCAAGAGCCGGGGGGACGCCCCGGCACGCGGGAGCGGGCGCGGCCGCCCACCCGAGCCGCAGCGAGGGGCGGGCATGGCGAGGCGGGAAAGGGGCGGCGACGGAACGAGCCGCACCCCGCCGAGAGCGCATACATTTTAACCCCCCGGAGGCTATCAGAGCCAGAGGGGGGACGGGGCGCAAGGGGGGCCCACCCCCGAAGCGCGCCGCCCGGTGCGCACCCGATAATCTGCGCAGCGTGAAAAGCTTCTGCTTTCTTATACTTGATATAGGGACATTATTCCGTCAAACGTGTATAATATACACTCCAAAACTCTTCCCGATCTTCTGCATAATTGCCGGGTGAAAACCTATCCGAACGGCATACAGGAAGTGCTTCTCGCAAGGGAGGCAATCTTCCGGGAGGCCGGATGGGAGCTCTCGGATAAATGGAAAACCGAGGCGAAAGCCGAGGGAGCAGCGAGCAGCGAGGCGGCAAACCTCGCGCGAGCGAAAAGGCGCGCCCGCGCCGCCGTGAAAGACATTGCCTTAAGCAATGAATTCACGCATTTTGTCACCTTTACTTTGGACGCGTCCAAAGTGGACAGATACGATATTAACGCCGTTGTGAAAAAGCTCAACACATGGCTTGATAACCGTGTGCGCCGCAATGGCCTGAAATATGTTCTTGTGCCGGAGCTGCACAAGGACGGAGCCGTGCATTTTCACGGCTTCATTAATGATTGCTTGGGATTGGTTGATAGTGGCACTCTTACGGGCGGCGAGCTCAAGAGGCCTCGGAAGCCGCGTAGCAACCGCGAGAGGGTTGAGCTTCTCTCTCGCGGCTGCCATGTGGTCTACAATGTGCCTGACTGGAAATTGGGCTTTTCAACCGCTATCGAGCTCTACGGAGATTACCGCGCCGCCGTGGGCTACACCTGCAAATACATCAGCAAGGAGCAGCAGAAGATAGGCGGGCGCTGGTACTACTCAGGCGGCGCGCTGCGCAAGCCTGATGTAGTTCTCACCGACGTGGACTTTGATAGCTTTTGCGACGCAAACAAGGACAGCTTGAGCACATTCAGCAGCGGCGGCCTTGAGTTCGTAACAGTGACTTTTTAGGCGTTTTCAACAATTGTCGAAAACTTTTTGATGCAATATTCCCAAATATGCCTCGTGTATATTTGGGCTTTGCAGCAGCAGTTTACATTTTAGGGATTGTCACCCGCGCCCGCGACGCGCCGCGCCGCAAGGGGCGGCGGCGGGCAGAGGGGGCAATCTTTGTGTAAAATTTCTTACAAAGGTGGGATTTTTAATCAAAACAGAATACCTCATGAACAAGGAGCTTGAGCACGTTTTGGCCGCGCTCACGCCGTCAAATGCGCTTGTGTGTCAGGTGTGTTTACACACCGGCTTGCGCGTCAGCGATGTACTTAACCTCAAGACGGAGCAGATAAAACCGCGCTTTTGGGTAACGGAGCAGAAGACCGGCAAGCGGCGCATGGTCGGCCTGCCGGAGCCGCTGCGCGAGGCCATTTTGGAGCAGGCCGGGGACGTGTGGGCTTTTCCCGGCAGGGGAAAGCATGGACACCGGACGCGGCAAGCCGTGTGGAAAGATGTCAAGCGCGCTGCGCGGATGTTCCGGCTCGATCAGAATGTCGCGCCGCACAGCTTCCGCAAGGTCTACGCCGTAGACCTGTATGAACAGTATGGCGACCTGAAGCCGGTGCAAAAGGCGCTCAATCACAGCAGCGAGGCGACGACAATTCTTTACGCTTGCGCCGCGCAGATGCTCAAGGCAAAGCGGCTCAAGAAAGCTGCGCGCCGTGGTAAACGTCTATGATTTTGCCGAGGCGTAAACTTTCCGTTGACAGTAGCCGCGCTATCTGATAACATAGTCAGCAGATTGGAGGTGAGGAAGTCCCAGCGGAATTTGAACAAAATAGTTGTTTTGATTAGCAATTTGCCGAGAGCAAATTGCGTATTTTCTCGAAGAGAAATTAAGCAAAATAAAGATTTTATTCAATTTAGGGGAGGTGAAAAAGAGAATTAAACGTATCATATCGCATTTTCGCTAAAACATTTCAGTTATGGGTATTGCACTTCCGATATCAAATAACGGCCCGTCTGTAAGGTACACCGCATAAATCCCGCGCTCATTTAAAAAGCGCTCAATACGCCGGCGTTCGGCTTTATCGTTTATGACGCCTGTGAATGCCATTTCATTTCTGTTTATTTTGAACGATGATCCGCCTATGAAGCCGTGCTCAAACCCATCCAAGGCTGTGATTTTTTCGTTGACCTGTAATACGTCCATGCCGGCAGCCGACGCTATGTCTGCAATTTTATTATCGGCCGTAATTATCGAGTTTTCGTCAACGACGCACACAGAGCATTTTGTGTAGCCCTGTTTACAGCAAATCCTTGCTCCGCTTATATTCGATATTATTTGCTGATCCGCACTTTTAGGATTGTATATAAGCTTATCGCCGACTATGCATATATTCAGTCCCGCATCATACGGATACTGCGATTTAGTCGGAGGTGCTGTTTTTATCAGCTTGATATTGTTAATAATTTCGCAATAACTTGCAATATCAGATTGTACAGCAAGTACATTTTTGCCGATATGGACTGCCATGAGATCGCAGTGACCCGAAAGGCGTTCGTCGACATATACATTACTATTTAGCCAAATCGGTACAATATTTCGTTTCAAAAGAGCATTATTGAGAATTTTCTTATACTTTCCTCCAAGTATAAGCTGATGTACTCTCCCCTGCGGCAAATGAGGTTTTTCAACAAAACGTATCATATCTCAGCCTATAGTTGCCCTGATTGCTTCACGGATGTCCTTAACACTTATCAGCTCAAGTCCTTCGGGTTTTCTTATATCGTCTTTGACGTGCGCCGGTATTACACAGCGCGTAAATCCCAAGCGGGCTATCTCGGAAAGACGCGAATTAAGATTACTGACGCTTCTTATCTCACCTGAAAGTCCTACTTCGCCCACTGCGGCAAGGTCGCGTCCGAGCGGAAGATCCCTGAAGCTGCTGGCTATGGCAAGCAATGTAGCCAGATCCGCGGCCGGTTCCTCAAGCTCGAGCCCGCCTATTACATTTATGTATGCGTCGCAGGCGGTCACCGACATTCCGCCGCGTTTTTCGAGAACCGCAAGCAGGAGCGTTGCGCGGTTATAGTCTATGCCGTTGGAGCTGCGCCGTCCGGAATTATATGCTGCCGGAGCGATCAGCGCCTGAATTTCCGCAAGTATCGGCCTGGAGCCTTCGATAACACAGGTAACGCATGTGCCCGGCGCGTTCTGCGGGCGGCCTGACAGGAGTATCTCGGACGGATTTTTGAGCTCCTTCAGCCCTTTGTCGTTCATCTCGAAAACACCGATCTCATTTGTTGAGCCAAAGCGGTTTTTACCCGCCCTGAGTATTCTGAACGACGTGCTGCGCTCGCCCTCGAAGTACAAAACGCAATCGACCATATGCTCAAGCACCTTAGGGCCGGCTATGCTGCCCTCCTTATTTATATGTCCAATGACAAATGTTGTAAACCCCTTTTCCTTAGTTAGGCGCATAATTGACATCGTGCACTCGCGCACCTGACTGATACTGCCCGGTGCCGCGCTGATATCTGCATCAAACATTGTCTGTATTGAGTCAATAATGACTATATCTGGCGACAATGCCTCTATGTTTTCCATGACCTCAGCGAGTCCTGTCTCTGCCAGAACATATATCTCCCCCTTATCAACACCCAGGCGCTGCGCACGCATTTTAAGCTGACGCTCGCTTTCCTCACCAGTGACATACAGTATCTTCTGTCCTTCATCGGTCAGACCGCAAAGCTGTAGTAGCAGCGTTGATTTACCGATACCGGGAGCGCCGCCTACCAAAACCAGCGAGCCTCTGACGGCTCCGCCGCCGAGCACTCTGTCAAATTCACCGATACCTGTCGAAAAGCGAATTTCAGCCTCTGTATCGAGCTCTGATATAAGCCTGGGCTTTTTAACAATTGCAGAGCGAGCCGCATTTTTTGCGCTGCCCTTCCCTTTTGTATCGGCTTTTACCTCAACAAGACTGTCCCATGCACCGCACGCGAGGCATTTTCCGCTCCATTTTAAAGTCTCATTTCCGCATTCTGAGCAGCAGAATACTGTCTTTTGTTTCATGATCTAACTCCTTAAAGCTGCTGGCAGCTAAACTGAATATACGACGCAACGAGCGTTACTGCAATCTTCGTTTGATAATTGCCGTTGGCAAGAAGCCTCGCCTCCTGCGGATTGGACATAAATCCGCACTCGGCAAGTATAGCCGGGCAGCTGACGCTCGAGGTGAGCAGCAAATCCTCCGGCGCACTGTGCGCCACACGCCTGTTTTCCTGATCGAGCACCGCCACCATGTTATCCTGAGTCAAAAGCCCCAACTCCCTGCTCTCCGGTGTCGCAGCGTACATCACTTCCGCGCCCTTGACAAGCTCACTGGGATATTTGTTCTGGTGTACGCTTATAAGTACGCAGTCGGATATTGAATTTGCCATATTTGCGCGAGCTACGAGATCGTCATGCTCGCTATAGCTTTCGCTGTTAAGGCATCCGACATCGGACTTTCTTGTCATTTGATGATCAATGCCCATAAGCTCACACAGTCCGGACATTCTTAGCGCTATGGCAAGATTTACATCGCTTTCTTTCAGGCCATCGGATGATACGGCACCGCCGTCAACTCCGCCATGGCCGGCATCTATGAGCAGCGTATGCCCATTATACGGACCTATGACGCTTACTGCCTCATCGGGAAAGACTGCAAATATTGACATAACTAACAATGCCGCAGCACCGATAACTACCAGTGGTTTAGCAAAGCTTTTCAGCTTAACAGTAATAAACACAAAATCACCCCACTAACAAGCTATGTCGATGGGGTGATTTTTATATCAGGACTTCATTAATTATTTGATATAATACCCGTTTTGGGCAATTATATCATTCGGTAACGAACTTTTCAAGTCGGTCAAGACCCTTCTCGATGTTTTCCATTGATGCTGCATATGACCAGCGGACGAAATTCTTCATGCCGAAGCCGGAGCACGGAACAACTGCAACAAGCGCCTTTTCAAGCAGCGCAACGGCAAAATCATCGTCATTTTCTATTAGCTTTCCGCCGAGCGTCTTGCCGACAAGCTTCTCGATGTTCATCATGACGTAGAATGCGCCGTTGGGCTTAATGCAGCTGACATCGGGGATGGAGTTTATGCGCTTTACGATATAATCGCGGCGCTCAAGGAAAGCAAGGCGCATTGCCTCTATACCCTCCTGGGGACCGGTAAGCGCTTCAACGGACGCCCACTGGCTTATGGTGGACGGCGCGCCTGTAGAGTGGCTGAGGAAGTTGGACATTATCTTTGCAAGGGTCTTGTTTGCGGCGCAGTAGCCGACACGCCAGCCGGTCATCGCGTATGACTTGGATACGCCGTTAATGAGCAGCGTGCGCTCCTTGACATCTTCACCGAGGCTTGCAATACTCGTAAACTCTATTCCATCATAAATGAGCTGATAGTAGATCTCGTCGGCAAGGATATAGAGATCGTGCTTTACGCAGACATCGGCGATTGCACTGAGCTCGTCCTTGGAATATATCATACCGGTGGGGTTCGAGGGGTTATTGAGCATGAGGCACTTGGTTTTATCGGTGATGGCTGCCTCAAGCTGCTCGGCAGTGATTTTAAAATTCTGCTTCTCACCTGCTTCGACTATAATAGGCGTACCGCCGACCATACGTACCATTTCATAATAGCTGACCCAGAACGGAGCGGGAATTATGATTTCATCACCGGGATTGGTAATCGCCGCGAGGGCAATGTAGACACTGTGCTTTGCGCCGCTGGCAACGACTATCTGCGTGTAATCATAGTCAACTCCGCAGTCCTCTTTAAGTCTCTGAGCTATGGCCTTTCTCAGCGGAATTATGCCTGCTGCCGGAGTGTACTTTGTCTTACCGTCGCAAATGGCCTTGATACCGGCCATATTAATGTTGTCCGGAGTATTAAAATCAGGTTCGCCCGTGCCAAAGCCCACAACGTCAAGTCCGTCAGCTTTCATCTGCTTTGCAAGGCTGTCTACCGCGAGAGTAGTCGATGCCCGAACTGCTTCTGCAATTTTAGATACTGGTTTCATTGTAAGTCACCTCCGTAAGAATAAAAATATTATAACTGCAAATAAATGCTTTTTCAATAATTAATTTAGATAAATATGCGACTGATTTTCATCTGATTATGAACAAACAAGCATTAAAACGCGAAGTGTGCGGCTTTTCACACTTCGCGTTGATTCTACAGCAGGATGCAGATAAGCGTTCCCCTGCCCTCATTTATTATTCTTTGCAGCGTTTCCTGAAGCTTCGCTCTCGCGTTCGGCGGCAGGCTCGTAAGGCGTTCGGTTATTGCATTTTGCGCTATTTCATACAACGGCTGACCGAATATGTTCGACTCCCAAAGCCTGCTCATATCTCCCTCAAAGCCCTGTAGAAGGAAGCTGATTATTTCCTCGGACGCTCCGTCTCCGCCGATCGACGGCGTTACCGCCGCCTCAACTCCGGTCTTAAGCATATGTATGGCAGGTGCACGTGCCTTGAGCTTCACAGCGTACTTGCCGCCTTGTTTTACGAGCTGAGGCTCATCTATCTGAAGGTCATCCGGCTGCGGCATTACAACACCATACCCCGTTTGACGGACAGAAGTCAAGGCGTCTTTTATCTTATCATATTCCTGCTTCACCTGTCCGAGCTCTCGCAAAACCTTCACGAGTCCTCCGTCGTCAGAGATATCTATACCCGATTCCGTACTTATAAGTTTATAGTAAAGTGTGCGAGGCATATCTATTACTACATTTATAGTACCGCTACCCATATCGCTGCTTTCTATATATGCATCATCTATCATATCTAATTCTGATATTTGCGCCAGCATACCGCTTATGTCACTAACACGAGTCAATCCGCTTGATAAGCACGTCAGCTGTTTGTAAAGCTCGCTTTTCATCTCACTTTTACAGTCGACAGCGCTGAACCATTCAGGTAGTCGAATAGACAATTCGCTAAGCGGAAACTGCCCCAGCACCTTTCGCATTATTTCGCATATATCGTTCTCACTTAGAGTTTGACAGTTTACTCTTATGCACGGAGCGTCATATTCCTCATTTAGCCGCCCGGCAAGCTCTGTTGTGTACTCTGACTCGGGCTTAGTACTGTTAAGAAGGATAACAAACGGTTTGCCTATGCTTTTGAGCTCAGTGATGACCCGTTTTTCGGGCTCCTCATATGCCTCGCGCTCAATATCACATATACTGCCATCCGTAGTTATGACAAGGCCGATGGTAGAGTGATCGCAAATCACCTTATGCGTGCCCGATTCGGCGGCCTCGGTCATTGTTACCTCGTGATCAAACCATGGCGTCGTAACAAGTCTCTCACTGCCGTCTTCAAACCTCCCCGAAGCACCGGGTACCATGTAGCCTACGCAATCGACCATTCGAACCATACATGTCGTCTCGTCGCCAAGGCGGATCTCCACGGCTTCTTCCGGGACAAATTTGGGTTCGGCAGTCATTATTGTTCTTCCCGATCCGCTTTGCGGCAGCTCATCACGGGCACGCTCTCTTGCATACTCATCCTCGATATTCGGGATGACCAGCATATCCATAAAGCGCTTTATAAAAGTAGATTTGCCGGTTCTGACCGGACCGACAACGCCGATCATAACAGCGCCTCCGGTCCTTGCGGCAATATCTTTGTAAATATCAGAATTAGTCATATAAAAAACCTCCGCAGCTTTCTCGTTTGTACGAGTTTATGAGCCGCAGAGGACAAATATTACTTATTGGAAATCAGAAAAACCGAGCAGTCTGCACATGGACAGATGATATTGCAAACTCAACATCGGTAAACGCGGCAGCAAGCTTATCTGCCAGCACCGGTACTATAACGTTTTCGGTGCAGAAGTGGTCGGCGTCAATGAGATTTATGCCGAGCTCCTTAGCGTCAAGAAAACTGTTGTATTTTATATCGCTTGTAACATAGGTATCACAGCCTGCACTGACAGCATCCATAAGGCTCGATCCCCCGGCACCGCCCATTACTGCAAGCTTTTTTACGGGCCTTCCTGCATAATGATATCTCAGTCCGTTAGCTTTCAAAGCCGCCTTGCACAGCTTGAGAAAGCTCTCAAACTGCATTGGATGGTCAAGCATCCCAATCCTTCCGCAGCCGACAGCATTTCCGTGTTCATTGATTCCGCACGGCTCGAGCCAGCGCTGCGGATATATCTCCAAAGCCGCCATAAGTGCGTCATTCACGCCTCCCTCTGCTATATCGAGGTTTGTGTGCATACATATTGCGGATATATTATTGCGCACAAGTTCTATTATTTTTCGTCCGACAAGATCATCGGCGGTTACGCTCTTCACAGCTCCGAAAATTACCGGATGATGCGATACGATGAGATCCGCGCCAAAGCAAGCGGCCTCGTCAATAACTTCGTCCGTTATGTCGAGTGAGACAAGGCATTTTGAAACACTCTGCGTTGCATCGCCGACAAGCAGGCCTACATTGTCAAAGTCCATTTTCAGCGATACCGGGGCGAGCTTGTTTAAGTATTCAAAAACTTCTACGACCTTAACCATTTTCCGCTCCTTTCATCTGCTCCAGCTCACATATCATATTTTCAATTAACGTTTTCCAAGCGCCAAGCGAGGCGTCAGATGCGTTTTCCAGTCCTTTCACGGCTGATTTAAAGCGCTTAATATGCTTATCGATGACCGCGTCAAAGTACGGTGAGTCTTTTACAAGCTCGTACTTTCCGACGTAGAGCTCTGCGTCCTCATACCTCGTGCTTTCACCGGGCTCGGCGCATATGATCTGACATAAAACGGCATTATCCTTAATGTATGACTCTTTTGTTATGCAAAAGCCGTTGTTAACGAGCCAATATCTGAGGATCTCCGGCTTTGTTACCGGATGCAGAATGAGCTTATAGTCGCTGCGCTCCTCCCATTCCGGTATATCATATAAGCCGCGGTCAAGGATGCCGGTGATCGTGTCTCCGCCCATCCCCGCGACTATAACGGTGTCTACCATACTGCCGTCTATGCCGTCGAGTCCATTGCAAAGCACAAGCTCAACATCGTCAATTCCGGCCTCATACAGGCCGCGCTGCGCCTTTTTAAGAGGCCCTTCGTTTATATCGCAGGCTGCAATATAGCCATTATATCCGCCGCGTCGGAGCATGATAGGCAATATCGCATGATCAGTGCCTATATCGGCAATGCCGCGTCCTCCGGAGGCCATAGACGCTATAAATTCAAGTCTGCTGCTCATAAAACCTCTCCATATACGACGAAAAGCCGGGTGCCCCGGCTTTTCACTTAGTGCTTTTTACAGAGCCAACAGATATGCCTTGAGCTCAACGATGAACTCGTCAGGATCAACACCGTGTGCGGCGCAAGCCTGCTCAAGACTCTCAGAGGTGGCTAAGGCGCAGCCGAGGCAGTGCATGCCGAGCTCCTGGAATTTAGGCATCGCTTCGGGGAAATTGGTCAGTATCTCTGAAATAATGGTTTCTCTGTTGATGTCCATAATCTTAAGCATTTCCATTGTTTATATCTCCAATCATAAGATTTAGCAAAATAAAGAACGGGACGTCAGGAGGACGCCCCACTCTATACCTGCGGCCGAGAGCCTCAGGCTTGTTCCTTCATCTTTGCAAAGCATTCGCTGCAGTATACGGGACGATCGGACTTGGGCTCAAAGGGAACCTTCGCCTCGCCGCCGCAAGCTGCGCAAACTGCGGTGAAGAACTCACGGGGACCGCGTGCTGCGTTTTTGCGAGCGTCACGGCATGCCTTGCAGCGCTGGGGCTCGTTCTGGAAGCCGCGCTCTGCATAGAATTCCTGCTCGCCTGCGGAGAACACGAACTCCTGACCACATTCTTTGCAAATTAAGGTCTTGTCTTCGTACATTGTAAATCCTCTCTTTGAAAATCTCGCCTGTCGGCTTTTATATGCGTCAGCTATTGCTGATATCGCCTGATTTAAGCATTTGCGCTGTTTTGCGCCTTATCCTTTGTATTGCATTATCAACAGCCTTGTCGCCCTTGCCGGTGAGCTTGGCTATTTCTTTATAGCTGAGCCCTTCAAGATAATAGGTTAAAACCGACCTTTCATATTTTGAAAGCATGTTGACCAAGGATAAATATAATTGTTCTGTGTACTTTTTGTTCTCTCTTGCCAGAACCTGCTCTTCAGGAGATTTCTGAAAAAATTCAGCGCATGTAACTGCCTGGGTCTGGGATTCATCTGAGAGTATCAACTCTAAAGGTACGCGATTGTTTAACGGATCATGTTTTAAGCTGGAAGCAGATTTGACTGCTGAGCGCAATCTGTTTCTTATGCACCATTCGGCAAAGGTCTTAAATGAGGCATTATAACCGGGCTTGTATCGCCTTACTGCCGAAAGCAGGCCAAACATTCCCTCCTGAATAAGATCCTCACTCTCTCCCCCCGCAAGGAACAGAGGGCGCGCGCAAACACGAACGAGGCGCATATATCGGGAAACAAGCTCTTCCTCGGCATTGCTGTCGCCCTCGGCGGCAAGCTTCTGCAAATCATTATCTTGTAAGCCGTCGTATAAAAACATATAAAACCACTTTTACTTCCAACTATACTAGTATAGTATATATCATTTTTGTTGAAAGTCAATATAATTACAGCGAAAAAACACCGAAATTTCAAAAATTCAGAGCCTATATGTCTATTTCCTGCTGCCCGAGCTGCTGTATGCCCAAATGCTCATAGGTTTTCCGCGTTACACAACGGCCGCGCGGTGTGCGTGTAAGAAATCCCTGCTGGAGAAGATACGGCTCGTAGACATCTTCAAGCGTGACGGAATCTTCATTTATAGTCGCTGCCAGCGTCTCAAGTCCGACGGGCCCGCCGTTATAAAACTCGATTATGCTGCGAAGCATCCTTCTGTCGAGAGCATCAAGACCGCTTTTATCGACCTCAAGGCGCGATAGCGCCATATCGGCAACATCCTTGGTTATCACGCCGTCCGCTCTGACCTGCGCAAAGTCGCGCACACGGCGCAGCATCCTGTTTGCAATTCGCGGAGTTCCGCGAGAGCGTGACGCTATTTCAACAGCGCCGTCACGCTCTATTTCGATGCCGAGTATGTCGGAAGATCTCTCTATTATGCGTCTGAGCTCGTCGACGTTATAAAGCTCCAGCCTTAGAGTAACGCCGAACCTGTCACGTAAGGGCGCCGTGAGCTGACCGGAACGCGTCGTTGCTCCAATGAGCGTGAACCTCGGAAGCTCAAGGTGCAGTGAGTTTGCCGACGGTCCCTTGCCCAGTATTATATCGATCGCATAATCCTCCATGGCGGGATACAGTATCTCCTCGTATGCTCTGTTCAGCCTGTGTATCTCATCGACGAAAAGTATATCTCCCTCATTGAGGTTTGTCAGCATGGCAACAAGATCACCCGGCTTTTCTATCGCAGGACCCGAGGTTATGCGCATATTCACGCCCATCTCATTTGCTATAACAGCCGCGAGCGTAGTTTTGCCGAGTCCGGGGGGGCCGTGCAGCAGCACATGGTCGAGCGGCTCATTACGCAGGCGCGCAGCATCGATGAAAACGCTGAGATTATCCTTGGCCTTCTCCTGCCCTATATATTCGTTTATGGTTCTCGGTCTGAGGCTTCCCTCTCCAGCATCCTCCGGCAGTACCGAAGAGCTTGTTACCACGGGAGTCTCCTCAAGGCCTTCTGAAAAGTTGATGCTCATTTGTTATTTCCTCTACATAAGATTTTTTAGTGCCGCCTTGACTATCTGCTCGGTCTCCATATTGCTAATATCAATGCCCTTAAGCGAGGCGTTTATCTCTGCCGTACCGTAGCCGAGAACCATAAGAGCGGCAATGGCATCGCTTTTGCTCCTGCTGTCGGCGGCAGTCTGCGTCATCACTGCCGGCATCTCGGAAGCGGCAGAGCCGCCCATTTCCTTGGAAACCTTGTCCTTAAGCTCGAGCACAACGCGCTGCGCTATCTTTTTCCCGATGCCCTGAGCCGCGGTTATAGCCTTATAGTCACAGTTCATTACAGCCATTGCGAGCTCCTCCGGCGTTACGGCACACAGGATTGCCTGCGCCGCCTTCGGGCCTATGCCCGAAATGCTCAGCAGCATTTCAAAGCAGCGCTTTTCGCTGAGGGAGGCAAAGCCATAAAGCTCAAAGCTGTCCTCCTTTATGCACTCGGATATATACAGCTTTACTTTTTCATTGAGCTTCACGCGTGACAGTGTACTGGTTGTTGTATTGACGGCATAACCGACTCCGTTACAGTCAATAACGGCAAGGTTTAAATCAATATCCGAAACTACACCGCTTAAATGGTAGAACACAGTCCTTCTTCTTCCTTTCGACTAAGTAGTGAGGTACTGCTGCGGGCATGGCATATAGCCAGTGCCGCAGCGTCTGCCGCATCATCGGGCTTTGGTGCCGACGGCAGGCTGAGTATGCGCTTTACCATCTCTATCACCTGATTTTTTTCCGCCCTGCCATAGCCGACAACAGCCTGCTTGACCTGAAGCGGCGTGTATTCAAACACCCGAACTCCTGCGCGGTAAGCTGCAAGCAGTATGATACCTCGCGCATGTGCAACTGATATTCCGGTCGTAATATTTGTATTGAAAAAAAGCTCCTCAATCGACATGACATCCGGAGAAAACGTGCTTATGAGCTCATTCATATCGCAGAATATCCTGTCGAGCCTGCTTGAGAGCGAAGTATGCGCCGGAGTGCTTATAACGCCGCAGGTCACGAGTTTCATTTTGGCCTTGTCCGTATCCACTACCGAAAAGCCAACCGTGGCAAGCCCGGGGTCAATACCCAAGATACGCATATTTATCACATCCTATTTAGTGATTTTATCACAATGCCCCTCATTATACAACAAAAAGTAAACCTGCAGAGTGTACTTTTGCTTTTGCCGTATAAGCTCTTTGTAAATTTTCCTTAACACGGCTTGCCATATATAGACGTTGGAATTATAATTAAATTTAAGCTTATATTCGGAGGGGATTATGAAAAATTCCGTTAATGACAAAATTTTTAACTATATGTTCAATGCTCTGTGGAAAAATCGCCGAGAGGACCTCGAACGCGCCGTTTCCGCTATCAAGTCCGGTGAAAAGCGCAGTGTCAAATCCGATGCACTAAAAAAATGGTTCATTGAAATGACCGGACAGACGAAGGAGCTTACGGCAGAGCAGCTCGACGAACTTAAAAGCGTATGGGGCGATATATGGGATACCGGTCTTGTCGATCCTCTTTGGGTACGGGTTTACAGTGACAAAACAGGGATATACAGCCCTGAATATGTCGGCAGCGATATTCATTACTACAATATTGAGTGGAACAGGATAGATTACGACTATCTGCGGGCGTTCCTCGACAAAAACTATATGGATGTATTGCTCCCCTGCGTCAAGCACCCTGTTACTCTTATAAGGAAGATACATGGACAGTATCTTGACATGGATTTCAGGCCGATAAGCAAAGCTCAGGCTGTAGATAAACTATACGAAAATCTCGATCCCGGCGTTGTTATAAAGATCAGCCGCGCGAGCAGCGGTGGAAAAGGCGTGCGCTTTCTCGGAAAAGACAGCACAAGAGACGATATCTCCGACGCGCTTGATGTTGATCCCGATGTTGCCGTCCAGCTTGTTATGCAGCAGCATCCCGAAATGGCTAAGATGAACGCCTCTTCGGTCAACACGATCCGCATAATATGCATAATCCTTGATGGCGAGTCGATACCTCTCTCCGCTGTTGTCAGGATAGGAAACAGCGGAAGCCGGGTTGATAACTTCAGCAGCGGCGGCATTGGCTGCGGAGTAAAACCAGACGGGCATCTCAATAGCTGCGGCTATACTCAAAAGGGCGAAAGATATGATGTACACCCGAACGGATTTGTCTTCAGTGAGGGCTTTGTGCCTAATTTCGATAAGGCTCTGGAGGCAGTCAAACGTTGTCACATGCGTGTTCCCATGTTCGGCGTTGCCTCATGGGATATAGCTATAGATACATACGGCGAGCCGGTGCTTATAGAGTACAACGTCGGAGGCGCAGGCATTGATATTCACCAGTACAATAACGGTCCTATTTACGGAAAATACCGAGAACGTATAATCTCCGATGCGTTTAAAAACTACACTAAAAAAAGCGCAACACTTGATTTTAACTACTCTATCGCTCACAATGAAGTAACGGTCTATAACGGAAGTCAAGCTGTGCGCGATCTTATAGTTCCCGCCTTCATAGACGAATGTCCGGTTCGCAAAATAGCCGAAAGTGCGTTTAAAAACAGCAAAAAGCTCGAACACCTCATAGTTGAAGCAGAGCTCGATGAGATAGGATATTTGACCTTTTATAACTGCGCAAGGCTAAAAAAAATAGAGTTTAAAAGGGCTGTGGGCACCATATCGCGTTCGGCGTTCAACCGCTGCACAGCACTTGAAACAGTCACTCTACCCAATGGCTGCAAAAAGATATGCACATATGCCTTCAGAACATGCAGGAGCTTGAGCAAAATAACTATTCCAGATTCGGTTGAAGTCATAGAGCCAGACGCGTTTCTCGAATCGTCCAATGTTGTTATCTGCTGCAAAAAAGGCAGCGCTGCGGAGCGCTACGCAATAGAAAACGGCATAAAATATCACAACTGAACATTTATGCGTAAAAACTGCTGTGCTACCGGCACAGCAGTTTTTATTATCCGTTATGAGCTCTCGGGTGAGCTTTGTTGTATACATCCTTGAGCTGTTTCTTAACCAGCTGAGAATATATCTGCGTGGACGATATGTCAGAATGTCCGAGCATTTCCTGGATTGAATGCAGATCGGCACCGTTTTCGAGCAGATGTGCGGCAAAGGAATGGCGCAGCGTGTGCGGTGTAATCGTTTTTTCAATATGCGCTTTCTGCTGATAGGATTTTATGATTTTCCAAAAGCCCTGCCGGGACATACGCTCTCCGCTGATGTTTACAAACAGTGCCTGCTCCATGGGCAGCGCTATCATTTGCGGGCGAACAAACTCAATATACTCATTAAGTGCCTTGACCGCAGTCGAATACAGCGGTATAAGCCGCTCTTTATCCGTGTTCGTTGCGCATCTTACAACTCCGGCAGAGGTGTTGACATCACTAATGTTAAGCGCGATAAGCTCGCTGACTCTTATACCTGTCGCGTACAGAAGCTCCAGCATGGCTCTGTCACGGTATCCCTTTGCATCGGTGCAGGAGGGCTGCTCAAGCAGAAGGTCGACCTCCTTACTCGTGAGTATTTGCGGAAGCTTATGCTGACTTTTCTCCGGAGCGAGCTTGCCGGTAGGGTTTTTCTTCACATAGCCGCTGTCGCATAATACGCCATACATGCACTTAAGCGAAGCAATGGCTCTCGACACTGTGGCAACGGATTTCCCATTACCCTTGAGCCAGTCAATATACTCTGTGAGGTCATCTTCGGCTGCGGACACAATGCTCTCAGACGTATGGGTCTCCATGAAGTCTCCAAACTGCCTGACATCTCGCATATAAGAACTGAGGGTATTTTGGGAGCTCTTTTTTACTTCGACAAGATACTTATTGAATACTTCAAGGCACTCAGAATTAAGCATCCGGCAACCCCCCTTTCTTTCATTCTATAAGATAAACATCGCCGCAAATATGATTGCAGCCAGAATCAGTACGAGCGAAACGGAGCTGAACACGTTAAGCTCATGTCTGAGCTTATGGTCGGCTCGGATAAATGCCCGCAGCTTCGGCGACAATGAAAAAACACAGTCAGAAATATATGTAATCGCCACAATAAAAGTAAAAATCAACGCGATGAATATGAAAAAATCCGCCGAGAACAGCTTCAAGTCCGAATATAAATATGAAATAATCTCTATTACCGCGCCGCACGCTGCCGAGACAAGCACACTGAGCGCTCTCGCAGACGGTATAACAAGACAAGCAGCAGCGGCAAAAAGCAGAGCTACAAGGCATATCCACGCTGATATTTGCGCCGACTGGCGGATAGACATAATACTATCCGCAGCATTCCAAATGAGCAGCGCTGCCGAGACCGCCCCTAAGGCGAACGCAGCCGTTATCAGCATCAGACTTAAAGTAAAAGCAGGTGAAAAGCCAGCAATTTTGCGTAAATTAATATTATCCATCAGCTCTCCTCACATCAAATAAATCAGCAGAGAATAACTCATGGATTTACATAATTACTGCGTAAACACAATATAATACAATTTTTAAATGTAATCAAGCGTTTTCTTAAAATAATATCAATTTTGTTAATTATGTCGATATATTATGTAAACTTTGTTATGTAAACCATGTTACTCTCGGTCATTCAAACGTTCTCTGCCCCAAGCAATAATCACAAGATTTTGTTCAGCCTTAACGTGATATTCACTACATATAGGTTATCACTTAAAATTATGTAAACCGCTATTGCTATATACTGCTTGTTATATCAAGCTCGCTTTTTGCGGCTTTTATGAAAGCTTTTGTTACTTTTGCCTAAATTGATACTCCCTCCTATCAGGCCGCTCACCGATGATACTGCAAATATCGTAATGATTTTAAGCCAATCCACCTCCGTCGGATAGGCAAGCAGCGGAACGGCCACGATAACAGCGGAATACATCAGCCCGATTGTAAGGCCATATATGCATCCTCTTCCCTGCCCTGTGTTCGATACGATCGACGCAGTCAGCACACTAATCGCTATTGCTGCGCTTATTACAATATCCGAATACTCCTGCTGGCATTTTCCGTTTTTTACGAGCAGTGCATATATGCCGCAAAGCACCGCCGTCAGAGCTATGGCCAAGACGGTCCCCGTCAGCACTCTGCCTTTTCCCTTGCCTTTACTTGCAGACATAAAAATACCTCCGGCACATGATGTTTGTACATCATATTTGTCCGAAGGTATTTTTATGCTATACAGCATTGAGCATTGCGCCTAATTACTTTTTCTCTTTTTCCTTTGCTTCCGCCGCTTCAGCTCTTACGTTGCTGCTGACAGCCCACTTCTTGAACTGAACGCGAACCTTATCCTCGCCGGTCTCGATGGTGATATCATCCTCAGTAACATGAACGATAGTTCCCATTATTCCGCCGATGGTAACGATCTCATCGCCGACGCTCAGTGCGCTGCGCATTGCTTCTATCTTCTTCTGCTTTTTCTTCTCGGGACGAATCATGAAGAACCACATCAGGACAAAGAACAGAAGAAGGATAATGATCATGGAACCGGAACCGCCCGCTCCGCTGGTTGCTGCTGCTAAAAACATAGTGTGCTCCTTATATCATAAAAATTTTTTCACTTTACGCATTATTATACATAGTAATGCTTCGCATTTCAAGTCTTTTATATCCTCGTATCCAACAATTTTGAATACTTTCCCCGAAACTGTTCAAAACCTTCGGTTTCAAGGCTTGCGCGTATTCTTTCTGTGAGCTTATTGTAAAAATACAAATTGTGCATGACTGCAAAGCGCATTGCCAGCATTTCATTTGCCTTGAACAGATGACGTATATACGCCTTGCTATACCGCTTACAGACCGGGCAGTCGCACTCCGAGTCTATCGGCAGCTCGTCACGCATGTATTTTTCGTTTTTGATGTTAATGATCCCGTTCCAGGTAAACAGGTGCCCGTGTCTGCCGTTTCGGGCCGGCATGACGCAGTCAAAAAAGTCAACTCCGCGCGCAACGCCTTCTATAATATTGCCCGGCGTGCCTACGCCCATGAGATAGCGGGGCTTGTCCTTGGGCATATGCTCTTCAACGGCTTGAATGGTATCATACATTTCCTGATGCGTTTCGCCGACGGCAAGACCGCCGATGGCGTATCCGGGAAGATCGAGCTCAGCAATTTTTTTCATGTGTTCGATACGTATATCGGTAAATACCGCGCCCTGATTTATGCCGAACAGCATCTGTCCGGGATTGACCGCATCCTCACGGCTGTTGTATTCTCCGATCGCCGCCTTACACCTGATGAGCCAGCGATAGGTACGTTCGCAGGATTTTTCGACATACTCTCGCGGGGACGGGATCTTTATGCACTCGTCAAAGGCCATGGCAATATCCGAGCCGAGGTTCGCCTGTATTCTCATGCTCTCCTCAGGCCCCATAAATATGTGCCGTCCGTCGATGTGGGAATTAAATTTTACGCCATCTTCGCTGATCTTTCGCAGGCTTGCCAGCGAAAATATCTGAAATCCGCCGCTGTCTGTAAGTATGGGGCCGTCCCATGTCATAAATTTATGCAGGCCGCCCATATCCCTCACCAATTCATCTCCGGGTCTGAGGTGCAGATGATATGTGTTGGACAGCTCAACCTGACAGCCGATGGTCTTGAGATCCGCCGCGGAGAGCGCACCTTTTATAGCGGCGGCAGTACCGACATTCATGAATACAGGCGTTTGCACAGTTCCGTGAGGCGTTTCAAGCTCACCTCGGCGGGCGCGGCCCTCTTGCTTTTTTAGTTTAAACATGGTCCCCTCCCCTATTCAATAAACATCGCATCCCCGAACGAGAAGAATCTGTACTCCTGCTCGACGGCAGCAGAATACGCATGCAGCACATTCTCACGTCCCGCAAGAGCCGAGACGAGCATTATAAGCGTGCTCTCCGGCAGATGGAAGTTTGTTATCAGAGCATCGATGCATTTAAACCTATAACCGGGATAAATGAATATATTCGTCCAGCCTGAGCTTTCATTTATCGTTCCGTCCTCCTGTGCAAAGCTTTCGAGCGTGCGGCATGAGGTAGTTCCGACAGCAATCACTCTGCCGCCATTTTTCTTTGTTTTATTAATTATTTCTGCCGTTTTCTTCGGAACCACGCAAAACTCCGAGTGCATCTCGTGCTCCTCTATTATTTCGGTCTTCACGGGTCTGAACGTTCCGAGGCCGACATGCAGCGTGACAAAGCACGTGTTCACGCCAATGTCCTCTATTTCTTTAAGAAGCTCTTTTGTAAAATGCAGACCTGCCGTCGGCGCGGCAGCACTGCCGAGCTCACGTGAATATACCGTTTGATATCGCTCGGAATCCTGAAGCTCTTCCTTTATATATGGAGGAAGAGGCATTTTACCCAATTTTTCAAGCTTTTCGAGAAATACTCCCTCATAGTGAAACCTTACTATTCTGTTTCCTCCCTCGGCAACACTCATGACAGTTGCCGTGAGCTCACCGCCGCCGAACGTAAGCTCTGTGCCGGGCTTCGTCTTTCTGCCGGGGCGGCTCAGGCATTCCCAGCAGCCGTCACCGAGGTCGCGCAGCAAAACAAGCTCCACAAGACCTCCGCTTTTGCGCGAGCCTATGAGCCGTGCCGGAAGGACTCGTGAATCATTCATAACAAGGCAGTCGCCTGCCTTCAGATATTTTGTTATATCGTGAAAATGCCCGTGCTCAATTTCGCCGGTGCTCTTGTCCAAATGCAGAAGGCGCGAGGAATCGCGCTTTTCAAGCGGCGTTTGGGCTATAAGTCTCTCGGGCAGATAAAAATCAAAATCCGATTTATTCATTGCACATATGCTCCGTTAATATAATGTATTATTGCGGTGAGCTTTAATTATAATACAAAGCTCGAAATAATTCAACAAGTCATATATCTCTGCGCGCTGTCATAATGTTTATAAGTATCATGATTGGAGGTACGCTATGTTCAAAACTCCGATATTTAAGGGGTCGTGCACCGCGATAGTAACGCCGTTTAATGATAACGGCATTGATTTTGATAAAATGGCGGAGCTCATTGATTATCAGTATGATAATGGCACCGCAGCTCTTGTCGTATGCGGTACAACCGGCGAAAATGCGACAATGAGCCGATATGAGCACGAGGAGCTTATTGAATTTGTCTGCCGGCATAACAACGGGCGCATGAAAATTATCGCCGGTATCGGCAGCAACGACACGATCAAGGCTCTAGGCTTTGCCAAATGTGCGCTCAGATGCGATGCCGACGGTGTGCTCATGGTAACGCCGTACTATAACAAGGCAACGCAGAGCGGATTGGTAAGGCACTTTACATATGTGGCCGATCGGGTTGATATCCCGATGATAGTTTATAACGTTCCCTCCCGAACCAGCATCGGCATAAGGCTTGAGACATATGTCGAACTGTCAAAGCATCCGAACATAAACGGCGTGAAAGAGGCATCCGGCGATTTCAGTCTTTTTGCAGCTACAAGAGCAGAATGCGGAAACGATCTGTTTATTTGGAGCGGCAACGATGACAACACAGTACCGATGATGGCGCTTGGTGCACTGGGTGTTATATCCGTCGCATCAAATGTAGTGCCGGCAGCGGTCGCAAAACTGTGCGAGCTCTGTCTTGACGGCAGCTTTCTTCAGGCTCAGCAATTATACTTTAAATATTCGCGGCTGTTTTCCGATCTATTTATTGAAACCAATCCTATCCCCGTAAAGGCTGCGATGCGAATGATAGGCATTGACTGCGGAAAGCTGCGTCTGCCGCTTACCGAAATATCTACCGAGCATCTGCATCGTCTATCGGAAACCATGCGTAACTGCGGCATCGGCATAAAAGCAGAAAACTGAAAAGAGCAAGGCATTTGACACGCTGACCGGCCTATGGCCGGTTTTTTTATTTTATATATTCGCCGTCAGTTTTTTATAGTCACAGCACAGATGATGCTGCTCCGTACCCATAAGGCCGAAGCTTGAGCCCAGGCAGCATGCTTCCAGCTTCACTCGGCCACGGTAATATAGCATAAAAAGCTTTGCTTTTGCGCAATATCTGTGATAATATATTAAATCGTGTGAAAAATTATTGGGAGAGAAGCATGTATGGCTGATATCAGAAAGGAAATTGAACGGCGCAGAACCTTTGCGATAATCTCGCACCCTGACGCCGGCAAAACAACGCTTACGGAAAAGCTGCTGCTCTACGGCGGGGCGATACAGCTCGCGGGCTCTGTAAAGGGTAAAGCTACGGCGCGGCATGCCGTGTCTGACTGGATGGAGCTTGAAAAGCAGCGAGGAATATCAATTAGCTCATCTGTAATGCAGTTTGAATATAATGGCTACTGCATCAATATTCTTGACACTCCCGGTCACCAAGACTTTTCCGAGGATACCTACCGCACACTCATGGCCGCCGACAGCGCCGTCATGGTTATCGACGCGGCAAAGGGCATCGAACCTCAGACGAGAAAGCTCTTTAAAATATGCGCAATGCGCAATATACCCATCTTCACCTTTATAAACAAGCTCGACCGCGAGGCGAGAAGCCCCTACGATCTTATGGAGGAGCTTGAGCAGGAGTTCGGCATCGGCACCTATCCTATGAACTGGCCCATCGGCTGCGGCATAGACTTCAAGGGTGTGTACGACCGCGAAAAGCGCGAGATACTCGCATTCAACGAATTTCACCGCGGTCAGGACAAGATAAAGGCTATCGAGTGCAGCCTTGACGATACCGAGACCCTCGACAGTCTGATCGGCGAAAAGCTGCGCAGAACACTGTGCGACGACGTTGAGCTGTTGGACGGAGCGGGCTACGAGTTTGATATTAAGCAGGTGCGCGACGGCAAATTAAGCCCCGTATTCTTCGGCTCGGCACTCAACAACTTCGGCATCGAGCCGTTCCTAGAAAGCTTTCTTGACATGACCATGCCTCCACTGCCGCGCAGGGCCGGCGATGAGATCGTCGATCCGTTTACCGACAAGTTCTCGGCCTTCGTATTCAAGATCCAGGCGAACATGAACAAGGCTCACCGCGACAGGATAGCGTTCATGCGCATATGCTCTGGCAAGTTCGAGCGCGACAAGGAATACTTCCATGTTCAGGGCGGCAAGGCGATCCGCCTGGCGCAGCCGCAGCAGCTCATGGCGCAGGAGCGCGCAATAATAAACGAGGCCTACGCCGGAGATATTATCGGTGTTTTCGACCCCGGCATCTTCTCGATCGGCGACACGATATGCGACAAGAGCATGAAGGTCGAATTTGAGGGCATTCCTACCTTTGCTCCCGAGATTTTCGCGGGCGTTGAGCGTATCGATACGATGAAGCGCAAGCAGTTTGAAAAGGGCATCATGCAGATAGCTCAGGAGGGCGCGATACAAATATTCCACGAGCCGTACACCGGCGTTGAGGAGATCATTGTTGGCGTCGTCGGCATACTTCAGCTTGAGGTGCTCGAATACAGGCTGAAAAACGAGTACGGCGTTGACGTTCGCCGCCGCAGCATGCCCTACGAGGTCGTGCGCTGGATAGATAACGAGGGTCTCAACCCCAACGATCTCAACCTCACGAGCGACACAAAGTGGGTTCAGGATTTCCGCGGAAATAACCTGCTGCTGTTCACCTCCGAGTGGTGCGTAAACTGGGCGCTTACGAAAAATCCGGGCCTTGAGCTCAGGGAATTCAACAGAGAGTAAAAAAATGCACCGCATGGTTTCCCATGCGGTGCGGCGTATTTTGTGGGGCGCTGCTTCGCCCTTCCCTATAGCTTATTGACGATTTTATAATACCACAATTTGCTCGCTCCTTAAATTCGCAGTTATCCCAAACTTGCGTGCAGCTTTTTGTGAGTTTTTCACAAAGTTGTCAAAAGTCGCACGAATACGCACTTATCAAGGCCGCACGCCGGGGCAAAGGCCCCGGCGTTTTGGGTTATGTCCTGTTATGCTGCTTACTGTGCTCTGTAGAGGAATGTTACGACCTGGGCGCGGGTGCAGGTGTCGTTCGGCGAGAAGCGGCCGTTACCTGTGCCGTTGGTTATGCCTTTTGCGACTGCCCAGTTGACGGCGTTATAGTAGAACGCGGTCGACGGAACGTCGGTGAAGCTGCTTATCGTGCTCGCTGCCGGGCTGTTCGCCGCGCGGTGCAGGAACGTTACGACCTGGCCGCGCGTGCAGGTGTCGTTCGGGGCAAACCTATTTCCGCCTACGCCGGTGGTTATGCCGTTTGCTACAGCCCACTTGACCGCCTCGTAGTAGAACGCGCCGGGCTGAACGTCGGAAAAGCTCACATTCGCGCTCACCGTCGGCTTGCCGGCCGCGCGCCACAGGAATGTTACGACCTGGCCGCGCGTGCACTGTCCGTTGGGGTCAAAGCGATTATTGCCCACGCCGGTGGTTATCTCATTCTCTACCGCCCACTTGACAGCGTTTGCATAGAACGCGTCGGAGGGAACATCGATGAAGCTCACAGCGGGCTTGTAGTTTGGGTCTTTCGCGCCGCAGCGTGTGCAGACGCCGCCGACGTAGCTGTGACCCAGCGAATCGGTGTAGCTACCCTTATAGCTGTCGTTGCAGACAGAGCAGGTGTAGGTCGTGTAACCTGCCGCCGTGCAGGTCGGAGCGGTTACTGCCGCGGTGTAGCTATGCGTATGGGGTGCCTGATAATTCGGGTCTTTCGCATTGCAGCGGGTACATACTCCGCTAACATAGTTATGGCCAAGAGCATCGGTATAGTTATCCTTATAGCTGTCGCCGCAGGAGCAGATGTGCGTGGTGTAGCCTGCCGCCGTGCAGGTCGGAGCGGTTACTGCCGCGGTGTAGCTGTGAGTATGTGACGCTCTTTCCCATATTGCATACAAGATGAATTCATCTGCATTGCTGCAGCCGTTTGCCCATGAATAATCGAGTGTTCCGCTAAATCCGTCGCGATATACGCTCTTACTGTAGCCATTATTCTCGATTTCTTTTGCAGTTTGCCATCCATGCCCTTCAGTATGCCATTTGCCGTCAGCTATTCTGTATAGAGTCCAGCCAGTAAATTCGTATTCAGATTTTGTGAAAGCACAATCCTTGAATGTAATACTTTCGCCATGTTTTACGATCGTGTTTGCCATATTCCCATTTCCGCCGTTTGCGTTATATGAGATTATATACTTCGCAGGGGACAAATTCGAATCATAAATAAAAAGCCCATCAGAGCATTCATACCATTTATTGCCGAATAGATTGATAACATAGCCTATAGACTGTGCAGTAGTTCCTTCATTGAAATTTCCTGAGGTCGAAGCTAAATCGTATGGCCTTGATTTGTATATTTTCCCGCTGTCCGCTCGAAGTTCAATAGAATCATAATTCGATGGCAGATTTGCTCCGGGATCCGACTTTAAATAGCTTGAATAAATGCACTTGCCGCTATCGTTAACATACCACAAGTTGCCATATTGGTTATATACATATCCAATAGTGTTAAAAACCTCACCCTTGATATATTCCCCGCTCCGATTAGAATTGCTTTTTGGGGAATCATATATACCTTTTTCTGCGGCAAGGACTTCAAGTTGCGTGTCTGCATAATCGGATGGAGTTCGCCTATCAGACGAAACTACAGCAAGATAACTGCTGTGAATATAGGCAGTTCCTGTGCCCACTTTAATGCTGTACCACAGATTGCCTGGCGTGTTGTATATATATCCAACGACATCAACAACGTCACCCTTATTTACAGTTGCACGCACAGCCGAAGATGAATCCGGATAATCTCTAACGGTCTTCTGATTGCACATCACCTTCATTTTTGCAACGCAATAGTTTGAAGGAGGTAGTTCTTCGTACGACGTTATTTCAAAATAAATATTGTGGACAAAATCACCTTTGTCTGTTTTGTAAAAAACGTCACCATTTGAATTATGCACATAACCAACTATATTTATAGTTTCATTTTCATATATAGTCCTTGTTTGATTTGATGAGCTTATAGGCTCTGAAAACACTCGCTTTTCAATGCATCTTACAATGCCTGTTGCATTGAAATCAACAACGTCATACTTTCCAGCATCTCCGGTGTTTCCATTGATTATGTAGTTATCAGCTCGAGAAATAGTAACATATTTATACTTATTATATGCTATTTTGTGCTTTTGAACTTTGCAATTCCCACTGCCAATATTCCAATTGCAGTCAAGTACAACAATTCCATCCGAATATGTAGATACAAATACTGCTGAATGTTTACTTTTAGATGTAACATCGCCAAATCGGAGAACATCACCTGGTCTTGCTATTGACATGGTTGAACCATTAAAGCTACCATCTTTAAGTTTGGAAAACCTGACTGTATCACTAGAATTTGCAGAAAAAATATACCACCCCGCAAAGTTTGCAAAACCGCAACACGATTGACCGCGCGTTAACGAAGTATCATAGTAGTAATGCTTGAAGCCTGAGTTTGTTGAAGTAGGAACTCGCTTAACGGTATCTCTTAGCCATGCTTCCTTAATTACGTTTATCATACCGCAATTCTTACAGCCATGCCCACTTTCTCCTTTTGAGCACGCTTTTTGATTTACAGTAAAATATTTTCCGCTAAGTGCATTGATTAACTCATTTAGATTACTCTGAGCAGTATCCTCACTTACAGCTCTTGCTGCCGCTGCTTTGGCATCAAACGAACCCAAGGACGCAAAGCTCATTATAAGAACAACTATAAGAATAACACTCAGTATTCGTTTCTTCATATTTTCCTCCCGATATTTTCCCGCATAGCTGTCATAAGGTATACCTTTTGGCGGTTGCGGTTTTCTAATGTCATGATAACTGAAAATCGACAAAATTGCAAGATGTTGTGTAAAATTTTTTGGTAAAAAGCCTTGATTTGATTTAAAAATTCGTTTTTGACCACGAAAAGCACGTAAATTGGTTGACTGTCAAAAGGTATACCTTTTGACAGTTGCGATTTTTGCGCAAAAAACCGGCAGAGCTAGCTCTGCCGGTTTTGACTTTTATTTACTTTAAGCTTTCAAAATACTCGCGCGTGGTTTGGGCATCACTCTTTATCTGAGCCGCGAGAGCTTCGACATCGGCAAACTTATGCTCGGGGCGCAGGAATTTATAAAAATCTATGCGCGCCTGATAACCATAGAGATTTCCCCGGAAATCGAGCAGAAAGCTCTCAACATTGACATTGCCGGAATCGCTCACGGTCGGGCGGATGCCGACATTCGTGACCGACATGTACTCCTGCCCGTCGATATAAGCTTTGGCAGCGTAAACGCCGTGGCGCGGGATGATGATCCCCTGCGGAAAGCCCATGTTGATAGTCGGTGTGCCCATCTGCGTTCCGAGGTGGTAGCCGCTGCGGACAACATCGGTGAGCGTGTGCGGATGGCCGAGGTATTCATTCGCCTTTTCCATCTCGCCGCTTTCAATGAGCCGGCGGATAAGCGTTGAGCTAACAATGACTCCGTCACGGCATACGGCGGGTATAATATCACATCCGACACCGCGCCCCTCGCAATGTTCCTTAAGCTTCGCAGCCGTGCCGAGGCCCTTATAGCCAAAGCGGAAATCATGTCCGACCACTATCCAGCGCAGATTCATTTCGTCTATTATTTCATTGAGAAAAGCCTGCCAATCCATGCGCATAACGCGCTGGTTAAAGTGAATGACAACGACATCATCTATGCCGAAGCAGCGCTTGAGTATGTGTTTTCTGTCCTCGGCGCTGTTTATGAGCGGAACGGTCTTGTTGAAAACCAAATTGTCCGGGTGGACATCGAAGGTGAGTACCGCGGGCTCAGCCCCGGTTTCATCAGCACGCTGCTTAATCATATTAATAAGCGCAGCATGGCCTACATGGATGCCGTCAAAAAAACCGAGCGCCATTACTTTCTGTTTTGTCATCAGCTTACCTCATAAAAGCTTTTTATAGTTTTCAGTTTTCCGCACTCGACTCTGCCGAGCAGCAGGAATTCGTCTGAATCCGAATATACCTTGTACTCTCCGTCCTCTGCGGAGATTTTTATAATATTCCCGTTTTTCAGGCGTTTTGCCGCGCTTTGGCTGACAGTGAGCTTCGGAAAAGACGCAAACAGCGTGTCCACCGGTAAAATAATATCGGAAAGTCTGCCCTCGCGCACGGCAGCCTCGATATCGGCAAGGCTGTGAGCATCGTCGACTGAAAACACACCTGCCCGCGTTCGCCTCAAGCTGCTCATACAGGCTCCGCAGCCGAGAGCTTCGCCGATGTCGCTGCACAGTGTGCGCACATATGTGCCCTTTGAACAGGAGATGTTAAGGATGTAATCATCGCCGTCTCTGCCGGCAATATCAATAGCCGAGACCGTGATTTTTCTCGGAGCGCGTTCAACGCTCTCCCCTCTCCTCGCGAGCTCGTACAGCTTTTTGCCGCCTATCTTTATCGCCGAATACATGGGCGGTATCTGTTCTATATCTCCGATAAATCGTCCTAGCGCTTCACGCAGCGCTGCTTCATCGGGCAGCGCGGCAGATTCGGCAACAATATTACCCGTTATGTCCTGCGTATCGGTGCTCACTCCGAGGCGCAGCCCGGCAAGATACTCCTTGCTGTCGGCCTCGGCAAACTCCACAGCACGCGTGGCTCTGCCGACAAACACTACAAGAAGCCCCGTCGCAAGCGGGTCAAGAGTTCCCGAGTGGCCGATGCGCCGCTCATGCAGCACACCGCGCAGCTTGGCAACAACATCGTGGCTCGTCCAATCCTGCGGCTTATCGACAAGGATGATGCCGTTCATCAAAGCACCTCGCCTATTGCCGATACGAGCATGTCAAGCGTTTCCTCGGGGGATGCAGTAATCGTGCAGCCGGACGCCATCCTGTGGCCGCCGCCGCCGAAGCGGGCGCATAGAGCGCTGCTGTCGAAAATCTCGTGCGATCTGACCGAGACCTTGCATTTATTGTCATCCGTCTCGCGGATAACAAGGCTTACGACACAGCCCTCGACCTTACCTGGGAGCCCTGCTATATCATCACAGTCATTTTCAGTTGCACCGGCATCCTGCATCATTTTGCGTGTTACCGTCGCAGCGACGACCTTGCCGTCAAAAAAATATTTAAGCCCCGAAAGCATGCTGCCCTCAAGCGTCATGCGGGCACGTGAAACCTGACGGAAAAGGTCAAAGTTAAGCTTACGCACCTCCGCGCCGAGGGTCAGAAGCTCACTCGCCGCGGCAAAGGTCTCGCTCGTTACGTTTGCATAGCGGAAACAACCGCAGTCGGTAGACACAGCCATGTACAAAAGGCTTGCCTCCTGCGCGGTAACGCTGCCGCACATTTCCTTTATGACCTTCAGCACTATCTCTCCGCAGGAGGCCTTGCTGCCGTCAAGCAGCAGCTCCTTCGCATAATGCGAGTTCGACGGGTGGTGATCTATGCAAACATCAACTCCACCGATAAAACCCGTAGGCAGCATATGCGCCTCGGCAACATCGACCGCCACAGTTCGGCTGTACTCAAAGCTGTCGGCAATATAGTCCTTAACATACTTCATATATTTCGGCGTTATATCCGGATTGTTATAGAGTGCGGCTTTTTTCCCCATTCTGCGCAGAGCCGAGCACAGAGCGGCCGCTCCTCCGAGCGTATCTCCGTCCGGGCGGACATGCGTTAACAGCAGAATGTTATCATGCTCACAGAGCCACGCGGCGCATTCTCTGATATTCATACCTCGTCCTCGTCGTGTTTTATATCAAGGTGGTTTATTATCTCGTTTATATGCGCGCCGTATTCAATGCTGTGATCGAGCTCGAACAACGGTTCCGGCGTGTTGCGCAGCTTGAGCGAGCTGCCAAGCTCACGTCTGAGCCAGCCGGACGCAGACTTGAGCCCCTTTTTGAACTCCTTTTCGTTCTGAAGTCCCATGACCGACAGCCATATCTTGCAATAGCGCATATCACCTGTGGTCTCAACGCGTGTCACGCTTATCATGCCCTGATTTACGCGTGGATCCTTTATCTCGCGCAAAAGCCTGCTCATGACAAGCTGAATATCGTCATTTGTTCTTGCCAGTTTATTTGAAGGCATTTTTTCTTCTCCTGTATCTATGAGTCGGGCGGCCCGAAAGACCGCCCAAAGTGATTTATCAGACTTTTATCTGCTCCATGACGAAGCACTCGATAACGTCGCCGACCTTTATATCGTTGAATTTTTCGACCTGCATGCCGCACTCATAGCCGCTGGCGACTTCCTTAACGTCGTCCTTGAAGCGGCGCAGCGACGCAAGCTCGCCCTCGTGGATAACGATATTGTCTCTGAGCACGCGTACCGAGCAGCCTCGCTGGATCTTACCGTCGAGTACATAGCATCCGGTAACTGTGCCGACCTTGGAAACCTTATAGGTCTCGCGTACTTCAGCGTGGCCGATAATGACTTCCGCGAACTTCGGCGCAAGCATACCCTTCATGGCAGCCTCTATCTCGTTGATGCAGTCATAGATTACACGGTACATGCGCATATCTACATTTGCGCGAGCCGCGTTGTCACGAGCGGCACTATCGGGGCGGACATTAAAGCCGACAATGATAGCTCCGGAGGTCGCGGCAAGCATAACATCCGACTCATTTATCGCGCCGACGCCGCTGTGGATAACCTTTACGCGCACCTCGTCGTTGGTGATCTTCTCAAGTGATGCCTTGACCGCCTCGGCGGAGCCCTGAACATCGGCCTTGACGATAATGTTGAGAGTTTTCATTTCACCGGCCTGGATCTGACTGAACAGATCCTCAAGACTCACCTTCTTGCTGCTGCCGAAGGCTGCGTTCTTCTGCTGGGTCTTGCGCTCCTCAACAAGCTCACGGGCCATGCGCTCGTCGGCAACGGCATTGAAGGTATCACCCGCGCTGGGCACCTCGGACATACCGGATATCTCAACGGGTACAGAGGGGCCTGCCTCGCTTATGCGCACGCCCTTGTCGTTTATCATTGTACGGACGCGGCCGACAGCCGTGCCTGCAATGATGATATCGCCGAGCTTGAGCGTACCGTTTTGAACGAGAACGGTCATGATCGGGCCGCGGCCCTTATCGAGCCTTGCTTCGATAACAGTACCCTTTGCGGCACGGTTCGGGTTTGCCTTGAGCTCCTGAACCTCTGCAAGAATTACAAGGTTTTCAAGAAGATTATCTATGCCCTCGCCGGTCTTTGCAGAGATCGGGCAGACTATGGTATCGCCGCCCCATTCCTCTGGAACTATATCGTACTCTGTCAGCTGCTGCTTTATACGCTCGGGGTTTGCACCGACGGTATCCATCTTGTTGATGGCAACGACGAGCGGGATGCCGGCAGCCTTTGCGTGGTTGATGCTCTCAATTGTCTGCGGCATTATTCCGTCGTCGGCCGCAACTACGAGGATCGCGATATCGGTTACCATAGCGCCTCGGGCTCGCATTGAGGTGAACGCTTCATGTCCCGGCGTATCCAGGAAGGTTATAGGGCTGCCGTTAATTTCAACAGTGTATGCACCGATGTGCTGAGTTATGCCGCCCGCCTCTCCGGAGGCGACATTTGCATGACGGATATAGTCAAGCAGTGAGGTCTTGCCGTGGTCAACGTGACCCATGACGACGACAACGGGGGCGCGGCCGACAAGCTCATCGGCACTGTCCTTATGATCGTCAATGAGCTTTTCCTCGACCGATATGACGACCTCCTTTTCAACCTTGCAGCCAAACTCCATCGCTACGAGCGCCGCTGTATCATAATCGACCACATCGGAAACGGAGGCAAAAACTCCGAGCTTTATCAGGCGCTTTATGACCTCGCCCGCCGACTTTTTCATTCTCGACGCCAGCTCACCGACATTGATCTCATCCGGGATCATGACCTTGAGCTGCTGCTTTTTAGCTATCTCAAGCTGGAGCTTCTGCATCTTGTCACGCTCCTCCTGGCGGCGCTTTGCGGAAGCGGCCTGACCCTGCTGGCGCTGCTTTGCCTTGTTTACGATCTTTTCCTTGCCGCCCTTACGGTCGCGGTCACGGCTGCGGTTCTTATCGCCGGCCATATTATCGAATTTTTCGTCGTATTTGGCTATATTCACCGCCGCGCTGCCGCGGGTGTCGACAACGCGCTTTTCCGCTACCTGGCGCGGAACATGCGGCTTATTTTCTTTTTCCTTCTTCGCAGGTGCGGGCTGTGCGGCTGCTTTACCGGCATGCTGCTGCGGCGCTGCCTTTTCCTGCTTTTTCTCGGCAGGCTTTGTTTCCTCTGCCTTGGGTGCGGACGCAAAGATATCAGCAAGGCTGCCCGCCTGATTATGCTGGGTAAGATACTCGAATATTACATCCAGCTCGTTATTCTCAAGAACCTGCATATGGTTTTTAGGAGTTGTAGCATAGTCGGTTAATATCTGAGTTATTACCTTGGATGTGGTGTTAAAATCCTTTGCTACCTCGTGTACTCTATATTTATTAATCATGCTCATGCATTGGTCCTCCTTTTACCTATCCTCTTGTTTTTCAGTCTGATGCTGTCGTTTTTGCGCTTTTTGCTCTCGATTGCGCGTCTTTGTATCGTTTGAGCCGCTTCATCGTACTCAGCAGGCGATATCTCACACAACAGCTTCATAAACGCGTTGGCAAAACCGATATCGCACACCGCCGCCATCGAGCAGCCGCTTTTCCCGACGTGTAAGGATATCTCTTCCTTTGTAAACGGAGCGGTTATGAGCGGCGCTTTGCTGCCATACATGTATCCGGCAGCGCGCTTTTTCGCATTCGGCGATGCATCCGACGCAAGAAGCACGAGCTTTGCCGCATGCTCCCTGACTGCCGAGCCCGTATCCTCCTCGCCGATGCTCAGTGCATTGGCCCTGCGCATGAGTCCCAGCAGATTTAAGGCTTTTTCTCTCATGGTTTTGCCTCCATCTGCTGCCTGAGCTCTTCATATATTTCTTCAGGTATCTGAACTGAAAAAGCTCTTTCCAGCGCCTTAGACTTCATAGCTTTTTTAAGGCACTCGCCGTTCGGGCATAGATATGCGCCCCTGCCGGGCATCTTGCCCTTAAAATCCAGATTTACTTCCCCGTCCGGTGATTTCACCGCACGGATAAGCTCGCGCTTCGGCTTCATTTCCCGGCAGCCCAAGCACTGCCTCATGGGTATTTTCTTCTGCACTGCGGCTGCCTCCTTTCCCTTATGCCTCAGACTCTGGCTTTATATCGATCTTATATCCGGTAAGTCTTGCGGCCAAGCGTGCGTTCTGCCCTTCCTTGCCGATGGCAAGGGACAGCTGGCTGTCCGGGACTATGACACGGCAGCTCTTGCCGTCCTCGAGCATCGTGACGCTTATGACCTCGCTGGGAGCAAGCGCCGCCGCGATATACTCCTCGGGGATCTCACTGTATTTTATAATGTCGATCTTCTCGCCGCCGAGCTCCTCTACTATGCTCGCAACACGTCCGCCCTTCGGGCCTACGCACGCGCCGATCGGGTCAACATCGGGATCGGTGGACCAAACGGCCATCTTTGCACGGCTGCCCGCTTCACGGGCAATTGACTTTATCTCGACCGTGCCGTCGAATATTTCGGGAACCTCGAGCTCAAACAGGCGCTTTACAAGGCCGGGGTGAGTACGGCTTATGAGTACCTGCGGGCCCTTGGTGGAATTTCTGACCTCGACGACATAGACCTTTATGCGGTCGCCCTCTTTAAGCGGCTCGGTCTTGATCCTCTCGTTGGGAGCAAGCATCGCCTCGGTATACTCGCTGTTGGAGCTGATGCGGATGGAAACGCTTCCTGTCCTGGGTTCGATGCGTGATACGACGCCGGTGAGTATCTCGTGCTCCTTGGAGGTGAATTCCTCATACACGATGCCTCGCTCAGCCTCGCGGATTCCCTGGATTATGACCTGCTTTGCAGCCTGCGCTGCGATACGGCCGAACTTTTTCGTCTCAACAGGTATTTTTATGGTATCGCCGAGCTTTGCGCGCTTGGTCACCCTTTTTGCCGCCTCAAGGTCTATCTCCAGGGCGGGATCCTCCACCTGCTCGACGGCAACCTTGTTGACATACATCTCGATGCGCTTTCTGTCCTCATCGAGCAGGATATCAACATTATCCGCACACTCGGGATTATCACGGCGGAAAGCGGCCAGCATGGCCTGCTTTATCTTGTCATACATGTATTCTCTGGGTATGCCCTTTTCTTTTTCAAGATCTTCGATAGCGGAGAAAAATTCAGCGTTCATTTCCAATATACCTCTTCTTATTTATATGGTTACGTGCAGCTTTACCTGCGCGATCTGTTCCTTCTTCAGATCAATTCCGGAAACCGTCAGATCTCCGTCGCTGTATTCTTCAAGCAAGCCGACGAGAGTTTTCCTTCCCTCATACGGACGATACAGCTTGACCTCGATTTCCGAGCCCATAAACTGCTCGAAATCCGACGGGCGCTTGAGCTCACGCTCCGCTCCGGCAGAGCCGACCTCAAACACATAGCTGCCGGGCACGGGATCTGCCTCGTCAAGTATCGGATCGAGTTTGCGGCTTATTGCCTCGCAGTCGGCAATGCCGACTCCGCCGTCCTTATCAATATAAACTCTCAGATACCATGTGCCGGCTTCCTTAATATATTCAACGCTCCACAGCCTGCAGCCTTCTTCCTCGACCACAGGCCGTGCGAGCGCCTCAACTTTATCACTGATCTTACTCATAAACAGCTCCTGATTCTATCATCCGTAAAATGCTCAACAAAAAGAGTGGGCTGTGACCCACTCTTGCATGCTTACTGACTTACCTTACTATAATAACACCAAAATACCGTGATTGCAAGTATTTTTTGCGTCGATTATTTGTAATGCGCGACAAATTCCTCAAGGCACATACCGTTTTTCATGATAAACTCCGCAGCTTCCTTGCCGACGTACCTGTAGTGCCACGGCTCATCCCAGCCGGTAATGCTTTTTTTGTTACCGGGATAGCGTTTAATAAAGCCGAACTGTGCGCAGTTAGCGTTGAGCCAATCGAAAAATTTAGTGTCCATCTGGCTATAGTCGAGCACTTCATATTCTTTGTCTAAAATATCAACGGCAAGGCCGGTCTGATGATCGCTCGTTCCGGGCTTTGCGACAATTTCGGCTGCTATGCTCTGCGCTTCTTCGTAGGTATATGCCCCGTTTTTGCTCAGCTCGGATGCTTTTTCGTTAAACAGCTGCTGCTGATCGGCATATGATCTGTAGCCGGCGCTAATATACGGCTCAAAGCCCGCCTCCTTCGCGGCAGACACAAAAGACGAAAGGCTTTCGATAATGCGCTTATCAACATACGGTCCGCCCGATCCAAACTGCTTCACTGCCGGAGCGTATGACTTGATCGGAGTGGAGCTGTTTATAAGTATATACTGCCACTCGGTGATAGTTGTCACCGGAAACTCAAGATCCGTGTATTTTTCAAGCGAGACCTTGTCAGACGACTGATATTCGTCCATTGGATCCTTAAGGCCGTCAGTCTTAACGAACACAGAGTCCGCTCCGCCTACAACTACTTCAGAGGTGAGCTGAACGCGTGAGTTTATTATAAGCACCAGCATGGCAGCCATTATGATCATGAAAAAGGTCCACACCGTTTTCTTTATACGCATTTAGGCTCACCTCCTCATAAAATTTCATGTTATTTTACCACAAACCAAAGGCTTATACAAGAGCATTATATCCTGTCGTCATCGCCGAGCTCTGCTCGGAGCCTGGCAAGCGCTTTCTTTTCAATACGGCTGACATAAGAGCGGCTTATTCCGCATGCTTTTGCCGTCTCACGCTGTGTCATGGGCGGACTGCCGTCAAGGCCGTAGCGGAGCTTAATTATCCTTGCCTCCCTCTCATCAAGTGCGCTGCTTACAAGTCCTTTGAGTTTTTCGCACAGCTCAAGCTCGCCAATCCTCTCGCTCATCTCATCATCCTGAGACAGAACATCCATGAGCGATAAGCTGTTGCCATCACCATCCGTGTCAAGGACTTCCGAGAGACTTACGTCACACATGGACTTTTTCTGGCTTCTGAAGTGCATAAGTATTTCATTCGCTATCCTCTCCCAACAGATACATAGGCTGGTCAATGGGTGGCAAATCTGCCTCTCCGTCCTCCGCAAAGAGGTACACATAGGCATTTTTACCGTCCCAGACCACCTTTTTGACGATGGTGCGCAGCAGGCGGCGTTTTTCCTCCA
>OLGB01000030.1_pt1 | contig 188898 bp, 190 predicted proteins | sample 1605691 | NCBI WGS metagenome assembly OLGB01 (sample SAMEA3888925, study PRJEB22519) | human gut metagenome | biome: human gut; feature: human-associated habitat; material: faeces | place: Denmark | collected 2010 | reverse complement strand
AGCTCCCCCGCTGCGCGGTTGTATTTACTCAGCAGCATAGGTTCTTTGACAGTCTGGAGTGCCCGGAAGTTTTTAAAACTTCCGGGCACTTTTTTGCTGCTGTTGCTGCTTGATAACAGCTATCATCCCCGCCAGAGGGTGGGGGGGTATGTGCCGTTTTCGTGCAGAGCGGTGAGGGCGGCGACTGCGCCGGGCTTGTCTTCTTTATATGTCAGGCCGAACCAGCGGTCATTAGTGCTCAAAACGGCGATTTTTATCCTGCCGCTGCCGGTGAGCTCACCCATCATCGTCGGCAGCAGACACTCGGCCTTGAGCTCGTCTTCGGGAAGCGCGGCGAGAAAATCGGCAAAATACCGCTCCATGACCGGGAGTATATCCTGATGATAGCCCCAAAGGTTCATCGAAACAAAGGTATCCGGCGGCAGGACAGGGCCGTTTTCCGACTCGGAGGTGTCGCGGATGGTTCCGTCGGGCATGAGCTTTATCTTATACGTCTCCTTAACACCGGAGAGCAGACCGTCCCTGACCATGCACACACCGCGAGTGACCGTACCGAAGGGACTGACGGTGTTTTTGAGCCGGTAGGCGACCATGGCGGCATCCTGTGCGCCGTGAAGCTCCTCAAGCTTTCTCGAAATGACTCTGAACGCCTCAGCACCGTAGTAATCATCCGCATTCATGACGGCAAAGGGCGTTTTTATGAAGTCCTTCGCACATATTACGGCGTGCACCGTGCCGAAGGGCTTGGTGCGGTCTTTGAATTCCGGACGGCTCTCGGTGAAGCGATCCATGGTCTGGAACGCGTAGTCGATTTTTATGCCGGTGCTTTTCTCGATGCGGTCGCCGAAAAGCTCCTTTACGTCGGCGTATATCTCGGGCTTTAATATGAGCACGATCTTATTGAAGCCGGCGTTTACCGCATCGTATATGGCGTACTCCATTAGTATTTCACCGTCAGGGCCGAGGCGCTCTATCTGCTTGACGCCGCCGTAGCGCGAGCCGAGTCCGGCCGCCATAACAACAATGGTCTTGTCCATGATCATTCTCCTTTTTATTTTACCGATTCGCGGGGATAGCTTCCGACGCGGAAAAGATCCTCGGCAGGGGCGGCTCTGAGCCATGCAAGGTAGGCCTCCGGCCAGTGCTGCTGGAGGATGAACGAGTCGCCGCCGTGCTGATACGCGTCGATGATGAGTATGACGAGCTGGTCGTAGAAATAATCCTGCCCGCCGCCGGTGACCTTCGTGGCTGTGAACTTGGCCGCATAGCGGAACAGTATACCGAGAACCATGAATATTATCTCGGTCGCGGGCGACTTGTCACCGGATTTGCGCTTAGATATCATGATGCCGAGGCGCTGCATTTTCTCAAGGCCGCTCAGCTCGTGCCAGTTGTCGATAAGCGAGCACAGCTCGTTTGCCATCTCCTCATTGCCGTCGAGCAGGAAATTAATGAACCTTCGCAGCTCGAACACGTCGCCGTGCATTTTGCTCTTCATATATTCCATTGCAAGCTGCTGATAGCCGTCGCTCCGGTACTTCTCCGGCGTGTCAAGCAGATCATCAATGTAATCAAACAGAAGGTCGAGCGCACGCTCCTGATCGTCGAGCGGAACATAGTCGGCCTCAACACCGAGCTCCTTCATTATATTTGCAAACTGCTCCTGCATCTGACCAAGCAGCCGCGTATATTCGCCGAGGCCGCGCCGCGCCTTGCAGGGAACTATCATGTCTGAACCGTAGCGCGTCAAGCTCCAGTATCTCAGCGGCATGCGCGGAACGACGTCGATTTCCGATATGATGTTGAATATGTTGTCGGTAAAAAGATTTGCACGGTCGAACACCGTGACCGGAGTTGCAAAGCTGTAGGCAAAGATGTTGTCCTTGCCGATGCCGCTTTCAAAGGTAAGGCGCGCACCGAGAAGATTTGTCACCGCCCCGCCGCGGCTGTATCCGCAGACCCAGGGCTTCACCCTGCCGAGGTCAAAGCCGCGCCGGGAGAGATAGTCCATGACCGCGTCATATGCAGTGTCGGCGGCCTTCTTGAAGCCCGCCACGTGATCGGGACAGTCATCCTCCACAGCGTGCGCATTGCTGACCCACTCGCCGCCGTAGGCGTGGCTGCGGATGACGACGGGGATGAGAAAGGTATCGTCCGGAAGCTTCTTTGCCGCTATCATGTAGCCGCAGGTATCCTCGCAGCTGAGCTGATCGCCGAAGCGGAAGCTCTCTATGGTGCGGTTATCGCAGCCTATGGCGTTCAGCGCAGCTCTCGTGTGCTTATCGCCGTCGTTTTTGTAGGTAAACGCGCTCATTGTCAGCCCCAGCGACATTATCGCAAGCTCGTGGTTATACGAGCAGGCCGAGCGCAGGAAATATGCGTCGGAGTATTTGAATTTGAGCTGTCCGATATCCTTGAGCCTTTCCTGCTTGGATATCATAACGTCGATCGACACCTCGCCGGAAAACGGCGTGCCGTTCGTGCCGTCGAAATAGAATTTAAGATCGGTCAAAGGTATACCTCCCCGTGAGCATTCGGCCTGTTAAGTAACCGCTGACTGCTGTTTACTCAGTGCATACTTAAATGTAGTATAATATTTTTTCCTTTCCGGCGCAAGTATGGAAAATTCACAGTTTCGGTATTGACACGGGCGGCGCGTCAGGGTATATTGACTGTGCTAACTCAAACCACACAGTTTAGGGCGGAACTTTTGCCGCCCGAAAACGTATTAATATCCGAAAGGAGCTGTTTTCATGAAAAAGAGAAAGCTGATAAGAATAATGTATGTCGTAACGCCGGTGATGCTGGTGCTGCTGCTGGCGCTGAACATATTCACGATACTGAAGGTCAAGGCGATAGAGGACGGCGCGGGTATTGACGATACCGAGGATGTCGCACAGGAAAACGACGTTCAAATCGGCGGCGACTATATCATAAGGGCGACGACGCAGATATCCGACGCGTATAAATCTGGAGATACGTCAAAGCTCTCGGATGCGGATAAGGAAACGCTCGACATGGCAAAGAGAGTGCTCGATGAGATCATTACAGACGGCATGAGCGACTATGAAAAGGAGCTTTCCGTTTACGAGTGGATGTGCGCTAACATCGGCTTTGACGACGGCTCGCTGGAGGTCATTCCCAACGTGGGAAGCGAGGTCGACAATCCCCACGGCGTGCTTAAATACCATCAGGCCGTCTGCGTCGGCTATGCGACGACCTTCAGAATGTTCATGCAGATGATGGACATCGAGTGCATGGTCGTGCACGATTCATACCTCGGCCACTCCTGGGATCTTGTCAAGCTCGACGGGCAGTGGTATCACACAGACGTTTATTCCGACGCGCCGGGCGGAAATTTCTCGCACTTTAACATCAACGACACCGAGATGATGAACATGCAGGAGTGGAACACCGATTTCTTCCCGGCGGCAGAGGGCTATAAGTATAACTACGCCTACATGAACAGAGTCGGGTGCGATGATATCTACACCGTTCCCGGGCAGCTGCGTGCGGCGATAGACGCGCAAAAGGGCGTTGTGAGCTTCGACTTCGGCAAGGAGGTAAGCGACGACACATATTCGATACTCGAAACCATCATGAATCAGGTCGAAAATGCTGTTACATCCGGCAGCGATAAGGGCGTCGGGATTACATGGAGCTGGCTCCAGGCCGGAGACGATAACGTCTTCTGCGTGTACCTCAACTACGAAAAGGAAACCGAAGATCCCGACAGCAATGTCGATATAGACGCCGAGACACAGCAGAAGATAGACGAGGCCGTAAATAAGGCCTTCGGCAATATCGGCAGCGATGACGTTATCATCGGCGGCGTGAGCGAAAAGACGGTGATAAGCTGATGAAAAGGATTATCTGCGTCATATGTGCGCTGGCAATGTGCCTTTCCGTCTGCGCCTGCGGAGAGAAAACGCAAAGAATAGATATGTATGAGCTGCAAAAGAGCATGGTAAGCGCCGACAAGAGTCTGCCCGAGATGAAAATTTCGGGCAGCTGGGATGAAAATGCCGAAAAAGCCTTTTCATACATATCCGATATGGAGTATAATAAAATTCACGGCTTTTTCCTCGCGTACGCGGCCGACGGCATGGCATATGAGCTCGCCGTTGTGCAGCTTAAGGATAAGTCTGACGCCGGAGAGATGGAGGACAGCCTCAACGAGCACGTTCAAACGCGAGTCCGGATGTATAAGACCTACGAGCCCGAGCAGGTGCAGCGTGCGGAAAACGCTGTTGTGAAAACCGTCGGCGACTGCGTCCTGCTCATCATGTCCGATTCGCCCGAGAACGCGGAGACGGCATTTAAAGAATTTACTAAGTAACGGAGAAGCTCAAATGGTATTCAGCAGTACGATATTTCTGTGCGTTTATCTGCCCCTTGTGCTATTGGGGTACTATATCTGCCCTAAGAAGGGAAAAAATCTGTTTCTGCTGATAGTCAGCCTCATATTCTACGCGTGGGGCGAGCCGAAGTACGTTTTCCTGATGATATTCTCCATCCTGGTTAACTACGTTTTCGGCCTGCTTATGGATAAGCACCGCGAGAATAAAAAGCGCCTGAAGCTCCTGCTGGTCATATCGGTCATTATCGACCTCGGACTTCTGAGCGTTTTCAAGTATACGGATTTTATCATAACGAACATAAACTCCGTGTTCGGCGCGGGCTTTGATCTTCTGAACATCGCCCTGCCCATCGGCATCTCGTTCTACACCTTCCAGGCGATGAGCTACACCATCGACGTTTACCGCGACAATGTTCGTGTTCAGCGAAATCTCATTGACTTCGGCATGTATATAACCATGTTCCCGCAGCTGATTGCGGGCCCCATCGTCCGCTATTCCGACGTTCAGGATCAGCTGGCAGAGCGCAATGTCACGACAGCCGACTTTTCCGAGGGCATCATGCGCTTTGTCGTCGGCCTCGGCAAAAAGGTTCTGCTTGCAAACCAGATGGGTGCGGTGTGGACGCAGATATATGCCCTCGGCGGCGACATTTCGGCTCTGATGGCATGGACGGGCGCCGCTGCATACACCTTCCAGATATACTTCGACTTCTCCGGCTATTCGGATATGGCCATCGGCCTCGGCAGGATGTTCGGCTTCAAATTCCCCGAAAACTTCCGCTATCCGTATGAGTCGGTCTCGATAACCGACTTCTGGCGCAGATGGCACATTACCCTGAGCACCTGGTTCAAGGAATATCTATACATCCCCCTCGGCGGCAACCGCCGCGGTCTTGCCCGTCAGGCGCTTAACCTGCTGATAGTCTGGACGCTTACCGGCTTCTGGCACGGCGCAGGCTGGAACTTCGTTATGTGGGGCCTGTACTATTTTGCGATCCTGTTTATCGAAAAGCTGTTCCTGCTCAAGGCGCTGGATAAGCTGCCGAGGCTTTTCCGGCATGCGTACGCGCTGCTTCTCATCGTCATCGGCTGGGTCATATTCGCAAGCGACGATGTAAGCGTTATGCTGCCGTACCTCAGCTCGATGTTCGGCGCAAACGGTGCGCTCGGCGGCATGGATGTGTATACGCTTTTGACCAGAGCCGCGCTCATGGTCATCTGCTGCGTCGCGTCCACAGAGCTTCCCAGGCGTCTGTTCGTCACGGCGGCGGGCAAAATGAACGAAAAAGCGGTCTTCACCGTAAAGAGCGTTCTTACCTTGGCGCTTTTGGCGCTGAGCGTTGTCTTCCTCATAGGCGACAGCTACAATCCCTTCCTTTATTTCAGATTTTAAGAGGTGAGCGTGATGAAAAAATTCCATATCGCGCTTATCGCGCTGTTCCTGACTGCCATAATCCTGCCCTCTGTGCTGGTTTTTACGGGCGAGGACAAGACGTTTTCCGATAACGAGAACCGTATGCTGCAAACAGAGCCGAAGCTCACGCTCAGCTCCGTCCTCGACGGCAGCTTTCAGAGTAAGATAACCGACTATATCTCCGACCAGTTCCCCGCACGCGACATGTGGACAGCGCTCGGAACGGACGCAAAAAAGCTTCTCGGCTTTAAGGACATCGGCGGCGCGTACCTCGGCGGAGACGGCTACTACATGGAGAAGATAACGCCCGACAAGATTGACGAGAAGAATCTTCGCCGGAATCTTATGCTCGTGTCCGACTTCGTGAGCGCGAATAAGGATATTCCGACAACGATGCTCCTCGTTCCCGCGACGGGCACGGTCATGAGCGACAAGCTGCCTGAGCACGCACGGATGTACGATGCGCAGAAGCTGTACGAGACGGTGAAGGCCGCGCTTCCCGACGCAAGCTTCCCCGACCTGTACGCGGCGCTTACAGAGGCCAAGGCCTCACAACAGGTATACTACCGCACCGACCATCACTGGACGTGGTACGGAGCGCACACGGCGTATAAAACGCTGCTGCCGGACGGGAAGTACGACGCATCCCCGGAGCTTTTCGCCGGTGACTTCCTTGGCACGACCTATTCCAAGACGCTCGACGCCGCGGCAAGGCCCGACGAGGTTTATATCTCGAAGGTCGCCGGCAGCGTCACCGTCACGGCCGACGGAAAGGACATCCCGTTCTACAACATGACCGCCGCCGGAGAAAAGGATAAGTACAAGGTCTTTTTCGGCGGTAACTACGGCGAGACGACGATAAGCGGAGGCTGCGATAACGGCAAGACGCTGCTTGTCATAAAAGACTCGTTTGCAAACAGCCTCGTTCCCTTCCTCACGGCCGATTACGAGAATATAATAATGCTCGATCTGCGCTATTACATGGGCTCGACGCAGCAGCTTATCAAAGAGAAAAACGTTTCCGAGATACTTTTCGTTTGCGAAATGAGCAGTTTTGCAAACGACAAGAATATGGTGAAATTGGGGTTTTAAAATATGAAAAGCTTCAGAAAACTTGCGGCGGCGTTTCTGGCTGCCCTGATGCTTGCCGGCGTTATGCCCTTACCGGCGCATGCCGACGGAGACAAGCTCATCGCACTGACCTTTGACGACGGCCCCTCGGGTCAGAATACCGCAAGGCTCCTTGACGGACTCAAGGCCCGCGGCGTTCACTGCACCTTTTTCCTCGTAGGACAGATGGCCGAGCGCAATCCGGGACTTGTAAAGCGCGCATGGGAGGACGGCCACGAGATAGCAAGCCACACCTACGATCATCCGCAGATGACGAAAAAGACGGATGCGCAGATAAAGCAGCAGCTGCAAAGGACCGACGCGATACTTGACAAGGCTATCGGGCAGGACTTCAGCTACATGCTCCGCCCTCCCTACGGCGACTATAACCAGCGTACGCTCAAGGCCTCGAACACGCCCTGCTTCTACTGGTCGATGGACACCTACGACTGGAAAACGAGAAACGCAGACTCCGTATACCGCGAATTTATTAAGCAGGCCAGGGACGGCTCGATTGCCCTGCTGCACGATACTCACGCCACCTCCGTCACTGCGGCTCTGCGCGCCATTGATACGCTTCAGGCACGCGGCTATAAGTTTGTTACGCTCAGCGAAATGTTCATGCGCCGCGGCATTAACCTGGAAAACGGCAAGATATATTTTAACGCCTACCCCGGCAAAAACGGCACCGCGCCGGCGCTCGCGCAGCCCGTTGTGAGCGCGGAGAACGGCCTTATAAGCATTTCGGGCGACAGTCGCGGCAGCGTTTACTACACGCTTGACGGAAGCCTGCCGACTCCGAAGAATTCGAAGAAATACACAGGCCCGTTTTCCGCTCCGGCAGGCAGCACCATCCGTGCGCTCACGGTCGTCAAATGGAACGGCCTGCGCTCTGCCGAAACGCGCCTTTGCTTCTCTGCACGCGGAAATCTGTTTGCCGACGTCTTTCCCGGAGACTGGTTTTATAACGACGTTGACCGCGCCGTTTCCGACGGCATATTCAGAGGCGTTGCGAAAAACGTATTTGCACCGAGCTCGAGCCTCACTCGGGCGATGCTTGCGGCCGTGCTTTACCGAGTGTCCGGCGAACCGGAGACCGGCGGGGAGCTTCCGTTTTCCGACGCTCCCAAGGCCGGCAGCTGGAGCCGCGACGCGCTTTCCTGGGCATATGAAAACGGCATAGTCAAGGGCTACGGAGACGGGACGGTCCGCCCGGACAGAAACGTCAGCCGCGCCGAGCTCGGCTGCATGCTTGCCCGTTATCTCAGCCTGAACGGCAGAGCTCTCACGGGGCTTGACGACGCGCTGTCGGGCTTTCCCGACGCGGGCAAGGTGCCCGAGAGCATGAGAGACGAGATAAACGCCGTATGTGCGCTGGGCATAATAAAGGGCGGTGACGGCGGCCTGCTCCTGCCGGACAGCGGCGCGACCCGCGCTCAGGCGGCGGTCATGATATGCCGCATGCTCGATATTGCTGTATGAAAAACGACCCTCTGTGCAGAAAATTGCACAGGGGGTCGGCTTTTTTATTCGTTATTTTCGCTTTCCTCCATGAAGATTTGCTCGGCTTCCGACTGTGCATCGGTAAGCGTCTGCAATGCGTCATTGCTTCGTCCCTCTTTCAGTGCCTTGACAGCATCCGTTATACGGTTGAACATCAAATAATACAGCTTCTTATACATGAATAACACCTCCGCTTGTTCGTTCGCTGTTCGCCTAACGACACTCTTTTGTTCGTCTAACGTTCGCAACGATTACATATCATAATAAAATGCGGATATAATTTTGTCAACAACATATATGGAGGTTCATATAGTGGTTTACGATGACAAAGTCCGTTATACTATGAGAATAGATCGCAAATTGCTCGATAAGTTTGGCTATATTGCCGAGTATGAGGGCAGAACAAAGAATCGTGAGATTGAGCAGATGATGAAACGCCGCATCGCCGAGTTTGAAAAAGAGTTCGGCGAGATAGAAGTTTGATATAAAAAACGCCCCCTGTGCAGAAAATTGCACAGGGGGTTTAACGCTGTCACTGAAAAGCAAAAACCGCCACTCTGCCAAGTGACGGTTTTCAGGTTCGTTTAATTACGATCACATACTGAGCTAAGCGCTTGCCGCAGCGCCCTTTTTATGCCTGTTACAGCGTCTGCCTTGTTCAATGTCAAGGCGGACGCTTTATTTTTCTTCCGGCCAGGGAACGGGGGTCTGCCCCTTATCGACGATGAGATAGGCCCTCTGAGCGATGCGCGCCATCGGCGCGTCGGACAGAGAGTCGGAGTAAAACGCCTCGGTCACGGCGCCTGGGTGCGCCTCGTAAAACCTGCGCACCTTCTCCTCACCGAAGCAGTTTTTGCCGTGCATTTTCGCGGTGTGCTTATCCATGGGCGAGGCGATGAGCTCAATGCCCAGCCTGTCGGTCATGGGCTTTACGACAAACTCCGGCGATGCGGAGATCACGATATCGTCCCTGCTGTGCTGTGCGAGGTACCACGGGGCTATCCGGCTCTCGTGCTCGTCCCAGTAGACCTTTAAGACCGCGTCGATATCGCCGATGCGGCGCACGAAGCTGAATATATGCTCCTTGAGCGTCTCCTTCGGTATAAGCTTGAGCAGATACAGCGGCACGATAACGGCCATTCTCGGCGCCCACAGCAGAAACGCCAGCGGATGCCGGCGCATGTACCACAGCACGAAGGTCATCGAGGAGTCGGGGTAGAATATGGTCTTGTCAAAATCGTATGTATTCATATAGCCTCAGCTTACCTTATAAATTCTGAATGCGGCAAAGACTGCCAGCATGAAAACGAGAGTGTCCGCGCACACGGCGGCGATCATGCCTATGCTGCCGAACGCGGCAAGCAGCAAAACTGCGAGCTTGACAAGCAGCGCGAGCAAAAAGCCCAGCCGTACCGTTCTGCTTGCCGCCTTGCATATGCGCATGGCCAGCGGCAGCTTGCGGATATCATCACCCATGATGAGTATGCCGGATCTCGACGCGACAGCCTCGGCGTTGAGCGCACCCATCGCAACGCCGACGTCCGCCCGCCTGAGCACCGCCGCGTCGCTGAGCGCATCGCCCACGAACGCGAGCTTGCCGGTATGCTTTTCGCGCAGAAGCTCGCTGACGGCGACGACCTTGTCCTCCGGCATAAGCTCCGTCATAACGTCCGACACGCCGAGCGCCCGTCCTACGGCTTTTCCGACGCGGTCGGTGTCGCCTGTCAGGAGCACCGCCTTTTCTATGCCGGCGTCGTACAGCTCGCGCACGGCGTCCTTGGCGCCGTCCTTGACCCTGTCGTCGATGATTATATAGCCGTAGTATATCCCGCCTGCCGCGACGTGCACGACGGACAGATGCCTGTCGGTGCGGTCGCACTTTATACCGTTTGTATTCATAAGCGCCGTGTTTCCGACCAGCACCCTGCGGCCGTAGACGTCGGCCTCAACGCCGCGTCCGGCAAGCTCGCGCACATTCGTGACGTGCGAAGGATCTATATGCGTCGCGCTTGCTCTGCGCAGCGACAGAGCGATCGGGTGATTTGAGTAGCTCTCTGCCGCCGCTGCGAGCGCGACGAGGTCTGCGCTGCTTATGCCCTTGGGCTCAACGCCCGTGACGGAAAAGCTGCCCTCTGTTACCGTGCCGGTCTTGTCCATAACGACAGTTGCCGAGGAGGCGAGCCGCTCAAGCTCGTTTTTGCCGCGGATGACTATGCCGTGCTCTACGGCGCTGCTAAGCCCCGCGAAATACGCCATCGAGGATGCCGTGAGCGGCGCGGCGAATGAGGCTGAGGCGAGGAAGATGAGCGCTCTGTGTGTCCAGTCGAGCCAGTCTCCGGTGATGATCGAGGGCACAACTGCCAGCACTGCGGCGAGGACGATAATGACAGGCGTAAAAAGCCGCGACACGTGCGCGAAGCGCTTTTCGCGCTTTGAAACGCTCCTCGGTGCGTTCTCGACGAGCTCGGCCGTGCGCATGAGCGTCGAGCTGCTGTACAGCCCCGTGACGCGTATTTTCAGCTGTGAGCCGCGGTTTACGCAGCCTGAGACGACCTCATTGCCGACACCGACATCAATGCTCTCGCGCTCACCGGTGTAGGCCGAGGCATCAATTGAGCTGCTGCCGTCGACGATTATGCCGTCAAGAGGAATAATCTCGTTTTTGCCGACGGTCATTACTGTTCCGGGGCGGATGCGGCTCGGATCAACCATATTCATTTTGCCGTCCAGCTCGACGGCGACGTATTCGGGACGAAGATAGGCCAGATACGGCGTGCGCTTGCGGTTTTTCTCGGCGAAAATGAGCTCAAAGCAGCTGCCGAGGTCGAAGGCGACGAGAACGAAAAACGCCTCGGTGAAGTTGCGCATGCAGCCTGTCCCGATGCAGGCGAGCACGATGAGCAGGTCATATGACAGAACCTTGCCGCCGATAAGCTTTTCGACAGCCTTGCGCAGCGGAGTAAATGACGCCGCGACGGGCGGCACGACGCCCATAACGACCGTCAGCCAATTCGGAAGATTAACGTATGCCGCGCTGACCGCCGAGGCAGCGATAAACAGCGCAAGAGCTATGATAAGCGGCAGCAGCTCACGCTCAAGCTCTATACGCGCTTTGCCGCGCCGGTGAATATCCTTATGCTTCATTGCGTGGCCTCCAAGATGAAATGTCAGTATATAAAATGATACGCAATTATGCGCCTGCTGTCAAATCCGCATACACATAATTATAATAAAATACCTTATTCCTTGACATAATCTTTGTTGGATGTTATGCTATAATAAAGATTAAAATAGGAGGTGTGCCGCTTGAGAGGCTCGATGCTCAAGGAGATACTTCAGGAGCAGGGCATAAGCATAAGCGAGCTTGCCCGAAGGCTGAATGTTTCCGCACAGACGCTTTACAGCATGGTAAAGCGCGATAATCAGAAGGTCGATTTCGACATGATGATGCATATATGCAAGCAGCTCGACGTTCCGGTCGAGCGCCTGTGCGAGGACGCCGTGCTGCCGAAGATGCCCGATCTGCGCGAGTGGCAGTTTATCGGGAAATACAGGAGACTGTCCGACAGCGGAAAGGAGCTCGTCGATATGGTCATCGACCATGAGCTCAGACACCGTGAGGAAGCCTCGGCGCAGCAGCCGAAGGAGAGCAGGATCATACCTCTTTACCTCACTCCGGCGGCCGCCGGATATGCGTCTCCCGCCCTCGGCGACGATTACGAGGACTACACAGTCGATAAAAACAGTGAGGCCGACTTTGCCGTGCGTATAGACGGCGACAGTATGGAGCCGTATATACACGACGGGGATGTTGCCCTGTGCAAGCGTGGAGCCATCATCCACGACGGCGACGTCGGGCTGTTTTTCGTAGACGGAGACATGAAGTGCAAGCAGTATTGCCAGGATTACAGCGGAAACGTCTACCTGTTCTCGGCAAACCGCGACAGAAGCGACGCCGATGTAACCGTCTTGGCAAGCTCCGGGATAACGCTCATGTGCTTTGGCAAGGTGCTGCTTGATAAGAGCATTCCTCTCCCGGAAATGCGGTGACGCTATGACGTATGAAAACAAGCTGCCCGCGGGCTTTGAGACGGAAAACGTCGACCTCGACAGCGACAAAAGGCTCAGGACAGAGCTTTATGCCGCGGCGGGTATTGCCGCTGCCGCTATCATTGTGCTCGGCTGCCTTATGAAAAACATAAGCCTCCTGTTCGATGCGTCGGGCTTTTTTGCGCTGCTGGGAAGATTTATCCTCATCATGCTCGCCATTGCCGTACTCCTTGCCGGGCAGGAATATTTAAAGTGCTTCGTCCTCGGCATGGTGACCTCCAAGCCCGCGCGCGTCGTGCGTGACAGGATGAGCGCAAGGATAGAATACAAATGCTGGCTGGATAAGCGCGGCTACATCATCATGAGCCTCGCACCGGCTGCTGCCGAGTGCCTTCTGATGATAGTTTTAATGCTCGTTCTGCCCGATAAGCTGTTCTGGCAGTGCTATGTGGTATTCGCGGTCATCCTCGCCGGCACCGCAGGCGATGTGTATATCGCATACAGGCTTTTAAGGGAAAAGCGCGATGTGCGCGTCAAAAACGATGGATATAAGATTTTGATTGCTACGGAGAAAAAGGATTAATGCAGATAAGCGAACAGATACTCAATATGAAGGACGACTGCGTGAAGATCAGAAGAGATCTGCACAGAATACCCGAGATCGGCTTTGAGCTTCATCAGACGCATGAATACATAAAACCGCTTATAGAGCAGACGCAGCCGGACGAGCTGAGGGTGCTCGCCGGAGCCGGCTTCAAGGCGGTGTACTATGCCGAGGGCGCAGACCGCACGATAGCCTTCCGCGCCGATATGGACGGCATGAAAAACACGGAGGAGAACCGCTTCCGCTTCCGCTCGCGCAATAAAGGCGTAATGCACGGCTGCGGCCACGACGGACATATGACCATCCTCCTGCTGCTGGCAAGGTGGATATCATTAAACCGCGAAAGGCTCAAATGCAGCGTTGTTCTGATATTCCAGCCCGGCGAGGAGGGCTGGGGCGGCGCTCGAAAAATGATAGACGAGGGAGTGCTGGAAAACCCCAAGATCGACCGTATTTACGGTCTGCATCTGTGGCCGACCGTGCCAAAGGGAAAGATCGGCATACGCTGGTCAAACCTCATGGCACAGACGAGCGATTTTGAGATTAAGGTGCACGGCAAAAGTGCGCACGCGTCCACGCCGCAGATGGGCATTGACGCCATCGTCGTCGCGGCCGAGCTCATAACGATGATCCAGTCGGTAATAACACGCGATGTTGACCCGCATCAGGACGCGCTTCTGACCCTCGGCAAGATAGTCGGCGGCACGTCGCACAACGTCATCGCCGAGGAGGTCACCATGAGCGGCACCCTGCGCGTTTTCAGCAACGACCTGTACAATAAGCTGATGCGCCAGATAATCGCGCTTTTAAAGGGCCTCGAGATGGCGACCGGCGCGGGCATTTCAATGGAAACCATAGTTCACTATCCCTACGTCGCCAATCCACGTCCGATGGTCGAGAAGTTTTACACAGTGCTCGACTCGATGGACGACGTCGTGCTCGTCGAGCCCGTCATGGCGGCGGAGGATTTTGCCGAATATCAGCAGAAGGTCGAAGGTATGTTTATGTTCCTCGGCATAAACGGCGGCAGAGGGGGCGCGCCGCTGCACAGCAGCAGGTTCGATTTTGATGAGGACGTGCTGCTCGTCGGAGTCGAGGCATTTAAAAGAATATTGGAGGGTGAAAATTATGCATGATGAAGTATCTATTGAGAAAAGATTGCCCAACAGAGTGGACGGCACACTGCGTAAATTTGCACTTCGCGTGCCCGAGTGCATATATAAATGCAGCGGCATAATCGTTTTCGGAAAGCGAATCAAATCGCTCGTATTTTCAACCGATCTGAGCATCATCAGAAACGTAAACGCAGATGCCATAATGGCGGTGTATCCCTTTACGCCGCAGCCGGTGATAACCCAGGCGCTGCTCATGGCGGCGGATATCCCGGTGTTCTCCGGCGTCGGAGGCGGACTCACGCAGGGGCAGAGGGCGATAAACCTCGCCATGTTTGCCGAGATGCAGGGCGCGACCGGTGTCGTGCTCAATGACCCGACCTCGAACGAGGTGCTCTCGCTCGTGCGGCACACGGTCGATATCCCCGTCGTCGTGACCGTCGCACGAAAGGAGACCGACTTTGAGGCAAGACTCAAGGCCGGAGCGGACATTTTTAACGTTTCCGCGGCAGCCGATACGCCGGAGCTCGTGCGCAGGATAAAGGATGCACACCCCGACGTACCGGTAATCGCAACAGGCGGCCCGACAGATGAGAGCATCATGAAGACCATCGCGGCCGGAGCCAACGCGATAACCTGGACGCCTCCCTCCAACGGCGAGGTGTTCCGCGATATCATGGCGGCCTACCGAGAGGGCAAGCCTCATCCGTGATTGCGTGAACGAAAAAATCCCGTATCGTTTGATACGGGATTTTTCAATGCATATTTTCAGGCTCGGATCATGCGTTGCCGGAGTAGCTGAAGCTCACGCCGGGGTAGCGGGTCTGAGGATCGACCCTCGATCCGTTTATGTACATCTCAAAATGAAGGTGCGGGCCGGTGGACATGCCGGTCGAGCCGACATAGCCGATTGTCTGGCCGCGGGAGACGGTCTGGCCGACGGAAACCGCACGGGAGGACATATGCGCGTAAAGCGTCTGCATGCCGTTGCCGTGGTTGATCATGACGTAGTTGCCCCAGCCGCCGTTCCAGCCGTCGGCCGAGCGCACGACCGTGCCGGAGTCTGCCGCGTAGATCGCGCTGCCGTAGCTTGCGCCGATGTCGGTGCCGCCGTGGTTTTTATATTCGCCCGTTACGGGGTGGACGCGAGGGCCCTGACGGCTCGTTATGTAGGTGCAGTAGCTCGGCCATACAAGGTTTCCGGTGCCGACGGTGCTGCCCGTATTGCCTGTGTTGCCCGGCTGCTGCTGCTGTTGCTGCTGGCGGTTGAGCTCGGCGACCTTCTGCTGAATGTCGGCGTTGAGAGCCTTTTCCTGAGCGGACAGCTGGCTTAAAAGCGAGGAGTTGGAGCTGATATCGCCCTGCAGGGACGCGATGACCGCAGTGGCCTCGGCGATATCCTTTTCCTGCTGAGCCTTGAGGGACTCAAGCTCTGTCTTGCTGCTTTCCATCTCGGCCTTGGCCTGCTCATACTCGGCCTTCACGGACTTGAGATCTGCGACCGACTGGCGGTAGGCATCCTCGAGCTCCTTGTCGCTTCTCATGATATCGCCGATATCGTCGATAAGGCTGAGGAATTCGCCGATGCTGCTTGCGCCGAACAGAACCTCAAAATAATTGTATCTGCCCGACTCCTCCATCGCACGGACGCGAACCTTATACTTTTCAAGCTGAGCATCCGCGACCTTCTGAGCCTCGTCGACCTCCTTGGTCTTCTGCTCGATAAGCTGAGTGTGAAGCTCGATCTGCTCATTAAGATTGAGTATCTGCTTTACGGTGATGGCGTTTTTCTCATCCAGCGCGTTTTTGAGCGCTATCTGGTCATTCTGCTGTCCCTGAAGAGAATTGATCGTCGATTGCAGACTGCTCTTCTGACTGGCAAGCTGCGACTTCTGAGACTTCAGCGCGTCTATCTCCGACTGCGTCACGGCGAAAGCCGAAACGGACATGCAAGAGAGCATAACGCTCATCGTCATGACCAGAGCCATCGCAAAAGCAAAAAACTTTTTCATTTTTTTCTTCAGCATAATGATCTCCAATACTGTAGTTTGGTTACCATAACATTATACACCCGATGTCAAGCTGAGGCTGCATCCATGTTACGGACAGCATCTATTATGCCACAAAACGGCCGCTTCTTTGTTAATAAAGTATGATTAAAGTGTAAAAACACCCCCGGGGCGTCTGCCTCGGGGGTGCGGTATGTTTTTGATCAGAACAGGCCGTTTGCGGTGAAGATAGCCGCGAAAACGGTGGAAACGACGGTCATGAGCTTGATGAGGATGTTGATCGACGGGCCGGAGGTGTCCTTGAACGGGTCGCCCACGGTGTCGCCTACGACGGCCGCCTTGTGGGCATCCGAGCCCTTGCCGCCGTGGTGGCCTTCCTCGATGTACTTCTTAGCGTTATCCCATGCGCCGCCGGCGTTGGACATGAACATTGCCATCATGACGCCGGAAACGAGGGAGCCTGCCAGCAGACCTGCAAGAGCGGTCGAGCCGAGAATAAGGCCGACTGCCAGAGGAGCGACGACTGCCATAATGCCGGGAACGAGCATTTCCTTAAGCGCCGCAGTGGTGGAGATGGCAACGCAGGTCTTGTAGTCGGGCTTTGCCTTGCCTTCCATGATGCCGGGAATCTCATGGAACTGACGGCGAACCTCCTCGATCATGCTGTAAGCCGCCTTGGAAACGGAGTCCATGGTCATTGCCGAGAATACGAAGGGGAGCATGCCGCCGATGAGCAGACCGATAACGACAGTGGGGCTGGTCAGAGCAACCTCGGAAGCATCCAGACCGGTGGCCTGGGTGAAGGATACGAACAGAGCAAGTGCGGTCAGAGCGGCCGAGCCTATTGCGAAGCCCTTGCCCATTGCCGCGGTGGTGTTGCCGACTGCGTCGAGCTTGTCGGTGATCTCGCGCACGGAGTGGTCAAGGCCGCTCATCTCCGCGATGCCGCCGGCGTTGTCGGCGATAGGACCGTAAGCGTCAACGGCGACGGTGATGCCGGTGGTGGAGAGCATGCCGACTGCCGCGAGAGCGATACCGTAAAGGCCGGCAAACATATATGCAAGGAGAATGCCTACGCAGATGAGGATGACGGGTACCCAGGTGGACATCATGCCGACTGCGGTGCCGGAGATGATGGTGGTAGCGGAACCGGTCTCGGACTGCTGGGCGATCTTCTTAACGAACTTGTAATCGCCGGAGGTATAGACCTCGGTTACGATACCGATAACGAGACCGACGACGAGGCCGGAAACGATAGCAATAGCGGGACCGTAGCTGCCCAGCATGAGCTTGCTGAAGATGACGGATGCGATGACGACGAGAAGAGCGGAAACATAAGAGCCCATCTTGAGCGCCTTGTGGGGGTTTGCGCCTTCCTTGCCGCGCACGAAGAAGGTTGCGATAACGGAAGCGAGAATGCCGCATGCCGCGATGACCAGCGGGAAGATAACGGACAGATCGCCGAACTGAGCGACGACGACTGCGCCGAGAGTCATTGCGGAGATGATAGCGCCGACATAGCTCTCAAAGAGGTCTGCGCCCATACCCGCGACGTCGCCGACGTTGTCGCCGACGTTATCTGCGATAACAGCGGGGTTGCGGGGGTCGTCCTCGGGGATACCGGCCTCGACCTTTCCGACGAGGTCTGCGCCGACGTCAGCGGCCTTGGTGTAAATGCCGCCGCCGACACGTGCAAACAGAGCGATCGAGCTTGCACCGAGGGAGAAACCGAACAGAACGTTGGTGTCATTGAAGATGAGGAACAGAACGGATGCGCCGAGAAGACCGAGACCGACAACGCACATGCCCATGACCGAGCCGCCGGAGAAGGCGATCGACAGAGCCTTGTTCATGCCGCTTTCACGTGCGGCGTTCGCGGTTCGGACGTTGGCCTTGGTTGCAACGTTCATACCGATGTAGCCTGCGAGGATGGAAAACAGAGCGCCGAACAGGAAGCACAGCGCGGTGATCCAGCTGCCGAGGCCGAGGCCGATGGCTATAAACAGAACTACGACAAAGATCGCGAGGATCCTGTACTCCGCAAAAAGGAAGGCCTTTGCGCCGTCATTTATTGCGGCCGCGATCTCCTTCATGCGGTCGGTACCTGCGTCCTGCTTGGAGACGAATGCTATCTTGTAGAAGGCAAACAGCAGAGCGACAACTGCAAGAGCAGGTGCCAGGAACTTAAGGGATTCCATAAATTTCACTCCTATTAAATTAATTACGGATTTGAGCAAGAGCTGCAACGATTTTACTGTTTAAATGTCGTTAACAACTCGTTTATGTATTTTATACTATTGTAGGTCAAAAATCAATTTTAAAATAAGCCGCTTTCGTTCAAATTCAACAAATTTATCAGTTTCTACGAAAGATAAGGAAAATTTGCGCTTAAGGTGTGCAAAACACACAAAAATGCACTGAGTAAGGTCAAAACACTGATATTTATATCACAAAGGCAGCCCGGTTTTAGACATAGTTTTAAGAAAACTCGAAAAATGTCTTTTTCAGAGCTATAGATAAAAACCGAAATGATTAAAAATTATTAAATTGTTCAAAAAATTGTTGTTGGAAAATTGCGAAGTCGTGGTAGAATAAAATAATACTATACTATTCTGTTTGAACCGGGAGACTTTTATATGCTTCTTAAGATATTTGCCGCTATCGGAGCCGGAGGAAGTGTGCTGCACACACTGATATCAGGCGCGTCCGGAGGTGCACTGAAGGTCACGGGCGAGCTGCTGCTGCGCTTTGTCGAATATTTCTTCGGAGCGCATCTGGCATACGCCGTAGCCATGCTTTTGGCTACAGAGCTTTTCATTAATAAAGATAAGCCGCAGGAAAAGCCGTCGAAGTTCTGGCTTTGGCATCTGCACGCGGTTGCGGATCTTCTGGTTTTCTATGCGCGTGCGGATGTTTCGATAAGCGGAGCAGAGCTCATCCCGAAGGATACGCGCTATCTCATGGTCTCAAACCACCGCTCGCTGGCCGATCCCGTCGTCATGGTCAACAGGATGCCCAAGGAGGAGCTGACGTTCATTTCAAAGCCCGGCAATCTCAAGATCCCCATCATCGGCAAGGTCATGCACAAGTGCGGCTGCCTGCCTCTGGACAGGGAGAATAACCGCGAGGCGCTCAAGACCGTGAAGGCAGCGACCGAGTATATAAACAAGGACTACTGCTCGGTAGTCATTTATCCGGAGGGCACGCGCAGCAAGCAGGAGAACATGCTGCCCTTCCACGCGGGCTCGTTCAAGATCGCTCAGAGGGCGGATGTGCCCGTCGTTGTCGTCGCGCTTCGGAATACAGACAAGGTCGCGCACAATTTCCCGCTTAAAAAAACGAATATATACATAGATGTCCTCGGCGTTATCGATGCCGAATACGTCAGGGAGCATAAAACAAAGGACACAGCGCAGCTTGCTCAGGAGATGATAGAGAGGAAGCTTGCGGAGGAAAAAGAAAAGGAGGGCTCTGCCGCTAAATGCTGAAACTTCTGAAGCTGTTCAGGTATCTGAGCGCGAAGGAATGGCTGTTTTGTCTGTTCAGCCTTGTGTTCGTGTTCGTTCAGGTCGTGCTCGATCTTATGATACCCGACTATATGTCCCGGATAACGACGCTTATCGAAACTCCCGGCAGCGCAATCGGTGATGTCTGGAGTGCCGGCGGAATGATGCTGCTGTGCGCGTTCGGAAGCCTCGTTTCGTCTGTTGCGGTGTGCTTTTTTGCCTCGCGCATCGCGGCGAATTTTTCAAAGCGTCTGAGAAAGGAAATGTTCTACAAGGTCGAGAGCTTCACTCTCGAGGAAATAAACTCATTTTCAACCGCGAGCCTTATCACCCGTTCGACAAACGATGTATCGCAGGTGCAGATGATGGTCGTCATGTCGCTTCAGGTAGTTGTCAAAGCTCCGCTCATGGCCGTCTGGGCGATCATGAAGATCGCCGGCAAGGCATGGCAGTGGTCGCTGGCGACGGGCATCGCGGTCGTGCTGCTTGTTGCGATATTGAGCATTGCCATTGTGCGCACATTCCCGAGGTTCAAGCGCATCCAGTGGCTGCAGGACTCGCTCAACCAGTCGGCGCGTGAAAACCTCACGGGCATTCGCGTTGTGCGCGCATATAACGCCGAGGCATATCAGGAAAAGAAATTTGAAAACGTAAACACCGAGCTTCTTGAAAACTCTCTGTACGCAAACCGCACCATGACGCTTTTGAGCCCGTTCATGGGGCTTGTCATGAACTGCCTTAACATGTCGATCTACTGGATAGGCGCTGTGCTCATAAGCTCGGTCGCGGCAGGCGGAGCGACCGGTATTGCCGCACGCGTGGATATCTTTGCGGATATGATTGTTTTCATGTCCTACGCCATGCAGGTCATTATGAGCTTTATCATGATCGTTATGGTCATAATCATCGCACCGCGTGCGCTTGAGGCGGCAAAGCGTATAAGCGAGGTGCTTGCAGCACAGCCGAAGGTAGTGAGCGGCACGGTGACCGATCCCGGTGATATAAGCGGCACGGTCGAGTTTAAAAACGTGAGCTTCACCTATCCCGGCGGCAGCGGAAACGTCCTGAGCAATGTGAGCTTCAAGGCCGACAAGGGCGAGACCGTCGCGTTTATCGGTTCGACTGGCTCTGGCAAAACAACACTCATGAACCTTATTCCGAGATTTTATGACGCAAGCGAGGGCGAGGTGCTCGTAGACGGCGTGAACGTCAAGGACTACGAGCTCGAGGCGCTATACGCCAGGATAGGCTATGTCTCGCAGAAGGCCGTTATGTTCACGGGAACGATAGAGGATAACGTCGCCTTCGGCAGCAATGCCGACAAGAGCAGGCTTAACGAGGCGCTTGAGATATCGCACTCGGCCGGCTTCGTTTCCGAGCTTGAGGATAAGGAAAAAGCGCACATGGCCCGCGGAGGAACGAACTTCTCCGGCGGCCAGAAGCAGCGCCTTTCCATCGCACGAGCACTGTGCCGCGATGCGGAGATCCTCATTTTCGACGATACCTTCTCCGCACTTGATTTCAAAACGGACCGCGAGCTTCGCGATGCGCTCAAGGCACGCACCGCGGGACAGACAAAGCTCATCGTCGCCCAGCGCATCGGCACGATTATGTCCGCCGACAGGATCGTCGTTCTCGACGAGGGACACGTCGTCGGCATGGGAACTCACCGCGAGCTTCTCAAGTCCTGTGAGGTCTACCGTCAGATAGCTCTCAGCCAGCTTTCGGAGGAGGAACTTGCCATATGAGACACGGACCACCGGGAAGAGGCTCCGATGAAAAGCCCAAAAACATAAAAAGCTCAATGCTCGAGCTTCTGCGGTATCTGAAGCCGTGGTACAAGCCCATCGTCATTTCGCTCATATTCAGCCTTGTCGGAACGTTTTTGACGATAATCGCGCCCGATAAGCTCGCAGACCTCACAAACAGCATAAGCGACGGGCTTAAAACGGGCATAGATATGGACCTTATCATAAAGTCCATACTTATAATTCTCGCTATCTATATAAGCGCAAATCTCGTCACCTGCGCGGCAAGCTACATCATGATAAGCGTCATGCAGAATCTTGCGTGGAGCATGCGCACGAGCATAAGCAAAAAGATAAACAGACTGCCGCTGAGGTTCTTCGACAAGACCACCGTCGGCGATGTTCTCAGCCGCATCACAAACGACGTCGACACGATATCCTCGGCGCTAAACTCCAGCATAACGACGCTCGTGCAGGCCGTCGTTCAGTTTGCCGGCGTAACCGTAATAATGTTTGCCACCAGCGGCCGCCTGGCGCTGACTGCCATCGGCTCGTCGATACTCGGCTTTGTGCTGATGTTCTTAATCGTTGCACGCTCACGCAAATACTTCCGCCGTCAGCAGCAGAATCTCGGCGATATGAACGGCCACGTCGAGGAGATGTACTCGGGGCACAATATCGTAAGAGCCTACGGCGCTATCGGGCAGTCGAAGGCCGAGTTTGACCGCATAAACGATAATCTCTACAACAGCGCGTGGAAGTCGCAGTTTTTCAGCGGACTTCTAATGCCGCTCATGGGCTTTATCGGCAGCTTAGGCTATGTCGCCGTCTGCGTCGTGGGCGCGGCGCTCACGATGGACGGGAGCATCCGCTTCGGCACGGTCATTGCGTTTATAAGCTATGTAAAGCTTTTCACCAACCCCCTGAGCCAGATATCCCAGGCCGTGAGCAGCCTCATGTCCGCCGGAGCTGCCGGCGAGCGTGTATTCGGCTTCCTCGGCGAGGAGGAAATGCCCGACGACAGCGGCTGCACCGAGCATATCGACCATGTCCGCGGCAAGGTCGAATTTGAGCATGTCCGCTTCGGATACGACGCGGATAAGCCAGTCATAAACGACTTCTCCGCCGAGATAGACCCCGGCCAGAAGGTCGCAATAGTCGGCTACACGGGTGCGGGCAAGACCACGATGGTAAACCTCCTCATGCGCTTTTACGAGCTGTGGAGCGGACAGATAAAAATAGACGGCGTTCCCGTTTCCGAGATGCGCCGCCGTGACGTCCACGCCATGTTCGGCATGGTTCTGCAGGACACCTGGCTGTTCGACGGAACATACCGCGAGAATATCGCCTACGGCAAGGAGGGCGTTACCGACGAGCAGATCGAGGCCGCCTGCAGGCTCGTCGGCATGGATCACTACATCCGAACCCTGCCCGACGGCTACGATACGCAGCTCAACGACCGCAGCAGCCTCTCGGCAGGTCAGCGCCAGCTTCTGACCATTGCGCGAGCAATGGTCGAAAATGCACCGATGATAATACTCGACGAGGCCACGAGCTCGGTTGATACGCGCACCGAGGTGCTCGTTCAGAACGCGATGGATCGCCTGACAAGAGGCAGAACGAGCTTCGTCATAGCCCACAGGCTCTCCACCATCCGCGATGCGGACCTCATCCTCGTCATGGATAAGGGCGACGTCATCGAAAGCGGTACGCACGCCGAGCTCCTCGAAAAGGGAGGCCTGTATAAGGAGCTGTACACCAGTCAGTTTGAAGTAAGTGAGGAAGCAAAGTGAAAAAAGTCGCGCTAATAACGGGCTCCTCGCGCGGCATTGGCAGAGCCTGCGCCGATGCGCTCGCACACCGGGGCTACGCCGTTTGTATAAACTACATCGAGCGTCAGGATAAGGCAGAGGAGCTTTGTCAAAAGCTCCTTGCGGAGGGCTGCGAGGCTATGACGCATTGCGCCGACGTTGCCGACCGCAGGGCCGTGCATGAAATGGTCGAGGCCGTTAAAAACCGCTTCGGCGAGGTGACGCTGCTTGTCAACAATGCAGGCATTGCGCGCCAGAGCCTGTTTCAGGATATCAGCGAGGAATACTGGCGCAGGATATTTGACGTAAATCTCAACGGCGCGTTCAACACCGTTCAGGAGGTGCTGCCGAGTATGCTCAGGGAGCATTCGGGCTGCATCGTGAACATCTCCTCAATATGGGGACTGCACGGCGCGTCCTGCGAGGCAGCATATTCGGCAACCAAGCACGCCATAATAGGTCTGACGCGCTCCCTGGCAATGGAGCTTGCGCCGTCGCACATCCGCGTAAACTGTGTTGCGCCCGGCGTTATTGACACCGATATGGTGCAGGTGCTCGGCCGCGAGACGCTGGACATGCTCGCCGGAGATACGCCCCTCGGCAGGCTGGGAAGACCCGAGGATATTGCCGAGGCCGTGGCATTTCTGGCCTCGGACAGCGCCTCGTTCATAACCGGACAGGTTCTCTGCTCCGACGGCGGCTTTTCGGAGGCGCATTGATTTTTCCAAGGCGCACGGACGATATGCAAGCAAATGCAAGAAAACAAGAAAAAAAGAGAGCGCAGATTTAAATCTGCGCTCTCGTGAGACTGTCAAAGAACCTATGCTGCTGAGTAAATACAACCGCGCAGCGGGGGAGCTTGAGGGGGCAAGGCCCGCCTCAAGTTGGATTATAGCCATCAAAAAAGCCTGAGCCATCAGGCTTTTTGACGAGCGAAGCGAGATTTTTTGTGAAAATTTATTTTCACAAAAAATGTGGCGTATTTGAAGCGTGCAAAAAAGCCATTGGCTTTTTTGACACGCTGAAAGAGAGCGCAGATTTAAATCTGCGCTCTCTTTTCAGCATGTGCAAAAAGTCTGACAGCTCAGACATTTTTACGGCATCGGCTCAGTCTTTATTCGCCTTTGAATAAGCCTCGATGCCTTTTTTGAGAAGCTCCATGCAGCGGGTGATATCGGCCTTGTTTATAACGTAGGCCATGCGGATCTCGTTCACGCCAGTGTGCGGAGTTTTGTAGAAGCTCTCGGCCGGGGTGAACATAAGCGTGTCGCCGTTATCGTCAAACTCCTCGAGCATCCAGATCTGGAACTTCTCCGCATCGTCTACGGGCAGCGCGGCCATGACGTAGAATGCGCCCTTGGGCTCGGAATATACAACGCCGGGGATCTTCCTGAGCCCATCGACGAGCGCGTCCTTGCGGGCGCAGTATTCCTTGCGCACGGCGTCAAAGTAGTCGGGGCCTACGGTGTACAGCGCTGCCGACGCGACCTGGTCGATTGTCGATGCGCACAGACGGCCCTGGCACCACTTCATGGCGTTGTTGTAAAGCTCCTGATTTCTCGTTATCACGCAGCCGATGCGTGCGCCGCAGGCGGAAAAACGCTTGGATACCGAGTCGATGACGACGACATTGTCCTCATAGCCCTCGAGCTGGAGAAGGCTCATGAGCTTCTCGCCGCCGTAGACGAATTCACGGTAGACCTCGTCGCCTATGATGAACAGATCGTGCTCTCTGGCGATATCGGCCATGAGCCTGAGCTCCTCCTCAGTGAGGATGGTGCCGGTCGGGTTGCCGGGGTTTGTGAACAGTATTGCGCGGGTATGCTCATTTATGCAGGCCTCGATGCGCTCGCGGACGGCGAACTTATAGCCCTCCTCGGGCTTGGTGGTAACGGGACGGATCGTTGCTCCGGTGAGCGTCACGAAGGTTGAATAGTTGGGGTAGAACGGTTCGGGGATTATAATCTCATCGCCCTCGTCGAGGATGCACGACAGCACGATCTGCAAGGCCTCCGAGCCGCCGGTTGTGATGAGCACCTGCTTGTCGGTTATCGGCGCGTCGATCTTGCCGTAGTAATCGACAATCGCGCTTATCATCTCGGGAACGCCGTCGGACGGGGCATAGGCCAGAACGGGCTGCGAGAAGCTCCTGACCGCCTCAAAATATGCCTCGGGAGTTGCGATATCGGGCTGTCCGATGTTCAGATGATACACCTTTTTACCTTTTTTGACCGCCTCGGCCGCGTAGGGCGCGAACTTTCTCATCGGGGAAAGGCCGCATTTTTCGATCTTGCTTGAAAATTTCATCATATTATCTCCCTTTTCAAAAATAAATTTAATGCGCGATTTGCGAGACAAAATCGATTTTTGACCGGCGCAATTGCATTAAAAATGCAACAGTTCTGGCGCGATATCACCGCTGAACGCTTGAAATTGCGCTTGATTTGCAGCAATATTGTATCACCGCCGCGCCGCAGATTCAAGAATTTCCCCTCAAAAAACATTGACAACTTTCTTTCAATTGCGAATTGACGCAGCTACCGATACGTTTATTGCAGCGGCTCGGTTCGAGACTGCCGGCAAAACCGCGATATCGCCGCTTCCGGAGACTGCCGACAGTTTAATTCGTTGACTGTCAAGGGCTTTATGTGTTATATAATAAAGTATAAAAACTTGTGCGGAGGTGCGAAATGCCCTACAAAGCAAAAAGCGATCTCACGAAGGCCGCCATCAAGAAGAGCTTTTTGGAGCTTCTGAACGAAAAGCCCATAAATCAGATCAGCGTCCGCGATATTGCCGAGGGCTGCGGCTTTAACCGAAACACCATATATTATCACTATGACGACATACCCTGCCTCGTCGAGGAAATAGTCATTGACACGGCCGAGAGGATAATCAGCGAATACACCGACTACCACTCTCTGGAGGCCTGCCTTGAGAAAATGGCGGCCTTCGCGCTTGAGCATAAGCGCATCGTGCTGAATATATATAACTCTTCAAACCGCAGCGTATACGAGCTGTACCTCATGAAGGTCTGCGGCAGCGTCGTTGAAAACTACCTGCACACGGTGTTCGGCGACATTCAGGCCGACCCCGAAAGCCGCGAGATACTCGTGCGCTTTTACAAGTGCGAGTGCTTCGGGCAGATCATTGACTGGCTCAACTGCGCGATGAACTATAACGTCTGTGAGCAGTTTTCAAGGCTGTGCAGGCTGCGCGAGGGCTTTGTCGAGATCCTTGTCGAGCGCTGCCGGACAGATAAATAAAGCACATTGCCGATAATTAGATAAAGTGTACAAATTTACCCCTCTGATTTTGGTAAAATAACTAAAATAACTCGCGATGTATTTACATAAAAACGGGACTTTTGTAGAATATACCTAGGCAGATCCAAATGTAGATATTTCGGGAGGAAACGATGAAAAAGAGAGTATTAAGCTTAATGCTCGTGCTGCTGATGACCCTGACGCTTATACCGCTTGAGTCATTGGCAGAAGCTGCTGCCGCGCCCGGCACCTGCGGCAGCAAGGGGGACAATTTAACATGGGAGCTGGACGAAGAAAACGGCGTGCTGACGATCAGCGGACAGGGAGATATGGCTGATTACAGCGAGGATATAGCGCCATGGGATGACAAACGTGAATCTTTAACGAGTGTCATCATAAAACAGGGCGTTACGGGCATCGGTTCGGGCGCCTTTTGTTTTTGCGCTGCGCTCAGCACCGTTACGCTGCCGGACGGCCTGAAGCGTATAGGAGACGGGGCGTTTGGCGGCTGCGAAAGTCTCAAAGAGCTTGCTATACCGTCTTCTGTTGAAACGATAGGCAATGGAGCGTTTTCTTACTGCACAAGACTGGAAAAGGCAACACTGCCTCAAAAACTCACGGAGCTGTCCGACAGTCTGTTTGAAGACTGCGCCGGTCTGACGGAGGTGAATATACCTCAGAGCGTTACCGCCATCGGCGAAAATGCGTTTAAGGGATGCAAAGCACTTGCGGTCATAAGCATTCCCGACGGCGTTAAGACCATCGGCAAAGAGGCCTTTGCATCCTGCACTGCGGTCGAGGAGCTTAAGATACCCGCAGGCGTGGAGCGCATAGGCGAAAGCGCTTTTAAAGGCACGAATATAGAAAGCGTGATATTTGACGGCACAAAGGAGCGCTGGACGGCGATAGGCGGAGAGACCTCCGGCATAGACATAGAGAAGATCCGGCACACCTGCGATAAAGGCTCGGCATGGCACGGCGACGGCAGCGAGCACTGGCACGAGTGCAGCTGGTGCGGCAAGGTGAGCGACAAGGCCGCGCACGAGGATAAGGGCGACGGTGCCTGCAAGGTCTGCGGTGCAAAGCTTTCCGATGTGCTTGCCGAGGGGACGATCTCCGGGCTCAACTGGTCGCTTGCGCGCAGCGGAGTCTTGACTATAAGCGGCAGCGGCGAGCTGCCGGAGCTTGCAAACGACGGCACGTCAGTGCCCTGGAAGAAACACAGTGACATAATTATCGAGGTCGTTATAAAAAGCGGCGTTACGGGCGTAGGAAGCGGTGCGTTCATGGGCTGCACGGCGCTCAAAAAAGTCAGCATTTCCGATACGGTGAAGAAGCTCGACCTCAATGCTTTTTCAGGCTGCACCGCGCTTGAGGCGTTTGCGGTCGAGGACGGGAACGAGGCGTATGCCTCCGCCGACGGGGTGCTGTTTAACGCAGGCAAAACGCTGCTCATAAGCTGCCCGGTCGGAAAAACGGGCGCGTATACCGTTCCCGAAACGGTGACGGAGATAGAAAAATCGGCATTTGCCGCGTCCGGAGTCGAGAGCGTGAGCATGTCCGATGCCGTGAACGCTGTTGGGGAGGGCGCGTTTTCAAATTGCTCAAAGCTCAAAAGCGCCGTTCTGCCCAAAGGCTTGAAGGAATTAAAAAAGGGCCTTTTCTCGGGCTGCTCCGCACTTGAGGCGATAAGTATCCCCGACAGCGTCAAGACGCTCGGTGAGGGAGTATTCTCAGGCTGCGCAGCTCTCAAGGAGGTCAAAATACCCGGCGAGGTCACAGTTATCCCGAAAAACGCGTTTTCCGGCTGCACGGCGCTTGAAAGCGTCAGCATACCGAAGAGCGTGACCGCCATCAAAGAGGCGGCGTTTGACGGCTGCACGGCTCTGAAGAACGTTACGTTCCTCGGAAAAGACGACGAGTGGAGCAAAGTGACGATAGCGGGCAAAAATGATGCGCTCGATTCGGCGACAAAAAACTTCCCCAATCACACGCACAGCTATGTCGATACCGTCACTTCGCCGACCTGCACCGCAAACGGCTATACCGTTCACAAATGCTCCTGCGGCGATACAAAAACCGACAGCTATACGAAAATGCTCGGCCACAGCTATCAGGGCGGCATATGCGTCCGCTGCGGCGTGCTTGAGGATCATAAGCATGACTTTAAGCAGACAGTGACCGCCCCGACCTGCATCTCCGAGGGCTTTACCACCTATACCTGCGCCTGCGGAGAGAGCTACAAAAAGAACTACGTCAGCGCGCTTGAGCACAAGCCTGAGCTCAAAAACGAGAAAAAGGCCGGCTGTCTCAAGGGCGGCTACACCGGCGATGAGGTCTGCACCGTCTGCGGCAAGGTATTCAAAGCAGGCTCTGTCATCCTCGCTCTCGGCCACAGCACCGAGCTTCGCAATGAAAAGGCCGCGACGTGCGTTAACGGCGGCTATACCGGCGACCTTGTGTGCGTCCGCTGCGGCGACATTATCGAGCAGGGCAAGGCCACGGCCGCCGCGGGGCATAAATTCTTCGGAGGGAAATGCTCCGTGTGCGATGCACAGGAGTCCGGCTCCAGGTCCGTGGAGGCAAAGAGCTTTGATGATGTCATCCCCGGTACGTTTTATTATGATGCCGTTATGTGGGCGGTTAAGAACAACATCACCAAGGGCACCGGCGCGTCCACATTCTCGCCCGGCGACGGCTGCACGAGATTCCAGATAGTCACCTTCCTCTGGCGCGCCTGCGGATGCCCGACGGCGGCGACTGCCGCAAGCTTTTCCGACGTGAGCCCCTCCGACAGCTTTTATGAGGCCGTCAGATGGGCGGTCGAGCGCGGCATAACAAATGGAACGGGCGGCTCAAGCTTCTCGCCCTACGCAACGTGCACACGCGCACAGATAGTTACCTTCCTTTACCGTGCGGCGGGCTCGCCCACGGTGAGCTCCGGCATCCGCTTCTTCGACGTCGCGCCGAACGCTTTCTGCCGCGACGCGGTGGCCTGGGCGACGGAACGGGGCATAACAAAGGGCACGAGCGATACGACGTTTTCTCCCGATGCAGCCTGCACGAGAGCGGAGGTCGTAACGCTTCTGTACCGCACATTAAATAAATAACTGCGCGCTGCGGCGTCCGATCTTAGGACCTGCCACGGATACCGCGGCAATGCAATGGAAGCTTCCGTGCCTTTCGTGCGGAAGCTTTTTATATTTTCGTGACAAGCGGACGGCGATTTGGTATAATATAAGCGTCAGTTGACAAGGGCATACACGGTTTTTCGCGGGTCAAAACAACGCCTGGCATCGTTATTCTCGTCGATGGGCGACAGCCCATCTTCCTCGGCTGCCTTGCCAGCCGCCGTTTATCCTCCGTGAAAAACTCTGAAAGACTTGCCGACCGGTCTGGGGCGTCGTCTGCAAGGCAGAGGACGCAGGCATACCGGCGTATGTCAAGGACGATAACGCAGCAGACGGCGTTCCAGGCCGGTCCGCAAGCGCGTATGCCCTTGTCAGCTGACGCAATGTAAAACAAAAAATAAGGACAGGATGTCATGGAAAACAATGATATAAAAATCGAGCGTGCGGTGCTGGCCGGACTTGCGGCGGCTTCAATGGAGCCGTCGGAGCGCTCGAGCGAGATTTCGATGCAGGAGCTTGCCGCACTGGTCGAGACGGCCGGCGGCGAGGCGATCGGCATGATGATACAAAACCGCCCGACGCCGGATCCGCGCAGCTTCATCGGAGACGGCAAGGTCGCCGAGCTCAAGGCGTTTATAGATATGAACGACTGCGATCTTGCAGTGTTTGACAATGAGCTTTCGCCGTCGCAGATGCGCGTTTTGGGCGAGGAGCTCGGCGTTAAGGTGCTCGACCGCTCGGGGCTTATTCTCGATATATTCGCCCAGCGCGCACAGACACGCGAGGGTCAGCTTCAGGTCGAGCTTGCGCAGTACAAATACCTGCTGCCGCGTCTGACCGGCATGTGGACGCACCTTGTGCGCCAGACGGCGTCCGGAGGCTCGTCGCCTATCGGCACACGCGGCCCCGGCGAAACGCAGCTTGAGACCGACCGCCGCCATATCCGCAGGAAGATACAGAAGCTTGAGGAGGAGCTGGCCGCGGTGCGAAAGGTGCGCTCGACGCAGCGCCGCAAGCGCGAGAAAAACGACATTCCCGTCGTCGCCCTGGTCGGCTACACCAACGCCGGGAAATCGACGCTTTTAAACTGCCTGACCGACGCCGGAATCCCGGCAAACGACCGCCTTTTCGACACGCTGGACACAACGACGCGCAAACTGCGCATCGACGAGGTGACGGAGGTGCTGATATCCGACACCGTCGGCTTTATCCGCAAGCTGCCGCACCATCTCGTCGAGGCCTTCAAGGCCACGCTTGAGGAGCTCAGCTACGCGGACGTGCTGCTACACGTCATAGACATCTCAAACCCCGACTGGGAGGAGCAGGCACGCGTTGTAGATGAGCTCATATGCCAGCTCGGCGCGGAGCAGACGCCCTGCATCCGAGTGTTCAACAAGTGCGACGCTTACATCGGCATACTGCCGCACGGCGAGGACGTAGTGTGCCTGTCGGCAAAAAGCGGCGAGGGCGTGCAGGAGCTCGTCGGGAGGCTTTCCGCGCTGCTCGACCGCGGCAATCACCGTGTCACGCTGCGCATACCGTATTCCGATGCGGGCGTTATGGATCTTTTAAACCGCGAGGCCGCCGTCACAAGCCTTGAGTATCTCGACGACTGCATCAAGGCCGAGGTCACCGTGCCGCCGGAGGTCTTCGGAAAGGTAAAGAGGTATATACCCGGCTACGCCGAGCCCAAGGAGGACTGGGAGGATTGAGCGAGTACTTCGTGCCTGCCGGAAGCGGAGAGGCGGAATTTGTTGAAAAGCGGTCGAGCTTTCTCGGTCATGTGCGCTTTGCCGAGACCGAGGACGCGGCGCGCGAATTTATAAACGATATGAAGAAAAAGCACTACGACGCACGGCACAACTGCTGGTGCTACATCATCCGCGAGGGCGCCGTGCGCTATTCCGATGACGGCGAGCCGCAGGGCACGGCGGGCCTGCCGATGCTTGAGGTATTCCGGCGCGAGGGCGTTGAGAACGTCGTGTGTGTCGTGACGCGCTACTTCGGCGGCGTGCTGCTCGGAACGGGAGGACTTCTGCGTGCGTACACAAAAAGCGCCAAGGACGCGCTGGACGCGGCCGGTATCGCCGCGGTGCGCCGCTGGGTGAAGCTCGAGACGGTCTGCCCGTATTCGCTGCTCGAGCGCATGAAAACGGAGTGCATGGCGCTCGAAGGCGCTGTGAGCGATGTTGAGTACGGCGCGGACGTGCGCATGTCGTTCCTGCTGCCCGAGGCGAAGGCCGAGGCCTTCTGTGCTCGAGTCACCGAGCTCAGCGCCGGACAGAGCAGTGCCAAAGCAGTCGGCGAGGAGCTCATGCCCGTGAGAGTCAAATAGAAGATTGGGCAGTGTTGATATTTTCGGAAGAATTGCGTATATTGTTTTCAGAAGCACCGCGACGAGCAGAGGCGTTTTGCCTCATCTGGTCTTTCTTTAAAAGATCAACTTCGTCGGCGGTGTTTTCTTTTTTGCGTTTTCCCCCAATGCCTCGATACCGGGCTGACGCAATCACTGTATTGGTAGGTGCGTCAAAGCGCCACTAAAAATTTTTTGATAAAAATAAAGGGAAATACGGATTTGCGTCGTATAAAGATATTGAAGAGAAATTTGACGCCTTTTTTGATAGGAGGTAACGGTATGGCGTGTCCGAGGGAAAAACGCGAAATGCTCGAGCGGACGCTCGTCGGCGAGTACGGCGTCAGAGCCGAGAGCTCTAAGGGCAGGGCAGAGCCGGAGTCCGAGTGCAAGATACGCACCTGCTTCCAGCGCGATGTTGACAGGATAACTCACTCCAAGGCCTTCCGCAGACTCAAGCACAAAACGCAGGTCTACCTCCTGCCGGAGGGCGATCATTACAGAACGCGCCTCACGCACACGCTGGAGGTATCGCGCCTTGCACGCACGATAGCCAGAGCGCTCGACCTCAACGAGGATCTCACCGAGGCGACGGCGCTCGGCCACGACCTGGGGCACACGCCGTTCGGCCACGCGGGAGAGCGCGCACTCGACAGGATATATGAAAAGGGCTTCAAGCACTATGAGCAGTCGCTGCGCGTTGTCGATATACTTGAGCGCGACGGCAGAGGGCTCAATCTGTGCTATGAAACGCGCATGGGCATCCTGCACCATACGCACGGCGCGCCGGACGATACGACCGAGGCGACCGTCGTGCGCCTGTCCGATCGCATTGCGTACATAAACCACGATCTTGACGATACGATCCGCGCCGGCATTCTGCGCGAGGAGGATGTGCCGGAGATGATCCGCACGCGCTGCGGCGAGCGCAACAGCGAGAGGATAAACTCCATCATGCTCGACCTTATAGAAAACAGCGGCGGCGGAGTGATAAAAATGAGCGACTATATGCAGGAGGCGGTCGATTTCTTCCATGCATTCATGTACTCGGACGTGTACACCAATCCCATCGCCAAGGGCGAGGAGAGCAAGGTCGACGGTATCATCGGCGGACTTTTTGACTACTATACCGGCCATCCGGAGAAAATGCCGGACGAGATGCAGCTTATAGCGGACAGGGAGGGCGTGTCCCGCGCCGTGTGCGATTATATATCCGGTATGACCGACGGCTACGCCATGGAAAAATTCAGCGAAGCTTTCATCCCCATGTCGTGGACGGTGAAATAAAATTAATAATGAATAATGAATAGTGAATAATTGAGGTTTGCGGCTGCGCCGCACGGATTTGAAAATACAACCCCACCGGCTCGACTGGCGCCGACCCGCCTCCCCTTACACAGGGAAGGCAAGGGGCTGCCGCAATATTTGCGCCGCACTATCGGGAAGCGGAGCTTTCCTGTTTCGTCAGCAGGTGCGATACCGGGCTGACGCAATAAACGTATTCGTAGGTGCGTCCGTGTGCCACTAAAAAAGGAGGGATGGGAGATGGCTATTCCGGAGAGCTTTTTGCAGGAGCTCGTGGAGAAAAACGATATAGTGGACGTTGTCAGCGAGTATGTACGCCTTACAAAGCGCTCGGGCGCGAACCGCTTCGGCCTGTGCCCTTTCCACAGTGAGAAAACGCCGTCGTTTTCCGTATCGCCGGACAAGCAGATATACCACTGCTTCGGCTGCGGCAAGGGCGGAGGCGTTATAAACTTCATAATGGAGGTTGAAAACCTCAGCTTCCCCGAGGCGGTCGAGTTTCTGGCAAAGCGTGTGGGCATGACAATGCCCGAGCAGGAGGATAACCGCGAGGCGAAAAAGCGCCGCAGGCTTCTGGACTTAAACCGTGACGCGGCGAAATTTTTCTACTCATGTTTGAGCAGACCCGAGGGCAGGCCCGCGCTCGACTATATGCAGCGGCGGCAGATAACGCCGCACACGGCAAAGCGCTTCGGCCTCGGCTGCGCGCCGGACACATGGGATAGTCTCATAAATGCGATGCGCACACTGGGCTATTCCGAGTACGAGATGCTTGATGCCGGGCTTGTCCGAAAGGGCAGAAACGGCGGATATTACGATACGTTCCGCAACCGGCTGATGTTCCCGGTAATCGACGTCAGAGGCGATGTTATAGGCTTTTCCGGCAGAATACTCGGCGACGGTGAACCAAAATACATGAACAGCCCGGAAACGATGGTGTTCAACAAGAGCCGCAATCTTTTCGCGCTGAATCTGGCTAAAAAGTCTAAGAGCGGACATATAATACTTGCTGAGGGCAATGTCGATGTTGTTATGATGCATCAGGCGGGCTTCGACGGTGCGGTCGCCTCGCTGGGTACCTCACTCACACCGGAGCAGGCGCGGCTCATATCGCATTACACCAATGAGGTCATCATCGCCTACGATAACGACGGCGCGGGGAAAAAAGCCTCTCAGCGTGCGATAGGGCTTTTGGAAAAGCTCGATATCAAGGTCAAGGTGCTGTCGATGAGCGGCGCGAAGGACCCGGACGAGTATATAAAGACAAAGGGCGCGGACGCGTTCCGCAATCTTATAGACAAGTCGGAAAACCACATCGACTATCAGCTTCGGAGCGTTACGGACAAGTATGACCTCACGGCCGATGAGCAGAAGGTTGCGTTTTTGAAGGAGGCATCGGACATGGTCGCGCACCTGCCCGGCAGCGTCGAGCGCCAGGTGTACGCAATGCGCGTCGCGTCCATGGCCGGAGTCGGCAGCGACGTTGTATTGCAGGAGGTCGAGCGAAGACGCAAGCGCCTTGTGCGCACGGCTCAGCGCGCCGACGCAAAAAGCGCGTCGCATCCCGAGCGGCAGCTTCAGCCTAAGGAAAAGGAGCTGCGCTATGACGACCCGGAGTCTGCCGCGGCAGAAGAGGGCATAATAAGGATACTCTATCTCGATCAGGGACTGTGCCGCGGTAAGGAGCTCCCGCCGCCGGAGATATTCTCATCACCGGCGCTGGCGCGGATATATTCCGTGCTGAAAGAAAAATTTGAAAACGGAGATATAATCAGCATGGCCTCAATGAGCGCCGCGCTGCTTCCGCAGGAGGCCGCACTTCTGGCCTCGGTGCTGCAAAAGCCGGAGGCGCTGCGCAACGGCGATAAGGCTTTGGCGGATTACATAGAAAGGGTCAGAGACCGCCACGAGCTCAAGCAGTCGGACGGAGATCTCAGACAGCTTGCAAACAGACTTAAAGAAACCAAAGGATATGAGGGGTAAAGCTATGGACAACAAAACCGAAACCATGACCGAGCAGGAGCTCGAGCGCACAGCTGACGAGCTGCTGGCAGCAAGCGATATTAAGGACGCGCCGAAAAAAAAGAGCACCCGCCGTACGAAGATTGAGGAGAAGCCCGCCGAGGAGCAGGACGAAGTTAAAACCACAGAGGATATCCTGGACGAGCTCATGGAAAAGGCAAAAAAGAGCGGAAAAATCAGCACCAAGGAGATAGCGGCGCTTGAGGAAAAGGGCGTAGATGCCGAGTCCATTACGAAGTTTTACGATGCGCTTGAGGCCAATAAGATCGACATAGACATCAGCGCCGACGACGCGGTGCCTATTCTCGACGATATCGACATGCCTGAGATTGAAGAGCTCAACGAGATCGAGGAGGTCACCGAGGAGGAGATGGCCGAGGTCAAGGTTGATGACAGCTACAGCACTGACGATCCCGTGCGCATGTTCCTCAAGGAGATCGGCAAGGTTCCTCTGCTGACGGCAGAGGAGGAGGTGGAGCTGGCCATAAGAATGAGCCAGGGCGACGAGGAGGCAAAGCGCCGCATGACCGAGGCAAACCTGCGCCTGGTTGTGTCGATAGCAAAGCGCTATGTCGGCCGCGGCATGCTCTTTCTTGACCTCATCCAGGAGGGCAACCTCGGCCTTATCAAGGCGGTCGAGAAGTTTGACTACACCAAGGGATACAAGTTCTCGACCTACGCGACGTGGTGGATCCGTCAGGCGATCACCCGCGCTATCGCAGACCAGGCGAGGACGATCCGCATCCCCGTGCATATGGTGGAGACCATAAACAAGGTTATCCGAGTTTCGCGCCAGCTCCTGCAGGAGCTCGGCCACGACCCCAGCGCCGAGGAGATAGCCGCCGAGATGGGCATGCCCGTCGACAAGGTGCGCGAGATCCTTAAGATCGCGCAGGAGCCTGTGTCGCTCGAAACGCCTATCGGCGAGGAGGAGGACTCCCATCTCGGCGACTTCATTCCCGACGAGGACGCGTCTGAGCCGAGCGAGGCCGCGAGCTTTTCGCTTTTGAAGGAGCAGCTCATGGAGGTGCTCGACACGCTCACCCCGCGTGAGAAAAAGGTGCTCGAGCTGCGCTTCGGAATCGTCGATGGCCGTACCCGCACCCTTGAGGAGGTCGGCAAGGAATTTAACGTCACCCGTGAGCGCATCCGCCAGATCGAGGCCAAGGCTCTGCGCAAGCTCCGCCACCCCAGCAGAAGCAAGAAGCTCAGGGATTTTTTGAATTGACAAATAAAAAGCCTGTGGATCACCACAGGTTTTTTATTATTCTTCGCTATTCACATAAATACTTTCGGCTGCCAATAACGCTTCATTCAGCTTTTTGGATACAACCTCAGAATTCGGAATTTCCTCTAACAGTGTAATTGCCTCATCTGCTGCTGAACAAAGAATGGAATACATTTTTTCATAGTTTGGCATAAACAGCACCTTCTTTCAGCTTTAAAATATCATAAAATAGTTTGCATAGTCAACCCGTATTCGGGTAATTGTGCGAAAATCCACTGCTATCCTTTATTCAACCCGGAAATGGGTAATGATGAAGACAGAGGGGATCGCGGTGGAGTATTCGGAAATTTACGTTCGGCGCATACGCAGTCTGTGCGCAAAGCGCGGTATAGCGATAAACAAGCTTGCGACAATGAGCGGAGTAAAGCAGTCGACGCTTGATAATATTGTCCGTGGACTGACCAAGAATCCGAGAGTTGCAACGCTGCATAAAATAGCAATCGCATTTAACATGACTCTTTCGGAGTTCCTTGATTTCGACGAGCTCAACGACTATTCTTTCGACGACGATTTTTCAGAGGCGAATTGAGGCTGCTACGGATACGCATATTGCGGTATCCCGGTATCGGAACTGCAGAGGAAACCGTGTTTGCGTCGCACTATAGTATTGCGCCGCGCCCCCTGTAGGGAACAGGCTTGCCTGTTCCGCATGTAGAGGTCTTAGTCGGAACTGATTCCAACTCGTAGGGGCGATCATCGATCGCCCGCACAGTCGGAACCAAAATTAAATACGGACAAAGAATGAGAGCGCAGATTTAAGTCTGCGCTCTTTTTTTAATAGCGCATTTACGCTGTCACCGATACATATTCTGCGTCAGCACGACCGGAGGGTGCGGTGGAAACCGTAAAAACGGGCGGGCAATGCCCGCCCCTACGAACAGATTTAAGTTCCGACCGGATTTTCGGAAGCGGAACGGGCAAGCCCGTTCCCTACACGGTGCGGTTCAGTGCCGCAGGGCGGTGCAAAACCGGTTTTCGCCGCAGCATCGAACCGGGCCACCGTAATCGCCGTATTCGCAGAATCCCAAAACTCGCAAATAAAAATATATAAATTTTTACGCAAAATTTTTAATAAAAGCCTTGACAAGAATAAAAAACAGTGCTATATTAGCACTCGAAGGCTAAGAGTGCCAGCAAACGAGGAGCTTGAGTGCAAAATGAGTATAAGCGAAAGAAAAAAGAAAATACTCGGCGCACTGGTCGATGAGTACATCAAAACGGCCGAGCCCGTCGGAAGCAAGGCCATTGCGGGCATCACCGATATCGGATGCAGCAGCGCAACTATAAGAAACGAGCTTGCAGAGCTCACGGCGCTGGGCTATCTCGAACAGCCGCATACCTCGGCCGGACGCATCCCGACCCCCGCGGGCTACAGGATGTATGTCAATGAGCTGATGGAAAAGCAGAAGCTTTCCCTTGAGGAGACAGAGGCGATAAACCGAAGCCTCAACGAACGTCTCACGCAGCTTGATGAGCAGATGCGCGATGTCGGAAAGCTCGCCTCGCAGCTGACCGATTATCCGGCGCTCGCGCTTGCGGCCTACGCCCCGGCGACGATAAAGCGCTTTGACCTTATTTATATTGATGCCAACACGTTTATAATCGTCGTGATGCTCAGCAACAATACGGTCAAGAACAAGCTCGTAAATCTCCCGGTATCGGTCGATCAGCAGATGATCCAGAAGCTTGCGACGCTGTTTAACGCAAACTTCACCGGCATCTCAGGCGATAAGGTAACGCCGCTGCTGATATCCTCGACAGAGCGTGCATCGGGCGACACTATGGGGCTCACGGCAGTCATCGCGTCGTTTACGATGGAAACGCTCGAGGGCCAACGCGGAGTCGAGGCGTATGTAACGGGCGAGAACAGGCTGCTCAGTCAGCCGGAGTTCCGCGACCCGGACAAGGCGCATAAGCTGATGAATTATCTTGCCGACGGCGGCCACGTTATTGCCGATGCGGAAAACGGGCTGTTTGACGACGATTCCGAGGTACGCGTCCTGATAGGACCTGAGAATATCGCCGAGGAGCTCAAGGACTCCAGCGTTGTTATAGCAAGCTATGACATGGGCGATAATACAAAGGGACTTATAGGCGTCGTAGGACCGACGAGAATGGACTATTCCGCAGTTGCCGCGAAGCTGAGCTTTCTGGCGGCGGGACTTTCAAGGCGGCTCGGTGCGGGAGGAGCTCCCCCGTCGGGCATGCATAATAAGCTTATAATCAAGGGAGATGACATAACAGATGAGCAGTAAGAAAGATAAAAACGAGCAGGAGCCTCAGACCGAGGAAGTCAAGGCCGAAACGGTCGAGACCGCTGCCGAGGAAATAACGGACGAAGTCAAAGAAGAGTCCAAGGAAGCAAAAAAAGAAAAAAAGCAGAAGAAGGAGAGCAGAAAAGAGGCCGAGATAAAGGAAACGGCCGAAAAGCTCATCCAGGCGGAAAAGGAAAAGTACCTCAGGCTCTGCGCCGAGTATGATAATTTCCGCAAGCGCAGCCAGAAGGAGCGCGAGGGGCTGTACGCCGACATAAAGGCGGACACGCTGCTCAAATTCCTGCCGGTGTACGACAATCTTGAAAGAGCGCTTGCGACGCCGACCGCCGACGAAGCGTACCGCAAGGGCGTGGAGATGACGATGGTTCAGTTTAACCAGACTATCGAAAAGCTCGGTATAACGGAGATCGAGGCGCTCGGACAGAAGTTTGATCCCAACGTGCATAACGCAGTCATGCATGTCGAGGACGAGTCCTTCGGCGAAAACGAAGTCGTCGAGGTGTTCCAGAAGGGCTTTAAGCTCAATGACAAGGTGATCCGTTTTGCTATGGTAAAGGTAGCAAACTGATTATAAATTTTAATTAAGTATATTATTAACTTTCAAATAGGAGGATTTACATTATGGGTAAGATTATTGGTATTGACCTCGGTACAACTAACAGCTGTGTTGCCGTCATGGAGGGCGGCGAGGCTGTCGTTATCGCAAACGCAGAGGGTGCACGCACCACTCCGTCGGTCGTCGCATTTACCAAGACCGGCGAGAGAATGGTAGGCCAGGTCGCAAAGCGTCAGGCCATCACGAACCCCGACAGGACTATTTCGTCGATAAAGCGTGAAATGGGCTCTGCGTACAAAGTCACCATTGACAATAAATCATACACTCCGCAGGAGATTTCCGCAATGATACTTCAGAAGCTGAAGGCGGATGCGGAAAGCTATATCGGCCAGCCGGTTACGGAGGCTGTCATCACCGTTCCTGCGTACTTCACCGACGCACAGCGTCAGGCAACCAAGGATGCGGGCCGCATCGCGGGTCTTGATGTAAAGCGTATCATCAACGAGCCTACCGCGGCCGCACTTGCATACGGCCTGGATAAGGAAAGCGATCAGAAGATCATGGTCTATGACCTCGGCGGCGGCACTTTCGACGTTTCCGTCCTCGAGATCGGCGACGGTGTCATCGAGGTTCTCGCTACCGCCGGCAACAACCGTCTGGGCGGCGACGACTTCGACGCATGCATCACCAAGTACCTCGTTGACGAGTTCAAGAAGGCCGAGGGCATCGACCTGTCCGGCGATAAGGTCGCAATGCAGCGTCTGCGTGAGGCTGCAGAGAAGGCAAAGATCGAGCTGTCCGGCGTTACCACCTCGAACATCAATCTGCCTTACATCACCGCCGACGCGACCGGCCCGAAGCACCTCGACGTGACGCTCAGCCGCGCAAAGTTCAACGAGCTGACTCATCACCTCGTCGAGAAGACCGTGGGCCCCGTAAAGCAGGCTCTTTCCGACTCCGGCCTGACCGCCTCCGATATCTCCAAGGTTCTGATGGTCGGCGGCTCAAGCCGTATCCCCGCAGTTCAGGAGATGGTAAAGCAGCTGACCGGCAAGGAAGGCTTCAAGGGCATCAACCCCGATGAGTGCGTCGCTATCGGCGCAGCAATCCAGGGCGGCGTTCTCGCCGGCGACGTAAAGGGCGTTCTGCTGCTGGACGTAACTCCTCTGTCTCTGGGCATTGAGACTCTCGGCGGCGTATGCACCCGTCTTATCGAGCGCAACACCACCATCCCGACCAAGAAGAGCCAGATATTCTCCACCGCGGCTGATAATCAGACCGCAGTTGAAATAAACGTCCTTCAGGGTGAGCGCGAGATGGCTCAGTACAATAAGAGCCTCGGCCGCTTCAACCTCGACGGTATCGCACCGGCTCGCCGCGGCACTCCGCAGATCGAGGTCACCTTCGATATCGACGCAAACGGTATCGTAAACGTCTCTGCAAAGGATTTAGGCACCGGCAAGGAGCAGCACATCACCATCACATCCTCGACCAACATGTCCAAGGAGGACATCGACAAGGCTGTCAAGGACGCCGAGATGTACGCTGCCGAGGACGCAAAGCGCAAGGAGGAGGTCGATGCCCGCAACGAAGGCGATCAGATCGTCTATCAGACCGAGAAGACCCTCGAGGAGATGGGCGACAAGGTCGATCCGGGCATCAAGAGCGAGATCGAGGCAAAGCTTCAGGCGCTCAAGACCGCACTGACCGGCACCGATACCGCGGCCATCAAGAACGCCACCAAGGAGCTTACCGACGTGTTCGGCAAGATGTATGAGGCAGCTCAGGCGGCTCAGTCGGCTCAGGGTGGCGCGGGCTTTGACCCCAACGCTCAGGCAGGCGGCGACAGCAACGGTCAGGATTACTACGACGCAGACTACACCGTGGTCGATGACGACGACAAGAAGTAATCGAAAGCTTGCTTATATATATAATATATGGGCGCACTGCGAGTGCGCCCATATAAAGCAAAAGCTTTGGCTTTTGCTTTATATGCACGCCACATTTTTTGTGAAGCTTACGCTTCACGAAAAATCTCGCTTCGCTCGTCAAAAAGTCTGATAGCTCAGACGTTTTTGATGGCTATAATCAAACTTGAGGCGGGCCTTGCCCCCTCAAACTCCCCTGCTGCGCGGTTGTTCTTACTCGGCAGCATAGGTTATTCGACAGACTGTGGCGCACGTTGTGCGCCTGTTTGAGCGTTTAAATAAGTCAATGGCTTTTTGAACGCAGCAAAAATGAGGTGGCTTTATGGCAGAAAAAAGAGATTATTATGAGGTTCTCGGCGTATCCAAGGACGCGACCGAGGATCAGCTCAAAAAAGCATACAGAAAGCTTGCCAAAGAAAATCACCCCGATCTTCATCCCGGCGACAAAGAGTGCGAGGCGCGGTTTAAAGAGATAAATGAGGCCTATGAGGTCCTTTCCGATGCTGATAAGCGCGCAAAGTACGATCGTTTCGGCCATGCCGCCTTTGACCCGAGTCAGGGCTTTGGCGGCGGACAGGGCGGCTTCAGCGGCTTTGGCGATTTCGGCGGCTTCGGTGATTTCGGCGGCTTCGGCGATATATTCGGCGACATTTTCGGCTTTGGCGGCGGCAGCGGCGGCAAAAATACCAACGCTCCGCGAAAGGGCGAGAACCTGCGTGCGAATGTCAACATAAAGTTTGAAGAAGCGGCCTTCGGCGTAAAAAAGGAAGTGTTCGTCACACGTGTCGAGCAATGCCCCGACTGCAAGGGCACGGGTTGCGCCGCGGGCACGACAGCCGAGGTCTGCCCCGACTGCAAGGGTACGGGTCAGGTAAAGACTACGCAGCGCACACCGTTCGGCATGATGCAGCAGAACACGCGCTGCAATAAGTGCAAGGGCCGCGGCAAGATCATCCACAGCCCCTGCGGTACCTGCCGCGGTGCCGGCAGCATCCGCCGCCAGCACAAGGTCAGCATCAGCATCCCCGCAGGCATTGACGACGGACAGACCATATCCCTGCGCGGCCAGGGCAACAGCGGCTCTAACGGCGGCCCGGCCGGCGATCTGCTGGTCACGGTGCTCGTTCAGCCCCACGCGAGATTCGAGCGCGAGGGCGCTTCGGTGCTCCTGAATCAGGACATATCGTTCGCAACGGCGGCGCTCGGCGCGGAGATAGAGGTGCCGACGCTCGACGGAAAGGTGAAGCTCAACATACCCGAGGGCACGCAGACCGGCACGACCTTCCGTCTCAAGGGCAAGGGTATCCCGTTCCTGCGCTCCGGCGGCAGAGGTGATCAGTTCGTCACCGTCAAGGTGACGGTCCCGAGAAATCTCACATCGGCTCAAAAGGAGACTCTGCGCGGCTTTGCGTCCTCCATGGGCGAGACGATAGAGCCGAAAAACGGCATGTTCGGCAAGCGAAAAAAATAAAAGAACCGGAAAAAAGACAGCGATATGCTGTCTTTTTTGATTTTTTCTGACGAAAATTTGACAAATTGACGAAAATATATTAAAATGGTTCAAAAATCCGCAACAGTTGCCGTCCGTTTATAATGAAAGGGGAGGTCAAGGTGCTGCAAGATAGCTTTCTGGAAGTGTATGATAAGTTTAAGCTTGAGTTTTTCCGAAGAATATTCGAGCTCGTGCGTGAGCGCGAGGGCTCGCTCACGGCTATGGAGGCATTTTCGATAGAGATCATCCACGCCCTGAACGAGCCGACCATCGGCCGCTTTGCCGAATTTCTGAACATTTCGCAGTCGAATGCGACATATAAGGTCAACAGCCTCATCAAAAAGGGCTATCTAAAAAAGCAGAACTCAGACACCGACCGCAGAGAATATCACCTCATTTTGTCGGAAAAATATTACAGCTATACGGACATCATGCGCAGCTATGTCAAAACCGTTCTCGGCCGCATCGAGGATAGCTTCACGCTCGAGGAAACGGAGCTGTTTTCAAATATGCTAATGCGCATCTCTGCTGAAATGATGCCCGAGGCGGGCGGTTTTGAATAGAACAGAATGTTAAAAGGAAGTGACTCGTCGAGCCGCTTCCTTGTGTATTCTGGCGCAAATTCGCGTCGTAAAACGACGGCTTATTGTTGACATTATAATACACAGGGTATACAATATATGTGTTAATTCAATAACAAAAAATTAAAGGGAAGTGAATGCATATGAAGCTTACACCCGAACAGCAGGCAATGCTAAGCGGTGAGAAGGGGGAGACTATGGCAAAGGTCGTGAAGACCCTTGTCATGTACGGCGACACGTTCGGCGCCGAGCGCATGGTGCCGATAACGTCCAAATACGGTCACACCGTTATCAGCTTCGGTCTGAAGGTCATGAAGCCGGTGTATGATCTGTATCAGGAGATTATCGACGCAGGCCTTACGTCCGATCAGAAGTTTACGGCCGACCCCAAGCCGCTGGATAAGCATGTTCCCAGCAGTCTGATAGAAGACCTTGTATTCAAAAAATTCATGTACACCTATCAGGACAGCTATGAGCAGCAGCTCAGGGAGCTCGGCATAACCAGCGACGATGACTACACCTGCACCTGCTATCTCGATCAGGTCGGCAACAAGCCCAATAAGGGCGAGGTGCTCTCCTGGGCGGAGTCGTCGGCTGTCGTGTACGCAAACTCCGTGCTCGGCGCGAGATGCAACCGCAACTCCGGCATGATAGAGCTCATGGGCTCGATAGCGGGCTTCGTTCCCGAGTTCGGCCTGCTGCTTGACGAAAACCGCAAGGCTACATGGGTGGTTGAAGTGAAGTGTTCGAAAAAGCCCGAGGCGCAGCTTCTCGGCTCGGCTATCGGCATGAAGGTCATGGAGGAGGTTCCCTACGTCAAGGGCCTGGATAAATGGCTGGGCACGACGCTCGACGAGGAGGCCTGCACCTATCTCAAGGACTTCGGTGCGGCCACCGCGTCAAACGGCGCTGTCGGCCTGTATCACATAGAAAACCTCACGCCTGAGGCCGTCGAGCAGGGCGAGGGCATAATCGCCGAGGGTGCGCAGGTCTATGTCATTGACGACGCTGAGCTTGAGCGCGTCAAGGCAAGCTACCCCGTCATCTGGAAAGATCCCGACGCGGCACCGCAGCTGTGCTTTGTCGGCTGCCCGCACATGACGCTCCGGCAGCTTATCGACTGGACGACCGCCGTCGGTGAAGAGCTTTGCAAAAACGGCCTCAAAAAGGTCACAGTGCCCACGGTGTTCACGGCCTCCACGCCCGTCATAAAGGAGTTTGAGAAAACGCCGTATTACAAGCAGCTCAAGCGTCAGGGCATCATCCTCAGCTACATCTGCCCGCTCATGTACATGAATAATCCCCTGTGCAAGAAGAAGGCGGTCATAACCTCGTCGAACAAGCTGCGCACCTACACCAGCGCACGATACTACACCGAGGAGGAGATCCTGCACACCATCACAACGAAGAGGGAGGGCAAAAAATGAAGACTTTCAAAGGAAGAGTAGTCGTCCCCGGCACCTGCACGGCCGAGGCGCTCGTGTCCCACGGCGGCTTCAACACGCTCGCCTCGTATCAGATGGGCATGATGTTCGGCGATAAGCAGATGAAGTGCGGCGACCAGAATAACGCCGAGATATACAAAAAGCCAATGATCGGCAAGGCCATGTGCCTGCCCATGACCATAGGCTCGACGACAGGCGGCATGGTGCTGTTCACTGTCTGTGCTCTCGGCAAGCAGGCCGCGTGCATGCTGTTTTCAAAGCCCATTGATCCGCTGGCAGCCTCGGGCGCCATACTCGGCGACGTGTGGACGGACGCGAAGATGCCCGTTGTAGACAGTCTGGGCGATGAGTTCCTCGAATACGTAAAAACCGGCGCAAAGGTCACCGTCAAGGCCGACGGCGTCGTCGAGGTAGAGTAAAATTGCAATCAAAAAGCTCAGGACTTTTGCCTGAGCTTTTTTGCACATATATTCACTTTTCCTGCTCCTTTATTCTGCTTACCCAGCATTTGTGGCACATGGCCACATAGCTGTCGTTGCCGCCGAGAAACACCTGATCGCCCTGGGTGATTATGCGTCCGTTTTCGTCGATGCGGGCGTTTACCGTGGCCTTGCGGCCGCAGGCGCAGACGGTCTTTATCTCGGTGATGGAGTCTGCAAGCTCCATGAGCCGGCGCGCTCCGGGGAAGAAGTGCGTCAAAAAGTCCGTGCGCAGACCGAAGCACAGAACGGGCAGGTTCTCCTCATCGACGAGCTCGCGCAGCTGGTCGATCTGCTCGGGAGTGAAAAACTGCGCCTCGTCGGCTATGATGACGTCGTGCCGCCCGGCCTTCGCGTAGGCCTCGATTATGTCCTGCTCGGGGGTTATGACCTCGGCCGAGCGTCTCAGTCCTATGCGGCTGCGCACGATATCCGCGCCGTCGCGGGTATCGATGCTGGGCTTTATGAGCCAGACGCTCATGCCGAGCTCCTCATAGTTAAACTGCGTTATCAGCGCCTGAGCCGATTTTGACGAGCCCATCGCGCCGTATTTGAAATATAGCTTTGCCATGTCCTGTCCTCAATTCTTCGCAAGATGCGCACGTACGCGCTCAAGCACCATGTCCAGCGCGACCTGATTGTGTCCGCCCTCGGGGATGATGATATCCGCCTTGCGCTTACTCGGCTCGACGAACTGCTCGTGCATGGGCTTTACGGTGGTCAGATACTGATTCACTACGCTTTCAAGGCTTCTGCCGCGATCACGCACGTCGCGCACGATCCTGCGCAGTATGCGCACGTCGGCGTCGGTATCGACATAGATCTTGATGTCCATAAGGTCGCACAGCTCCTGACTCTGGAATATCAGCAGCCCCTCGACGATGATGACGCGTGAGGGCCTGACCGTTACGGTCTTTTCCGCACGGTCGTGGATCGTGTAGTCGTAGGTCGGGCTGTGGATCGTCTCGCCGCGGCGCAGCTTTTTGAGGTCCTCGATGAGAAGCTCGGTATCGAACGCGTCGGGGTGGTCGTAGTTGAGCTTTGTGCGCTCCTCAAAGCTCATGCCGTGGTGAGCCTTGTAGTAGTTGTCGTGGTAGATGACGCTGACGTTGCCGCCGAAGTGCTGCATGATCTTGCGTGTGATCGTCGTTTTTCCGCTGCCTGTGCCGCCGGCAATGCCGATAACGATGATGCTGCTGTCTTTCATATCCTATCTCCCGTGCATTTTTTATCGGTTTTTATTTCATAATACCACACCGAGCCTTAATTCGCCACTAAAACTTGACTAAAGGCGGGGGTGCAGATATAATTTGGTCAAAACACTTAAAACCACACAAGGAGGAAATACCATGCCTATTCCCACTCCGCACATTGCGGCAAAGAAGGAGGACATCGCAAAAACGGTCCTCATGCCCGGCGATCCGCTGAGAGCGAAATTCATCGCAGAGACCTTCCTTGAAAACCCCGTGCTCGTAAATAACGTCCGCGGCGTTCAGGGACACACAGGCACATGGAAGGGTGTTCCCGTGACCGTTATGGCAAGCGGCATGGGCATCCCGGCCATCGGCATCTACAGCTGGGAGCTGTATAACTTCTACGACGTTGAAAACATCATCCGCATCGGTTCTGCCGGCGCGCTGCGCGACGATCTCAAGCTCATGGATATCGTCGCGGCTCAGGGCGCTTGCACCGACTCGAATTTTGTGCACCAGTTTGAATTAAACGGCACATTCGCTCCCATCGCCGACTACACGCTTTTAAGCACCGCCGTCGAAGCTGCAAAGGAGCACGGCGTTGACATAAAGGTCGGCAACATCCTGTCAGGCGATAATTTCTACTCGCCCGCCGGCTGCGACAGCAACGACAAGTGGCGCGATATGGGCGTCATGGCCGTCGAGATGGAGGCCGCGGGACTTTACATGAACGCCGCCAGGGCCGGAAAGCGCGCACTGTGTATCTGCACGATCTCCGACCATATCTACCGCAGCGAGGCACTGTCGTCCGAGGAAAGACAGTTGTCCTTCACTCAGATGATGGAGATAGCCCTTGACACCGCCGCAAAGATGGACAAAGTATGAATTTTATGAGATTTCACGCAAAAAGCGGCCGCATTTGGACAAATTGCTAAATTATACTTGCCTTTGACACCACATCAGTGGTATACTGTGCATAGTACGCGATAAGTGTACATATCACTTTCGTTCGCAAAAATTAAATTTATACGGAGGAAAAAACATGAAAAGAATTCTCGCACTGGTTCTTGCTCTGTGCATGGTCTTTGCTCTTTGCGCCTGCAATAACGGCGACAAGGACCCCAAGGAAACCGACAAGCCGGACAAGGCCGCAATGAAGGTCGCAATGATCACCGACTACGGCGATATCACCGACCAGTCCTTCAACCAGACCACCTATGAAGCATGCAAGGCGTACTGCACCGAGAAAAGCATCGACTTCAACTACTTCAAGCCCGCTTCCGATGCTGACGCAGACCGCGTTGCAATGATCGAGAAGGCAGTCGCCGACGGCTACAACGTCATCGTAATGCCCGGCTATGCTTTCGCAAACGCCATCAAGCAGACCGTCAACACCTATACCGATGTTAAGTTCGTTGCACTGGACGTCGGCGCAGCCGACCTGAACACCTTCAACGATGACGGCAGCATCAAGGAAGAATTCAAGGTTCCCTCCAACCTCTACTGCGCAGTTTATCAGGAAGAGCTCTGCGGCTACATGGCAGGCTACGCTGCCGTTAAGCTCGGCTACACCAAGCTCGGCTTCCTCGGCGGCATGGCGGTTCCCGCAGTCGTCCGTTACGGCTACGGCTTCGTTCAGGGCGCAAACGCAGCGGCTGTTGATATGAAGATCGCAGACAAGGTCTCCGTCAAGTACGTCTACGGCAACAAGTTTGCTCCCGCTCCCGAGATCACCGCTGTTATGGATACCTGGTATAAGGGCGGCACCGAGGTCGTCTTCGCCTGCGGCGGCGGTATCTATGCATCCGCAGCCGAAGCAGCGGCAAAGGTCGAGGGCGCAAAGCTGATCGGCGTTGACGTTGACCAGGCCGGTATCATCGACGGCAATTACGTCAAAGGCATGACCGTTACCTCCGCAATGAAGGGTCTTGCTCCCACCGTTAAGACCGTTCTGTCTGCTATCTCTGCCGACAAGTGGGCTGACTTCGGCGGCAAGATCGAGACTCTGGGTCTCGTTTCCGAGAATCCCGATGACAACTACGTGCAGATCCCCATGGAGAGCACTCAGTGGTCTGACGGCTTCACCAAGGACGACTACAAGTCTCTCGTAGCGGCAATGTTCAAGGGCGACATCAAGGTCGACAACTCCATCGAGGCAATGCCCAAGACCGAGATCAAGGTCGAGACCTTCGGCAACATCCTGTAATTTCATCGTTACAACCAAAAAGGACAGGCGGAATTTTTCGCCTGTCCTTTTTTATTCATATTTCCGACATTTTTGTTTGCAATGCACCCCTTACTATTGTATAATTAATTATTAACACATTGGAACACAAGAAACTTTGCATACGAAAGGGGAGATTTGGGCTTTGGAACAGGCATATGCGATAGAAATGCTGCACATAACAAAGCGCTTTCCGGGCATAGTCGCCAACGATGATATTACCCTTCAGCTCAAAAAAGGCGAGATACATGCTCTGCTCGGTGAAAACGGCGCGGGCAAGAGTACGCTTATGAGCGTTCTGTTCGGCCTGTATCAGGCAGAGGAGGGCATTATCAAAAAAGACGGCAGAGAGGTCGAGATAAAAGATCCCAACGATGCCAACCGCCTCGGCATCGGCATGGTGCATCAGCACTTCAAGCTCGTTGAGTGCTTCTCGGTCCTTGATAACATCATTCTCGGTGATGAGCCGACGAGCAGGGGCGGCTTTCTCAAGAAGGACATCGCGCGCAAAAAGATAATCGAGCTGAGCGATAAGTACGGCCTTAGCGTCGACCCCGACGCGCTTATCGAGGATATCACCGTCGGCATGCAGCAGCGCACCGAGATACTCAAAATGCTCTACCGCGAAAATGAGATACTCATCTTCGACGAGCCCACGGCGGTCCTGACTCCGCAGGAGATCGAGGAGCTCATGCAGATCATGAAAAACCTCGCAAAAGAGGGCAAGAGCATTCTGTTTATCTCGCATAAGCTCAACGAGATAATGGAGGTTGCCGACCGATGCACGGTACTGCGCAAGGGCAAGTACATCGGCACGGTCGAGATCAAAGACACCAGCAAGGAAGAGCTTTCGCGCATGATGGTCGGCCGCGACGTCGATTTCGTCGTGCACAAGGAGAAAGCAAAGCCGGGCGACGTTATCCTCGATGTTGAGGGAATGACGGTCGCGTCTAAGGTGCACCACAATAACGCAGTTAAGAACGTATCGTTCCAGGTCCGCGCGGGCGAGATCGTATGCATCGCGGGCATCGACGGAAACGGTCAGACCGAGCTCGTCTACGGACTCACGGGTCTTGAGCCGCTCAAGGAGGGCAGGATAACCCTATGCGGCAGGGACATTACCCACGCATCTATCCGTGACCGCAATACCCACGGCATGAGCCACATCCCGGAGGACAGACATAAGCACGGCCTGGTGCTTGATTACACGCTTGAGTACAATATGATACTTCAGCGCTATTTCGAGCCGCAGTTTGTTTCCGGCACGGGCTTTTTGAGGCGCAAAAACATCCGTGAGTATTCCGATAAGCTCATTGAGCAGTACGATGTCCGCTCCGGTCAGGGCTCGGTGACCATAGCGCGCAGCATGTCCGGCGGCAACCAGCAGAAGGCCATCGTCGCACGCGAGATAGACAAGGAGCCGGAGCTGCTCGTCGCCGTGCAGCCGACCCGCGGCCTCGACGTCGGCGCTATCGAATACATTCACAAGCAGCTCGTCGCAGTGCGTGACGCGGGTCACGCGGTGCTTCTGGTGTCGCTTGAGCTTGATGAGGTCATGAGCGTTTCCGACCGCATACTTGTCATGTACGAGGGCGAGATCGTCGGCGAGCTCGACCCGAAGAAAACCACTGTAGAAGAGCTCGGACTGTACATGGCCGGCGCGAAGAAAGGAGCAGCCAATGAATAAGGAAAAACGCTCCCTTTTGAAAAACAGCGGTGTGCAGTCGTTTATAGCGTCGATAATCTGCATTCTGCTCGGCCTGCTGCTCGGTTACATAGTCCTGCTGTTTATAAATCCGGCGGGTGCAGGCGAGGCGATAACGGCACTTATAAAGAACTTCTTTAACTATCCCAATACACAGATAGCACTGAAGTATTTCGGAAGCACGCTCGTCAAAACGGCACCGCTTATTATGTGCTCGCTTTCCATACTGTTTGCATATAAGGTCGGCCTGTTCAACATCGGCGCTGCCGGTCAGTACGCGTTCGGCGCGGGCATGGCGATATATGCGGCCCTGGCCTGGCAGCTCCCGTGGTGGGTGTGTCTGCTAATCGCAACGGCGGCAGGTGCGGCGCTGGGCACGGTGTCCGGCGTTCTCAAGAGCTACTGCAACGTAAACGAGGTCATCTCGGGCATCATGCTCAACTGGATAACCCTTTATGCGATGAACGATCTTCTTACGAACGTCAAGGAGACTGCAAGCCCCTACACCATGCACATCGGCTCCGTCAGCCCCGAATCGCTTATGCCGACGCTCGGGCTTGACGCACTGTTTTCAAATAACCAGTACGTTACGATATCAATACCAATTTCGATGCTCGTTGCGGTGATCGTGTACATCGTAATGGAAAAGACCAAATTCGGCTATGAGCTCAAGGCAACGGGCTTTAACAAAAATGCCGCAAAGTACTGCGGCATGGCCGAAAAGCGAAACACCATCCTGACGCTGCTCATCGGCGGCGGCCTTGCCGGTCTGGGTGCAGGTCTTTTCTACCTGACGGGCTTCGAGCAATGGTCCTGCGGCCAGTCATCGGTTCCCGCGATGGGCTTTAACGGCATCGCCGCGGCGTTCCTCGGCGGTCTGAACCCCGTCGGAGCAATATTCTCGTCCTATTTCATTCAGCACATAACGGTCGGCGGTGCGTACCTTGACAAGAGCATGTACTGCACGCAGATATCCGACCTGATCTCGTCTATAATCATTTACCTGTGCGGCTTTGTTCTTTTCATGAAGTATGTCATGAACAACATCGCCGCAAAGCGTGAGGAAAAGGCAAAGGTGGCGGCTCAGGCTGCCGGACAGGAAGGAGGCGACGAATAATGTCATTACTTATCCAGTACACTATTCTCTATGCTTCTGTTTTGATTCTTGTTGCCCTGGGCGGCTGCTTCTCGGAGCATTCGGGCGTTATAAACCTCGGCCTTGAGGGTATAATGGTCATGGGCGCGCTTGGCGGTGCACTGACAATGAAGTATCTTGAGGGATCTTCTCCGGTGACTATCGTCATCCTGACTATCATTGCCGCAGCAGTCACGGGACTTGTGTTCTCGGCGCTGCTGGCGGTGGCGTGTATAAACTTCAAGGCCGATCAGACGATTGTCGGAACGGCGCTGAACATGCTCGGCCTTGCGGCGGCAACGGTTATAGTCAAGGCCATAAATACGGCCGAGAACCCCGACAACGTCTCCGCTACGGTGCAGTACATAGCGCAGAAGAAGGCATTCCTCGTCAACATCGGCGATTTCACCTTCAACTGGATGATGCTCGTCGCGCTCGTGCTTCTCATCGCGGCGTACATCGTCTTGTACAAGACAAAATTCGGCCTGCGCCTGATGTCCTGCGGCGAGCATCCTCAGGCGGCGGACTCCGTCGGCATAAATGTGTACAAAATGCGCTGGTCGGGCGTTCTCATCTCCGGCGTCCTCGGTGGCCTCGGCGGTATCATGTATATCATTGCCGGCGCCAGCGAATGGCAGTTTGAGGCAGGCGTTTCCGGCTTCGGCTTCCTCGCCCTCGCGGTCATGATCTTCGGTCAGTGGAAGCCGCACCGCATCGCGCTCGCGGCGCTGCTGTTCGGCCTGTTCCGCGCTCTCGCGAGTGTGTACTCCGGCTTTGATTTCCTGCTGAGCCTGCAGCTGTCCGGCTCAATATACAAGATGATGCCGTACATAATCTCGCTTATCGTCCTCGCGCTGACCTCCAAGAGCTCGCGCGCGCCGAAGGCGGAGGGCATCCCCTACGAAAAGGGACAGAGATAAAACTCAACAACAAGTCAAAAGCGCAGAGCCCAATGAACAAAACGGGCTCTGCATTTTTGTCATTCTTCAATGCTTTCCTTCGGCGGGTATTTTTGAACGCCCCATATGCCGATGAGGACGACGACCATCGCGACGAGCGAGACGGGGGCGAGCCTTTCGTGCAGGACGATTATACCGGCGGCTACCGAAACGACGGTCGCGAGATTCATGAATACGATGACGTTTGCCATCGGCGCGTGCGATACGGCGTAGTTAAACATCGAATATCCGGCCACCGACGCGCCCAGAGCAAGAAACAGTACAGCAAGCAGGAAACGGAGGTTCGTCGCCGGTGCGAGTACGGCCGCGACGCTGCCGCCGTTTTCAATGAGCGCGAGCGTAGTGAAGAACACAGCGCCCATGATCTGCATGAAATACGTCCTCTCAAACACCGAAAATCTGCCGGACACGCCGCAGGATATGACGCTGTACGCCGAGCCCGTGACGACGGCAAGGCATAAAAGCGCAAAGCCCTTGAAGGTTATCGAACCGCCGCTGTTTTCAACGAGAGTTATCACGATGATGCCGAGGATGGACAGCGCGCTGAACAGCCACTGCTTTTTGCTCGGCCGCTCCTTCAGAAATACAGCCGCGAAAATTATCGTGACGATGGGAATGACTGCGATCATGATGCCGGAGAAGGCGGAGCTTGAGTATTTAAGCCCGTACTGCTCGCCGATGAAATACAAGCACGGCTCCATCGAGCCGAGCAGCAGCAGGGGCTTTATGCTTTTGCCGCGCAGCCTGAGCTTCTGCCTGCCCAGAAGCACGGGGATAGTGAGCGCGATCAGCGCAATATTGAAGCGATAGCTCATCAGCACGAACGGCGAGGCCGTCTCCTGTCCGATGCTCGATGCCAGAAAGCTCAGACCCCAGAAAACTTGCGTGACGATCGCCGCGGCTATCGCCTTTGAATAGCTTTTATCCCTCATGCGGCCCTCCTTTCCACGGTCATGCCGTCGCTGAATATGACGATGCTGCCGAGCTCATCTGTTCTGTATACCGTGACTCCGGCGTCCCTGAGGCGGCTGAGCGTCTCCTCGTGCGGGTGGCCGTAGTCGTTATCCCTGCCGCATGAAATGACGGCGAGCTTCGGCTCTGCCTCATATAAGAACTGATAGCAGCTTGAGCCGGACGAGCCGTGGTGTCCGACCTTGAGTACGTCGCATTTTACATCTGCACCGTCTGCAATGAGCTCCTTTTCGGCCTTGGCGGTCATGTCGCCTGTGAAGAGAAAGCTCGTATCGCCATAAGTAAGCCTCATAACAAGGCTGTCGTCGTTTACGTCCTTGTGGTCTGAAAGCGGCCCGATAAACTCAAATTCTGCATCGCCCAAGCGGTACCTTGCGCCCGCATCGGGCACCTCAAGCGTGAGCTGTGCGCTCTCGACCGTTTCGACAAAGCGCAGATAGGACGCCGCGTCGCCCGCATACGGCGATGTAAATACCGTGTCAACATCGAAGCTCTCGACAGCGGCGTCGAGGCCGCCGCAGTGGTCGGCGTGACCGTGCGTACACACGACGTAGTCGAGCTTTTTTATGCCGAGATCCCGTATGTACTCCACGACCGTATCACCGGACGAGGATGTGCCCGCGTCAATGAGCATATACTGCCCGCCGCAGCAGATAAGCTCCGAGTCGCCCTGGCCGACGTCGATATAGTGGACATACAGTCCGTCCATCGGTACGGTGACCGTGGGATCGTTTTCCGATACACGCTGAAAGATAAGCACCGCCGCCGCGATGACGACGATGATCAGCGCCGCAAGGGGATATTTTTTCGCAAACCCGGCAAACCTGTTAACATCACTTTTTTTGACTTTCCTGCTCATAGCGCTCTCCCCCGTAAGATTATGACTGACATTTTCTCATAACAGCGCGAAAAATGCAATATTGTGCTTTTCAAATCGTTGATGATATTTTATAATGATTCATATTCCAAATTCCGAAGCAAGGAGTGATAACGATGAAGTACATTCTCATAATAGGTGACGGTATAGCCGACAACCCGGTCCCTGAGCTCGGCGGTCTGACTCCGCTTGAATATGCAAAAAAGCCCTTTATCGACGAGCTTGCCGCACGCGGCGAGGTAGGCAGCGTTCTGAACGTTCCGCACGGTCTGCCCGCCGGAAGCGACACGGCGATTATGTCCATCTTCGGCTGTGACCCGAAGCTTTACTACACAGGCCGCGCTCCGCTCGAGGCCGCGGCGACGGGCATAAAGCTCAATGCCGGCGACGTTGCATACCGCTGCAACATGGTCACCTATGAGGAGGGAGACATGCCCTTTGAGGAAAAGCGCATCCTCTCGCACTCGGCAGGCTCCATAGACGGCGCGGTCTCCGACGAGATAGTCACCGCCCTGTTTAACGACCCGGAGTTTGCGCCCCTTGCCGAGAAGGCCGGTATGAAGGTAAACCTCGGACACTCGTTCCGCCACATCGCCGTGCAGTCGCAGGCCGATATAAAGGGCATCCGCCTTGCGCCGCCGCACGATCATCTAGGCGAGAAGATCGGCGCTATCCTGCCCGCCGGCTGCGAAAACGCAAAGGTTCTGCGCGGACTCATGGAGGCTGCAAACCGCATCCTTGAGCATCACCCGCTGAACGAAAAGCTCCGTGCCGAGGGGAAAATGCCCGCAAACGGCGTGTGGTTCTGGGCCGAGGGCACCGCTGTGAAGCTTCCCGACTTCAAGGCAGAGACCGGGCACGACGGCGTTGTCGTCTCTGCTGTGCCTCTGTGCCACGGTATAGCCGCGCTTACGGGCCTGAGCTTTGTCTGCCCGGAGGGCGCTACCGGCGAGAAGGATACAAATTACGAAAACAAGCTTGCCGCCGCGCTTGAGATACTCGAAGCTCACGACTTTGCGGCAGTCCATGTCGAGGCTCCCGACGAGTGCACGCATAACGGCGATCTTGAGGGCAAGCTTGAGGCCATCGGCTGGCTCGACACGCGCCTCATCCGTCCGCTGGACGCGGCAATGCGCTCTCGCGGCTGGGATTACCGACTGCTGTTTTTATCCGACCACAAGACGCTGACGTCCACACGCGGTCACGACGGCGACCCCGTGCCGTACATGCTCTATGACAGCCGCGTCGATACCAAGGCAGGTCTGCCGTACACCGAGAAAAGCGGCGAAAAGGGCCCATATGTAGATGCCGGTATCGCGCTGATGTCAATTCTCTTTGAAAAATGACCTGCATTAACGAAAAAGCCTATGCAAAAATAAACATCTCGCTTGATATTACGGGAAAGCGCCCGGACGGATATCACGACATGCTCATGGTCATGCAGACCATCACGCTGTGCGACGATATCACCGTTACACTCACGCCCGGCAGAGCCAGCCGCGCCGAGAGCAATCTCAGATTCGTGCCCTGCGATGAGCGCAACCTCGCCGTGCGTGCGGCAAATGTTTTCTTTGCCGAGACCGGGATAGGGAACATGGGCGCGCACATAAAAATGCAAAAGCGCATCCCTGTCGGAGCGGGCATGGCGGGCGGTTCAAGCGATGCGGCGGCAGTGCTGCGCGCCTTGAACAAGCTGTGCGGAACCGGGCTTGACCGTGTGCGCCTTGAGCAGCTGGCCGCGCACATCGGCTCGGACGTTGCCTTCTGCGTGTGCGGCGGAACTCAGCTCGCCTCCGGCAGGGGAGAGCTGCTGTCACCGCTGCCGTCCATGCCCGAGTGCGGCGTTGTTGTATGCAAGCCCGATTTTTCCGTCTCTACGCCGGAGCTGTTCAGGCGGCTCGATGCCGTGAAGCTGCGCTGTCACCCGGACACGCAGGGAATAATCGAGCTTCTGCGCGAGGGGGACCTGCCGAAGATCGCACGGCGGATGTACAACGTCTTTGAGGACGTGCCCGACCGTCGGCACAACGAGATCGCCGCAATAAAAAGCAAGATGCTCGACTGCGGCGCACTGGGTGCTGTTATGACCGGCACAGGCTCGGCCGTATTCGGCCTGTATGACGATGAAAAGGCCGTCGAGAGATCTGTCAGAGCTCTGCGCCGCGAATGGCGCTGTGTCACGCCGGCAAAAATAATGCCGCGAATTGATGTTTAAAATCAAAAAACACCGCCGATACTGTAATTGCGATCGTGATTACATAGTAAAGGCGGTTTTTTTATGAAGGAATACAAACTCAAGACCTGGGAGCTCGCGGCACTGTGCGCTCTGTGCGTGTCGCTGTGTGTCGGCACGTGGGCGCAGGGACGGCAGCGGGACATAAGCTCGTCGCTCGTGCGGCTGCACGTTATAGCTGCCTCTGATGAAACGGCTGAGCAGGAGCTCAAGCTGCGCGTACGCGATAATGTGCTTGAATATCTCACCCCAGTGCTGGATAAGGCCGAGAGCCCCGAGGAGGCACAGAGAATAATAAACGGAGAGCTTACAAGCATAAAGGCGGCGGCGGAGGCTTGCGCCGGGGGACGCAGTGTTTCCGTCACGCTCGGGCAGGAGTATTACCCGACGCGTGAGTACGAAGGCTTTACGCTTCCGGCGGGGCAGTATCAGTCTCTGCGCGTTATTCTCGGCGAAGGAAAGGGGCATAACTGGTGGTGCGTCGTATTTCCGCCGCTGTGCGTATCGGCTGCCGAGCAGAACAAGGCGCTTGATGCCATGAGCGAGCCGGAGCGCGGCCTCATAACCGAGGCCGACGGCTACGAGCTGCGCTTTCGCATCGTGGAGCTCTGGGGCGAGCTTATGGAGCTGCTCAATAAATGAAGAACGCAGCCTCCGCCGGAAGCTGCGTCAGTCATGTTTTTTCTTTTATGATTCAATAGAATATTATTTAAATCTCTGCTTTGCGGAGAATTCGCGGACGACGATTTTTTCAACGCAGGTGGCATTTATTACCGCCTCCGGACAGTCCATTCCGTCAAAGCCGCAGTGGCGGCACAAAAGAGTTAGCCCCTTTACGGCTTCCTCGCCGTGAATCTGACTTATCTCGCCGCTGCCGATGAAGCTTTTGTAGTCTGCCGTCTGATCGACAAAGCGCAGGCACATGTCAGCCTCAACGCACACACGGCTGTTTTTCGCCGCAAGCTCGTGGCGGCGGCCGGCCTTCGCTCCGTGAACGTAGAACGTAAATTCGCCGTTTTCTGCCTCGTAGCCGAAGGAAAGCGGCACGATGTAGGCCTCCTGCCCGTCGGCAAAGCCGAGACGTATGGTGTCGCACTTATCAATAAGCGCCCTTATCTCCTCAAAATCCGTTATCGCACGGTTTGATTTTCTCATCAAAACAGATACACCCTCATTTCATACGGCCTTGTTGTAAAGCCGTTTGATATCACGAAGTTGTTGTCGTAGTTGCCGAAGACCTGCTTTGCTTCGTCGAGCGTGATGCCCTCCGGAGCGTCGAAGCGCACGCATTTTTCCGAGTACGAGCATATGACCAGCAGCTTCTTTCCGGCGAGGTTCCGCTCGTAGACGTAAAGCTCCCTGCTCTTGGGCAGATGCTCAAGGTAGTCGCCGTATATGACGACGGGGTTATCGCGCCGGAACTGCAATGCGTCGCGATAGAAATTAAGGATGCTGTTCGGATCGTCGAGCTGGCTTTCAACGTTAATGTCCTTATAGTTTCCGTTTACGACAAACCACGGTCTGCCGCTTGTGAAGCCCGCATTGGGCGCGTCCGACCACTGCATGCAGGTTCTTGCATTATCGCGTGAGGCCTTCTGCGCGAGCTTCAGAACAGCCTCTTTTGACAAGCCGAGCGAGCGTGCGATACGGGCGTTGTTTTTGACCATGATATCCTTGTACTTGTCGAGACTGTCAAGCGGGGTGTTTACCATGCCGATCTCCTGACCCTGATAGACAAAGGGCGTGCCGCGCTGGAACAGATAGCTCGCTGCGATGCTCTTGCCGCTTTCAACGCGATATTTTTCGCTGCCGTATCGGCTTATGATGCGCGGATGATCGTGGTTTTCCATGTAAAGCGCGTTCCAGCCCTTGCCATACATCTGCGTCTGCCATTTTGTGAAGGCCTTTTTGAGCTTTATAAGGTTAAACGGACGCTGCATGAAGTCTGTTATGAAGCAGTCGGCCTCCATGTGGGAAAAGTTGATCATCATGTCCAGCACCTTGTCCCTGCCCTCGCGTACATAGCTCAGGGCGACCTCGGGCTCCATGCGCGGCCCCTCGCCGACGGTGAAGCAGTCATAGAAATCAAGAACGTCGCGCTTGAATTCGGCAAGATAATCGTGCACCTTCGGCAGATTGGTGTAATACTGCATGCCTGTTGCCGCAGGGAGCTTCACCTTCGCGCTGGGCAGGCCGTCGGCCTTGGCAATGTAGGTTATGACGTCCTCACGGAAGCCGTCAACACCCATGTCGAGCCAGAAGCGCATGATGTCCTTGACCTCCTCGCGCACCTTTGGGTTTGCCATATTAAGATCCGGCTGCTTTTTCGAGAATATGTGCATATACCACTCGTCGGTTTGCTTATCATACTCCCAGGCTCTGCCCTCAAAAAGACTGTCCCAGTTGTTCGGCGGGCGCTTTTTGCCCTTGCCGGGGCGCCAGTAGTAATAGTCGCGGTAGGGGTTGTCACGGCTCCTGCGGCTTTGCCTGAACCACTCGTGCTCATCGGAGGAGTGGTTAATGACAAGATCCATGAAAACGCGCAGACCGCGCTCGTGCGCCCCGTCGAGAACCTGCCTGAATACCTCAAGATTTCCGAAGTCGGGGTGGATGCTTTTATAGTCGGATATGTCGTAGCCGTAGTCGGCGTTCGGGGAGGGGTACAGCGGCGAGAACCATATGCCGTCAACGTTCAGCGAGGCGATGTAGTCGAGCTTCGACAAAACGCCCCACAGGTCGCCGATGCCGTCTCCGTTGCCGTCGCAGAAGCTGCGGCACCATATCTGATAAACCGCCATTTCCTTATACCAGCATTTCTTTTCCATAACATTTCTCCCATTATAACACTTGATCGCTGCGATTATTTTATCATATGTGCCGCGCTCTTGCAAACCGTATTGTGCGCGAAAATCGGGAAAGATATATTGACAATGCGGCGCACATATTGTACTATTTACGCGAAACAGGCACATGCCTGTAAAAACAGCGCCGCACCCGGCACGGACCGGGGCGACAGCAGGAGGTAAAAATGAATAACGGCAAACAGATGGGTAAGACCCGTCGCATGACCGGCCTTGCAATCTTCACCGCGATCATCGTGGTGCTTCAGGTGCTGTGCACCTTCGTACGCTTCGGCCCGTTTTCGATAACGCTGGCCCTTGCGCCGATAATCATCGGAACTGCCATTTACGGCAAGGGCGCGGGTGCGTATCTCGGCGGCGTATTCGGTCTGGTGGTGCTCATAACCGGCCTTTTGGGCTGGGACGGCGGCACGATCATGCTGCTGATGAGCATAAATCCCGTTGCGTGCGTGCTCATCTGCCTTGTAAAGGGCGCGGCGGCGGGCTACGCTGCAGGTCTGTGCTACGAGGCGATAGCAAGGAAAAACGACAGGAAGGCTGTCCTGGCGTCCGGCATTGTTTGCCCTGTTGTAAATACCGGATTGTTCGTCGTGGGCATGCTGGTATTTTTCTTTGACACGTTAAACGGCTGGGCCGGCGGTCAGAACATGCTTTTGTATATCATTGTGGGTCTGACGGGCATAAACTTCCTCGTGGAGCTCGGCGTTAACGTGCTGCTTACCGCCGGTATAGCGCGTATAATCCGCGCCGGCAGGAAAATGCAGTGAGGTAAAAAATCATGATACTGACGATAGATGTCGGAAATACAAATGTGGTTCTCGGCTGTGTTGAAAACGGAGCGGTCATCAGCCGCAGCCGCCTTGCGACAAATACGAGCGATCTGCCAAACGACTACGCGCTTAAAATGCGGCAGAGCTTCGCGTTCGACGGAGTGGACTATATGAGCTTTGAGGGCGCCATTATGTCCTCAGTCGTGCCGCAGGTAAACCGTGCGATACGCTCGGCGGTGCGCAAGCTCACGGGGCTTGAGTGCATGATAGTCGGCGCCGGCATAAAAACGGGCGTGAACGTCAAGATAGACGACCCGGGTACGCTCGCGGGGGACCTCATAACGGGCGCAGTCGGCGCGGTATCGCTGTACGAGCCCCCGATCATCATCGTTGATATGGGCACGGCCACGACCATCGTCGCCATCGACAGCGAGGGCGCGTATATCGGCGGCGCCATCGTGCCGGGCGTGAACCTATCGTTCGAGGCGCTCTCACAGGGCACGAGCCTGCTGCCGAACATTTCGATAGAGGCTCCGAAAAAGTGCATTGCGACCAACACTGTTGACAGCATGAAGTCCGGCGCGGTGTTCGGAACCGCTTCGATGATAGACGGCATGATCGACCGCATGGAGGGGGAGCTCGGACATGCGGCAACGATAGTTGCGACCGGCGGCCTGGCCGGCGGCATCCTCCCGTACTGCCGCCACGAGATACGCCATGAGCCGGATTTGCTGCTCAAGGGTCTTGCCATACTGTATCAGAAAAACGCGAAACCGAAAAAGCATGGTAAATAAGCAAAAAAGACCGCCCTCGGGGCACCCTCCGTAAGGAAGGTGCCCCGGGGCGGCCTTTTTTGATAGCTTACTCCTCGAGCATTATGTCGAGTATTTCCTCATCCGTTTCGCGCATACCCTCGCGGGCAAGCTGGCCTACCGATTCAATTGTCTTTTCAACGTCACCCTTGAGTATTCCGTCGCCGCCGTGCAGAGCCTTGCCGCTCTCATACAGGTCAAAGCCGAGAAGTCCGGCCTCAACGGCAGAGGCTATCTTCGTTGCGCACGAGGGCTTTGCCCCGTCGCAGACCGTGCCGGATATCATGCCGAGGGTGTTGGTTATCGTCGCGGAAACGGCCTCATACGTGCCGTCTAAGAGCCAGGCGACGCCGGCCGCCGCGCCGCAGCCTGCCGACACCGCGCCGCAAAAGGCGCTGAGCCTGCCGATGGGCGTTTTCTGATGTATGGTTATGAGGTTTGAAACGACGAGCGCACGCAGAAGCTGCTCACGGTCTGCATGAATGTCCAGCGCGTACACAATGACGGGCAGGGAAGCAGTCATGCCCTGATTTCCGCTGCCGGAGACGATGACGACGGGCAGCTCGCAGCCGCTCATCCTTGCGTCCGAGCCCGCCGCGGCCTGGGCGCGTGCGCGTACGCGCACGTCGTTGCCGCGCGTTTCGAGAAGAGTTTTGCCGATCGACGCGCCGTAGTTTCCGCGCAGCCCCTCCTCACTTATGGCGAGGTTATACTCTATCTGCCGGCCGAGCATATCGCTTACGTCCTCAAGGCGCACGGACTGCGCAAAATCGAGGATATCGCGCACGTTGAGAACGCTGCGGTCAGTCTCGCCGCTCTCGCCGTCATCCGGGTCCTTTTTAAACAGCACCTCGCCGTTTTTCTCTATGAGCACGATATTTGTGTGATTATCGCAGATGCGAAGGCGTACGCTGTCCGTGCCGCTGTACATGTGCAGGTCGATATCCAGAAGCTTTCCGCTGTCGGATTTAATAACGGTCATCTGGCATTTGTCCATGAACTCTGCTATCTTCGGTATTTCCTCGGGCTTTACATAGGACAGCACCTCAAGCTGCCTGTCCGCGTCGCCGACGACGGTTCCGGCAGCTACAGCCGCAGCAATGCCCTTGAGCCCGCCCGTGTTCGGAACGACGACGCTTTTTACGTTTTTAATTATGTTTCCGCTTATGACGATATCGATTTTATCGGGCATTTTTCCGAGCGTCTGACGCGCCCTTGCTGCCGCATAGGCCATTGCGATAGGCTCAGTGCAGCCCATTGCCGGCAGGAGCTCTTCACGCAATATTTGCAGGTATTGCGAATACTTAACATCGCTAAATTCCATTTTAATTCCCTCCGGATGAAATTCTCTCCTAAGTCAGTATAACATCAAAAAGAAAAATTGCATAGGGTTTTCAATGATTTGTGAACATCTTGTCGAAATAAAGCTTGAACCGGACGCGACTGTATGGTATACTCCTCATACAGTTGAGAGTGTAAATTGGAGATGTTATTTTTGATAGGCTATTATAATTACACGGTGTGGCTCACCTTCATCGGTATGCTGTCGTCGGTCACCGGAATGGGTCTTGCCATACAGGGAAAGATTATCCCTGCGGTCATATGCCTTATGTTCTCGGGCTTCTGCGATATGTTCGACGGTATAGTCGCACGGACGAAAAAAGACCGTACGGACGAGGAAAAGCGCTTCGGCATACAGCTTGATTCGCTCAGCGACATAGTGTGCTTCGGCGTTCTGCCCTTTGTCATCGGCGTCTGCATCGGCGCGAGGGAATGGTGGCAGATAGCGATAATGGCGCTGTTCGCGCTTGCGGGGCTCATAAGGCTTGCGTATTTTAACGTAACCGAGGAGACCCGACAGAAGCAGACTAACGAAAAGCGCAGGAATTATCTCGGCGTTCCGATAACCTCCTCGGCGCTGACGGTGCCGCTGCTGTTCTGCTTCCGCGGATTTCTGGCCGGAGCCTTCCCGATAGCGTACACGCTGCTGCTTTTGGCTAACGGCGTGCTGTTTGTTGTTCCGCTTCAGGTGAAAAAGCCGAGCAAAACAGGCCTTGCCGTTATGCTCGTCATAGGCATCGTCTGCACGGCGCTTATTATTATCTTCAAGTGAACAGGAATCTTAACAAAAAATCCCGTCTTTCGGACGGGATTTTTTGCATTGAGTGTATTTATTATCTGATCATCTGACGGCAGGCTCGAAATCCTCCTTGCCGTGGTTACAGATCGGACAAACGTAATCGTCGGGCAGCTCGCCGTCGCAGGGCTCGAAATGGTCGCACACGGTGCAGACGTAGCCCTTGACAGGCTCCTTTACCTCGGGAACGACATGCTCGAAGTCCTCCTTGCCGTGCTTGCACAGAGGGCAGACAAAGTCGTCGGGCAGCTCGCTTCCCTCGTGGAAGTAGCCGCAGACCTTGCAGAGGTAACCCTCGACCGGTGCGGGAGCGGGGTTCTTCTTTGGCTTGATGTGCGCATGGTAGTACGCATAGGTGCAGCTGGGCGCGTCGGACAGGACCTTGGCTTCTACGACGTTTGCAACGTACAGCACCTGAGTTTCAACGTCAACAACGTCAATGATCTCGCAGGAGAGGACGGCGTTTGTGTACTTGGGGATATAGCGGATGCCGTTTGCCATGCGGTCATCGTGCTCACAGCCGGCGAATTTGTCAACATCGCGTCCGCTCTGGAAGCCGAAGTGCTGGAATACGCTGTAGGGCGTGTCCTCCGTGAGTATCGAGATGTTGAACTTTCCTGCCTTTGCGACCATGTCACAGGTGTTGTTCTTTTTGATGACGGAGATGGTTATCTTCTTGGGATCGCAGGAGGCGACCTGACCGGCGGTGTTTATGATGCAGCCGTAGTCCGTGCCGTCAACACGGGTAGTGAGCACCTCAACGCCGTAGCTGAACTTGTTGAACACCTTTGTGTCAACATCGAGCACATTGCCTATGGCCTCCGCCGGAGCTTCAAACACCGGCAGCACGGGGCGGATATCTGCGGCGATCTCGTCGGCGAGCGCGTCGAGCTCCGAAAGCTGAGCCTCGGTGATATCGGACTTGAGCGAAACGGTCTGACCGATGAACTCGGTGCCGCGCAGCTTGCCGAGGACATCCTTCATAAGCTTGCCGCTGGTTGCCGCCCAGGAGCCGTTTTCGAGTATGGCTATCTTGCGGCCCTGAAGGTTGTGGTTTGCAATATCGTGCACGAGATTTTCCATTGTGACGAAGATACCGGCATTGTACGTCGTCGAGGCAAAAACAAGGTGGCTGTATCTGAACGCGTCGGAGAGGATATAGGATGCCGGAGTGACGGAGGTGTCGTACACCTTGACCTTTACACCGCGCTCAACGAGCTTGCAGGCGAGAATGTTCACGGTGTTCTCCGTATGGCCGTAAACCGACGCGTAGGCGATCATTACGCCGTTTTCCTCCGGAGTGTAGGAGCTCCACCTGAGGTATTTGTCGAGGAAATCGCCGAAGTGGCTGCGCCATACAAAGCCGTGCAGGGGGCAGACGTAGTTGAGCTCGAGCCCCGCCGCCTTTTTCAGAACGGCCTGCACCTGTGCGCCGTATTTACCGACAATGTTGGTATAATAGCGCCGTGCCTCGTCAATGTAGTCGGCGAAGAAATCGACCTCGTCATTGAACAGATGCCCGTTGAGTGCACCGAAGGTACCGAAGGCGTCGGCCGAGAAAAGCATCTTGTCGGTAAGGTCATAGGTCATCATGACCTCCGGCCAGTGCACCATCGGAGCCATGACGAAGGTAAACTCATGCCTGCCGGTGCTGAGCTTGTCGCCCTCGGCGACGATGTTATATTTAAGGCTGTCGGACAGTGAGAAGAACTGACCGAGCATGGTCTTTATCTTCTCGTTGCATACAATGGTCACCTCGGGGTGGCGCAGCGTCAGCTCCTCGATGGTGGCCGCGTGATCGGGCTCCATGTGTGAGATAACGAGATAGTCCAGCCTTCTGCCGCCCAGAGCATGGGCAAGGTTTTCAAAGAAGGTGCGGCTTACGGCCTTGTCTACCGTGTCAAACAAAACTGTCTTTTCGTCGTTTAAGAGATACGCGTTGTAGGAAACTCCGTCGGGAACGCCGTAAACGCCCTCAAAGCAGGCAAGACGGCGGTCATCGGCTCCGATCCAGGTCAGATCGGCAGTAACTTTTCTCGTGCAATGCATGTTTAACCTCCCAAATTTGTTTTTTGTAATATGATTTTATACGTTTTTGCGCAAAATAGTTGTAGCATATACCACAATTGTGTGATATAATTATTTAAAAATCGTCTATAGAGGTGAATTTGCTTATGGAGCTTCAGAATGTTGAGCTTTTTAAGGGCGTGACCTGCGCGAGCATCGACGCGATGATGAGCTGCTTTCGCCCCGAGGTGCGCAAATTTAAAAAGGGCGACACCATACTCGTTTTTGAACCGGAGATAAAAAGCCTGTGCGTTCTGCTGTCGGGCAAGGCGCATCTTTACTGCGTCGACAGCGAGGGTGAATACACGCTGCTTGAAAACTACGGAGTCAACGATATTTTCGGCGAGGTGTTCACCATGCCGTACAGCGGCCTGGGCTATGTCGCGGAGGCAGACTCCGACTGCAGCGTCATGTTCTTCAAGATGAGCACGCTCTACGGAAGATGCCCCAACGCCTGCGAGCATCACACAAGAATAACTAAGAATCTTTTCGGACTTTCGGCGAGAAAGGCGCAGATGATGGCGCTGAGGATCAATATGATAAGCAAAAAGACCGTCCGGCAGAAGCTGATAAGCTATTTTGAGTATCTTGCCGAGAAGACGGGGAGCCGCAGCTTTGAAACGGAGCTTAGCCTGTCGCAGCTTGCAAATTATCTCTGCGTTGACCGCACGAGCCTCATGCGCGAGCTGCGCCTCATGCGCGAGGAGGGACTCATAAGCTCCAGCGGAAGAAAAATAGAGCTTCTTACAGTAATATAGATAAGACAGGGGAGGAACAGGGAAATGGGCAGCTTTACGGTAACGACGGATTCCGGCTGCGATCTGCCGCTGAGCTTTTGCAGCAGTCGGGGCATAATACCGCTCAAAATGAGCTATGCCATAGGGGATAAGAGCTTCACCGATACTATGGATCCAAAAGACCTCAAGGACTTTTACGACGGCATGCGAACGGGCGACTGTCCGAAAACGAGCCAGGTCACGCCGTATCAGTTTGCTGAATTCTGGACGCCGCTTCTTAAGGAGAAGAAGCCCATCATACATATAGCACTTGGCAGCGGAATATCCGGAACATGGGCAAATGCAGTTTCGGCGGCGGACATGCTCAGGGCAGATAACCCCGATGCGGACATAAGGGTCATAGACTCGACCCTCGCCTCAGTAGGCTACGGTATGCTTGCCATACTTGCCGCCGATTTGCGCGACTGCGGCAGCAGCGCCGATGACTGCCAGGCGGAGCTTGAAAGGGTCAAGGGCAATATAAATACCTATTACACCACGGGAGACCTCACCTATCTCTACCGCAGCGGAAGAGTAAGCCGCACGGGCATGACGATAGCCCATGCGCTGAACATCTGGCCGATACTGAATCTCGACCTTGACGGACATCTCATCGTTCAGGCCAAGGAGCGCGGCAAAAAGCGCACCATTGAGCGCATACACAGAATAATAGGCGATCTGTGCATCGATCCTGAGGATCAGACGCTTTATATCTGCCATTCGGACATTGCCGAGGAGGCAGAGCGCTTCGGCGAGGAGATAAAGGAGAAGTTCGGCTTCCGCGACGTGTTTTACACCTATATCGGAACCACGATCGGCTCAAACTGCGGGCCGGGACTTATGGCGGCGTTTTTCGTCGGCAAAAAGAGAACTAATTGAAAGGTAAACTGAAAAATGAAGGTTGATTACATTGATTTTAAGACCGTGAGCCTTACCAGCAGACTCGACACGAGCATCGGCGCGGAGCTTCAGCTCACGCAGACCGGCAAGGTATCCGTTAAGCTTCCCGAGGAGTGGAGCGGCTTTGCGTTTTTGTATCTTAACATAAAGATCCATGATCCCGAGGAGAAATACTTCGTGTTCGATATAACGACCGAGACGGTCATAAAGCTTCCCGACGACGTTAAGGAGTTTACCGAGGATGCGATGAACGCCGGCATGGAGATAGCTCAGGAAAAGACCTTTGAGGCTGTCCGCGGCATCTCCGTCGCAATGGGTATAAACGAGCTTGATCTTAACGGTAAGTGATATGAGAGAGCCGACGCTTGTTATAATGGCGGCCGGAATGGGCAGCCGCTTCGGCGGATTAAAGCAGATCACCGCCATCGACGCCGAGGGGCACGCGATAATCGATTTTTCGCTGTTTGACGCCTGTCGTGCGGGCTTTCGCAATATCGTGTTCATTATAAAGCGCGAGATAGAGGACAGCTTCAGGGCCGCCATAGGCATGCGCATGGAAAAGTATTTTGATGTAAAATACGTCTATCAGCAGCTCGATGTTCTGCCGGAGGGCTATACCGTTCCCGCAGGCCGCGAAAAGCCCTGGGGCACGGGCCACGCCGTTATGTGCTGCCGAGGAGTCGTAGAAGGCCCCTTTGCCGTCATAAACGCAGACGATTTTTACGGCGCGGGCGCGTACAGGGCAATGTACGATTTCTTAAGCGGCGACAGGAAACCGGGAGAGTACGCCATGGTTGGCTATAAGCTGCGCAATACCGTCACCGAAAACGGCTCGGTCGCGCGCGGCGTGTGCGATACGGAAAACGGATATCTTGTCGATATTACAGAGCGCACGCACATCGAAAAGCGCGGCGAGAACGCTGCCTATACCGAGGATGGAGAGCGCTTCGTGCCACTTTCCGGCGACGCGACGGTGTCCATGAACTTCTGGGGCTTTTCAACTATGATGCTCGACGAGCTGTACGCCCGCTTCCCGGCGTTTTTGGATAAGAGCCTGCCGGTGAATCCGCTCAGGTGCGAATACTTTCTGCCATTTGTTGCAAACGAGCAGCTCCGCGAGGGCCTTGCGACGGTGAGCATACTTGACTGCAATGAAACCTGGTACGGCATGACCTACCGCGAGGATCTTGATTCCGTAAAGGCAGCGATAGCCGATATGAAGGCTCGCGGCATATATCCCGAAAGGCTTTGGAATTAAATGAAAAAGCTCAGGCTTACAGCCTGAGCTTTTTGCTATTCGTTTTCGATATTCAGCGAAAGTCCGACACCTACAGCGGCGAGGACGGCTGCGGCAAAGGCCAGCGTGTCTGCGCTGCCGTAGATAAGCGAGGCGATAACGCTTACAGCGCCCAGAGCGGCGCCCAGGGCGGCAAGCTTAAACGAGCGCACATTCTGATTTTTGCCTAGCAGAATGAGCGCTGCGGTCGCCGCGGCGACGGCCAGAAGATGCGCGGCGTAGGTCACGATAAACGAAATGAGAGACTTGAGATATGCCCAATGCAGCGAGCTTTCGTGCTTTTTTGCGGAGCTTAAAAGCTCAGCGGTTGTATTTTCGGGCGTGCCGTAGCCCTCGTCGATGAGGGTTTCGCGGCTGCGCTCGACCTTTTCGGACAGATCCTCATAAACGGATAGCTCCTCGGCCTTCGCGTCGAGCGTTTCCTTTTCCTTATCAAGCTCGGCCTTCGCCGCGGCGACGGACTGCCCGTCGGCATCGAGCTTTGCCGGACCCGACGCTATCTCGCTCTGCATACTCGACAGCTGCGCCTGTGCGGAATCCACCTGCTGCTGTGCCTGCGACAGACCCGATTCGCCCTGCTGAAGCCGGGCATAAGCCGAGTCGAGCTGCGCTTTCATGTCGGCCAAATAACTGTCTGTAAGGTCAATGCCGGCCCTGCTGCCGACTATCTTCAGCGCAAGCCTGTGCGGAACGAGCTTTTTTTCAAGCTCGCTTATTGCCGAGGTGAGCTGATCGTAGGCCGCCTTGCCCTGATTGTAAGCCTCCCAGCCGGAATTGAGCTGAGCGCGGCCGGAGGATATGGCGCTCTGCGCGCCGCTGCTGCTGAGCTGATTTTTTCCGACGTTGTAGGCTATGAGCTGCCGGTTGTAGCTCAAAACATCCTCGTTGTATTTCCTGTCGGCAGCTTCGTACTGCGCATACTTTTCGTTATAGGCCGCAAAAAGCTCATCATAGGCAGCCTTCTTTTCGTCATATTCGGCTTTGCCGTCTTTAAGAGCCTTGTTGTTATCCCTGAGTGCGTCGAGGTTTTTCTTGAACGCCGCGTAGTCTTCACGCAGCTCACCCACGGGATTTATATTGTCCGCAATGCCGGTAAGCCCCGTCATGAACGAGGCAAGCAGCAGAACAACTGCGAGGACGATCGCGATTGTCCTCCACTGAGCTTTCGATACCATGCCGTCACCTTAATATTTGAGATTTTAATGATTAAGTATACTATAAGAAACTTGTTAACTCAATATGAATTCGCCCGAAAAATTTTCACATGGAGAATATAAATGTGTAGTAATTGCGCGAGCCGTGTGATAAAATAATTTTGATTATTCTTATACAAAAGGCAGATGTTTTTATATATGGACACGGAAAAGCTTGAAAGCTATGCCGAGCTTATCGTCAAGGTCGGCGCGAATGTACAGGAGGGGCAGGATGTTATAATCTCCGCCGAGCTCGATCAGCCGGAGTTTGTGGAAATGCTCGTTGAGCAGTGCTACCTTGCCGGCGCCGCCGAGGTCAGGGTCGAGTGGACGCATCAGCCGCTCAAGCTCAAGCATGTGAAGTACCAGACCGTCGAGCGTCTCGGCGAGATCACGGGCTGGGAGAAGGAAAAGCTCCTGCACAGGGCAAAAACACTGCCGGCCATGATCTACATCGAATCTGCCGACCCTTCTGGCCTTGATGAGCTCGATCAGGAAAAATGGGGCAGGAGCGTGCAGCTGCGCTGGCCGGTCATAAAGCCCATCCGCGACTCGATGGAGAACAGGTACCAGTGGGTCATAGCGGCCGTGCCGGGAAAGGCGTGGGCAAGGAAGGTCTTTCCGGAGCTGAATGAAACCGAGGCCGTCGAAAGGCTGTGGCAGGCCATACTGTACACCTCACGCGCCGACGGCGACGGGATAGAGGCCTGGCGTGAGCACAACGCCGATCTCAAGAGAAGATGTGCATATTTAAACTCACTGTCTCTGCGCAGGCTGCACTATAAAAGCTCAAACGGCACAGACCTGACCGTCGGCCTCATCCCGCAGGCGCAGTTTCTCGCCGGAGCCGAGGATACGCTCGGCACGAGCGTGACCTTCAATCCCAATATCCCCAGCGAGGAGGTATTCACAAGCCCCATGAAGGGACAGGCCGAGGGCATCGTATATTCCACGCGACCTCTGTCATATCGAGGAACGATGATCGAAAACTTCAGCATCCGCTTTGAAAACGGCGTCGTTGCCGGGGTGAAGGCCGAAAAAGGCGAGGAGGCGCTCAAAACGCTTGTTAATATGGACGAGGGCTCGAAAATGCTCGGCGAGTGCGCGCTCGTGCCCTATGACAGCCCGATAAGAAACAGCGGTATCATGTTTTACAACACACTGTTTGACGAAAACGCCGCCTGCCACCTTGCGCTCGGCGACGGATTTACAAGCTGCATAAAGGATTTCGAGAGCTATACACTCGAACAGTGCCGCGATATGGGCATAAACTCATCCATGATCCACGAGGATTTCATGATAGGCTCGGAGGATCTTGACATTGTCGGCGAGACGGAGAGCGGAGACAGGATACAGATATTCAAAAACGGAAACTGGGCGTTCTGATCGGAGACGAAAAATGGAGATAGAAAACGACAAGATAAGATATTCGGTGAGCAAAAGCAACTTTTTCGTAAAGCTCGCGGTGATATTCATGATGCTTTCGGTGCTGTGCCGTTTTCTCGGCTACTGGGGCTTCTGGTCAAATCAGAATAGCAGCTTCATCATATTCCAGATTGCTCTGCCGATACTATGCAGCCTGCTGTTTATTGTCCTGATGCTGTATGCCGGCAGGCGTCTTTTCAGCCTGACGTTCATACCGGTTTTGCTGGGCGTAATGTTTTTTATCATAAAAGCCTTCGGCTTTGACAGCATACTGCACACGATATTGTGCATATGCCTTTATCTTGCCGTCGCGTTTATTTACACGGCGACGGTGTTCGGCGTCATCCGGACAAAATGGCTGCTTGCGCCGCTGTTCGGACTGCCGCTTATAGTACATATTTATCTGGACAGGGACATGATCGCACCGGCGGACAAGGCCGTGGAGCTCTCCGAGCTTCTGCCGGAGATATCGGTGCTGTGCATAATGGCGGCTCTGCTGTGCACCTGCTTTGCCATGAAAAGGCGCGATTTTGCCGCGGAAAAGGCCGGCAGTGTCGAGCAGCAGACCATAGATCTTCTCGTCAGCAGTGAGGAGCCGCCCGAGGGAGAGATCATGCCCGACGCGCTTTCGCAGGGGGGTGACGAGAATGAGTGACACAATAAGAAAAGACCCGAATGAAGAAAAAACCGTTGTGGTCAAAAAAAGTGATATCGAGCAGCAGCTGCATAAGCTCGATGAGGAAAAAACCGTTTTGGACACGGTAAATGAGGGCTATAAGAGCATCTTCGATCCCGAGCTTGAGGAGATCCTTCGCGAGACCGAGGGCTATGAGCTCACGCCGCAGAATGAAGACGGCGAGCCCGAATATGACGAGTCCGGGCTTCCCGACGAGCCAGGCTCAAGAGCCGAGGAGATCATCCGTGAGCAGGCCGAGCGCCGCGAGCATAAAAGGAAAAAGAAGCTCATAATAATATGCGCTGCCATCGTTGCGGCGCTGGCAGCGATGCTTGCGCTGATTCTGCTTCTGAAAACAGGGGGCGCTGAAAAGGACTATGATAAAGCCTTCAGCCGGGCGCAGGAGTATTACTACTCAGGAGATTACGACAATGCCCTCAGCAAGCTTCGCGAGGTCATGGAGATAAAAAAGACCGATGAGTGCCTGCTGCTTATGAGCCGCTGCTACGAGGCAAAGTACGACTATGTCAATGCCATCGCCATCCTGGAAAGCTCCACGAGCGGCGATGAGAAGATAAAAACCGAGATCGAACGGCTCAAAAAAGCCAAGGAGGACTATGACAGCGGCAAGATAGTCGTTATCTGCGGAGAGCAGTACGATGTTGAAACAACGGTGCTCGATCTCTCGGGCAAGGGCGCGGGCTCTGCCGCGCTCAAGGATATCGCAAAGCTCACAGAGCTTACGAGTCTGAAGCTTTCGGATAATAAGATAAGCGAGCTTGACTTCCTGTCATCGCTTAAAAAGCTCAGCTCGCTCGATCTTTCAAACAATAAGATAAGTGACATAAGCCCCCTCAAGAAGCTATCCTCAATCAGAACGCTCCACCTTGACGGCAACGAGATTAAGGATTTCAGCCCGCTTTACGGGCTTGACAGCCTTTCGATGCTCACCATCGGGGACATGGACATAAAGCAGTCGCAGCTTAAAAAGCTCAAGGAGGAGCTGCCTGACTGCATCATCTACAGTGACGATGCGAAGGAGGATGTTATCGAGATAAAGCTCGGCGGCAAGACCTTCGACAATAACGTGACTGAGCTTGACCTGTCCGGATGCGATGTGCACGATATATCGCTCCTGTCGGTCTGCACGAAGCTCAAAAAGCTTGATCTTTCGGATAACTCCATCTCGGATATCTCTGCGCTGGTCGATATACCGGAGCTTGCCGAGCTCGATCTTTCAAACAACAGGATAAGCGATATAAGCCCGCTGATGAGCGTTTCCAAGCTCACTTATCTCAATCTTGCGGGCAACAGGATAAAGTCCGTGGCCGCGCTTCAGGATCTGACGAGCCTTACAGAGCTCAATTTGAGCTCCAACGAGCTCGGCGGCATCGCCGCTGTCGGAAGGCTCACGAACCTCAAGACCCTGTGGATGGATGATACCGGCCTGAAGGATGCGTCTCTTGAGGAGCTCTACGGGCTCAAAAATCTTAAAAAGCTCAGCATAAAGGATAACTCCGAGCTCAGTGAGGCCGCGGTGACCACGCTTAAAAAGAAGCTCTCCGGCTGCACTATAAGCCACTCGGAGCTGAAGCGAGAGATAGTCCTCGGCGGCAAAAGCTTTGCCTGCGACGCAGAAACGGTTGAGGCAAACGGACTCGGACTGAGCGATATTTCAAAGGTCTCCGGCTTTTCAAATGTGAAGCATCTCGACCTTTCAAATAACTCCATCTCGCGCCTGTCGCCGCTGTCTCAGCTCAAAACGCTTGAGACGCTCGACCTTTCAAACAACCGCATAAGCGATGTCTCCGCGCTCACCTCGCTTAAAAATCTCAAGCAGCTTTGGCTCGGCGGAAACAGCATCAGTGCAGAACAGCTACAGTCGCTCAAGGCTGCGCTTCCCAATTGCTATATCAGTGTTGAATAAAAATCGGGAACATATTTTTAAATTTTAAGGCAAATTTAACAAAGCACCTTTCAATTTGTGTGAGCGTGTGCTATAATACAATCAAGCAGGATATATCCTGCAAAGCAGAAAGGAGCCGGCACATATGAAATTTACGTTTACCGAAAAAAAGATGGGCACCTCCGAAGAGCTCAGAGCCTATACTGAGCGCAAGGTTGGCAAGCTCGACCGCTTCTTTAAGACCGAAAGCAGCGCAAGCATCACGTTCAGCATGGAGCGCGGCAGATTCCTGGCTGAGATCACGGTTTCCAACAACGGCCTGTATTACAGGGCAAGCGAGCTTACAAACGATATGTACGCTTCCGTTGATTCCGGCGTCGCGGCCATCGAACGCCAGATTCGCAAGAACAAGACCCGTCTTGAAAAACGCCTGAGAGAAGGCGCGCTCGAGAAGGAGGCGAGACCCTCGTTTGCTCCCGCTGAGGACGATGAGGATGAGGAATTCAAGATCGTGCGCAGCAAACGCTTCCCCATCAAGCCCATGTCCCCGGAGGAGGCGATCCTTCAGATGAACCTTCTGGAGCATGAGTTCTTCGTGTTCCGCAACGAGCAGGAGGACGGCGCGATCTCAGTAGTCTATTGCCGCAAGAACGGCGGCTACGGTCTTATAAGCGACGACTCTGAATAAGAATTAAATAGTTGCTGCCCCGCTCAAAAGCGGGGCAGTTTTGAGGTATTAGGATGAACTACACGGAAGTCACGATAGAATGCAAAAACACCGACGAGGTATGCGACAGGCTCACTGCCCTCGGCATAGACGGCTTCGTCATCGAAAACGAGGACGATTTCAAGGCCTTTCTGGATAATAACCGCCAGTACTGGGACTATGTCGATTCCTCCCTTGAGGACAGCTACAGGGGCGTCTCGCGCGTGAAATTCTACGTCGAGGATAAAGACAAGGGCGCAGTGCTACTCGCCGCCGTCAGGGCGGAGTTCGAGGTAAAAACGGCTTCCGTGTGCGATGCGGACTGGGAGAATAACTGGAAGCAGTACTACGAGCCGCTTGAGATCGGCGAAAAGCTCCTTGTCGTGCCGGAGTGGATAGACTGTTCCGATGAGGGCAGGGTGCCCCTGCGCCTCGACCCCGGCCTCCTGTTCGGCACGGGCTCGCACGCGACGACGCGCATGTGCCTCACGGCGCTCGAAAAATACGCGGGCGCGGGCAAGAGGGCTCTCGACCTCGGCTGCGGCAGCGGCATACTCGGCATCGGTGCGCTCGTTCTCGGCAGCGACTTCTGCACTGCCTGCGACATCGACCCCAAAGCGCCCGACACCGTCATGGAAAACGCGGCGCTCAACGGCATCGGGACAGACAAAATGAAGGTCTATGCCGGCGATATAATCGGCGACGCAAAGCTTCGCAAAATGCTCGGCACGGGCTATGATATCGTGCTTGCGAACATCGTCTCGGACGTGATAATCCCCCTCGCGCCGTTTGTGCGCGCCTTCATGGCGCCGGGCGGAGTTTTCATCACCTCCGGCATCATAGACGGCCGAGAGGACGAGGTCGCCGCCGCCCTGCGCTCGGCCGGACTTGAGATCATCGCCCACCGTCACGAGGAGGAGTGGCACTGCTTCGAGTGCAGGTGCTCATAACAAAATAAAAAAGAGACGTACACAGCATTTGCCGTGTACGTCCTTTTTTCTGCCTATGTAAGTACCACCAGCGACGGGGCGAGCACACAGAGAAGTCCGATCGATGTCCAAATGAAGGCCTTCTTATACTCGCTGACGCTTTTGCCCTGTACGGCGTTTTTTATGCACTCAAGCACGCCGTAAAACGTTGCAGGGACGAGAAATATGCCGAGATAGAGCGGGAAAAAAGCGAAAATTGACCAAATGCCTCTTATTACGTCTGCCATATGTTCGCCTCCTTAAAAATTGCCGTCCGACCAACATCAGACAATAATATTACAATATACTACATTGTCCTGTTTGTCAACATTTCTCTGTAAAAAAACGCCTCCCGTTCTGCTCGGGAGGCATTTCGGCATGGCGGCTCACTGACCGGCGGCAAAGCGCACGGCGCAGCTTTTTTTGCTGCGCTTTATGACGCACAGCTTTTCCTCGCGCTTATTCTCGGGCGGCGCGGGGAGAGGATGCTCCTCATCCTGCGCGGTCACGCGCTGCCATACGCTTTCAAAATTATCAAATTCCATAGACTTCACCGGTGAAAACGCCACATTTTTTGTGAAGCTTGCGCTTCACAAAAAATCTCACTACGCTCGTCAAAAAGTCCGAAGCGGACATTTTTGATGGCTATTAATCTAATCACGAGCGGGGCCTTTGCCCCCTCGCGCTCCCCTGCTGCGTGGGTGTCTTCCTTAGTAGCATGGATTTCTATTGCTTCCGGTTCATTATATGCATGCTCTTGAAAAAATGTCAGCGGTGTGAGATAATGAAAAACACATTTTTGCGAGGTGTTTATCATGCCCAGATTTTTTGCGCTCGGAACAAATCTGCTCGGCGGCAGGGCGATCATCCGCGGCCGCGACGCAGAGCATATAAAGGTGCTTCGCCTGCGCCCCGGCGAGGAGATGACGATCTGCGACGGCAAGGGCACGGACTATAAGTGCCGCCTTGTGCGCTCGGATAAGGACGAGGCCGAGGCCGAGATCATCGAGGTCACGCAGTGCGCGGCAGAGCCCACGGTGTCGGTGCGCGTGCTGTGCGGTCTGCCCAAGGGCGACAAGACCGATTATATTATCCAGAAGTGCGTCGAGGCCGGTGCGCACGAGATATGCTTTTTCCGCAGCGAGCGCGTCGTGCAGCGCACCGAGGGCATCACGAAAAAGCTCGAACGCTGGAACAGAATAAGCGAGGAGGCGGCCAAGCAGTCCGGGCGCGGCATTATCCCGGAGGTGCGCTGGCTCGATACCTACGTCGAGGCGCTCGACGCCGCCAAGCAGCAGGAAGCGGCATTTTTCATGTACGAGACCGGCGAGCGCGAGGGTATGCGCGCAGCGCTCAAGGGCGCGGAAAAGCTCGGCTCGGCCGCGATAATAACCGGCCCCGAGGGCGGCTTTGAACCCTATGAGGCCGACATGGCGCGCAAGGTCGGCATGCACATTTGCGCCATGGGTGCGCGCATCCTGCGATGCGAGACCGCCCCCGTCGTCGCCCTCACGGCGCTGATGTACGAGAGTGGAAATTTAGAGGCGAATTGACGCTGCTGCGGATACAGCTTTTGCGGCAGCCCGGTGTCGAGAGTGCGGAGAAAACCGTTTTTGCCTCGCGCTGCGGTGCTGCGCTCCTTGCCTTCCCCTTTTAGGGGAAGGTGTCGGCGCAGCCGACGGATGAGGTGAAAATGAATAAAAAAAGAGTGCAGATTTTTGATCTGCGCTCTTTTTTTCATTGTCCCTCAGTGTACATGCTTTCGGCTTTGTTCAGCGCAACCTGAAGCGTTTCGGCCACCTGCCGGGTGTCGGAGTTTTGCTCAATGAGCTCCAGAGCCGTGTCGACCGCGCCGCACAAAACGGCATACATTTTTTCATACTCAACCATAAATTCACCTCATTTAGTCTACACATAGCCTAATAGTAGCACGCATAGCCTAAAATGTCCACTCAATTTGGCTATCCTAATACAAAAAGTGTATTACGGAGGCTGAATATGCAGACGATAGACGCGGTGAAAACGAGAATACTCCGCCTGTGTGACGAGCGTAATATGAGCATCAACAAGCTCGCAACGGTGTGCGCGCTGCCGCCGTCGAGCATCAAGAATATCCTCTACGGCAAGAGCTGCAATCCGAAGCTTTTGACGATAAAAATGATTTGCGACGGGCTGGATATAACGCTGGCCGAGTTTTTCTCAACTCCGGAGTTCGACAGTCTTGAGCAGGAGATACGTTAGTTTTTAGAGGCGCACGATGCTGCTGCGGATACAATTGCTGCGGCAGCCCGGTGTCGATACTGCCGGCAAAACCGGTACGGCGGGCGATCGATGATCGCCCCTACGGTCATAGTCGGAACTCAAATCAATATCGTAGGGGCGGCCATTGGCCGCCCGTTTTTTATGGCTTTCTCCGCGGCTTCCGGTCGTGCTGACGCAATAATCGTATTGGTACAGCTTAAATGCGCCTCAGAAAGAAACGGGAACATTTGATTTTTGCTGCCGTCAAACTATCAAACGAAAAATTTAAGGAGGCGGCAGACATGAAAAAGAACATCCCGACCGTGCTTGCGGTCATCGCGGCGCTGGCGATAACCGGCATAGCCCTCGGCGCGTCAAACGCCGGGAAGGAGATGCGGACGCTTATGCCGGCAGAGCTTGCGCAGACGCTCGGCGACGGACAGACGAGGCCGCTGAGCGAGGACTCGGCGTATGAGGACATGCTGAAAACCGAGCTCACGTCGGAAAAGTCGGATAAATATCTCTACCTGTTCGAATCGGGCAGCGGTGAGCTCAAGGCCGTGATGCTCACGGGTGACGCAGCGAAAACTGAAAGCCCCGTTTCGGAAAGCGCGGCGATTGATGCGGCGCAGAAGATAGCGTCTGCAGCCCTCCCTGGCACGGAGCTCGGCGGCTTCGACGCAAAATGCCGCTATAACGGCAGCGGCTGGACGGTCGAGCTTTGGCAGAAGCTCGCCGATGACCTGTACGGCGGCAGAAAAATAGCGGTCAAGCTCAGCGACGGCGGCGAGCTTGAGACTTTAATTCGCACCGATGATGACCCCGGTGACTGGCAGAGCGCAGCGAAAAGCGCGATAAGCCGCGAAAAGGCGGCGGAGCTTGCCCTCGCCGCGATAGACGGCGACGCGGAAAACGCAGAGGTTTCAGCGTATATGCAAGCAAACGCCGACGGCATCAACTGGCAGGTGGATATCGCAAATGTCGATATCGGAAACGGCTGGACAGCCACCTATTTCGTCACCCTCAACGCCCTGACGGGGGAAGTGATCACGGTCGATATGACGCGATAGGAATGAAAAGAGTGCAGACCAAAAATCTGCACTCTTTTTCTCGTTTTTTTATTTCTTATTCGTCAGCTCAAGCAGATTGTATCGCTCGATGCCGGAGCGGGAAACGCCGAGGTGGCGGCGTATCGCGGCGGCGGCCATGTCGCGGTCGCCGAACTTGAGGATATCGCAGATGAACACGTGGTCGTTGTCGACCGTGTCGTAAAAGCCCTCGGGGCGCGAGAACAGCAGATAGCTGCGGCAGCGAAACAGCCGGTACTTCATCTGATCGTAGATATCGGTTATCAGGCTGTTGCCGGAGGCCTTTACAACGGCAAAGTGAAAGTTTATCTCCTGCTCAAGCAGCTTTTTGAACACGAAGTCCTTGCCCTTGTGGAAGGCCTCATCATAGACATCCTGAAGCCTGTGCGCCATCTCGTACAGCTCGTCGAGCTGCTGCTTTGTGATGTTCAGCGCGGCCTCGCCCGCGGCGTAGGACTCTATCATAAGCGTAAAATCGCAGATTTCGTCATATTCTTTTTTATTAAACTCCGCAACATAGTAGCGGCTGTTCTGTATCTTTATATAATTGTTCGCCGCGAGCTTTTCGAGCGCTGCCTTGACCGGGGAGCGGCTTATTCCGAGCTCCTGCGCGATGCTGCTTTCGCTGATGCGGCTGCCGGGCATAACTGCGAAGCTTATGATATCCTGCAAAACAAGCTCGTGTACGATATCGTTGAGCGGCATAAACGGATTTCCGCTGCGTATTTTCTCAAACTGCTTGACGTCCATAATATCATCTCCTGTTTCGTTCGTTATAATGTTAAAGAATATCATAAACGCCCGCCGGATGCAAATTAAAATGTGTAAAAATGCGCATAAACAGCATCCAAAACACGCAAATTTTACTCTGAACGATGCTGAACTGCTTGTGAAAACAAGCAGAGCACCAAATCAGCGGAAAAATCGCCTGTGTGTGAGCTCCAGCGCAGGCAGCAGCTTATCGGGCGAAACGCGTATCGAGCAGCCGCCGTCGAAAAGCTCGGTTGATGTAACGATGATGTCGCTGTGTGCAAGAATGCCCACGGCCTCGGCGAGTGTGTTTGCGTCGGCGCCGCGGCCTACGATGCTCACGGTGCTGCGCGCCTTGTCGCGTGTTACGCCGCACAGTTCGGGGCGATCGGAGAAGGAACCCATGACCGTACCCTCGCGTCGGGTAAAGCTTGACAGCAGATGCACACTCACGCCGCTGCGCATCGCGGCCGCCACACTGCGTGAGTGTAGAACCTGCGAGCCGTGCAGCGCAAGGGCGAGCATATCGGCGTAGTCGATGCGCTCGAGCCTCAGCGCCCCGGTCACAAGCCGGGGGTCGGCAGTATATATTCCGTCGACATCGGAGTAGATCTCACAGCGATCGGCGTTCAGTGCCGCCGCGAGCTCGACGGCAGTCGTGTCCGAGCCGCCGCGGCCGAGAGTCGTTGTGTCGCCGTTTTCTCCGAAACCCTGAAAACCCGCAACGATGACGATGCGTCCGGCGCAGAGCTCACGCAGTATGCGTCCGGTGTCGATATCCGTTATGCGCGCCTGCCCGTGAACGCTGTCCGTGCGTATCCCCGCCTGAGCGCCGCTGAGTGATACGCTGTCGTGCCCCATATCGGCAAGCTGCATCGCCGTCATCGCGGCCGAGCCGGTCTCGCCGGTGGATAAAAGCGCGTCGAGCTCACGCGCCCTCGGGCAGCTGCTTATGCGCTTTGCGTCGGCTAAAAGCTCATCTGTCGTATTTCCTCGTGCGGAAACGACGGCGACTACATCGTTTCCCGCCATTGCGCAGTCGGATATTATAGCGGCGGCGCACCTGAGCCTTTCAACCCCGGCAAGCGAGCTGCCGCCGAATTTTTGAACAATAAGCATTTCATCACCACAAATTTAAAATAAAAAAAGAAGTAGGGGAGATCCCTACTTCATAGTATTCAGCTGTGCCTCAGCCTGCCATAAGCTCGATGCTGACAACGCCGGGAACTGTGCTAAGCCTTGCCATGAGCTCGTCGCTGCTGATAACGAGGTTTTCCGGAGCTATCGATATTGTCACGAGCGCGACACCGTTTGCCGGGATAGATTGATTGATAGTCAGTATATTCGCGCCCGATTCGGTAAAGATAGACAGTACCGAGGAAAGCTTGCCCGGCTTATCATGCAGCTTTATGTGGAATGTCATGATAGCGTCGCGCTTCATGTCGCGGAACGGAGTGATGCAGTCCTTGTATTTATAAAACGCGCTTCGGCTCAGGTCGACGCGCTCGACAGCCTCGGCGACCGTGCGTGCCTCGCCCGTCTCGATAAGCGACTTCGCTTCCGTGACCTTGACGAATACCTCGGGCAGCGCCGTTGCCTCGACGAGATAATATTTGGGTTTTGCGTTTGCCATTTTCAAGCCCCTCCTGTCTGTGTAGGAATGACATTTGTTCGCGTATTACGGAGTTTATCACATTTCGGCGGCGATATCAATAGGCTGCGAAGAAAAAAGTTGGAGGAGACATACATGCTGCTTGGTATAGTGTTCAGCGTGATCGCCGGTATGGCGATGAGTGTGCAGGGCGTTATGAATACACGCCTGGGCGAGGGGATAGGGAACATGGAGGCAAACGCCTTCGTACAGGGCACGGCCTTCGTGCTGTCACTTGTAGCACTCATGTTTTGGCGGCAGGGCAGCTTCACGGCGCTCGGCAGCGTAAACAAGCTGTATTGGCTCGGCGGTGTGCTTGGGATTGTCATAACGCTTACCGTCATGCTGAGCATAAAGAGTCTCGGCACGACAGTAGCGATATCGATAATTCTTATTTCCCAGCTTCTCGTTGCCGCGCTCATCGATGCCTTCGGCATCATGGGCAGCGAGAGGATAGACTTCGGCTGGAATAAATATGTCGGACTTGCTGTAATGTGCGGCGGAATGCTTTTGTTTAAGTATAATTAATTCAAATAACGGAATAAATGAAAAAATTATGATAAATTATCATAATTTCCAGCAATTATATACTTGAAATTTGGATATAGTATGGTAAAATAGATGACGCTGAACAAAGAGAGTAAAGGATGATGTGATATGCTGTCAATATCAAAGATAACGGCGGAGCAGTCTCATGCCGCCGGCCGACAGGATAGTCATCACTTCATGGCTCTTTACAAGGCATACCTGCGCGGCGCCTCCGAGGCTGCCTGCACTTATCGGGAAAGTGAGAATGACCATAGCTTTAAAATGGCGGTAGCAGCGATGGTATTCGCTCTCCTGAGCTGGTTTGTCACAATGTATTTCGTGTTTAAGTGAATTTTTCACCCTGTGCATAGCGCAGGGTGTTTTTACATCCGGGCTTCGACAAAATATTACATAGTTGGGACAAAAACAACGAAATCTGCCAGTATCCAAACCAATTTCGTCGAATTATGTCAACAAATATTTCAAATCATCGACACGGTTCGTGTGCCAAAACGTTTCGGATATGGTAAGTTTATACCATAAAAGCGGCTGTTTTGCTTTAAAAGGTAAGGACAGTGCTGTTCATGTAATTTGCTGGAGGAGAATAGTTATGGAAACCAAAACACGAGTTCTGATAGCAGACATCGACGAGGACTTTCGACGTCTGCTGACCGATGTTCTGTCGCTGGAGGACGACATGGAATGTGTCGGCGGCACGGACAACGGAGTCGATGCGCTCTCGCTTGCCGCCGAGCAGCGGCCGGATGTCCTGGTCATGGATCTGGTTCTGCTGAAGCTGGACGGCATCGAGGTGCTGCGGCATTTGCCGGAGGCATGTCCGGGAACCAAGGCAATCGTCGTCACGCATCTTTACCGCAGTGAGATCGTGCGCCAGTGCAGCGCCCTGGGAGCGGCATACTTTGTGCCCGAGCCCTGCGACGTCAGCCTGCTGCTCGACCGCATACGTCAGATAAGCGCATGCCCGACGCAGGAGGAGCTGCTCACCCCGTCCCGCACGGGTGATGCAAATCTTGAGGCGGCCGTCACCGAGATTATACATGAGATCGGCGTTCCGGCGCATATCAAGGGTTATCAGTACCTGCGCGAAGCGATAATACTTACGATAAACGACATGGATATAATAAATGCCGTGACAAAGGTTCTGTATCCCGAGGTAGCCAAAAAGTTCGGCACGACCCCGTCACGCGTCGAGCGGGCCATCCGCCATGCCATCGAGGTCGCGTGGGATCGCGGAGATATAGAGGTTTTGCAGAAGTTCTTCGGCTACACCGTGTCGAACATCAAAGGCAAGCCCACCAATTCAGAATTCATCGCAATGATCGCCGACTGTCTTTCCCTGCGTCAGAAGCAGGGCGTAATGCGCTGAAAACGCCGGCGGCTCAATGCTTTTCCGGGATGGAGGAATATGGTGTGGAAGCGACTGATAAGCTGAACGAACTATGAATTTCCCAGCCGTATAGCAACCTATCATTGATCTCATAGCAACGAACACTCCCTGTCAGTTGGGTATCCTAAACCAACCGATGGGGAGTGTTTTTATGAGCAATTTCAGTTTGGATTATTGCATTGATGAGTTTATGATCTACTGCCGCAGCCGTGATCTTCGGCGAACGCTGGACAGCTATGAGCATACCCTGCGCCTTTTTGAACGCTGGTGTGAGGTGGAACTGAGGATAGACCGCATCCATGATGTGAGCGAGCAGGTTATACGGCGCTATATCACAAATCTTCAGGAACGCGGCAAATACACGTTTTATGCTGATGAGAAGAGCAGAGGGACAAATTTTCCTGAGCGGAGGAGAGATTACAGGCAGCCGGTAACAACGGCCACCGTAACCTACATAATGAACGCTCAGATCGGCTTCAACATGTCCTGGACAGCGGCCTACATCGTCGGCACTGCCTGTGCAGTCGTTTACCTCGTCGGCATAATTATGTACGGCAAAAAGCGCGCTGCAAAAATCAAACTCGCGTAAAAATTTAAATTACCCACAAAATACATTTAAGAGAGCGTAGTAATATGCTCCCCCTTTGGAAACAGTGTTTTATTTCACTGTCTCCCATAGGGGGAGCATATCAATTTGATCTTCACTCTCTTTTTGATTTTTCAGTTCAGGAGCATGCGGTCGTTGTCGAGCGCCTTGCCGGAGCCGGCCCTGAAGCGGTCGAGTAAGTCCTGAACGGTCATGCCCTCACGCTCGGTGCCTGATACGTCCATGATGATGTTTCCCTTATCCATCATAAGCGTGCGGTTTCCGAGGTCGAGCGCCGACTGCATGTTGTGAGTTATCATCATGCAGGTGATCCTGCTGTCTGCGACGATGCTTTTCGTAAGCTCCAGCACCTTTTCGGCCGTACCGGGGTCGAGCGCCGCCGTGTGCTCGTCCAGAAGCAGGAGCTTCGGCGGAACTATCGTAGCCATCAGCAGGGTCAGTGCCTGACGCTGGCCGCCGGAGAGCAGGCCGACAGGCTGCGTTAACCGATCCTCAAGCCCCATATCCAAAAGCGCGAGCCTTTCGCGGAACATGGCGCGATCGGACTTGGTTATGTGCGAAAACCAGCTGCCGCTTTTTGCCGCCATTGCGAGGTTTTCCTCAATGCTCATGCCGGGCGCGCTGCCGCGCATGGGATCCTGGAACAGACGGCCGATGCTGCGTGCGCGCTTGTGTTCGGGCATGAATGTGATATCCTTTCCATCTAGCTCTATGCTGCCGCTGTCGGTGAAGAAGCTGCCGGCAACGGCGTTAAAAAGCGTCGATTTTCCCGCGCCGTTTGCGCCGATGATGGTGATGAAGTCGCCGTCGCGCACATCGAGCGAAAGTCCGCTCAGGGCGGTCTTTTCGTTGACGGTTCCGGGATTAAAGGTCTTGCTGATGCTATTGAGCCTGAGCATATCAAACACCGCCCTTCTGTGCTTTAAGGCCGAGCCGGCGCTTTATCATGGGCATCTGCTTTTTGAGATACGGTATCGATATCGCAAGCACGACGATGATCGAGGAGATGAGCTTGAGCATGAACGCCGGCATATCGAAGCGCAGCGCAACGGTGTACACCAGCCTGAACAGTACAGAGCCGAGCACAACGCCCACAGCTCGTGTGAAGATGCCGCCCCTGCCCATGATAACGCCGCCGATGAGCAGGGAGGCCAGCGCGATGGTGACCATGCCGGTGCCGATGTTTATATCGACGGCCTTCTGCGACTGAGCCAGCAGACAGCCGGACAGCGCCGTGAACGAGCCTGCGATGCACAGGCCGATTATGGTCGTGAACGCGGTGTTTATGGACGATGAGCGTACCATGTCGGGATTATTGCCCGTTGCGCGTATCGCAAGGCCGAGGCGCGTTTTGAGAAACAGGGTCAGCAGGACGAGAATGACGATAACAGCGATAAGCGCGACCGCAAGCTTGTACTGCTTTGCGAAAGCAGTACCCTTGAGAAGCTCCTTCATGAGCGTAAACACGGTATCTGCCTTGTTCATGTTCAGAAGCGACGAGCCTCCCATGATGGCGATGTTTATTGAATAAAGTCCGGTGTTCACGATGATGCCGGCCAGCAGACTGTCAACGCCGAGCTTTGTCTGCAATAAGGCGGTCACAAAGCCCGAGCATACGCCGGCAGCCATCGCGGCGGGTATCGCAAGATACGGATGCCCCGAGAGCACGACTATCGCGCCGACTGCGGCGCCGAGGGTGAAGCAGCCGTCGGTTGAAAGGTCGCACACGTTGAGCATACTGTAGCTCAAATACAGTGCGAGCACCGTCAGCGAGCAGATAAGTCCCAGCTCAAGCGCTGTCTGCCCGAGACTCAGTATCGTTGCAATATCCATGTTGTTTCCTCTTTCCTGTATGGAGACTGTTGTTTACTGCTGAACGTCGCCGAAGCTCTCAGCGGTGGTGATGGTGTTTATCTTGGTGCAGTAGGGCTCGAAGGCCTTTGCGACGGTGTCGTAGTCGTAGCCGAGCTCGGAGCAGATCTCGGTGTTGATGGTCGCTGTGCCGTTATCGAAGGTCTTGACTGCCATGGTCGCGGGGTCTGCGCCGTTAAGAAGGATATCCGCCGCCATGTTTGCGGTCTCGACGCCGAGGTTTGCGTAGTCTACGCCGTAGCCGAGGAATGCGCCGTTGAGTGCGAAGGAGTCAGCGCCGGCGTAGTGGGGGATGCCTGCCTTTGCGAGGGTTTCGTAGATTGCAAGCTCTGCCTTCATGATGGAGTTGTCGGTCGGAGTGAACACGGCGTCAACGCCGTCTGCTACCATTGCCTCGGCTGCGAGCATGACCTCGTCTGCGGTGGAGCCGGTGTGCTCGACGACCTCAACGCCCTTGTCTGCGAGAAATTTCTTCGCCGCCGCGATGGAAGCGGTAGAGGAGTCCTGACCGACGTCGTACAGCAGGCCGATCTTCTTTGCGTCGGGGTCGTTTGCGAAGATGAGGTTCATGATAGCGTCCGCGTTGAGGTAGTCGCTGGTGCCGGTGACGTTTGCGCCCGGCTTGTCGAGGCTCTCAACGAGCTCTGCGCCGACGGGGTCGGAAACCGCGGAGAACACAACGGGGATCTCATTATCCTCGGTCAATGCCTGCATGCGCATCGCAACGGGGGTCGCAACGCCGATCATGAGGTCAACGTCCTCGGCAATGAAGTTGGAGATTATCTGCTCCATAACGGTCGCGTCGGCATTGCAGTTATCGTACTTAATATCAAAGGTGACGCCCTTTTCCTCGCCGATGGCCTTGAGCCGGGCCTGGATGTTCTCGACTATCTGATTTAGGGACGCATCGTCAACATAGTTGCAGATGCCGACCTTATAGACCTTTGCGCTGTCGCTGTCGCCGTCCTTGGTCTGACTGCCGCAGGCGCACAGGGTAAATACCATTGCCAGAGCGCATACAAGCGCAAGTGCCTTTTTGATGATGCTGTTTTTCATTGTTTTTTCCTCCAAAAATGTTTTTTCAGCTTGGGTGCAGATGGAGGGGAGCTTGCCTGTAAAACAAAAAAAGCAGCCTCCTATCCCAACAATGGGACAAGAGCTGCGCTCCTGCGATACCACCCAAATTGACGAAGAATTCGTCCGCTCGCTTATGCGTACCATCATACGCACCCCGATTGATAACGGGAGGGATCCCGTCGGCATCTACTCAAGCCTTCCGCTTTTTCAAGCCGCCCTCCGAAGTCCATTCACTCTGCGCCGCCGACCACGATCTCACCACCCGCGGTTCTCTTAACGCCGGTTTATCAAAGCTACTACTCTTCGTCACAGGTTTGATGCTGCAATTATAGCACCTGATTTTAGCTTGTCAAGCCCCAAAGCAAAATTTTTTCGCAAATTATTTTCGCTGGAAGGTACAGGCTTGATTTAATTATTTATATATGGTATCTCCGCACGCATTGTGCCAAATGTATGTATCTGCGCTCAAAAATAAACAGATTTTGTTGCAATTGACGGTTGACTTTTCCCATTTAAAGCGCTATTATTTCGACATGAAAACACGGCGGCCCGCGCCGGATGATTTTATGAAGGGAGATACGGCAATGAACATCTGCGCAGCGAAAAACACGATAAACACCGGCAGACGCGCAGTGTCTGCTTACTCCTATTTCGGCTTTATTCAGGTCTGCTATGCAGACCGATATTTTGCTGCTTTGAAATTGTCCGACCGGTGTGAACGCCCCGAAGCTGTTTTCTGATACGGGAAATCTCAGGGTGCTGCCATTCCGGCGGCACCCTGTTTTTTTAAGCAACTTTTCAACGCTTTAAATCAAAAAAGGAGAAATCGACATGAAAAAGAAAATAACGGCTTTAGTAATGGCAGCCGCAATGTGTCTGAGCTTTGCGGCATGCGGAAGCGATAACGGCGGCGATACCGCCAAGGATACCTACACCGTCGGCATATGCCAGCTGGTGCAGCACCAGGCGCTCGATGCGGCGACCCAGGGCTTTAAGGACGCTCTGAAGGAGGAGCTCGGCGACAAGGTCGAGTTTGTTGAGCAGAACGCCGCAAACGATATCCCGACCTGCGGCACCATCTGCAACGGCTTCGTTTCCGACGGCGTTGACCTCATCCTCGCAAACGCGACTCCGGCGCTTCAGGCGGCCGTTTCCGCGACTCAGTCCATCCCCATCCTCGGCACTGCCGTCACCGAGTACGGCGTTGCGCTCGATATAAAGAACTTCTCCGGTACCGTCGGCGGCAACATTTCCGGCACCTCCGACCTTGCGCCGCTCGATCAGCAGGCCGCAATGTTCTCCGAGCTTCTGCCCGATGCAAAGACCGTCGGTATCCTCTACTGCTCGGCAGAGGCAAACTCCGTATACCAGGTGGATATAGTCAAGGCCGCTCTTGAGGACAAGGGCATCACCGTTAAGGTCTACACCTTTGCAGACTCCAACGATGTCGCCACCGTGACCGCGACCGCATGCGACGAGTGCGACGCTCTGTACATCCCCACCGACAACACCGCCGCCTCCTGCGCCGAGGCCATAAACAACGTAGCTCTGCCCAAGAAGACCCCCATCATCGCGGGCGAGGAAGGCATAGCAAAGGGCTGCGGCATCGCAACTCTGTCCATCGACTACTATGAGCTCGGCGTTACAACCGGCAAGATGGCCGCAAAGATCCTCACCGGTGAGGGTGATATTGCCACCATGCCCATCGAGTACTACCAGAACCCCGTCAAGAAGTACAATGCCGATCTCTGCGAGCAGCTCGGCATCAGCGTTCCCTCCGATTACACCGCTATCGACTGATAAACAAACAACAAACCGAAACGAGGTCTGAAAAATGACAATGTCCGTATACCTGTCCGCCTTGAGCGTGACAAACCTGATATCGAGAATGCCGGCTGCGGTCGCGCAGGGCATAATATGGGGTCTCATGGCCTTGGGAGTGTTTATAACCTTCCGCCTGCTGGACATCCCCGATATGACCGTTGACGGCTCGTTTGCCACGGGCGGAGCCGTAACGGTAATGCTCCTGCTGGCAGGTATGCCCGCGTGGGCGGCACTGCTGATTGCGATAATTGTCGGTGTGCTCACCGGCCTGTGTACGGGCTTTCTGCATACAAAGCTCGGCATCCCGGCCATTCTCGCCGGTATCCTGACACAGTTTGCGCTGTATTCGATAAACCTGCGCATCATGACCAAGGCCAATCAGACGGCCAGTGTGCAGAAGTTCGGGATGTTCTGGGAAAACGGCAACGGCTTTCTCGTATCCTCGCTGCACATCACGCAGGCGATACTCATAGGACTTGTCATAGCGGCAGTCATTGTCGCTCTTTCCTACTGGTACTTCGGAACCGAGCAGGGCAGTGCGCTGCGCGCAACCGGCAATAACCCTGCAATGAGCCGCGCTCAGGGCATTCATATTGAGACCATGAAGGTCATAGGCCTCGGCATCTCCAACGGCATCGTTGCCCTTGCCGGCGGACTTATGACGCAGTTTCAGGGCACGGCCGACGTAAGCATGGGCCGCGGCGCCATCGTCATCGGCCTTGCGGCCATTGTCATAGGCGAGATACTGTGCGACGCAATATTCAGCAAGGGCTGCAATTTCGCGGTAAGGCTCGGCTTTGTAATCTTCGGCGGCATTGTTTACTATGCAGTCATGGTAGTCATACTGTGGCTGAAGCTCGACCCGAACGATCTGAAGCTGTTCACTGCCATTATCGTTGCGATATTCCTTGCGATACCGCAGCTCAAGGCGCGGTCAAAAAGCTCGTTTTCGCGCTCGAAGAAAAGAGCGCTTAGCGAAAGGAGCGATGCGTAATGCTGGAGATAAAAAACGTTTCAAAGACCTTTAACCCCGGGACCATAAACGAAAAGCACGCACTGACGAACCTCAGCCTGAGCCTCGGCGGCGGCGACTTCGTAACCGTCATCGGCGGCAACGGCGCGGGCAAATCGACGCTCCTGAACGCCGTAGCCGGCGTGTGGCCGGTCGATTCAGGCGCTATCCTCATCGACGGCGAGGACGTCACCGGTATGCCGGAGTATAAGCGCGCAAAATACATCGGCCGCGTGTTCCAGGACCCCATGATGGGCACCGCGCCCAACATGCAGATCGAGGAAAACCTCGCGCTGGCTCTGCGCCGCGGCAAAAAGCGCGGCCTCAAATGGGGAGTGACGAACGCCGAGCGAGAGGCATACCGCGAAAAGCTCGCAACCCTCGGCCTCGGCCTTGAGGACAGACTCACCGCGAAGGTCGGCCTGCTCTCCGGCGGTCAGCGCCAGGCGCTGACGCTGCTGATGGCGTCGCTTCAGACCCCGAAGCTGCTGCTTCTGGATGAGCACACCGCCGCACTTGACCCCGGCACGGCCAAAAAGGTGCTTGAGCTTTCCGATAAGATCATCAGCGAAAATAAGCTCACCGCGCTCATGATAACACATAACATGAGCGACGCCATCCGCCACGGCAACCGCCTTATAATGATGGACAGAGGCCGCATCGTCCTCGACATCTCCGGTGAGGAAAAAAGCCGCCTTACCAAGGCAGACCTCCTCGAGCGCTTTGCCGAAAAGGCCGGCGTCCAGGAGGAGACCGACTCCGTCCTGCTGTCATAAAGCAAAAAACCACCGCCCGTGAGGTTTCCTCACGGGCGGTTTTGTTTACTGCTGCAAAAGAATTTCTTTTTCCGTAGGATACGAAGTCACATTAAGCCACATTTTATAATCGTCAATGTTCTTCCATACGGAGGATGAAAGCCTGAAGTCATGCAGGAAATACACGAGCTCCAGCTCGCATTTATGGCCATCGGCGACCGATATCCCCATTGCGTCACCGAGCGACGGATTGATCACATTGGTGAACGGAAATTCGGGGTAGAAATAGGAATCGACTCCGTGGAGGACAAAGCCGTCGAGTCTTACACATTCTACATCGCTTCCATCGTTTTCGAATTTTACGCTGACTACCGCCACCTTGCCCGGCACGGCATATATACTGTCGGCATAGTCGTCAAAATTAACGCCGTATTCTGCCTCGAAGTCGGCTCGGTCGTATATCTCAAAATTTTGTACGGCTACGCTGTACCCGGGATAGGCAAAGCCGTTGCGATCCTTATTCTCGCCAAACTCAACGAGCTCGTTAAGACCGTACTCTTCCCTGGTGTTTTGCGAGTACATTTCCCGAAAATGCTCATTGAGCGAGTGATATCTTACGCCCCACAGGACGCATAAAATGACCAGACCGCAGATGATAAAAACAGGCTTTTTATTCTTCATCCGTCCGCTCCTTACACAGTCTGCCGGCCTTGAGATAGAAAATCCTATCGGCGACTTGGCTCATAAACTCAAAGTCGTGGCAGGCGAGTATGATAAGTGTGCCGCGAGCCTTTTCCTCCTTGAGTATGTTTATAAGCAGCTCAACCGCATCCTCATCCAGCGCGTTCGTCGGCTCGTCGAGCACGATGAGCTCCGGCTTTTCCATTATTGCGGCCGCTATGCCCAGGCGCTGCTTCATGCCGAGAGAATATTTTTTGAATTTTCTCTTATCCTTCGGGTCAAGCCCCACTCTCTCGAGCGCATCACAGATCGCCTTGTCGTCGGCTATGCGCTTGAGATCGGCGATGAGCTTCAAATTCTCAAAGCCTGTGTACGTGTTCAGAAAGCTCGGATTTTCGATTATAAAGCCGATGGAATCGGGAAAATCTCGATCCTTTCCTATCTCACTGCCGTCAATGATAACATGCCCGCCGTCTATCTTCATAAGTCCGGCAATCGCACGCATGAGCATTGTCTTGCCTGAGCCGTTCGCTCCGTACAGGCCGTAGATGTGGGCGCTTTCAAATTCAAGGCTTATGTCCTTCAATATCTGCGCGCCCTGTATGCTTTTGCAAACATTGTTAAGTGTGATTTTCATTCGTTTCTCCTCAGATGAAGTCCGTCCTTGACATTCTAACAGCTCCGACAGCATAGCAGATCGCCATCACCGCCCCGTTTGATATGAGCGCCTGCCGCACAGTCAGTCCGTCCGCAAGCAGCGGCGCGATACGTGAAAACATCGCAAAGCTTCCGATCAGCAGCGGCGAGAAGAAATACAGCGACACAAGAAGCAGGCACATGACGGCTATGAAGCTGACGGCCGGCTTGACAAACAGCCGCAGAGCGGACTGAACGACATTGCATGTCAGCAGCGTAAGCGCCGGCAAGAGCATTATACGGGCCCAGCCGCCGCCGGACATCGAGGCGAGAGCCGCAGGATCGTTATCATAAAAGAATATATCCGCAAAATCCGCGCCGACGTGAAGCGTGAGCTCCGCTCCCAATATGGCGGCGAACACCGCGGCGGCAAGAGAAAAGACCAAAAGCTGAATAATGCAGCCGAGCACGAGCGAAATGAACTTTATGCTCCAGAGCCTTTTCCTGCTTCTGCTTCTGACGGTGAACTGACTTCCGAAAACGGAAAAAATATTATCCGTATAGTTGACATTCACAAACAGAAGCACCGAGCATGCCATGATCCATGTTATGGGGAACGGAAAATATCTGGACGAAATGTCAAATGGAGCCGCGCCCATGAAAAGAAGAAGGATATATTCTCCGATGCTGCTGCTGCCGAGAGTGCCGCTTTTTTCGAGCATACTTATGTTGCCGCAGATCGGTATCAGCATTATAACGGCAAGCACCGCAGCTGCAATGAGCGATTTGCGGCCGAAACTCGTCGCCATGTCGCCCTTGACATAGTTAAATATTTTCATGTTTTTTCTCGCACATAAACAGCACCGACATGCTCACAAGCATTATGACAGCCATTTCCGTAAAGATGACGTAAGCGGGGTTTGGCGAATACGGCGCCGCGGAAAACAGAGATATCGGCGAAAGCTCCACCGCGACATCCGTAAGGCCGGATACGGCGCTTACAGCGAACGTCCAGACAAGATAGAGCACGTACGGGAATATCACAACGACCGCCGAGTGCTTGAATATCTGCGCTGCCGCAAGGCAGACAGTCGCCGTGACGCCGCCCAAAAGGAAAATGACCCCGCTCCATATCGCGCAGAACAGCCACGGCTGGGTATAATACATTTCCGAAAGAAAATAGCCGCTCCTTATCGCCGTGACATGGGTCATGACCTCCGGAATACAGGCAGGGCACACCAGGGCGTTGAGCAGCAGATCCGCCGCGACGGGGATGAAAAGCACAGAGCCTCCGGCAACGAAGCTGGCGGCCGCCTTTGCAAGCAGATAGCTGCTTTTTCCCACGCGGGCGATTATCTGGTTTGAATACCGGCTTTTGTTTTCGGAAAAAAGCGACCATCCGAACGGCAGAGCCGCCAGCAGCGGCCATGTAAATAAAAGCAGCTTATACCCCAGCGTGTAGGCGTTCAGGCCAATCCAGTTCACAAACAGGCTCACCCCGTCATAGCCGCCGGGGGAGGCTGCCGCGCCGGGAAAGCTCTGCATATCTATAAAATTCTGCAATATATCCGCCGCTGCCATAGTCAAACCGATCGCGAGCGAAACGAAAAAGGCCTTATTGTGAAACGCCTTATACATTTCTGCTCTGATGCAGCTTTTCATATAAGCCTCCTTGTCCATCGTGCGCCGAGAAGCGCTTAAGCACCTGAATTTCAAGTGTATATAAGCAGGTGGCGCATATATTGGTTATAATGTTACGTTCTGTCTATGACCATATTAATATATATACATATATTATGCAAGAGTAAAAATCATTTACAGGAAAAATCGCCCGTGAGGTTTCCTCACGGGCGGTTTTGCTGTTGACAAAAATGGGGGGGGTGTTATAATGTTATATAAAATGAGTAAATTGTGCTGAAGAGGAAACTGATATGAAAAAAGCGATAATCACCGTAATAGCGATGTTCCTTTTGATCTGCTGGCCGCTCGGAGGATTGTGGGGCGTGATACTCAGCCCTGTTATAGGCGGCGGAGCTTCCGAATCGTATCTGTACCCAATCTATGGCGGGATCATTCTGCTGGCAGGCTTGGTCGTCGGCTGCACATCGGTCGTGTGCGAAAGGATACAGCAGCTCAAAGACGAGCTGAAGGACAAAGATAAAAACGACTCAGAGGACAAATAAAACAAGCTCCGTATGCACTGCATACGGAGATTGTTTTTATGTTACGCCGGTTTTCAGAACAGGCAGTTTTCGATGTAGCGGTGGAGTATCGCCGCGACCTGCGCACGGGTCGCGCCGCCTGCGGGCAGGAGCTTACCGTCCGCGCCGTTTATGATGCCCTCGGCAACCGCCCAGGACATTGCGTCCTTCGCGTAGGCGGAAACGCTTGCAGAGTCTGCAAAGCCGCCGAGATCCTTGGCTGCCGAGACGTCAATGCCCTTGAAGGAGGCGTAGCGGTAAAGCACCGCCGCCATCTGCTCACGCGTGATGGTGTCGTTGGGAGCGAAGACCTTGTCGCTGTAGCCCTTTACGATGCCGTTTGCCGCGGCCCAGTCGACGGCGTCGCTGTACCAGCTGCCGCCGGCGTCGGTAAACGATGAGGCTGCTGCCTTGGGGCTTCCCTCCATTCGCCACAGGACGGTGACGAGCATGCCGCGGGTCATCGTGAGCTCCGGCTCGAAGGTGCTTGCGGAGGTTCCGGCAAACAGCGCGTTATTGAACGCGTAGTACACGTCGCCGAAGTACCATGCGCCTGTTGCAACGTCGGTAAACGGGAACGGAGTGACCGCGGCCATAACGCCGGTCGTAACGGTGCAGGTAAGCCTGCCGCCGCTTGCGCTGCTGCCGGTGGCCTTGATCGTGCCGTCGGCGGCTATCGAGGCTGCCGCAAAGCCGCTGCCGCTTACGGGAACGGTGAGCGTGCAGCTCTTGCTTATGTTCTTGCCGCCGGCTGTCGCCGAAACGATGAAGGTCTGAGCGCTGCCGAGCTTCTCGCCGAGTGCGCGCTTCTGCGCGGCGTTGGGCTCGGGTGAGGCGAGACACACGCTTATATCGCCGCTGCCTGCAAGGTCTTTGCTGTCAAAGCCGGCAGCGCCCATGGAGGTGACGAAGCTTATCTTATTGGCCGCGGACAGTGCGGAAACGCCGCGCTCCCAAATGTTCACCGTGCCGAGACCGGTTTCGGATACATCGACGGAAACGGTCTTGCCGCTTGCGCCGAGCTCGCGCATCATGATGCGCGTCGGGAACACGGTGCACACATCGCCGTTGACGATTGCCGGTGCGCTGACGGTGTTCGAGCCGCACGAGAGCTTGACGTTCGTGGTGTTCAGTCCGCCGTTTAAGACGATCAGCGCGTCGTTATCTGAGGGGAAGTTTGAGTCGTTGCCCATTGAGTCGGCTATTTTATAAATGTAGTCGTTTATCTTCGCTTTGACGGCTTTCGTGAAGAAGTTATCAAACTTCATGGCAGAGGCCGCGTCGCCGAAGGCGTATTTCTTGACGATGGCAAGCAGCTGATCGAGGATCTCGCCGTTTTTGATCTTGTCAAGGCCGGCCTGCACCCAGACGGGGTAGTTGCCGTCGTCCTCGCCGCCGAGGTGGCTCTGATAGATGTAGTTTACAGCGTCGAGCAGGGTCTTGTCATCGGTGACGGGGATGTTAACGCCCTCGGTGATGATGCCCTGAATGTTCGAAACGATGCGGTTGCTTATCCAGGTCGAAACGCTCGTTTCAACGGGGTTGAGCTTCTTGAGCATGCCGCCTATGAAGCTTCCGGCGACGTGATTGAGCATATCGGCCGAGAAGCCGCGCTCCCTGCCGTACTCGGTAACGTCGTCAATGGTCTGATGCTTGCCGGTCTCGGCGTTATAGAAGCTTACGGGGCCGATATGGGTCAAGGTATTCACCGCGGCAACGAGGCTGCCGGACACCTCGCGCAGCTGCACAAAGCGCAGCGGCGAGGGGTAGGTGAGATTCGAGCCGGTCTCGATATCGTACAGGGTGTTGCCGTTCTTGGTGGTCATGGACGCGATGTCGTTTGCGTGCATGTGGCCGGTGAAGATCATTTCAAGGCCCGCGTCTGCAAGCTGAGCCGCTATCTTGTCATAGTCCTCGATGAGGTACATCTTGAGAATGTCGGGCTCCATCGAGAAATGAGGAACGAAGCCGTGGTGCGAAAGACCGATAACACGGTCGCCCCCGGCCTTGGCGGCCTTTATCTGCTCGGTCGCCCACGCGACGAGCTCGGGGCTCATTGCGCCGCGTGTCTCATGCTCGTTTTCCTTGTCCGAGGTGTTGTCAGCGCTGTAGCAGCAGGTGTCGAGCGCAATGAGGGTCAGGCCCTCGCAGGGCTTTGCGACATAGGAAAGCTGGCCGGATTGCTTGCCCTCGGGGGGAGTGTAGCGCGCAATCACGCTCTTGTCGGAGTAGACAAAATCATAGGCCGAGGCGAAATCCTTGGGCTCGGTGCGCGTTGCCGGAACGGCCTTGCCGTCGGCGGTGTTGAAGTTCATTGCATTTTCGTTGCGCACGTCGTGGTTGCCGTTTATGACGTAGACCTTAAGGCCGGGAATGTCCTTCTGCAGCTGCTGAAGGCGTGCGGAAAACTCCTTATGGCCCTCAAGCTCGCCGTCCTTTGTAAGGTCGCCGGAAACAAGCAGCACGTCGGGCTTGTCCTCTCTTACGGCCTCAAGCAGCTTGAGATTGACATAGCTGCTCTCGCTGAAGAACTTGCGGTCGCTGTTGAGGGCGTCCGTGTAGTCCTGGGTATCCTTTACCATTGTAGGGGAGAGGTAGTGCGTATCGCTCATGACGGCGATCTTCAGATCGATGCCGTCGGACGGTGAGTCCTGAGCGGCCAGCGCAGGCGTTATAAGCGTGCATACCATTATAACAGCAAGCAGCAGTGATGCGCCGCGCCGGAAATGTGTGGCTTTTCTCATGTTTTTCCTCCTGTTTCGTTAAAATACCGTGCCTGTGATGATTGTACATGAAAATCATGCCGAATACAAGTAAAATGCAAGTCAAATTCGGTTGACATACAGTTTGCTTGTATATATAATGTACTGCGTTTTTGAAAGAGGCGCGGAAAATGAACAGAGAAAACTTTTTCAGAAAATACGATAAGATAGTCGCAGGCTTCGGCGAGACCAGGCCGAGCATATTGCTGCACAGCTGCTGCGGCCCGTGCTCAAGCTCGGTTATCGAGCTGCTGACGCAGCACTTTGACGTAACGGTTTTATGGTATAACCCCAATCTGTGGCCGGAGGCGGAGTACGAAAAACGCCTTGAGACGCAAAAGCAGCTCATAGCCTGCCTTGACGGAGACGGCGTGACGGCGTCGATCCTTGTCGAGCCGTGGCGCAGCGAGGATTATTTTTCGCGCATAAAGGGGCTTGAGAATGAACCCGAGGAGGGCGGAAGATGCCTTGAATGCTTCCGCATCCGCCTTGAGGAGACCGCACGCATAGCCGCCGAGCGCGGCTTTGACTGGTTCTGCACGACCCTGACGGTCTCCTCACGCAAGGACGCCGTAGTCATAAATGCAATCGGTCGTGAGGCCGCACAAAAGTATAATGTAAGCTGGCTGCCGTCGGAGTTCAAAAAACGCGAGGGCAACCACCGTTCGATAATTCTTTCCGAAAAATACGGCCTGTACCGTCAGGAGTACTGCGGATGCGTATTTTCACTCAATAGGAGCAGCAATGAATAAGACTACAAGAAGAATAGTGACCGCCGCGATCGTCGGCGCTTTATACGCCGTCTTGACTATAGTGCTTGCACCGATAAGCTACGGCCCGGTGCAGTGCAGGATATCCGAGGTGCTGTGCATACTGCCGTTTTTCATGCCCTGCACGACCTGGGGACTGTTTTTCGGCTGTGCGATAGCGAATATCGCAAGCGCCGCCGGGCTTCCGGACATCATCTTCGGTTCGCTTGCAACGCTTATGGCCTGCCTGTGCATCGCGTGGTGCGGAAAGCGAAATAAAAAGGTGCTTGCCTGCCTCATGCCCGTCGTGTGCAACGGGCTTATAGTCGGCGCGATGCTGACCGTCGTTATCGCGGGGCTCAATCCAGTCAAGAACTTCGGCGCGTTCGCAGTTTTTGCCGGTCAGGTCGCGCTCGGTGAGGCCGCAGTTATGTTCATTGCCGGGCTTCCGCTGCTTTCCTGGCTGCCGAAGCAGAAATTTTTTGCCGACTATGTAAGCAGGACTTGACAAATGCGCATTAAGATATTAAGATGACAGTGCAAAAGGGGTGCTGAGTTTTCTCGGCTGAGACGGAAAGAATCGAATTTCCGAGACCCTCGAACCTGATCCGGGTAATGCCGGCGTAGGAAACGAAAATTTTTATACAATCGTTTCCCTATGACCGTATTGCTTTTGCAGTGCGGTTTTCTTATTTCTTAGGAGGAATAGCAAAATGAAAAAATCCAACCTCACGCTTCGCGCCATCTGCGAAGGCGCGATACTTATCGCCGCGGCAACTGTGCTGAGCCTTGTTCCGATCTGGAAAATGCCTCAGGGCGGCTCGTTTGACCTGGCAATGCTGCCGATCATCATCTTCTGCGTCCGCTGGGGCATCGGACCGTCTCTGGCCGCCGGCTTTGTCTACGGCGTCATTCAGTTCATGCTCGAGGGCGGCATAGCTCTCGGCTGGCAGTCCATGCTGGGAGATTACTTCATCGCTTACACCGCTCTCGGCCTTGCCGGACTGTTCAAGGGCACGAAAAACGGCTTCTTCACCGGCACGGTCGTCGGCTGCGCCGCACGCTTCCTCGTCCACTATGTCGTCGGCGCCACCATCTGGGCGTCCTACATGCCGGAGAAGTTCTTCAACATGACCATGACCACCCCGTGGATCTACTCGGCACTGTATAACGGAGCATACATGCTCATCGATATGGTCGCCATCCTCATCATCGGCGCACTGCTCTGGAAGCCCCTCGGCAAGTATCTGCGCGGCGAGGACCTCAGGCTCAAGGCATAAAAAACCCACAAATACCGGTTTCGGCGGGGCAGGGCGCGTCCAGGCTACCCGGGCTCGTTCTTCCCCGCAAAAACCGAGTAGCAGACTATAGCTGACGGGAGGCGAACCCCTGCCGCCTGTCAGCAGCCCTTTTCGGCGCTTTTCGCCTTTTCCTCTTTGATGGGCGCCAGCCCATCTGCATCAAAGAAAGCCGAAAATCACCTGAAAATTGCAAGCTGACAGGTGTCTTGCAGTTTTGACAGAGCTGATTTTTACTCAGGCAAGGCAAAGTTCGCAGGGAATACTGACGTATTGGCAAGGGCTTTAACGCAGCATGAGTAAAAATCAGCCTGCCAAAGCCGGTAGGTGTTCGGCTCTCGTCAGCTATAAATAAAAAATCCTTGACACAGCAAAAGCATATCGTATATAATAAACCTCCAATGCCTGTGTGCATCGGAGGTTTATTGTTTTGTCAACTACTTTGAGCTTCGGCTCAATGTTGAGTATTATTCTGAAAGGAGTGCATTAATATGCTGCGTACCTACCAGCCCAAGAAGCGCCAGCGCAAGAAAGAGCACGGCTTCCGCAAAAGAATGGCCACCGCAAACGGCCGCAAGGTTCTCGCCCGCCGCAGAGCAAAGGGCAGAGCAAAGCTGAGCGCCTGATTTGGCGGCTCCGGGCAGGGAAAGCAAATAAATTTTTAGGGCGGCTAAACTCCGCCCTTAAGGTGTTTGCTGAAAAAACGGAAAGCAAGGGTGAAATAATTGGATTTCAGGTCAACTCTGAAAAAGAATTATGAGTTCAAACGGCTTTATAATAAAGGAAAAACAGCCGTTACGCCCTATATGGTCGTGTATGCTCTGAAAACGCAGCGTGGTGACCGCCGCGTAGGTTACACTGTGTCCACAAAGCTGGGCAAGGCCGTCGTGCGCAATCGAATCCGCCGCAGACTGAGAGAAATATACAGACTTAATTCATATAAGCTCAAGGACAGTGTCGATATTGTCATCGTTGCGCGAAGCCGCTGCATTGAGGCGGAATATGCCAAAATGGAGCAGGCGTTTCTGCATGCCTGCGCCGAGCTTGGAATCTTAAGAGGCTAAGAAATATGAAAAAGCTTCTGCTTGCGCTTATCCGTATTTATCAGAAATACGTTTCCCCGGCGTTCCCGCCGAGGTGCAGATTTATCCCTACCTGCTCACAGTATGCCGTTGAAGCCATCGAAAAATACGGGGCTTTGAAGGGCGGCTGGCTCGCCCTTAAGCGGCTGTCGAGGTGTCATCCGTTTCACCTCGGCGAACACGATTTCTTCGATCCCGTTCCCTGACGAGGATCGGAATACAAGGAGAAACTTATGTCACTATGGGATATTATAGTCTGGCCGTTTGCCAGACTGCTGGAGGTTCTTTATAACTGGACCGACAGCTACGGTCTCGCCGTTATCCTCTTTGCTCTCGTGGTCAATCTGATCCTCCTGCCGTTTATGGCAAAGAGCAAAAAGGGAATGATGAAGACCACCCGAATCCAGCCTCAGCTCAAGGAGCTGGAGAAAAAGCATAAGGGCAATCAGCAGAAGTATCAGCAGGAGGTCATGAAGCTATACAAGGAGCAGGGCGCAAGTCCCACCTCCGGCTGCCTGTGGTCGCTGATCCCCTTCCCGATACTCATCGCGCTGTACGGCGTAATCCGTCAGCCTCTCGGCTATATGATGGGCCTGAGCGACGAGAGCGTCAAAAAGCTCACCGAGTGGGCTACCCAGAATGCTGGCTTTGTTGCCACAAAGCAGGGTACCTATGACCAGATCGGCGTAGCCGATGCCATCCACAAGAACTGGGATGCGGTCACAAATGCTCTCGGCAATTTCAGCGGAAAGCTTCTTGACATTGACTACAGCTTCCTCGGCATGAACCTCGGCTCTATCCCCGACTGGAAGATCTGGACCTATGATTTTTCGGGCGCCGATATCCTCTCCAATATCGGGCTGTTCCTGATCCCCCTGATCGCGGCGTTTCTTTCCTGGGTGTCGATGAAGATCAGCCAGGCGACCAATCCTCCCCAGGCAGGACAGGCGGCAGTGAGCATGAAGACCATGAACCTCATGATGCCCATCATGTCCATCTGGATCTGCTTTATCATGCCTGCGGCTCTCGGCGTTTACTGGATTGCAAACAGCTGCTTCGGCATAGTGCGTGACCTTGTGCTCACAAAGCACTATAAGCGCAAGCTCGACATCGAGGACGCAGAGCGCATCGCGGCGCAGAAGGAGAGGGATGCCGAGCGCGCACGCCGCCACGAGGAGCATGAGCAGCTCAAGGCCGAGGGCGCAACGACCCGCAACAATAACACCAGCAAAAAGAAAATGCAGGCTCAGCAGAAGCAGGCAGACGCAGAGCGCATCGCCGCGAACGAAAGAGCGGAGCGCGCATTGCGCCTTGAAAAGCTCGGCATAGAAAAGCCCGAGAATCCCTCTCAGGTCGGCAAGCGCCGCTATGCAAGAGGCAGAGCGTATGATCCTGACCGCTATGCCGACGAAACGGCATCAGCGGCAAAGTCCGGGGAAGCGGTTGAAGAGACCGCGGCTCAGACCGAGGCAGAGCCTGAACAGTCACAGGAGAATAGTGAAACATGATAAAGTCTTTGGAAACCACAGGCCGCACCGAGGATGAAGCCATCGCCGCAGCCCTGAAGGAGCTCGGACTTGAGAGAGACGATGTTTCCGTAACAGTCGTCGAGCGTGCAAAGTCCGGATTTCTGGGTATAGGCGCTTCTCCGGCAGTCGTGCGTGTCGAGTATGAAGCTCCCGACGAGGCCGAGACCGAGGCTGCTCCCGTCGTTGAGACAAAGGCTCCCGAAAAGGCGGCAATGACCGCCGATAACGGCGAATTTGCCGAAATAAGAGCCTTCCTTGACGGACTTCTCAAGCGCATGGGCGTCAAGGCCGATATCGAGATCACCCGCCGCGACGGCAAGAGCATCGTCGTAAACCTCTCAGGCTCCAACATGGGCGCGGTCATCGGCCGCAGAGGCGAGACCCTTGACGCGATCCAGCACCTGACTAATTACGTCATTAATCGCGGCAGCGACAAGCATATGCATATCTGCGTTGATGCCGAGAGCTACCGTGCAAAGCGCGAGGAATCGCTCGTCCGCCTTGCAGAGAAGATGGCGGCCAAGGTAATAAAGTATAAGCGCAGCATGGCGCTTGAGCCGATGAACAGCTACGAGCGTCACATCATCCACGCCGCCCTTCAGGATTATGAGGGCGTAAGCACAAGCTCGACCGGCACCGAGCCCAACCGCCGCGTCGTCGTATCCTACGACCGCCCGCAGAACACCGGCAATAAGCCGAAGAGCCGTGAATGGGCATAAGCCCCGTATATTGGAGGAAGTAAAATGATACTTGAAAAAATTCAGCAGATCCTTGCACAGCAGTTTGAAGTATCCGCAGGCAGCATTTCCGCCGATACCAATATCGTCGATGATCTCGGTGCGGATTCGCTTGACGTTGTTGAGCTCATCATGTCCGTTGAGGACGAGTTCGGCGTTCAGATCCCCGATGAGGACGCAGCAGAGCTGGCCACCGTCGGCAAGATCGTCGAGTACATCGAAGCAAGGCAGTAATTTAAAACTATAAAAAACCCCGTCCGAGAGGACGGGGTTTTTTACCATGCGTCAACGGCCGGGTGTAGATATTCTGCTTTCAAGAGGACTGCCAACATTTATTTTAGAACCTATTTTTATGCATCGGCGTTCGCATTGCTATTTGCCTTTGCTTGGCACTGCATGCCGGTATTGTCGATCGTGTAGTCTCCGGTAAGCAGAATCTGCGATACGGGTACGATCTTGTATCCGTCGGCAATTAGCCCTTCAATTATGCCGGGCAGAGCCTCCGGAGTGTTCTCGGCGGCGTTGTGGAACAGCACGATGCTGCCGGACTTCACGTTTTTGAGAACCCTGTCGGATATATCGCCTGCCGATATGCCCTTCCAGTCGAGGCTGTCTACATCCCATTGTATGGCGCTCATGCCCATGGAATTTACCGTGCTGATGACAGTGTCGTTATACTCGCCGTAGGGACAGCGGAACAGCGTCGGCTCCGTGCCGGTTATTTTTTTTATCTTCTCGTTCGAGGCAGAGATGTTTGACCTTATCTCTTCCGCCGTCAGCTGCGCGAAGTGCGCGTGATCATCCGAGTGGCTCATTACCTCGTTTCCCGCGTCGCTGAGCGCCTTGACGGACTCAGGGTATTTATCGGCCCACTGGCCGACGACGAAGAACGTTGCGTGTATGTTGTATTTATTGAGTATATCTATGAGCTCCTGCGTATCCTCGTTGCCCCAGGCCGCGTCGAAGGACAGCGCCACCGTTTTATCGTCGCGCCGGACGCAGTAGATCGGAAGCTGCCTGTCGGAGGCCGAGACTCCGACCACCGCAGGGCTGTTTGTCGTCCAGAATATCACCGCCGTGAGCAGCACAAGCGCGACTGCCGACGCTGCCGCCTTGCGATTCTTGATTTTGCCCAATAGTTTTTTCAAAAAAGATCCCTCCCGTAAGGCTTTGTACATTACTATGCCTGTTCGGGAGGAATTATACTATATTCATTCAATTCAGCCGAATATCCACTGGTAGGTTACGCCGAAGGCCTCTCGCAGAAAGTAATTGAGCATGATGGGCGCGTAGGTCGTGTGCGCGGCCACAGAGCCGACGCTCACATCAAGCGACCTTGCCAGCAGCTTTGCCCTGTATATATGGTATTCGCTCGTAACAACGGCGGTGATTTCGTCGGGATCGTCGCCGCGAGAGCGAATTATATCAAAGCTGTATTCGAGGTTTTCAAGCGTTGAGGTCGCCTTATCCTCCAAAATGATGCGGCTTTTGTCGATGCCGTTTTCCGTAAGCCACTCCGACATAGCCTCGGCCTCGCTTATGTTTTCATCTGCGCCCTGACCGCCGCTGACTATGGCAACGGTATCGGGATGCTCCTTCATATAGTCACGCGCCGCCCGCACACGCTCGACGAGCGAGAGCGAGGGCGTATCGCCGTGCACCGCAGCTCCCAGTACGATTATGTAGTCATATTCCCTGTCTCCTTCGCCTGAGGCCGCGCCGACTATCGGCACCTCGACCGCGATGAGATATATAAGCCCTATCGCCGTAAGGACGCACACCGTGCGCTTTATCCATGCTTTCGGGCAAAAGCGCATTATCGCAACGAGCGCCGCCGCGAAAAACAGCGCGTAGGCGATATAGCCGACGCCGGTGAAGAAAAAGCGCAGTATGAGTCCTGAGAGCACCAGCGCTCCGGGCAGAATATATTTTTTATTCATCCGATATATCCTCCCACTCACCATATTTTTCGAGGAGCCTTTCGTTGAGTTCATCCTTCTGCGCACCGAGCTCCATGAGCTTCTGATAGTCGCTTGAGTTTTCCTGCTCAAGCATCTCTATATCGCTCACCTGCTTTTCAAGCGCCGCGATCTCGCGCTCAAGCCTTGCAAGGCGTTTTTCCTTATTCACAGACGGTTTCTTCGCGCATTTTTCGGGCTTTAAAGCCTTCGCCTCGGCCTTGGCCGTGCGTGTAAAGACCTCCTGACGCTTGAGATACTCGCGCATCTGCCCGTATGTTCCGCGATAATCGAGAAGTCTGCCGCCGTCGAGATACCAGATGCGCGTTGCGAATTTTTCGATAAAATACCGGTCGTGCGAGACGAACAGCAGCGCCTCGGAATAATCCGACACGGCGTCCTCCATCCATTCGCGGCTGGCGATATCCAAATGGTTCGTCGGCTCGTCGAGGATAAGCAGATTGATGTCGCTGCCCATGAGCATGCACAGCCTGAGTCTGCTCTTTTCTCCGCCGGAGAGTGCGCCTACGGGCGTAAACACATCCTCGCCGCGGAAGCCGAACGCTGCCAGCCTGTTGCGCGCCTCCTGCGGAGAGCAGCGGCAGTCGTACAGCATCGTGTCGAGAAGCGAACGTTCCTCGTCAGTAAAGTGTATTATCTGCGGCAGGTACGCCGGGCGCACGGAGGGGCCGAATTTTATGTATCCTGCGTCGGGCGGCTCCTGCTGCATTATCATTTTGACGAGCGTGCTCTTTCCCGTTCCGTTATCGCCGATAAGCGCAATGCGCTCGCCGCCGGAGACCGTGAGCTCAAGCCCCTCAAAGAGCTTTTTCGCCCCGAAGGCCTTAGACACATTGTGGCACACGAGCACCTCGTCGGCGTGGAAATCCGCCGAAGAAAACTTCGCCGAGAGCTTTTTTGCCTCGGTCGGCTTTACGGTCTGCTCGAGCTTTGCTATGCGCTTTTCCATGGAAAACGCACGCTTATGCAGCTTATCGTTGCCCATGAACGCCCACAGATGCATCTGCTCGGCAGCGCGGGTGAGCTGCTCTATCTTGGCCTGATCCTTTTCATATTTCCTGAGCTTTTCCTCAAAGCGCTTCTGCCGCTCGACAACATAAAAGCTGTATCCGCCGCTGTAAAGCTCGGCCTTGCCCTCGCTTATCTCAATGCAGCGCTGGGCTGTCTTGTCTATAAAATAGCGGTCATGGCTTATTAAAAGCACCGTGCCCTTAAAATGCCGGAGATAGTCCTCAAGCCATTCGGTAGCACGCAGATCGAGATGGTTCGTCGGCTCGTCGAGCAGCAGTATGTCCGTTTTTTCAAGGATAAGACGGGCAAGGTTTACCCTCGTCCGCTCGCCGCCGGAGAGCTGGTCGAAGGGCTGCTCGCGCATGCTCTGCGGTATATCCAGTCCGTTTGCCACGCGGCTGCGGTCGGTGTCCATATCAAAGCCGCCGAGACGGGCAAAGTCGGCCGAGAGCCTGTCGTATTCCGAAAGCAGCTTGTCCGATTGATCGGTCTCCATTCTTTCAGCAAGCTCGTCGAGCTTCGCACTTATGGCATAAAGCTCACGGTGTGCATCCTTCAAAACATCCTCGGTCGTCCAGCCGTCGGGGTAGACGGGAATCTGAGATATGAGCCCAAGGCGCTTTCCGGAGGCTATTGCCACTGTGCCCTCGTCATAGTCGATCTCGCCGGTCAAAATGCGAAACAGCGTTGTTTTGCCGCATCCGTTGTGTCCGAGTATGCCGACGCGTTCGCCCTCGGCAATGTCGAAGCTGAGCCCGTCAAGTATATTTTTACCCAATTCAAAGGACTTTACAAGTCCGTTGACGGATATGTCTGTCATTATATTTCTCCTAAATCAGCTTACCGCCGCCTGAAGCACGGTGTTTATAACGCCGCCGGCAGCTCCGAGTCCACTGCCGCCGTTTTCGACGATGCAGGCGAAGGCATAGGGGTGCTCCTCGTCGTTCAGAAAGCCGACGAACCAGCCGTGCGCTGCCTTGCCGTCGCCGACCTCAGCCGTGCCGGTCTTGGCGGAGATATTAAGTCCCGGGAAGCGCTCCTGCCCGTAGTGATACACGACGTTGTAGTTCATCATCGACGCTACCTTCTGCGCTGTGTCAGACGAGAGAAGCTGCGTCGTTTTGACAGATTGGCCGAGGAGCGATGGCTCGACGACCGTGCCGCCGTTTGCATATGCTCCGGCAAGACGCATCATGGCGTAGGGGCAGACAAGGTCGTTATACTGGCCGATGCCTGACCAGGCCATGGCCGCGCTCATGGAGCTGTCCTTATCATAATTTCCGGCCTGAGTCGATATGCTGTCAAGCTTAAGAGAGGTGGTTATGCCGAGCTTTTCGGCATACTGTGCGATGATATCCGGACCGAGCTCGAGAGATATCTCGGCAAAGGCGCAGTTGCAGGAATTTGAAAGCGCCTGCTCAATAGTCTGCTGACCGTGGACTCCCGTGCAGTTTATCTTGACGCCCTTTACATCGACCGAGCCCGCGCAGCTGAATGTGCGGTGGTAGATATTATCAATGTTTTCAAGCGCCGCAGTGAGCGTTACGAGCTTAAACACGGAGCCCGGCGTGAACGACGCGCTTATGCAGCGGTTGATATACGCCCCGTCAGGCAGCGTCTCCGGAGGGTTGAGCGGGTCTATCGATGGCGATGATACCATGCACAGTACCTCGCCGGTCTTGTAGTTATAGACCATGACCGCACCCTTGCGGCCGTTTAATGCCTCATAGGCCTTGAGGTTCAAGTCCGCATCAACGGTGAGCTGAAGATTTACGTCCTCCTGCTCCTCGATACCGGTTATGAGATTAAAGCCCGAGAGCTTGCTTTTAAAGGAGCTGAGCGCACCCGTGCCGACATTGCCGGTGTAGTCTCCGGTAACGTGGTAGCAGGCGATGCGCGTATTAGCGTTTTCCGCATAGCTTTTTTCGCCGCCTCCCATTTTGGCAAGCACAGTGCCGTTGCAGTCTGTCAGCGTATACGTGCTGCCTGAGGTGGACTGGTCAAAGTAAAGCGCCCACATTTCACCGTCCTTTATATACCGTCCGATGTACACGAAAAGCCCGATGACGATGAGAAACGCCATAAGCAGTGCGGAAAAGGCGCGCAGTGATACTTTTTTCATGCCGTCTCCTCCCTCGGCGCGGCACTTTCGCGCTGCTGCTTTTTGGTTTTTGCCTCCGGCGGACGCACTACGAAGCTTGCGCCCTTGCGCGTGTCGCCGGCCTTTATGAACGCAAGCAGCATCCAGCACGCAAGAACAGACGTGCCGCCGCGTGACACGAACGGGAATGTTACGCCTGTAAACGGCAGGATATCAACAGAGCCGAACACGTTCAGCGCGACCTGCACCATAAACATGCTCGCCGTCGCGCAGGCTGCTATGGAATAATACGCGCTGCGGCCGTGGCCGGAGTTGCGCACGGCAAAAAACGCAAGCGCCAGTATCGCAAGCACGGCGCATATGGCTACTATGAGCCCGAGCTCCTCGCACATGACACCGAATACCGTGTCTGTATTTCCGGCAAAGGTACTCTTGAGCCAGCCGTTGCCCGCACCCTTGCCGAAAAGTCCGCCGGATGCGCCGGCCGAGAGTGCGTGGGTCTGCTGATAGCCGCCGTCCCAGATATTCTCGGCGTCCCAGATATGTCCCCATGTAGCAAAGCGTCGAGCGACGTGAGCTTTCATTTTAAGCATCAGAAAGCCTGCCATGCCCGCTCCCGTCACGGCAAGGGCGACAGTTGCTATCGAGCCCGAGCGCATGAAGGATATCACGAGGAAGGTTACGAAAAATATAAGCGCCGTGCCGAAATCGCTGGTGAAGGCGAGAAATATAACGCACAGTGCCGAAAACGCGATAAAAAGAATAAGGTTTTTGGTGCTGAACAGCCTGTCGAGCGTAGCAGCGCCGACATAGATAAACGCGACCTTTACAAATTCCGAGGGCTGGACGGACAGCGTCCCTATGCGTATCCAGTTTTTCGCGCCGTACTGCTCCGTTCCGAGAACGAGCACCGCGGCGAGAATGAGCACCGACAGTATCGCCAGCGGCAGGCGCATGGTCTTCGTTCTGTCAAGATCGCGCAGCCACCAGCCGAGGGCAAAAAACGCAACGACGCCCGCGAAGACGATTATCATCTGCCGGAACATCTCGTCCGGTACGGACGAGGCTATAACAGAAAGACCGATAGAAGACAGGAAAAAGGCCAGAGTTTCGACCTCAAAGCCCGTGCGGCGTATGCTGCGCATGGCAAAATAGCAAAACCACTCGAGCAGCACGAGCAGCACAAAGCCGAGCAGTATGCCGGCCGCATACTCGCTTTCGGCCGTGCACAGGTGCTCAAGCAGAAGTATCGCCTGAAAAACCGTCAGGAAAAACAGCGTCACCGCCGGGTGAACACGCTTCCAGCTCTGAGTTCTGCGCGCTTCGATAGCGTCGCGCTGCTTTTCGCTTATATCTCGAAAGCGCACGCTGTTTCCGGCAAGGTTCAAAACGTCGCCGTCGCGCACGACGGTGCCCACACCCTGAACCTTTTCGCCGTTGACCCAGACTCCACCCTTGGAGAAGATGTCGAATATACGCCACACGCCCTTAGGACTGCGTATAAGCACCGCGTGCACACGGCTGACCGAGGCATACGGCAGGCATATATCCGCCGATTTCGAGCGGCCGATGAGATTCTCCCAATGGTTTATAAGCGCAACGCCGTCATCCTTGTGGATATATCCCCATATCTCGGTCTGCGATTTGTTGCCGAGCATGCTGCGCATGCAGCGAATGAGTACGATTATCGCAAACAGCGGAAGTATATAAGAAGCTACAGTGACGATCATGTCCGCCAAGCATTTCACCTCTTTTGAATTTGATAGTATTGCAAGCTCACGGATATTGATTAATAATATCATAAATGTACTGCATTGACAAGCAAGCCGGATTTATTTACAATAGGTTCATGAATATGAAAAGCTCGAAAACATGGATAGTGATATTTGCCGCAGTGCTCGTTATATGCGCGGCGGCTTTCCTGCTGCTCAAGGGCAGTGGCGGGCACGGTGCAGTCGCCGTCATACGCGTCGACGGCGAAATATATGAAAAAATCAACCTTGACACCGTCGCTGTTGCATATGACATGGAAATCAAGACGGAGTTTGGGTATAATAAATTACACATAGAGCACGATGGTATAAGCGTAACAGAGGCCGACTGCCGCGACCATATCTGCATGGATCAGGGCAAGGTCAGCCAGGCCGGCGTTCCGATCGTGTGTCTGCCCCACAGACTCACAATAGAGATCGAGGGGGACGATATAGATGCCTAAGACGAGAAGGCTCGCGCTCATGGCAATGTTCACGGCCGCCTCGCTGATCGTTTTCGTCATTGAAGCGCAGATACCGGCTCCGATCCCCGTTCCGGGCGTAAAGCTCGGTCTTGCCAATATCGTCACGCTCATCGCCATGGTAATGCTCGGGCGGCGCGAGGCGGGGCTTATCCTGCTTGTACGCATCGCAATGGGCAGCGTGTTCACAGGCGGCGTATCGGCATTCATATTCAGTATTGCCGGCGGTGCTCTGGCATATGCCGTCATGTGCCTGACGCTCAGGCCGTTTTCGGGAAAACTTCTTTGGGTGGTCAGCGTATTCGGGGCTGTGGCGCACAATCTCGGTCAGCTGTGTGCGGCGGCGCTCATAACAAAAACGGCCTCACTGTTTCTGTATGCGCCCGTTCTTCTGGCTTCGGCCATAGTGACCGGTGTGTTTACGGGGTTTGCGGCAATGTATCTTATCCGCCGACTGGACAAAACAGTGCAGTAGTATTATAATGAAATTACGTAATATTTGATATTAGGAGTTAATTGTAATGAGCGAATGTACACATGATTGCTCGACCTGTCAGGAAAACTGCGGCGAGCGCGAAACTCAGGACCTGAGAGCGAAGCTCAATCCGGCGGCAAGCGTCAAAAAGGTCATTGCCGTCGTAAGCGGCAAGGGCGGCGTCGGGAAGAGCCTTGTCACCGGCCTTCTGGCAAGCAAAATGCAGAGCCGCGGCTATCAGGCGGCCGTTCTGGATGCGGATATTACGGGCCCGTCGATCCCTAAGGCCTTCGGCATCCGCGAGCATGCCCGCGGCACGGAAGAGCTGCTCATCCCCTGCTACTCAAACAAGGGTACGCAGATCATGTCCGTAAACCTCATCCTCGACAACGAGACAGATCCCGTCGTGTGGCGAGGTCCTGTAATCGCCGGCGTAGTTACGCAGTTCTGGAGCGATGTGCTGTGGAATGACGTCGACTACATGTTTGTCGATATGCCTCCCGGAACGGGCGACGTTCCCCTCACCGTTTTCCAGTCACTGCCCATCGACGGCATCATTATCGTCACCTCGCCTCAGGAGCTGGTGTCCATGATCGTGGCCAAGGCCGTTAACATGGCAAAGCTTATGAACATTCCGGTGCTCGGCATCGTCGAGAACATGAGCTACTTCAAATGCCCCGACTGCGGCAAGGAGCACGAGATATTCGGTGCGAGCAGGGTCGATGCCGTTGCAAAGGAATTCGGCATCGGGCACACAGCGCGCCTGCCCATCGACCCCGTCATTTCAACGATGGTCGACGCGGGCGAAATTGAAAGTATAAGCGCCGACGCTCTTGACGCTCTGGCAGACTTTATAGAAAAAGGAGACAGCAAATGATAATCGCAGTATCTTACAAGGACAACGAAATATTCGAGCACTTCGGCCACGCCGAGATGTTCGCCGTCTACAAGACAAATGACGACAATACCGAGATCATCTCCAAGGAGATAGTCGAGGTCAAGGAATCCGGGCATCAAGCCGTTGCCGATCTCATGGACAGCCTGAATGTTGATGCCGTCATCGTCGGCAACATCGGCGTTCACGCGAGAGCGGCGCTGGCGGCCTACGGCATCGTTGCGTTCGCAGGCTTCTGCGGCAACTCCGACGATGCGGCGGAGCTTCTCATGCGCGGGCAGCTTCCCTTCCTTTCCGACGAAGGCGGCTGCGGCGGCGGTGGCTGCTCCGGCTGCTCCGGCTGCGGCGACCACAGTCATGAGGACGGAGAGGACTGCGGCTGCGGCTGCGGCTGCCACTGATGAGCCAATAAGTGTAAATTGCCGGGCTAAGTGCAACAGGAGAATGTCTTAAAGCCCGACAGCTCCTGAGCATAATAAAAACCGAGAACCTGACGAGGCCTGGCGTTAATAAGCGCCAGGCCTCGTCAGCGTGTCAAAAAAGCCAATGGCTTTTTTGCACGCTTCAAATACGCCACATTTTTTGTGAAGCTTACGCTTCACGAAAAATCTCGCTTTGCTCGTCAAAAAGTCCTGACGGACGTTTTTGATGGCTATAATCCAACTTGAGGCGGGCCTTGCCCCCTCAAGCTCCCCCGCTGCGCGGTTGTATTTACTCAGCAGCATAGGTTTTTTGACAGTCTCAAGAGTTAGTGTGATAGATTAGACACCGGAAAGCTTTCTGACCTTTCGGGCAGAGCTCGTGCAGCGATCGTGCATTAGCTTCGGCTTGCTCACGCACAGTGCCGGGCGAAATCTGTCAACGTTTGCCGTATCGCTTGTGTGCCCTTTTTATCATTTTCGCTTGCGCTCGCTCTATTGACACGGAGACAAAAAAACAGCACCTCGGAAAAATCCGGGGTGCAGTCTGCTTATTCCTTGTTGTCGAGCCAGTTGGCGACCTTGCTCTCCTCGATGTCGAGACCGCCGGAGATAAAGGCGACAGCCTCGTTGAAGTTCATAGCTCTCAGACGAGCGTAGTTGCTTGCGCCGGCACCGGGGCCGTCATTGAGTCTGCCTTCGATGTAGCCGCACTCGTAGCACATGTTCAGTGCATACTTGCGGTGGGTATCGAGAGTCATTTCATGTCCGCAGCGAGGGCATTTCATAGTAGGTTCCTCCTCTTATTACTCTTGTTTTCTTTGCAGATTTCTTGCTCTGATTATTATAGTCCAAACATTGGCTCTAAGCAATAGATATCTCGTTTTTTGTGTACAAAATTGCTCATATGAGGATAAATGTACGGCGCGGAATTTACGGAAAACCATAATTTTTTTAAAATAAGTATTGCAATCGGTCTGTAATTGTGTTAATATAATCGGGCGTTGGAAATCCGGGTGTAGCGCAGATGGTAGCGCGCTTGAATGGGGTTCAAGAGGCCGCTGGTTCAACTCCAGTCACTCGGACCAATGAAAACAGTCATCACAGTGTGGTGACTGTTTTTTTATGCTTGCAGCACTTGAACCGGCGGCCTCTTGCAAATTAAATCCGCCGCTCGGCCTGCCTTACTTTTGTTTGACAGTATGACTGAAAACGTGTATAAGTAATGTAGCAGACAAGAGCTGTAATACTAAAATATATAAAAAAGGAGGGGTTTAATGGACAGAAAAATAGATCTTGATATTGCGCAGGGCTGCCGCATGAGCCATATTGAGGATATAGCCGGTAAGCTCGGCATAGGCGGGGACTATCTCGAATGCTACGGGAAATATAAGGCCAAGATCGACCTGAGCTGTCTTGCGGATATAAAACGCGATGACGGCAAGCTCATTTTGGTAACGGCCATAACGCCGACTCCGGCCGGAGAGGGAAAGACCACCACGGCCATCGGCCTTGCCGACGGACTGCGCAGAATCGGCAAAAACGCGGCCGCCGCGCTGCGCGAGCCGTCTCTAGGCCCGGTGTTCGGAATAAAGGGCGGAGCCTGCGGCGGAGGATATGCGCAGATAGTCCCGATGGAGGACATAAACCTGCATTTTACAGGCGATATCCATGCGATAGGAGCTGCAAACAACCTGCTGGCCGCGATGATAGATAACCACATCATGCACGGCAACGCTCTCGACATTGATATAAACAGGATTACCTGGCGCAGATGTGTCGATATGAACGACAGACAGCTGCGGTATATACGCGACGGCCTCGGCGGAGAAAAGAACGGCGTCGAGCGAAGCGACGGCTTTGACATCACCGTCGCAAGTGAGATTATGGCGATACTCTGCCTTGCAGAGTCTGCCGCCGATCTCAAGGAGCGGCTTTCACGGATAGTCATCGGCTACGATACGAAGGGAAGACCCGTGACGTGCAGTCAGCTCAAGGCGCAGGGCGCAATGGCGGTGCTTTTGAAGGACGCTATAAAGCCCAATCTGGTTCAGACGCTGGAGGGAACCCCGGCATTTGTCCACGGCGGGCCTTTTGCGAACATCGCCCACGGCTGCAACTCGGTTTTGGCGACCCGCATGGCGCTCAAGGCGGCAGACTACGCCGTCACGGAGGCCGGCTTCGGCGCCGACCTCGGCGCGGAGAAGTTTCTGGATATAAAATGCCGCGCATCGGGTCTTCGCCCCTCGGCGGTCGTTGTCGTCGCAACGATAAGGGCGCTGAAAATGCACGGCGGCCTGGACAAATCGCAGCTCGACAGCGAGAATCTCGCGGCGCTGGAAAAGGGTATACCGAATCTTCTGCGGCATGTTTCAAATATCAAAAACGTCTACCGGCTTCCGTGCGTAGTTGCGCTCAACCGCTTCCCGAGTGACACGGAGGCGGAGATCGGGCTCGTGAAGGAAATGTGCTCACAGCTTGATACGCAGATCGTTCTGTCCGACGTCTGGGCGCACGGCGGCGAGGGCGCGCGCGAGCTTGCAGAGACCGTCGTTAAGCTCTGTGAGGAGGACAGCTCCGGCTTCAGATACTGCTATGATGACGCTCTCGGCATTGAGGATAAAATTAACGCAGTAGTAAAAAATATATACGGCGGCAGCGGCGCGGTTTTACTGCCCGAGGCGCAGCGTCAGGCAGCACAGCTAACGGCTCTGGGCTTTGACCGCCTGCCCGTGTGCATAGCAAAAACACAGAGCAGCTTTTCCGACGACCCCAAAAAGCTCGGTGCGCCGGAGGATTTCACCGTGACGGTGCGGCAGATAAAGGTAAGCGCCGGAGCGGGCTTCACGGTCGCGCTCGCGGGTAATATCATGACCATGCCCGGATTGCCGAGCGTTCCGGCAGCCGAGAGCATCGACATAGATAATAAAGGAAGAATAACGGGACTTTTCTGATGGATTTTAGCAGAATGCTCGGCTACACCGAGGCGCTGAGCAAAAATAACAACCGCACATGGTTTCACGATAACCACAGGCTCTACGAGCAGGCGCAGGAGGATTTCCTCATGCTGCTGGACGTGATGAAGTTTGTTCTGGCAAAGGATGCGCCGCAGATCGGCGACCTGCTCCTGTTTGAAAACCCTAAAAACTTCATGTACCGCATACCGCGTGACATGCGCTACAGCAAAAACAAAACGCCCTATAATCCGGCGTTCAGAGCCTATATGTCGCCGCATAAAAAGGACTTTCTGCCGCTTTCATACTATGTGCACATAAGCCATGAGCGCTGCATCCTCGAAGCGGGCGTGTGGCCGTGGGAGACAAAACAGCTCAGCCGCCTGCGCGAGCATATCGCCTATAACTATGAGGAGCTCGACGAGATATGCGCCGAAAACGGACTTACGGTTTACGGCGAGCAGTTAAAGCGCACTCCACGCGGCTATGAGCCCGACCATCCGGCCGCCGACTGGCTGAAGTATAAGTTCTGGCTCACGGAGTACAGCTTCACGGAGCGAGACCTCACAGACCTTGATACCTTCGCCGAAGCAGCGGGAGCGGCAGTGCGCAGATTCGAGCCGCTCAGGCAGTTTTTGATGGCCGCGTTTGACGACAGAGTATATGAAGAGGAATAACACAAAAGTGAGCATCCGACGGGTGCTCACTTTTTATATTATGTAAACTCATATCATAAATACATCACCGTAAGGATACGGACTGCCGGGTGTTTTGAGCGTCCAGCGCTCAAAAGCGTCCTTATCGCGCACAACCATGCCCGAAAGACGCGATATTCCGAGAGCCTTGAGCTCGGGACACATTGGAGTTGTGGGGCCTATGATAATAGTCTGCGCATCCCTTGAAAGCTCCAGCAGGCGGGGCAGCGTTTTGTTTACGGCGGCGCTGGCCGTCATGATGACGATATCGCAATCGGGCAGCAGATATTCGCAGGCCGGATCGGGATAGTCGCCCGGCTTTGGACTGCGCTCAATTATGTAAACCTCACTCGCACCGTCGAGCGCACCGGGCTGCAAGCTGAGATGGCCGATAAGGGCAATTTTTTTGCCCTCGGTCATCATGCCGTGGGTGCAGCTTTTATCGAAGCTGCACCGGGCGCCGAGCTTGTCCATGTGCTCCGGTGTATTATAGAACGCGTTTATTACCGCCATGCCCTCGGACGCTTCGAGCAGATTCCATGAGCACACAGCATTTGCCGCAGTGCGTGCCGGAAGCCCGACCAGGGAATCGAACAGTCTGCTCCGGCTTTCAAGCTCGTGCCGCATGGCTATGCCGTATCTCCCGTCGCTGAGCTCGGCCGCTATCCACGACTTGCCGTGCACTATACGCGAAACGTATAGCTCATCGGTAATTCCGTTAATCAAAATATCGTAATAATCCATTGTCATTCCTCCGAGAGCATTATATCACTGCTTGCGCCGCTATGGCAAGTGATGATATAATACTCTGTGTCTGGAGGTATTGCCAATGATATTTGACACTCACGCGCATTATGACAGCGGTGCGTTCAACGCCGATCGCTTTGAAATACTTGCATCCATGCCCCAAAAAAACGTCGGCCTCATCGTAAACCCCGGCTGCGACCTTGAAAGCAGCCTTGAGGCTATTGCGCTCGCAGAAAAATTCGACTTCGTGTATGCCGCCGTCGGCTGGCATCCCGAGGATATGGACAAGCTCACCGAGGAGAGCCTTGCGGAGCTTAAGAAGCTGGCAGAACACCCTAAATGCGTCGCCGTCGGCGAGATCGGACTCGACTATTATTGGGACGCAGAGCATAAGGACGAGCAGAAGACACTGTTTATCCGTCAGATAGAGCTCGCGCTGGAGCTGAATAAGCCTGTCATTGTCCATGACCGCGAGGCACACGGCGACTGCTTTGACATAGTAAGCCGCTACCACGAGCTGCGCGGTGTGTTTCACTGCTATTCAGGCAGCGCGGAAATGGCCGCCGGGCTCTTAAAGCGCGGCTGGTATCTCGGCTTCGACGGGCCGATAACCTATAAAAATGCGCGCAGGTCGATAGAAGTGCTGGAGATGTGCCCGCTTGACCGCATGGTGATCGAGACTGACAGCCCGTATCTCACGCCCGTTCCGAACAGAGGAAAACGCAACGATTCCGCGAACCTCAAATATGTGATCGAAAGGATTGCCGAGATAAAGGGCGTGAGTCCCGATGTCATAGAATGTGCAACATTTGAAAACGGCAAAAGACTTTACGCAATGGAGGATATGTGATGTACGCACCCGAAATCATACTCAGCGGCGCGCCGAACGCGCGCGATCTCGGCGGGATTGAGACGATCGACGGCAGAGTGCTCAGACCCGGCCGTCTGATACGCAGCGGTATGCTCTCGCGCCTTGACGATAACGATATAAGCTATCTCAAAAACGCCGGACTGCGCACGGTCGTCGACTTCAGAACGACTGCCGAGCGCCTGCAAAAGCCCGACCGCCTGCCCGGGGGAGTGGAGTATATAATCTGCCCTATGCTCGAGGATAAGACCGAGGGCATAACACGCGACAAGCCCGAGACAGAGGACGAGGAGGCGCAGCGCACCGTAAAAATGGCCAGGCGACTTATGGAGCGCGGCCCTGACGCCGCGGCGCAGATGCGCTCACTGTACCCTATACTGGTGACGCTCGAACATTCGGTACTTCATTACAGGCAGTTTTTCGAGATACTTCTTCGTCACGAGGAGGGAGCACTTTTATATCACTGTACCATGGGAAAGGATCGCGTCGGCACGGCGACGGCGCTCATACTCTCCGCGCTCGGCGTTTCACGCGAGAATATATTTGAGGATTATCTGATAACGCGCACGCGCTGCGCTCCGGGCACGCAGAGACTCATAAACAACTGCAAAAGGTACACCGGCGACGTGGCAGAGCTTGAGTTTATCCGCACCCTTGACACCGTTCGGGAGGACTTCCTCGGCGCAGCGTTCAAGGCCATTGACGACAATTACGGCGGCATGGATATGTTTCTCCATGAGCAGATGGCGCTCGACGATAATAAGCTTGCCCGTCTGCGCGAGCTGTATCTTGATTGAAAAGGCACCCCTTATTGGGGTGCCTTTTCAATCCTCGAGAAACTCCGAGTAGCAGTCGAGCGTCAGACAGCTGGAGAGCTCGGTGAGAATAAGCTGTATTTCGGAGTTGTCATACTCATTGTCCGGCGCGGAGAGCTTTTGACATACCGGAATGTCATACGAGAGCAGTACGCGCACGGATGTTCCCTGCCCCTCGCCGCGGCTCTCTATTATCAGTGTTCCGCGATGCAGCTCAGCTATGCTCTTTGCAACGGAAAGGCCGATGCCGCTTCCTGCCGGCTGTGAAAGTCTGTCACGCTTCTTGTACTTGTCAAACACTGCGGCAAGCTCCTCTGACGGTATGCCGCTTCCGTTATCATCGACGCATATTATTAGGCTTTTATCGGTTCTTAGCAGAGAAACGGCGATCCTGCCGCCGCGGCTGCATACGGATATACTGTTTGCCAGAAGATTCAGAATCATCTGAGTGATGAGCGAGCGGTCGGCCACGATGCGCAGATGCTCCTCGGCGTGAAAGGATATGCTGATGCCCTGTCTGCGCGTGAGAATGCCGATGGTGTCGATCATTTTCCCGAAAAGCTCGGTCATGTCGAGCGGCTCCGGACAGAAGGGGAGCGAGCCCTCTTCAATGCCCGAGAGCGTGCCGAGGTTATCAAGCGCACGCTTTATCCTGTAATAATTGCGGTTGAGAGTGCAGACATATTCGCGGAGCTTATCGTTTGCGACATCCTCCGCAATGACGGATATGCAGGATGCGGAGAACTTGATGTTTGACATGCAAGAGCGCAGAGTGTCAAAAACGCTGTCGCTCGGTGCCGGAAGCCGATCGTCGCAGCTGATGGCATAGATGCGATAGCCGTTTGCGGAAGAGACCTTTACGGTGCAGCTCCGACTGCCGATAAATGCCGATGTGACAAAGCTGTCGGCCTGATTATTAGTTATATGCGACGGCATGAGCTTGTCCAGCGGCTTTGACGTAAGATCAAAGCCCGCAAGACCGATAGCAGCGGGGTTCATATAAATTATCTTACCTCGGCGCGATACCACGGCTGCCGTGTCGAGCATCGAGAGCACTGCGGATATCAGAGAGGAATCCGACACAGTTGGTCACCTCCAAACGGTTTTCGCCCCCATTCTATCAAAAACAAGCAAAATATACAATAGAGAGCCTCAAAAAGGCGTTTTTTTATCGGATATTTGGCTGTATCGAAATATTGATTTTTGAGTATAGTATATGATAAACTTAAGTCAAACAGCAAGTAATGTTTTCCACGCTGAAATTAATTTAATGGAGGAACATAAAATGATCAAAGTTGCAATCAATGGTTTTGGCCGCATCGGCCGTCTGGCATTCAGAGCCGGCATCGTTGCCGACGATATCGAGATCGTTGCGATAAACGCTCCCGATAAAACTCCCGCACAGCTTGCTTACACCGTCAAGTACGACTCCGTGCACGGCCGCTTCCAGGGAACCGTTGAGCATGACGATAATTCCATCACCGTTAACGGCAAGCGCGTCGCCGTTGTCGGCAACCGCAACCCGGCGGAGCTTCCCTGGGGCGAGATGGGCGTTGAGTACGTCCTCGAGTGCACCGGCGCATTCCTGACCACCGAGAAGGCACAGGCTCACCTCGATGCCGGCGCACAGGTCGTCGTTCTGTCCGGCCCGTCCAAGGACGATACCCCGATGTTCGTCTGCGGCGTAAACCTTGATAAGTACACTCCCGACATCAAGGTCGTTTCCAACGCATCCTGCACCACCAACTGCCTGGCTCCTCTCGCCAAGGTCATAAACGACAACTTCGGCATCGTCGAGGGTCTCATGACCACCGTTCACGCAGACACTGCAACTCAGGAGGTCGTCGACGGATTCTCCAAGAAGAACTGGCGTCTCGGCCGCGGCGTTCACGGCAATATCATCCCCACCAGCACCGGTGCTGCAAAGGCAGTCGGCAAGGTCATCCCCGAGCTCAAGGGCAAGCTGACCGGTACCTCCATGCGTATCCCCAGCGCCGACGTTTCCATCGTCGACCTGACCTGCCGTCTCGAAAAGGGCGCAACTTACGATGAGATCTGCGCGGCTGTCAAGGCAGCAAGCGAAGGAGCAATGAAGGGCGTTATCGAGTACTGCGAGGACGAGGTCGTTTCCTCCGACTTCATCACCGATCCTCACACCAGCATTTTCGACGCAAAGGCCGGTCTGGCTCTTAACGACAACTTCGTAAAGCTCATGGCATGGTACGATAATGAGTGGGGCTTCAGCTGCAAGATGCTCGACCTCACCCGCCATATCGACAAGGTCCGCAAGGCGTGATTTAAAGCTTAAGCATAAAAAATCCGGAGCTCAGCTCCGGATTTTTTATGAAGCATGAGCGGAAAAGAGCCGCTCGAAATCGTATGTTTTCTTATCTCCGCCGGCCTTTGCGGCGGTTTTTGTACTCCGGTCACTACACACTGTATCCTTACAAAGAAGATAACGAGGACCGTTATTAACTCCGGCCTCTGTAAGGCCCTTAATTTCCGTTCTTCTCGGAAGCTATGGAAATTTGAGCTCTCCTCATGCTGCACTTAGCATGACGATTCACTCATTGCCGCTCAAAAAGTTTATACAAAACAATAAAAAGTGTTGCAATGTCATGAATGATGTGATATATTATTAACGATATCAAGGATTACGTCCCCCCGTGATCCGGCTCCCAAGGTCATTGCGCTTTGGGAGCTTTCTTTTTTTGCCTTGAAAACCGGAGCTTTGTGTGCTAAATTATCTCCATCAAATATTTTTGACCAAGGAGAAAAATTTTATGGAAATCGGAATAAAAGGCAAGGTCGAGACCGTCGTTGACGGCAGCAACACAGCAAAATTCGTTGGAAGCGGTTCACTGGATGTCTTCGCAACTCCCTGCATGGTCGGACTCATGGAGCAGGCGGCCCAGATGTCGGTGGCACCGTATCTCGCCGAGGGCGAGGGCACTGTAGGCACGAAGCTTGAAATAAGCCACGACGCGGCAACGCCCCTTGGCATGAAGGTTTGGGCAGAGAGCGAGCTTATAGAGGTTGACCGCCGCCGCCTTGTGTTTGAGGTCAAGGCCTTTGACGAGTGCGGCCAGATCGGCGCGGGCCGCCATGAGCGCTTTATTATCAATAACGAGAAGTTTATCGCGAAGGCCAACGCCAAGGGAGCAAAGTAATGAAGCATTTCATAGTGCTCATTGGAAACTACGGCTCGGGCAAAACGGAGATCGCGATAAACCTCGCGGTAAACTCCGCGGCCAAGGGGCATAATACGATGGTGGTCGACCTTGATAAGGTAAACGACTATTTCCGCATGAGCGACCGAGTTGAGCTTCTGAAGGAAAACAATATTAACCTCGTATCGCCGACCTTCGCAGGGCAGGGCGTTACGCCGAGCAACATGTCGGCGGCCGTGGCCTCGGCCTTCGCCGGCGACTGGGATCTGTGCATCTTCGACGTCGGCGGCGACGCGGCCGGTGCTATGTCGCTTGGCAGATATCACACCGACTTTGCCGCCCTCAAGGAGGGACAGCTTGAGGTGTACGATATCGTCAATGTGTTCCGCCCCATGTCCGAGAGCCCGGAGAAGATCATAAAGCTCAAGGAGGAGATGGAGGGCTTTGCAAGGCTCAGGGTAACGGGCTTTGTAAACAACTCTAACCTTCTCAATTTTGCGAGCGCCGATGATATCCGCCGCGGCTACGACGTTCTGCGCGAGACAAGCGATATGACCGGCATACCCGTCGCGCACACGACCGGGCGCAAGTGCTTTCTCGATGAATTCCTGCGCGACGGGCGCGATGAGAAGTATATCGGTGAGCCCATCGGTCTTGAGACCTATATGCACCGCTCGTGGGAGGCCTTCACGAGCCTGGGACTATGAAAAATACGGAGTCATTTTTGACTCCGTATTTTTCATCCCTCCATGACATGCAGTGCACGTATGGCAGCGTTTTCGATGCGGCTCTGCACGTCAAAGGCGTGCCGCTCAAGATAATAATCCGCACTGCTGCCGGTGAGCCCCTGCTCCCGCAGCTCAAGGACTGTCTGTGCGCAGATATCCTCGATGACCTGAGCCTTGAGCAATCTTCCGTCGGGCGCGTTATCGCCCGTGAGCAGGAATTCGAGCGCATCGGCGAGCTCAGGAAGCTTTTCCAGCCCACGCATGCCGCGCAGCAGCCATTTGTAGTACGGTGCGTGGCGGCGGTTTAAGAGAAACACCGCCTCGGCCGTGTTTTTCACAAACTCGCTTACGGCGAGCATCGCCGCGCCCTCCTCGCCGTGCGCAAGGCAGCGCGAGTAGTTGTACTGCCCCGACTGCGCCATGAACGCCAGCCGTGCGGCAAGCTTTTTGCGCCGCACATCCTCGGGCATACCGTGGGCTATCTCATTGCGTATGCGCGAGAACTCACCGAGATCGTCACGGAACACCTCGCCGCTGACTGCCTGCGCAAGAGCGTATGAGGGCAGATGCAGCCAGTCGCGCCACGCCTCGGGAGCGCCGGAGCAGCCGGTAAAGCGCCGGTAGAAGTCGCTTATGCGCATAACGCCGACGCCCGATGTGCCGAGAGCAGAGGACTTTGATACTTTGCCGCCGAACAGACCGCGCATTTCACGCGACAGAGCAAGGCCGATCGCATCGTCGTCTGCGTCCGTAAGCCACAGGCAGAAGCCGGGCTCAAAATCATGGTCGTGCGAGACGTCGTCGTCAAAGCCCAGGCACTGAGAGCCCGCGCCCGCAAGTCCCACGGCGATGCGCATTTCAAATTCGGGGAATCGTGTGTGTATCAGCTCCGCACCCTTTTCAAGATAGAGTGCTCTTGCCGCGTCAAGCCCTTTCATTTATCTCCTCCATGCGCTCGCGCAGCGCCTTGACGTATATGAAATAGCCGAAATGATCAAAGGTCGGGATGCATTTTGAAAGCGTAAACGCGTTGTATCCGTCTCGCGGCAGCGCGGGATCGGTGAGACAGTCGTAGGCTCTGTCGAGCATGGGCTCAATATCCTGCTCGCGCCCCATGCGCTCGTACAGCTCCGCGAGATTGCAGAGTGTGACGGCCGTGTCGTTTCCGGGATCCCTGCAGCTTTTTATGATGTCAAGAGCCATCCTGAAATGCCGCTCTGCGCTCTCATAGTCGCCCGTGTCCTGATAAACAAGAGCCATGTTGTTGTAAAGACCGGCAAAGCGATAATCAGAGGGGTCAAGCTGCTCGGCATATACACGCGAAGAATGGCGCAACAGCGGCAGCGCGTCGGAGGCTTTGCCCAGAAATTTCATCGTCGTCGCGGCATTTAATATGATCGTAGCGCCAGATACGGTGCCGCCTAAGCGGTGCAGGCGTATAAGCTCAAGCCCGCGCTCAACTGCGGCCCCGGCGGCTTTTTTATCGCCCGTGCGGCGGTGCAGCCCCATGAGCTCGCTTTGCAGCGAAAGCTCGCCTCTCCAGTCGCCGGCGCGCAGGGCGATATCTGTCCAATGCTCAAGTAGCATTTGCGCCTCGGACAGATGTCCGCCGTTTTGCAGCCTGTCGAGCTCGGTTACGACCCACGGAACGTCAACGGCTCTCGGGCAGGGCTCAGCGTCGGGATGCCCAAGGAACATTGACGCGTCAAAGCAGCAGCGCGGTTCGGAATGCTTCATGTTATCACCTCGAGTATATTCTACTACTTAGCGGCCATGCTTTACAGTGGCGCTTGCAACTGACGGAAAATCAGGTATAATTAAAGCATGAAAAGCTTGATGATAAAAATTTTCATATGCCTTGAGGCGGCATTATATCTTGCGTTCACGGCGATGGATATCTATGCGACGGGCGACAGCAAATGGCTCAAGTTTGCCGGTATCGCGCTGTGCTTTGTCTTTTCCGCATTTTTGAGCGTAAAGGGCGGCGAAAAGCTCGTGACGGCGGCAATCGGCCTTGCTATGGCTGCGGACGTATTTCTGCTCCTGCTCGACAAGTATTACATCGCCGGAGTCGGACTGTTTTTCATCGTTCAGATACTGTATTTTTTGCGCATATACCGCGCCAACGGGCGCAAAGGCGCGTGGCTGGTGCGGCTTTTCCTGTTTACAGGCTCAATTGCGCTGCTTCTGAACCTGGGCTGCGAATTTCCGCTTGTGCTGCTCGTCGCTGCGTACCTTGCGTTTTTCGTTTGCAATGTGATGCAGGCATCGGGAAGCGAAAACAAGCTGTTTTTCGCCGGACTGTGCGTGTTCTTATGCTGCGATATCTGCGTCGGCCTGCACAATATGCCGACGGTGCTGCCCGAGTGGCTGCGCCGCGCCGCCGACATCGGAATGTGGACATTCTATCTGCCCTCGCAAGTGATGCTGGCGCTCTCGGGAAAGGAGCGTGACGTATATAAAGCACCCGATGAAGATGAATAAGCTTTTGTCCGTCATAATGAGCATTGCCGTCGCGCTTGCACTTCTTACGGGCTCGATAGCCGCACCCATACTCATCCGCCCGTTTTACTATGCGCAGATACAGCCGCTTGAGCTCGAATCTGCCAGTGGCTTGAGCAGAGCGGAGATAATTCGGGCTTACGACGAGGTGCTCGACTACTGCATCGGCGTAAGCGATGAGTTCTCAGCCGGAGCTCTGCCGTTTTCCGAGTCGGGAAGCGCGCATTTTGCCGATTGCCGTGTGCTGTTTTTGCTTGATCTGCGGCTGCTCGCAGGGAGCCTGATTGTCATCGTTCTGCTAAAATTATACGACAAACGCTATAAGCTGCCGCACCTCGGCGGCCACGGTGCGCCGTTTTGGGGCGCGGCCGGAATGGCGGCGGCACTTGCGCTTATCGGTATTGCCGCCGCAACGGATTTCGACAGAGCCTTTATAGTATTCCATTCGCTGTTTTTCCCCGGCAAGGATAACTGGGTCTTTAATGCGGCGACAGATCCCGTGATACTCATTATGCCCGATGCGTTTTTCCGCAGCTGCGCGATACTGATACTCACTGTGCTGCTTATACCGAGTGCCGTGATAATAATTTCGGATAAAAGAAAAGGCTATGCGTAATGATGCATAGCCTTAAACAGTATATTTAATAGTCAACCGGCTCGGAGAACGGACGCTCAAGACACTCGGGGTGCTCAAGGATGTATTTTAAAAGCCTTACGCTCTTGGAGTAGTAATAGCCGTCTGCAAGACGCTCGTCGATGGTAAGCCCGAGGTCAACGCTGTTGCGGTACTCGTCCTCACCGTTTTCATTGCGGAAGATGCGCTCCTTCATCTCACCGACAACGACGAAAATGGAGGTTGTTCCCCAGTTGGTGAGATGATGGTAGCCGCTTCTGAGCTTAATTGAGCCGAGGTTTGAGAGAATGACCGAGGCGTAGTAGGGGTCAGCCTCAATGAGCAGCCGCGGAACGATGCCGTGGCGGTCGAGCTGACGCATGAGCCAGATGAAGAACTTGACGAACCAGCGCGGCAGCTTGTTGAGAATGTCCATGGTGCTGTTGGTGGAGTTGCCTGCACCGTTGCTTTTCTTCTCACGATAGATCTGCCTGTGCAGCTCCTCATGCAGCGAGTCGATTGTGGAGTCCTCGGTTGCGTAGACAAAAGCAAGCCCCTCCTCGGAGGTGTCGTCAAAGTGCTTTTTTACGACAAAGGAGGCGCTGTATGTATTGCGCTGGTAATTATTTTTATTTGCAATGAAGCGGTTGAGCTTCGGACGCAGGATGATGGTCTTGAGTATCGCGGCGACGATAAGATGGAACAGCGTATATTTGAATTCGGGATTATCGGCGTTTTTTTTCGCAAGGTACTTATCGATGCTCGTAAGGTCGATGCGCTCGGATATAAATGCCTCGTTGTCGCAGCGGTTGGGGTAGATCATCGGCATGATAAGATGCATGCCGTCCTGCTGACGGATCAGCCTGCCGTCTCTGCGGTCGCCGAAGCGGCGTTTTTCTTTACTCATAATTATCCCTCAGATGCTTTAAAAATTTAATAAAATTGTCTTTAGTAAAGCAATTTTATCATATTGTTTTAATAAGTCAAGGAATATATTTATTGACAAGAGCGGAGCATTGTGTTCTAATATTTTTTATGACTGAAGAGCAAGGTGACAATAATTGAGTTTTTTGGACATATTCCTGATCGGCGTTGCGCTGAGCATGGATGCGTTTGCCGTGTCCGTATGTAAGGGACTTTCCGTCAAAAAGGCCGGCGTAAAGCATGTGCTGACGGTCGGCGTGTATTTCGGCGGCTTTCAGGCGCTCATGCCGATGCTCGGCTTTCTGCTCGGCTATAAGTTTGAAAGCTTTATTACGAATATCGACCACTGGATAGCCTTTGTTCTTCTTGCGATAATCGGCGGCAATATGATACGCGAGGCACTCGGTAAGGATGAGGATGATAAGGAAAACGACGATTTTTCGTTCAGAGCCATGCTGCCTTTGGCTGTCGCAACGAGCATCGACGCGCTGGCCGTCGGCATAAGCTTTGCGTTTCTGGGCGTCGATATCGTGACGGCGGCGCTGCTTATAGGCGCGACGACCTTCGTTCTGTCCGGCGCCGGAATATTTGTCGGGAACATATTCGGCTCAAAATACAAGTCCAAGGCCGAGCTCGCGGGCGGCATCGTGCTTATCCTCATCGGCGCGAAGATACTGCTCGAGCACCTGGGCATTATAAGCTTCTGATATTATGAAAGAAAAACTGAAAATGTATCTGCCGATAATCGTGATGCTTATCATCGCGCTCACGGCGGGAATACTCATATGGCTGGACATTCTGCATGTTGATCAGATCATCGCGGCTGTCAACGATAACAGGCTGCTCGCGGCTATCGTCATCCTTGCGCTGTTTGCCTTCAAGGGCTGCTCGTGCATACCCTATGCCGCTATCCTCATAGGCTGTGCGCTCATATTCGAGCTGCCGCTGGCGATAGCGATAAACACCGTCGGAACGGTGTTGTGCATCTCGGTTTCGTATCTCATCGGCCGCTTTTCAAAGGGCCTCACGTTCGAGAGCGTGATGGAAAAGCACCCGAAGTTCAGGCGCTATTTTTCCAATGCGGAGAATTACAGCTTTACGTTTGTGTTCTTTACGCACACTCTGCATCTTTCCACCGAGGTGCAGGGCGTTCTGTTCGGACTTCTGCGCACGCCGTATTGGGCGTATATAGCAGGCTCTATGGCCGCGCTCATACCGAGCATGCTCATCTACACGGTCATCGGTGACGAGTTTGATTTCACAAACCCGGTCTTTTGGGCCTTTGTTGCGCTCGATGCGCTCACGGTGCTCACCGGCTTCGTCTACGCAAAGAAAAATCTCATAGACGGCGGCAAAAAAGCTTCGGAAGAATAATTCCGAAGCTTTTTCATGTTTCTTGTTTTAAAACAGCATATCCTTTGAAAATACGATGTCCACACCGCCCATGCTTATAACATCGCCGGAGAAGATGCGCTCCTTATGATCGATGCGCTTGCCGTTGAGGTACGTTCCGTTTGTCGAGCCGAGATCCTGAATGTAATAGTGCCCGTCGCACAGCGAAATCATAAAGTGACGGCGGGAGGCCTTCGGAGCCGGGTAGACGAAGTCGCAGTCCTCGCTGCGGCCGAATACCCATTCGGTCTTGCCGCTGGCCGGCTCGTGCACGGAAACGTTCACCGTAGCGTCGCCGAAGTTGTTTATAAAATCAAACAGTCCCTTGAACTTATCCCCTGCCATAAGCGCACCTCCGATATATAATTGAGTATATCAATAACAAGAGGATTAAGCAAGAGTAAAAGATCATATCGTGTGCTTGAAAAATTCAATAATCTGAGATATTATTAACACATTACTCAAGCTGACAGGTGTTCGGCTCCCGTCAGCTTAGCTTCATGAGAGGTAAGCTTTTGAGAAAGATCGCGCTATGGGAGGCAAAGCACCCAAAAACGGTTATAATCGCGGCACTTTTGCTGCTTATCCCGGCGCTTTTGGGCTTTTTGGGAACGAAGGTAAACTACGATATACTCTCGTATCTTCCCGATGAGCTCGAAGCTGTGCAGGGCGAGCAGGTGCTCGATAAAACGTTCAATACAGCCGGCATATCCATTGTCATAACAGAAAACATGCAGCCGAAGCAGACGCTGGCGCTGAAAAACGAAATACTCACGGTTGACGGCGTATCGTCGGTCATCTGGGTCGATACCATTGCAGATATCGGCATTCCGGCCGATATCCTTCCCGATGTTCTGAAAAACATTTTCTACAGTGCCGACGGCAGTCAGACGATGATGCTCGTGCGCTATGACAACACGGGCTCGGACGACAGTCAGCTCAAGGCCATTGCGCAGATAAAAACGCTGCTGGGCAAAAACCAGTTTCTGAGCGGACTGTCTGTCGTGGTTGACGATACACGCGAGATTGCCGAAACTCAGGCGCCGCTGTATATTGCGGTCGCGGTCATATTGGCGCTCTTAGTCATGAGCGTTCTCATGGAGTCGTGGTTTCAGCCGCTCATCATCCTGTTTTCACTCGGCCTTGCCGTCATATACAACATGGGAACGAATATCTTCCTCGGACAGATATCGTTTATAACCCAGTGCGTCGCGGCGGTGCTGCAGCTCGGAGTCACGATGGACTATTCCATATTCCTCATCGACCGCTACGCCGAGGAAAAGCAGCGCTTTGATACACGCGAGGAGGCTATGGCCGAGGCGGTGACGGTGTCGATGACGGCTCTCATGGGAAGCTCGCTGACAACGGTGTTCGGCTTTCTGGCACTGTGCTTTATGAAGCTGGGACTCGGCTTTGACATCGGCTTTGTCATGGCAAAGGGCGTCGTGCTCGGCATACTGACGGTCATATTTATCCTCCCGTCGGTCGTGCTGCTTTTTGAAAAGCAGATAATAAAATACCGCCACCGCAGCTTCGTGCCGGATTTTACGCGGCTGAACAAATTCACCATCAGGCATAAAAAGGCCTTCGCGCTGCTTTTTCTGGCGCTGCTTGCGCCGATGTATTTCCTTCAGAAGAACATCGACCTGTACTACAGCATGGATAAGGCGCTGCCGTCTTACCTGACCTCAATGGAGGGGCTCAGTAAGCTCAAAACGGACTTCGGCATGGCCTGTACGCAGTTTATAATAATTGACGACGACTTGCCGGCCGATAAGCTTATCGAAATGGAGCGCAAGCTGCAAAGCCTCGACGGGATATCTTCACTTCTGGCCTATAATTCCATCGTCGGCGCGGCGATACCGGATGATATCATACCGGACGATATCATGTCGCTGTGCAAGCAGGACGGAAAGCAGCTTATGATGGTAAACTCCGAGTACGGCGCGGCGACCGACGAGCTGACGGTGCAGCTTGACGAGATGGACGAGATCGTAAAGTCCTATGACCCCGACGCCTATATAACAGGCGAGGGCGCTATAACCCAGGGTCTTATCGACACGACGGACGTTGACTTTGCAGTGACGGCGGTGCTTTCGATAGCGGCGATATTCATCCTCATCGCGATATGCTTCAGGTCACCCACGCTGCCGGTGATACTGGTGCTGTCCATTGAGCTTGCCATATGGATAAACCTCTCGATAAGCGTCATTATGGGCAAGGAGGCCTCTTTTGTCGACCCCACGGTGGTAAACTGCGTGCAGCTCGGCGCAACGGTCGACTACGCCATACTGCTGACGACGCGCTTTCGTGAGGAGCTGCGGCATCTGCCGCGTGACGAGGCTATGCTCAAGGCCGTCGCCGCAGCTCAGCAGTCGATATTCCAAAGCGCCGGCGTGTTCTTTGCCGCGACCTTCGGCGTGTATCTCGTCTGCGATATCTACATCGTTCGCGGCATGTGCGCCCTTCTTGCACGCGGCGCCATAATAAGTGAAATAGTCATTATTGTTCTGCTGTCGCCCGTGCTGTGCGTGTGCGAGAACCTGATCGACAAAACGACCCCGAGCTGGAGGTTAAAAACATGAAAGCTAAACAATATACGGCTCTGCTGCTGGCTCTGAGCATGCTCCTTTCGCTGCTGTCCGGATGCGGAAAAAAGGACGGCGGCAAGGCCGAGAATACTCCTGCGCCGACAAAGCATCCCGAGTACGAGCTTACGGATAACGCCGTCAACAAGGAGGAGACCGTGTATATAAACATATCTCCCGACGGCGAGGTCAGGAAGGTCAGCGTAACCGACAGACTGCACACGGATATGCCGCAGGTGCGCGTCGAGGATAAAAGCGATCTCGGAGACATTCAGGACGTAAAGACATTCCTTGAGCCGGTACGGGACGGCGATAAGCTGTACTGGGATATGGATTCGACCGATCTTTACTATTCCGGCAGCACGGATAACGCGCCGCCCATGAAGATCTCCGTCAGCTACACGCTCGACGGCAAGGAGATAAAGGGCTCGTCTCTTGCCGGAAAAAGCGGCGATGTGACGATAAAAATAAGTGCGCAGAATACACTCAAAAAATCCGTCGGCGTGAGCGGCGGGACATATGATATATCCTGCCCCATGCTGTTTATCTGCGGCATGATACTGCCGGACGAAAATTTCAGTGAGGTCTCGACCCCGAACGGAGTGCTTTTAAGCGACGGAACGCGCAGCCTCGTGTTTTTCGCCGGAGTTCCGGGCATGAATGACAGCCTGGGGCTCACTGAGCTCGGAATTCCGCTTACAGAAACGCTCGGCGGCAGCGAATATACCGTCACCGCAAAGGCCGAGAATTTTGCGCTCGGCAACATGATGTTCGTTGCAGTGCCCTTTTCCTCCATATCCTCACTCGGCCCGGATGATATAAAGGTCGGGACCGAGAGCGTCAAGGGTATGCTCAGCGATATCCAGGGGCTCATGGGCGCGTTTAATTCCTTAAACCTCAGCGAAATGGTGCAGATGCTTTACGGCGACGCGCAGCAGATAGAGCAGCTTGTAAACTCGGTCGGAAGAGCCGCAAAGCTTTATAAAGAGAACAAGGCGCTCATTGATGTGCTGAATAAATATGTTACCGAGGGCAACCTCGCAAAGCTTGAAAATCTGCTGGCGGATATGCAGCGCATCGACACAAGCCGCCTGCAAACGCTTGCGCAGTTTACGCATCTCAAGGAGCTTCTGGAGCTCGTGGGTAAGTTCAACACCAATATCGGCGCGCTCGCGCAGTTCACGCGTGACTATCTCGATATGGCGCCGATCTTTGAGAACTTAAACCGCGACCTGTCGTCGCCGGAGGTGCAGCAGTCGCTCAACAATCTTCCGACTATCATAAGCGAGCTGCAAAATCTCGTAAACGTCATGCACGCAAGCCAGGAAATGCTCGAGCGTATGACCGGTATGCTCGGCGGCGAGAGCATAAACAAGATAATCGCTTTTACGCAGAAGCTTGAAAACAGCGTGAGCATCGAAACGCTCACCAAGGCTCAGCAGCAGTCGCTCACAGAGCGCATGCAGGCCTGGATTGACTTCGGCAACAGCTATGATATATTCACCCGGCGCACCGAAAAGATGACCTCGACCGTCGTGTTCGTGTATAAATCCGAAGCGATAGGTTAAAAAAATCCCGTCCATCGGACGGGATTTTTTATTGTTATTTTGTTGTTATTTTATTCGATCCAGAATATCGAGTCGTCGTTTTTCACCCATTCGTCGACATCGACGATGCTGAAAGTGTCCTCACCGGTGCGGATGATAACGCGCTCGATACCGGCGTTTATGACCTGCCGGCGGCACATCGAGCAGCTTGTGGCGTTTGTAAGCAGCTCATGCGTCTGCGCATCACGGCCGACGAGGTACAGCGTTGCGCCGAGCATATCGCGCCGTGAGGCGGAGATTATCGCATTTGCCTCGGCATGGACGCTGCGGCACAGCTCGTACCGTTCTCCGGAGGGTATCTTCATCTCGACCCTTGCGCAGCGTCCGGAATCGGTGCAGTTTATCCTGCCGCGCGGCGCGCCGTTATAGCCGGTCGAAATAATCTCGTCATTGCGCACGATTATCGCGCCGTACATTCTTCTCAGGCAGGTCGAGCGCTGCAAAACAGCGTCGGCGATATCGAGGTAATAGTTTTCCTTGCTTGTGCGCTTATCCATAAGACCGTCCTCCGAAAGCATGATACTTCATTTTACTGTTTCTGCGCCTTTTCGTCAATAGCGCCGCTGTTTTTGATGTGATTTCCTATGATTTCGGAGACCTCTGATATGGTCACGAACGCACTCACATCCGCTTCGTTTATGATACGCTTGAGCTGGCTGACCTCAACACGGGTGATGACGCAGTACAAAACGGTTTTTGTGCTGCCGGACACCAGACCCTCGGCCGATATAAAGGTGCAGGTGCGTCCGAGCTGCTGATAAATGGTGTCGGCAATATCGCTTGCGCGGTCGGTTATTATCATCGCGGCCTTGGCCTGCTCCATGCCCTCCTGTACGATGTCGATAAGCTTGAAGGTGATGAAATAGGTCAGCAGAGAGAGCATTGCCCTGTCCCATCCAAAGAGGATGCCGGCGCTTATATAGATGAAAATGTTTATCATGAATATGATCTGTCCCGTGGATGCGCTTACGTTTTTGGAAAGCAGCATCGCGGCAATCTCCGTGCCGTCGAGACAGCCGCCGTGCCGCAGCACCGTGCCGACGCCGATGCCGAGCAGAACTCCGCCGAATACGACGGCCAGAAGCTCTGAGCTTGTCACCGTCGGGATGAGCTTGCACACTTCGAGAAAGCCCGAGAACGCGGCCATAGCTATAACGGCGCGAAAAAGAAATCCTTTGCCCAGCGCTTTATATCCGACGAAGAAAAACGGGATGTTTATTATGATGACAAGTATACTCAGCCGTATGCCGGATAAGTAGCTTATCATCATGCTCACGCCCGTCACGCCGCCGTCGAGTATAGTGTTCGGAATAAGAAAGCACTCGATGGAAAACGCGGCGCACGCCGCGCCGATGATTATCATGACAACAGGGAAGAGCTGCTCTTTGAAAAAGCGCTTCATTGCTTCACCCTCCTGATATAAAAATTGCGATATAAACAAATTATATCGCAATTGATATGTGGTTTGGTAAACTAAGGGTAAATTATTCAGTCGCCCTCGACCATGCGATAGCCCACGCCGATCTCGGTGAAGATATACTGCGGCTCCGCCGGGCTTTTTTCTATCTTCCGGCGGATATTGGCCATGTGCACGCGCAGCGACTGGTTGTTTCCGCGGGTGCCGGGACCCCAGAGCTCTTTGATTATATAGTCATAGGTCAGCACCTTGCCGGCACATTTGCCGAGCAGCGCAACTATCTTGTATTCGTTCTGCGTAAGGCCGACATTCTGCCCGCCGACGAGCACCTGATGCTTGTCATAGTCGATCTCAAGATCGCCGGACTTGAATTTGCCGGTTGTGGCGATGGTTTCGTTGGCAAGACCCGTGCGCGTATGGCGGATGGCGGTGCGTATGCGCGCAAGGAGTTCACCCGCGCCGAAGGGCTTGGTTATGTAGTCGTCAGCACCGAGATCGAGAGCCTCGACCTTATCGCGCTCATGCGCCCGCGCCGAGACAACGACGATGGGCAGAAGCGTCCACTCGCGCACGCTTTTAATGATCTGAAGCCCGTCAATATCCGGCAGGCCGAGATCGAGAACGATGAGATCCGGGCAATGTGAGGTTATCATTGAATATGCCTCCGCGCCGGAGCGTGCGACGATAACGTCATAATCGTTCGAGGTCAGTATCGTGCGCAGAAAGTTTGATATGCTGCGCTCGTCTTCAACAATGAGTATCTTATCGCGGATGTTCATTCTTCTTTCTCCTCCTCCAAGGGTATCGTGAAACTGAAAACGGCGCCGCCCTCGGGACGGTTTGCCGCGCTTATCGTTCCGCCGTGGGCGGTAACTATCGCCTGACACGTGGCAAGACCTATGCCGCGGAATCTGTTGCTGTCGTATGATTTTCCGTCCGCCGGATCGATTTGACCGCGAAACAGAACGGGGATTATTGCCGGATCAAGTCCGGCACCGTCGTCTGCGACCGAGACCAAAGCCCGGCTGCCGCTGCATTTCACATCGAGCCGAAGCTCCGTCATGCCCTCGGCGTGCTTTGCGGCGTTATCCAGAAGGTTCATTATGACCTGCTCAATGAGCATCGCGTCAACATTCACCATCAGAGGCTCATCGGGGATCGTGACCTTGAGATTAACATCCGCATTGCGTTTTTTGAAATTGGCGATGCACTCGCCGAGTATTTCCTCGATAAGCTCAGGGCTTTTCTCGATGTTTGTCTGCTCCGAGCCGCTTATGCGCGTTATCGAAAGCAGGTTCTCCACCATTCGCACGAGCCATTCCGCGTCCTGCTTTGCGTCGCCCAAAAGCTCGACCCGGTCCTCATGCGAAAGGTGCTCGTCCTCATTCATGACCGTGTCGATAACGCCTATTATCGAGGTCAGCGGTGTGCGCAGATCATGTGATATCGCACGCAGAAGGTCTGCCCGCAGCTTGGACTGAGCAGCCTCGTGCCGGAGCTTTTCCTGCTCGCGTGAGCGCGTTGTGAGCGTTGATATGACTATTGACACCGTCAGCATAGTCAAAAACGTTATCGGGTAGCCGTATATGGAGAAATTGAGCTTCATATACGGATAAGTAAAGGCGTAGTTAACGCCGACAACGCTTATGAGAGAGGCCATGATGCCGTAAAAGTATCCGTCGGTAGCCAGGGAGATGATAAGCACGGCGAGGATGAATACCATAGGTACGAAGGTATCCGTCGTTCCGACGCGGCTGAGCGAGGAGCACAGCACCCACGCAGCGCCGAGCACTGTCAAAAATATCAGCCAGTTGCGCATCGTGCGCAGTATTTCGTTTTCGAGCTTGTTTTGCTTTTTCATAAATTAATTATAGCACATACCATATTAAGACTGTGTTAAGAAATTTATATGTCGTATTTGTGAGCGCTTTAACGAAGCATGGGCGGAAATCAGCCCGTCAAAACCGGTAGGTGTTCGACTTCCATCAGCTATTGACAGAGTTTTTGCAAAGACTGTTGACAAATGACGCGGCATGGCGTATTATACTAAAGACAAAACCCCATTTGAGGAATAGGAATTGAAAGGAGCGGCGATCATGCATATTGCAAACGTTATAGCTATGAACACCTGTTGTTGCGGCATCTGCGCTTGTCGATGTCGGCGTCGTCGCATGCCTTGATACGGTGTTAAAGCCATATTAGCAGCGGCGATGCTATGCAGCATCGTCGATTTTTTATGTCAAATTTCAGATGAGAGGTAACAGCAATGAGAATTTACAAGTCAGTATCCGAGCTCACAGGGCGTACGCCGCTCATGGAGCTGAGAAATATCGAGGATGAAAACAGGCTCTGCGCAAGGGTGCTTGCCAAGCTTGAGATGTTCAATCCGGCAGGCTCTGCAAAGGATCGCGTCGCAAAGGCGATGCTCGACGACGCCGAGGCGAAGGGACTGCTGGCCTCCGGCGGCACGATAATCGAGCCTACAAGCGGAAACACAGGCATCGGCCTTGCCGCCATAGGCGCGTCACGCGGCTACAGAGTCATCATAGTAATGCCCGACAGCATGAGCATTGAGCGAAGACTGCTCATGACGGCCTACGGCGCTGAGCTCGTGCTTACCGAGGGCAAAAAGGGCATGGCCGGAGCGGTCGAAAGGGCCGAGGAGCTCAAGTCGTCGATCCCCGGCGCGCTGATCCTCGGGCAGTTTGAAAACCCGGCAAATCCCGCCGCGCACAGAGTCACAACAGGACCCGAGATCTGGGAGGATACAGACGGCAAGGTCGATATTTTTGTCGCCGGCGTCGGCACGGGCGGCACGATAAGCGGAGTCGGGCAGTATCTGAAAAGCCGCAAGAACAGCGTGAGGATAGTTGCCGTTGAGCCCAAAAGCTCGCCGCTTCTGTCCGAGGGGCACGCGGGACCGCACGGGCTTCAGGGCATCGGTGCGAATTTCATCCCCACGGTGCTCGACAGGAGCATCTACGATGAGATAATCACCGTCTCCGATGAGGAGGCGTATGCCGCCGGAAGAGCGCTCGCCGCGCACGAGGGCATCCTTGCCGGAATAAGCTCCGGCGCTGCACTGCACGCCGCGACAGAGCTTGCAAAGCGCCCCGAAAACGCCGGAAAATGCATAGTCGCGCTTCTGCCCGACACCGGCGAGAGATACCTTTCCAGTCCCATGTTTAAGGAGAATGACCTGTAATGTTTGACGAACTGCTTGAAACCGTAAATGCTTATCTTATGCGCGACCCGGCGGCGAAAAATCCCTTTGAGGTGCTGTTTCTGTACCCCGGCGTGAAGGCCGTGTGCTATCATCGACGTGCACACTGGTGCTATGAGCACAATCTCATGTTTATAGCCCGCATGATATCCCAAATGGGCCGCCACCGCACCGGTATCGAGATCCACCCCGGCGCTAAGATTGGCCGCCGTCTCGTCATAGACCACGGCATGGGCATCGTTATAGGCGAGACTGCCGAGATAGGCGACGACTGCCTTATATACCACGGCGTTACCCTCGGCGGTACGGGCAAGGACAGCGGAAAGCGCCACCCGACCATCGGAAACAATGTCCTTATCGGTACGGGTGCAAAGGTACTCGGACCGTTCAAGGTCGGCGATAACAGCCGTATTGCGGCGAACTCCGTCGTGCTCAGCGAGATACCGCCCGACAGCACCGCCGTCGGCGTCCCGGCACGCGTTGTAAAGCGCCGGGGCGTCAAGGTGGATTATGCTACCGAGGTCGATCAGGTCAGCATATCCGACCCCATTGCTGAGGAGCTCACAGCTATAAGAAAAGCCCTGTGCGAGATGAACACAAGGCTTCAGAATATGGAGAAATAGTAAAACTCCCACCACTGCGGTGGGAGTTTTTCACTATATCAATTGTTCTTGAGAATAACGTCGTGGCTGCCGCCCTCGACGATGCTGACGGAGGACACGAGCGTGAGCTTTGCATCGCGTTTCAGGTCGGAAAGATTAGTCACGCCGCAGTTGCACATGGTGGACTTAATTTTGTAAACGCTCTTTTCAAGGTTGTCGTGCAGAGAGCCTGCATAGGTTACGTAAGAGTCGACACCCTCCTCAAAGCTGAGCCTGCTCTGACCGCCGAGGTCATAGCGCTGCCAGTTGCGCGCACGGTTTGAGCCTTCACCCCAATACTCCTTGACATAGCTGCCGTTTACGATGAGCTTAGCTGTCGGGCTTTCGTCGAAGCGGGCAAAGTATCTGCCCATCATGAGGAAGTCCGCGCCCATTGCAAGCGCGAGCGTCATGTGATAATCGTGAACAAGGCCGCCGTCAGAGCAGATGGGAACGTATACGCCGGTCTCCTCAAAATACTCATCGCGCGCTGCCGCAACCTCGATCAGAGCCGTTGCCTGACCGCGGCCGATGCCCTTGGTCTCACGCGTTATGCAAATAGAGCCGCCGCCGATGCCGACCTTTACGAAGTCAGCTCCGGCCTTCGCGAGAAAGAGAAAGCCGTCTTTGTCAACCACGTTGCCTGCACCGACCTTGACGCTGTCGCCGTATCTTTCCCGGATATAGTCGATGGTCTTTTTCTGCCAGCAGGAGAAGCCCTCTGAGGAGTCGATGCACAGAACATCCGCACCTGCGTCAATGAGTGCGGGAACGCGCTCGGCGTAGTCGCGGCTGTTTATGCCGGCGCCGACAATGTATCGCTTGTGCTCGTCGAGGATCTCGTTGGGGTTATTCTTATGCTCGGCGTAGTCTTTGCGGAATACGAAGTAGAGCAGTCTGCCCTCGGCATCGACTATGGGAAGAGAATTGAGCTTGTGATCCCAGATAATATCGTTTGCCTCCTTGAGAGTGGTGCCCTCGGGCGCGGTGACGAGCTTTTCAAGAGGAGTCATAAAGTCGGAAACGCGGGTCGTGAGCTCCATGCGCGATACGCGGTAGTCGCGGCTGGACACAATGCCGAGAAGCCTGCCCGTTGCCGAGCCGTCGGAGGTGACTGCCATGGTGGAGTAGCCGTTGCGCGCCTTGAGCTCGAGCACGTCGCCGAGTGTCGCATCCGGGGTCAGATTCGACGCGCTGGGAACGAAGCCGGCCTTGTAGCTTTTAACACGCGCTACCATAGCCGCCTCGTCCTCGATCGACTGAGAACCGTATATGAACGATATGCCGCCCTCCTTGGCCAAGGCTATCGCCATCGTGTCGTTGGAAACAGACTGCATGATGGCCGACGCAAACGGCACGTTGAGGCTCAGCGCGGGCTCCTCGCCCTTTTTGAACTTCACAAGGGGAGTTCTGAGCGTGACCTTATCGGGAACGCAGTCCTCGCTCGTGTAGCCGGGAATAAGAAGATATTCGCTGAAGGTCCTGGAGGGTTCGTTGAAATAGATCGCCATATCGTTTCTCCTTATTATTAAATATTAAACGGTATTTTCGCATAAATAAATAAAACCGTCAATTGACAAATTGACGGTTTTATCGAATGATATTGCTGCTTTTGTTGTCAAACAATGAAGCCGCCGCCGAGCACGCGGTCATCGTCGTACAGCACGGCCGACTGTCCCCGCGCCGGAGCACGCACGGGCTCATCGCAGACTATGCGCACCTTATCGCCCTCGACGTATGCCGTACAGGACGGGCTTTCCCACTTCGTGTGTCGCACGCGCACCGTCGCACGCACGGGACTTTCCGGAACATCGCACAGCCAGTTGAAGTCGCGTGCCGTGACCTCGCTTTTGAAAAGCTCCTCCCAAAGCGCGAGCTCGATCTCGTTCGTCTCGGCGTTTATCGCGGAAATGTAAAGCTTGCGCCCGTTATAAAGTCCCGGGCGGCGCTGGCCGACGGTGTAGCGGTATATGCCCTCGTGACGGCCTATGACTTTGCCATGGAAAACGAAGCTTCCGGCGGGGGGGAGCCCGGCTCTTGCCGCGAGCCAGGAGATATAGTCCTTGTCTGGGATGAAGCATATCTCCATGCTGTCGGGCTTGTGCGCGACGGGAAGCCCGAAGTCCTCGGCGAGCTTGCGCACCTGCTTTTTTTCAAATCTGCCGAGCGGCAGCGTCAGACGGTCGAGCTGCTCTCGGCGTATGCGGCAGAGCATATAGCTTTGATCGTTTGAGGGCATGCCCTTGTACAGAATTCCGTTTTCCGCCCGCGCATAGTGACCGGTGGCTATATTGTCAGCACCGATCTCATCTGCAAAGTCGAGCAGAGTCTTGAATTTGAGCGCTGGGTTGCATATGATGCATGGGTTCGGCGTTTCGCCCCTTAAATAGCTTTCTGCAAAGAGGGAGCACACGCACTCGTCAAGCGCCTTGTGAACATCACGCACCTCGAGCGGGATACCGATGAAGCTCGCTGTGCTCATGGCGTCGGCGAGGGCGTTTTCGTCGGTGTTATCCATATACAGGCCGTGGATATCATACCCATCATCCTTTAAAAGACGCGCACAGACGGCCGAGTCCACGCCGCCTGAAAATCCGAGCACTACTTTTTTCATCTTCTCCCCTCCATCCACACCATCAGCACCGAGATATCCGCAGGCGACACGCCGGAGATGCGGCTTGCCTGACCGAAGGAGCGGGGTCTGATCTTCTTGAGCTTTTCGCGGGCCTCAAGGCGAAGTCCCGTGACCTCGTCGTAATTTATATCATCCGGCAGGAGTCTGTTCTCCATGCCGGCAAAATCCTCGACCTGCTTGAGCTGGCGCCTGATATAACCCTCGTACTTGAGGCTTATCTCCGCCTGGTACCGCACGGGACGCGGAAGCTCCGGACGCTCGGAATCAAATGGCTTGAGCCCCTCGTAGCTAAGCTGCGGACGCCGTATGAGCTCGGCAAGGGAAGCTCCGCTTAAGACGGGCGCAGTGCCGTGCTCCTCAAGATAGGCGTTTAACTCCTCCGACGGCGCGACATGCGTTTTCTCAAGCCTTTTTATCTCGCGCTCGACCTCGGCATATTTCTCCTGCACCGCATCATAGCGCTCCTGTGATATGAGCCCGATGCGCAGGCCGATGCCGCAAAGACGCTTGTCGGCGTTGTCCTGCCGGTGCAGAAGCCTGTATTCGCTGCGCGAGGTCATCATACGGTATGGCTCGTTTGTCCCCTTAGTGACGAGATCATCGATGAGCGTTCCTATGTATCCGTCCGAGCGGCGCAGTATCATAGGCTCCTCGCCCTTGAGCTTCAGGGCGGCATTCACGCCGGCGACAAAGCCCTGAACGGCGGCCTCCTCATAGCCGGACGAGCCGTTGAACTGCCCCGCTCCGTAAAGGCCATGCACCTTTTTCGTCTCAAGCGTGGGATACAGCTCCGTGGGATCTACGCAGTCATATTCTATTGCGTAGGCGCAGCGTGTCATCTCCGCGTGCTCAAGCCCCGATATCGTGTGCAGCATTTTCACCTGCACGTCCTCGGGCAGGGAGGAGGATAAGCCCTGAATATACAGCTCCTGCGTGCCGAGTCCCATGGGCTCTATAAAAAGCTGGTGGCGCGGCTTATCACGGAAGGTCATGATCTTCGTCTCAATGCTCGGACAGTAGCGCGGGCCGATGCCCTCAATAACGCCCGAGTAGATCGGACTGCGGTCGATGTTATCCAATATGATCCTGTGTGTTTCCTCGTTGGTGTAAGTAAGATAGCACACAGCGCGGTTTTCAGGCGGAGAAGTCGTTTCAAAGGAAAAGCCCTCGGGGTCGCTGTCGCCCGGCTGAAGCTCCATTTTTGAAAAATCTACGCTGTGCGCGTTCACTCTCGGCGGAGTCCCGGTCTTGAAGCGGCGCATGGAAAGCCCCAGCGCCTCAAGGCAGGGGGTAAGCCCCTTTGCAGCGGCCAGCCCGTCGGGACCCGAGGAGCGGATAACGTCGCCGACTATCGTTCTGCCGTCAAGATATGTTCCGCAGGCGATAATTGCCGCACGGCAGGAATACACCGCGCCCGTGTGCGTTTTAACGGCGCTCACAGCGCCGTTTTCGGTGCGTATCTCGACGACCTCGGCCTGCTTTACGCGCAGATTCTTCTGATCCTCGAGCGTGAGCTTCATTACCTCCTGATATTTTCGCCTGTCGGCCTGCGCACGCAGCGAGTGAACAGCAGGCCCCTTGCCGCGGTTGAGCATACGGTACTGTATGCAGGCCTTGTCGGCTGCCTTTGCCATCTCGCCGCCCAGGGCGTCGAGCTCGCGCACGAGATGTCCCTTGCCCGTGCCGCCTATGGCGGGATTGCAGGGCATATTGCCCACGCTGTCGAGGTTTATGGCAAAGCATATCGTGTCAAGTCCCATGCGTGCGGCGGCAAGCGCGGCCTCTATTCCCGCGTGACCTGCGCCGATGACGGCTATATCGCATTTTCCGGCATTATACTCAGTCAATTTCGTTCACCCTTAAATCATACATAATCAAAAGCCTGCCGCTTTTAACGCTTATCTCCGCCTGCCGCGCAGCAAAGCTGTTGCTCACGCCGAGGGGGAAGTCGGAGGTTATCCCGGCATCATTAAGCTCGTATTTGAGCCCCTTTATGGAAACGCCCTCGGCTCTGCCGTCGATGCAGAACACGGAAACGTCGCCCTCGCCCTCAATGCGGAGAGTGCTGTTTTCTATCGCCGTCCAGACATATTTTTCGCCGAACAGCCAGCCGCGTGCGCCGTGACTTAAAAGATACAGCAGCGCCTGCATGTTTGCAATCGTGTGATCCGGCCGCTTACCTCCGAGTCCTCCGTAGACGTAAAAGCGCCTGTAGCCCTTTTCAAGGCCGAGCTTTAAGGCAAACATAGTATCCGTATCGTCCTTTTCAACGGGAAGCTGCATAACGTTCGGGTGCTTGGGAGCTTTCCCGAGCGAGTCAAAATCACCGAGCACCAGGTCGGGGATAATGCAGTTTTTGCAGCAGTATTCAAAGCCGGCGTCGGCGGCGATGACATAGTCGCTGTCGTCGGGCATTTCGCGCAGACCGAAAAAATCACCCGCGCCGATTATATAGCATTCATGTCCGTTCATATTAAGCTCCGCATGTGAATTTTTATTTTATAATGCTCTATAATATCATATATGCCGATGAATTAAAAGCCCGGCTGCACGCTCATGTAAACAAACTGTGAAAACTCTTGTGAAGCAGTATTCTTTATTATATACTGATGCCGCGATTCATAGCAATCGCATGAGATCTTCAGGCATGCAAGTAAAAATCAGTATTATTAAACCGAAAGGAATCGAGAAAAATGAAAAGATTTATATCCGTACTCCTTGCTGCGGCGCTGCTGCTGTGCTCGCTTACGGCCTGCTCTTCGAAAGACGAAGCCAAGCTTACGAGCAAAGAGCTTGCCGACGTCATCAACGCAAACGGCAACGATATGACCGAGCATAATCCGGCGGTCGCGCTTGACAGCGATGATGAGAATCTCAGCAATCTGTTTACATGGTATGAATGGGACAAGGCCAAGTTTGAAACCGGCGCGTTTTCTTTCTCGCTCATGAACGTGCAGGCTTACACGATAGCCGTCGTAAAGCCCGCCGGGGGACAGAAGGACGCTGTGCTCAAATATTTTGCCGATTATCAGAAGCAGATGGAGACAAACTTCGATAAGTACCTTATCGACCAGTACGACATTGCAAAGGCTGCCATTACGGAAGAGGTAAACGGCTATATCGTCTTCGTCATGGCCGAGAACGCCGACGACATCGCCGCGAACATCAAGGCAAAGCTCAAATAATATTATTTAATGGTTTGACTTGCCTTTGCTGCCGTGATATTATGTAAATCAGCAAAAACTTTGTCGGAGGTGCGGCATGGCAGGAAACACCGTGTTTGACCCACAAAAGCTGCAAAGCGGCAACCTTGCCGATTGCGAGGAGCAGCAGATACTCGAGCTTGCAAAAAAGCTCTGCCGCATAGCGGCCGAGGAGTGTGGCGAAAACGGATATAGAGGCGGCATACGTCCGGGCAATATCTATGTTGCCGAGGATGGACGCGTCGCCGTCGGCAAGACGGGGAAGGCCGGTGAAAACGGCTGGACCAAGCTTGAGCTTGAGTATATGGCGCCGGAGATGTTCTGGAACGGCGAGGAGAGTGCGGCCGCGGATGTTTATTCTATCGCACTTATCATGTATGCAGGCTTAAACGGAGGAAGACTCCCGTTTGCCCAGGCAGGAGAACAAAGCGCGGAAAAGCGCGCACACGCCCTGCGGCGGCGCATGAGCGGAGACAGCTTCCCGATGCCGGAGGGCGTATCGGAAAAGCTCCTTGAAATTTTAAAGTGTGCGCTGGCCTTTGAACCTGAGCGGCGATATGAAGATCCGTATGCTATGCTCAAGGCACTGTGGGAGTACTGCGGCGACGAGCCTGAGGAAATAAAGCGCATCCCGGCCGCCTCTCCCGCGCCCGAACCGAAGCCGGAGAAAAAACCGGAGCCCAAGCCAGCACCGAAACCGAAGCAGGAGAAGCCTGCTCCGAAGCAGGAAACGCCGAAGCCGCAGGCGAAAGCAGCGGATAAAGCGCCCGCGCCGGTAAAGCCGGCCCGCACTATACACGAAAGGCGAGCGGAAAAACGCTCGGCGATAGCGCTTGCGGCGATACTGCTTATTCTTGTCGGCGTCGGACTGGCGCGCAGCAGCGTCAGCTTCAATGCCCCTTCGCCCGTCGTGCAGACCCGGCAGCCAGTGTCAGAGCACACAACTGCGCCGAGCGCGGAGCCGACAAAAAGGCCTGAGCCGAGCAAAGCTCCCATCAATGTGCAGTACGTGCTCTATTCCGAGGATGTTTCATGGCAGGAGGCTGAGGACAGCTGCCGTGAGCTCGGCGGGCAGCTTGCGACGATAAAGGACGAAGCGGACTATGACAAGATCTGTCAGCTGCTTGCCGACTGCACCGCTCAGTATGTGTGGATCGGCGCATATCGTGCGCCTGACGGCAGGATAAAATGGGTCGACGGACAAAGCCATGATTTTTATGCCTGGGCGCAGGGCGAGCCGTCCATGACCGATTCATACGACGGCGCGGAGGAAAACTACGTCATGCTTGTAAAGCAGCCCGACGGTACATGGCTCTACAATGATAGCCGCGAAAACCCCATGGCGCAGTATTCAAGCTTCTACAGCGGCAAGCTGGCCTACATATGCCAAGTAGGATAACGAAAATCCGGAGCTCAGCTCCGGATTTTTATGCTCCGATGACCTCGTACAGCACTTTGACGAAGAAGATGACGAGGACTGTTATCATGATGGGCTTTACGGCCCTGCTGCCGCCCTTCTTGAAGAAGCTCGAGCCGAGCCAGTTGCCGGCTATGGAGAACAGTCCGGCGACGAGGCCGACGGCGAAAATGACCTTGCCGTTTATTATGAAAACAATGAGCGCGGATATGTTCGTAGCAAGGTTTATCGCCTTGCTTACGCCGTTTGCCTCGGTTACCGGCATGTGCGCGAGCGCCGTGAGCAGCAGGATGAGGAATGTGCCCGTGCCCGGCCCGTAAAAGCCGTCGTATGCGCCGATGAAAAACGCGATGGCGCAGCCGAGTAGCGTGGTCTTGAGCTTTGAGTACGGCTCAAACTCCGCATTGAGCGCCTTGCCGCGCATGACATATGCGCCTGTGAGCGGCAGGATGACAAGCATTATTATCTTGAATATGCGGTCGCCTATGAGCAGCGCGAGGTTTGCGCCGCAGGCGGAGCCCGAAAGCGCGAAGGCGACGCAGAATACCGCCTGCTTCCACGGGATAAAGCCGCTCTTTGTGTATCGCACGGTCGTGAGCGTCGTGCCCATGGCGGAGCTTATCTTGTTCGTTCCGATGGCGAAGTGGACGGGAAAGCCTGCGATGAGATACGCCGGGAGCGATATCAGCCCGCCGCCGCCCGCGACGGCATCGACAAAGCCGGCGAGGAAAACGAGCGGACAGACGATGAGAAACTGAATAAAAGAGATATCCACGGCTTAATCGGCAGCCTCCCACAGCAGCATGTTGTTCTCGCATTTGACGCAGAGCCTGCCCTTATCCAGCAGATACGCAAGATACGAGCGCACCGTGCTGCCGACAAGGGCGTACTGCTCAAGGCTGAGCTCAAGCGAATATTCGTCAAACAGGCACTTTAGTATAATCTCAAAGCTTTGCGGCTCTGAGCATACGGAAACGATGCGATCCGCTATCTCGCGCACGGTGTCGATATTATACTGCGCTATCTCGCGCACATCCTCGCACACCGCCGCGTGTGCGGGTACAAAGCAGCTCGCTTCGAGCTCCTTTACCTTTTCGAGAGTGTCAATATACGCCTGTACGTCGTAGATAAAGCCAATGCGGTATTTTTCAAGCGTCTCACGGCTCGAAAGGCAGTCGGCGAGGAACACGACGTTGTCCGGAGTGCGCAAGCCCGCCATATCGAAAAAGTGGCCCGGAAGGGGAATGCTCTCAAAGCCCTCGGGCAGAGTATCCGCGGTCAGCTCCCGTGCGTCGGCGCTCTGCGCCATGAGGAATTTGTGCCGCAGCGCCTTAGGGGGATAGCCGCCGTATAAAAACGAGGGCTCAAGCAGCGTGTGGCGCGTAAAGTCGCACTCGATGCCTGGGGCATAGATCGCGCAGCCGGTCTGCGCCTGAAGATACCTGCAGCCGCCGATGTGATCGGCGTTTGAGTGCGTGACGAGTATCGCACGCAGAGTCCAGCCGTTTTTATCAAGTATCTGCCTGACCTTGCGCCCGGCCTCCTTATCGTTGCCGCTGTCGATGAGATAAACGCCGTTATCCTCGCAGCGGTACAGTCCTATCTTGGCAGGACAGTTAACATAATATGAATTATTTGAAACCTGAATTAGCTCATACATAGCATCACCTCAATAATTATTTTAACAGTTTATCACAAGATCATTTCCGAGGCAATAACAAATACCTGCTTAATTATTTAAAGGACGGGAAGAAAAAACAGCATAAAAAAAGCACCGACCGGTGCTTTTTCATTTAATGCCAGCTTTAGCGGTACTGCCCCTTGGGATTCGGACCAAATTTGTTTTCACCCGGATCGCTGTCCTTTGCCCACCATGCCAGCAGGAAGATCCAGCCGATGAGCGGGACAAACAGGAACAGTGTATATACACCGGACATGCCGATATCGTGCAGCCTGCGCCACGATACAGCCAGCGAGGGGACAAGGATAGCGAGAGAGTACAGCCAATAGAGAATCGCCACGAAGCTTAAGGTGTCCGAGCCGCCTGTGACGAAGTAGTCAATGACGCTGACTGCGAGGTAAATGATAAAATTAAACAGCTCAAAGAACCAAAACTCGCTGCGGCGAGCTCTGCCGTTAAAATTTGCGTAGTTTTTGAATACGCTCGATATCGCCTGACCGAAATTCATATTAATGCCCCCTTATTCTGCATGCTATAATCATACAGCATTTTCATAGGAGTTACAATAGCAATATTTGCTTTTCCGCCGCCGCGCCGGCACTTGACACGGCCTCGGGCGGCCAATATAATGATATTATAAGGCTCGGTGCGGCATTTGCATCGACTGTGCGGCGGCAAAAGCCTGCAATATGAACGGCGGAGATATTCAAGACATGTCAAAGCAGCAGATAAGAGACAAAAACAGGCAGCGCGTCATAGAGGTCGCGCAGGAGCTTTTCATTGATGACGGGGTCGCGGTCACGAGCATCAACCGTATTGCAAAGGCGGCCGGACTGACGCCCATGTCGGTATATCGCTATTTCGGTACAAAGGACGGGCTTGTTATAGCCGTGTGGCGCGACGCGCTCACGCAGTTTTACGAAAAATTCATGGAGCGGTACACGGTTCGCATAAGGACTCTAAAAACAGGCTTTGAAAAGTATGTCGCCTGCATGGAAGAATACACAAACGCCTACACCGTGATGCCCAAGTGGTACGCCTATACACGCGAGATGCTCAGCTACGCCATGGAGGAGAATATCGAGACCGAGCTCAACATAAGCGATGTGTTCTGGCAGTTTACCGATAAGGAGATACCGATACCGGTGCTCATTGCGCTGCGCGAGGGAATAGCCGACGGCTCGATACGTGCGGATGTCGACATACACATGATCTATCAGATCCTTATAAACGCATATACGGGAACGAACATATATGACGGCACGGATTTTGCCATTGATCCCGTCGAAACTTTGCGCACCTCATCCGAGATTATTGCGAATTACATAAAGAACGACAGTTAAATTTATGTGTTTTATACAAATTATTAAATATGGCTAAATATTTTATGATTTAAGTAACAAAAGATGCGGAAATACTTTCGTAATTTGATAAAATCCAAACAAATGAACAAAGAGTTCCGCACAAATTTTTTTGGACGCAAATGTTAGTACCTATAACAAAAGTGCCCGTGGGAGAAAAATATTTGATGCAGGAGTGATAAAAATGAAGCACAGCATAAGCGAGTGCATACCGTTTTGGGCATCGCTGTGCGAAAGGCACAAGCAAAAGCTTCAGGATAACGCAATCTTCCGCAGTTATAAAAAGGGGGAGCATGTTATCTTCAAAACGGTCAAGAAGGACGGTATAGTCTTTGTGCTTGAGGGCGGCGTGAGAGTTTACCTTGCGTCCGACGCGGGAAGAGAAATAACCCTTTTTCATCTTAAAAAGGGTGACGCGTTCAGCATAATGACGGTAGATAACGCGCTTGATACAGATGTTATACCATGCCTGCAATCCGATGCGGCAACGCAGCTTGCGTATTTGCAGCGAGTTGATATCGGCGAGGTTGCACGCGAGGATTGGCAAATGGCGCTGTTTATCTATGAAACCTGCTCGAAGACAGCGCAGGCGATACTTAACAACATATCCTACTATATTTTCAACGATCTGCGGCACTGCGTTGCGCGTGAGCTCATCGAAAAAAGCCGCAGACTTAAAACAAGCGCTATCCTCGTAACTCATGAGGAGATAGCAAACAGCCTCGGCACGACACGTGTCGTCGTCAGCCGCGAGATCGATAAGCTACGTGATCTTGGCATAATAGAGACCGGCCGCGGGAAGATAATAATTCTTGACTGCAATGCGCTCGAAGAGATCGCGGGTCAATAGTCTCTCACACCTTATTCCCCCTATTAGCTGTGGCGGCGGGGGGAGCCGCCGTCACAGCACCTCAAGACCGGAGGACAACACTGTGGATACTTACTTTATCAGCGATAAATGCGTCGGCTGCGGAGGCTGTCATTCCAGGTGCCCCGTCAACTGCATCGACGCTGGGAAAAAGCCTCTGCTGATCGACCAAAGCAGATGCACCGGCTGCGGAGCGTGCTATCTTGCATGCCCTCTGCGAGCCATTGAAAAGCGCTGAAGCTCCGAAAATGTACCTTACTGCATCAAATGCAGACAAAAATATAACTTTTAGGAGGAATCATAATGTATTACAGCAGTGGTAACTATGAGGCATTTGCTACCCCGAAAAAGCCCGAAGGCATCGATAAGAAATCGGCTTATATAGTCGGCACCGGTCTTGCCGGCCTTGCGGCTGCATGCTTCCTGATCCGCGACGCTCAGATGCCCGGCGATCACATCACCCTTTTTGAGCATCTGCCTCTGGCCGGCGGCTCCTGCGACGGCATCTACGATGCTACCAAGGGCTTCATCATGCGCGGCGGCCGTGAGATGGATAACCACTTCGAGTGTATGTGGGATCTGTTCAAGTCCATCCCCTCAATCATAAACCCCGGCGAGACAGTTTTCTCCGAGTACTATCATCTGAATAAGGAGGACCCGAACTTCTCTCTGTGCCGCGTCACCGAAAAACAGGGCCAGGACGCACACACCGACAGAAAGTACGGTCTTACCCCCGGCGCGGCAACTCAGCTGCTGAAGCTGTTCATGTCCACCAACAAGTCCCTCGAGGATAAGAAGATCGACGATATATTCGACGATGAGTTCTATGAGACTAACTTCTGGACCTACTGGCAGACCATGTTCGCATTCGAGAAATGGCATTCCGCGCTTGAGATGAAGCTGTACCTGCAGCGCTACATCCACCATATCGACGGTCTGCCCGACCTGAGTGCACTGCGCTTCACCCGTTATAATCAGTATGAGTCCATGATCCTGCCCATGTGCAAGTACATCACCGACCACGGCGGCAAGATCCTCTATGATACGACCGTTACCAATATCGTCTGCGACTGCACTCCCGAGAAGAAGGTAGCCAAGAAGATAGAGTATACCCAGAGCGGCGTAGAGAAGGTCATCGACCTCACCGAGGATGATCTCGTAATCTGCACCAACGGCTGCCAGGGCGACGCTTCAGCATACGGCGATCAGACCCATGCTCCCGTCGTCACAGTTAAAAACGGCGAAGGCCCCTCCATCGAGATGTGGAAGAAGATCGCCGCTCAGGATCCGGCATTCGGCCGTCCCGAGAAGTTCTTCGCCGGCATCAAGGAGACCTCTTGGGAATCCTGGACCGTTGACACCGCAAACAAGCAGATACTCGACGCCATCCAGAAGATCTGCAAGCGCGATCCTCTGTCCGGCAAGGTCGTCACCGGCGGTATCGTTACATGCCGCGACTCCAGCTGGCTCGTAAGCTGGACGATAAACCGTCAGGGTCAGTTCCAGGAGCAGCCCTCCGATCACTGCCTGATCTGGGTCTACGGCCTCAACTGCTGGGACGATGAGGGCGACTTCATCAAAAAGCCCATGTACCAGTGCACCGGCATCGAGCTCGCGGCCGAGTGGCTGTACCACATCGGTATCCCCGAGGATCAGATCATGGATCTTGCGACCAACGAGTGCAACACCACTCCGTGCATGATGCCTTACGTCACCACCTTCTTCATGCCCAGAGCAGAGGGCGACCGTCCCAAGGTCGTTCCCGACGGTTCGGTCAACCTCGCATTTGTCGGCCAGTTCGCAGATACACCGCGTGACACCGTTTTCACCACCGAGTACTCCATTCGTACCGGCATGGAAGCAGTCTACACGCTGTGCAATGTCGATCGCGGCGTTCCCGAGGTCTGGGGCTCCGTATATGATATCCGTGACCTGCTGTACGCGACCAGCAAGCTGCTCGACGGCAAGAAGCCGACAGAGTTCCTGCTCCCGTCCATCATGCCGCTGCTCGGCATGCTCAAGGAGCCTCTGACCAACAACGTTGTTGTCGATCTGCTCAAGAAGTACAATATAGTATAATAATTTTAGTATAGTTTAAGTCAGTGTTGCCCCCGATTTACTTTGAAGGGCGGATGAAAGGTTCATCCTCCGCCCTCCGGGGAAACGGAGGTTTAGGGTGCGGCTCTCCCACGCCGCACCCTTTTTACATGCTTAACGGGCTGCCGTCACATGACGGCAGCCCGTTAAAGCTTGTTGATTTTTATTTGGTTTTTACATAGCAGTTCATCGGGTGAACCATGTACTCATTGTACGGGAACTGATCTGTGGTGACATAGCCGGCAGGAGCATCGATGAGCTGCGGAATTCTGTTTACGAGCGTTGCGCAGGTAAGCTCAACTGTTGCCGGCTGATTGACGATGCAGGTCGTCTCGGGCTCACCGTGCAGAGTCCAGACGTTTTTATCGGTCTCCTCGGGATTGTAGATCTTGCCGACGCACTCGGTGACGAGGGTGATGCCCTCCTCGGTCTCGGTGGTAACAATGGCGCGCATGCCCGTTGCATCGCCCGCCTTAACGACCATGCCCAGCGTTTCGGACTTGAGGTCCTCCTTGTCGACGCAGGGGATGCACTTCTGCGTCTGTGAGGTGACGTGCAGGTTCATCTTGCTGCACAGCCATCCGTTCTGGTTCCACATATATGAGGGGACGTATTTGCCGCTTTCGACAAGCTCCTTCATCTCATCCGAGGGAGTTTCGTTATAGCAGCCGATGGTCTTGTTGAACTCGTCTATCGTAAGTCCCGCGCCGTGACCCTCGGCGAGCGCAACGCCGTAGTCCTCGACATTGTACCAGCTGCTGCCCTCGATCTTCGTGATTTTGTGCGAGGAGCCGGCAAGGTTCGTGACCATCGTGCCCCAGTAAAGGTCACAGTAGCCCACACCGGTGAGTGTGCAGCCGCCCTCCTTGGCGAGCTTGTCGAGCTTCGCGGTAAGGGCAGGGGAGGAGTTCCAGGGATACAGAGCCTCCTCACAGGTGGTGATGGCATTGACGCCGTGCTTTGCGCAGATGGTGAAAATGTCCTCGAGCTCTGCAACGGTGCTTCGCGTTGCGATTATGCAGACGTCGGGCTTGAGCTCACCGATGCGCCTGTCGGCGTCTGCGGAATTTTCAACGGTGACTCCGACATGGGGAAAGCCTCCGCCGATTATCTCGGAGACATCTTTTCCTATGTGGCCTTTGTTGCGGCAGAATGCGCCGACCAGCTCTCCGTCATGCTCGATGACATAGCGCATAAGATAGCGGCTCATCTTACCGGCACCGTACTGAACGACTCTTATTTTGCGATCCATTATAATTGCCTCCTTGTTTTAAAACATTGGTTATTTTTTTAACAACCTTACAAGACCATTATAATTATAACCGCAATAATGTCAAGATATTTCTATGTAAAATGAAAATCACAGCGAAATTTGCACCGTTACAGCATGTGCCGCAGGTCAAAGCATGACAATGGAGATCGGGCGCTTTTTACAAGCATGGAGGTAACAGTGAAAAAGAAACAGGTAACAAGTAAAAAAGTCCGAACACAAGGTGTTCGGACTTTTTTGGAGGCGTCACCCGGATTTGAACCGGGGAATCGCGGATTTGCAGTCCGCTGCCTTACCACTTGGCTATGACGCCTTATCGGTTTGCAGACTTTTGATAACACAGTCTGCAAACGCTTTTTTTGGAGCGGGCAACGAGACTCGAACTCGCTACCTCCACCTTGGCAAGGTGGCGCTCTACCGGATGAGCTATGCCCGCAAATGGTGCCTCCGGTCGGAGTTGAACCAACGACACGCGGATTTTCAGTCCGCTGCTCTACCTACTGAGCTACAGAGGCATGTGCTGATAAATATGGTGGGAACAACTGGACTCGAACCAGTGACCCCCTGCTTGTAAGGCAGGTGCTCTAACCAGCTGAGCTATGCTCCCTCATCAGCGGCTTGTTTATTATACTAAAGCTGACCCTGATTGTCAACAGCAATTTTGAAGTTTTTAATCGTTTTTTGCCTGCTCCAAAAGCGAGGCGATATCCTTCGGAGTGAAAGTATACACCGTATCGCAGAACTGGCAGCTGACGTCAATATCCTTGCCCTCATCGACCATCTTTTTAAGCTCGCTCTCGCCGATGCCGAGAATGGCGCCTGCCACACGCTCGCGGCTGCATTTGCAGCGATAGCCGATCACATCCTCGCCGACGATGTGATGCTCCAGTCCCTTGAGAACCTGCTCAAGCACGGCCTCGAGCCCGTCCTCGGCCAAAACTGTCGTCAGAGCGTCCATCATGGTGATGTTCTCCTCGAGCCTGTCAATAAGCTCATCGGGCGCACCGGGCATTAGCTGTACAATAAAGCCTCCGGCAGATTTAATGCTCAGATCGGTGTCTACCAAAACGCCGAGACCGCAGGACGCCGGTATCTGCTCGCTTTCAAGCATATACGCCGTCAGGTCCTCGGCGATCTCACCGGAAACGAGCTGAGTCGAGCCGATGTACGGCTCCTTGAGCCCGATATCGCGGCTGACGGTTATCATGCCGTTCCTGCCGACTGCTCCGCCGACGTTGAGCTTGCCGTCCTGCCTTAAGGGGAGATCAACACCGGGATTTGTAACATAGCCGCGCACGAAGCCCGCACTGTCGGACACTGCGATAACGCTGCCGATCGGGCCGCCGCCGTTTATGCGTATCGTGAGGCTGCCGTCGTCCTCCTTCATCATGTTGCCGAGCATGGACGCAGCGCACAGCGTCCTGCCGAGCGCCGCCGCCGTTGTCGGTGTGCATTTGTGTATGTCCTTTGCATGCTGCACCGTTTCCTTTGCGCTGACTGCCGACATTTTTATAAAGCCGTCTCCGGCCGTGGCTCTGAGTATTCTGTCCATAGTTAAACCTCACTTATGTTCTTTGCGGATGTTCTTTGCCGATACGAACATCCTGCCCCGGTCGCCCTGCGGACAGTCGGTGAAAAAACGCACCTGCTCAAAGCCCGCCTCCTCAAGCGCCTCCTTGAGCATTTCCGGAGAGTGAGCGTATTCGATATGCTCCTCACACTCACGCTGCCACAGCTTGCCGCGGCGTGAGAAAAGATCCATGCCGTACAGCAGGGCGTTTTCCTCCTCGGAGAAATCTGCACGCCACAGGCAGAGCACCTCGTCCGTCTCGTCAACGAATATTTCGCCGTCGAGCGCCATCATGCTCTCCGGTGTTTTTATATCGAATATGAAAAGCCCGTAAGGCCGCACGAAAAGATGCAGCCTGTCAAATACCCGTCCGAGCTTATCCGGCGGAATGTAGTTTATCCCGTCGAGCGAGCAGTAGGCAGCATCCACCGTGCCGTAAAGATCAAGCTCGGCTGCGTCCTGACAAAGGTACAGCGGCATGATATCGGCGTCTGCCGCCTTGCCTGAGGCCTGCATGAGCATATCGGGCGACGCGTCGACGGCAATCATCTCGTAGCCGCGGCGCGCCATGAGCGCAGTGAGCGTTCCCGTGCCGCAGCACAGGTCGAGAAGCGTTTTGAACTCGCCGCCGTCTGAGTCAAACAGCGCCTTGTAGAAATCGGCGAAGCCGCCGTATGGGATATCTCCCGTGAGCGTATCGTACCACATTGACAGCGGGCCGTAGGAAGCTGCCATCAGCCCTTATCCTGCTGCTCGGCCAGACGCTCGAAGACTATCTCGTAGCCGCCCTTGCCGTATTGCAGCGAGCGGTTTACGCGGCTTATCGTTGCGCTGGAGGCGCCGGTCTCGGCCAGAATGTCGTTATATATCATACCCTTTGAGAGACATACGGCGACCTGATAGCGCTGCTCCATAGCCTGTATTTCCGTAACGGTGCACAGATCGTCAAAGAAATCCATACACTCCTCAACGGTCTTGAGCGTAAGTACCGCCTTATACATATCCTGATTGCGGGGCTTTCTGTTAAGCTTATTCATAAGCAAACCTCCTTCAGTTGTACATTAGTATTTTACATCAACACATCACAAATGTAAAGTGCTAATGCCGTGAATTGTGGTGTGCTGCTTTGAATTTAATTCATATGCGCATAAAATGCCTGAAAATGCTTTTGATGTCTGCTGTGTCAGCAAATTGTTGTTGATTAATATTGATAAATGTAATACAATAAAAAACAAGATATAATGGAGGTGAAAGCAATGCCATTTGAAATGACGATGACTATGTTCTGGCTGATCGCCATGGTGTTCTTCCTCATTGTCGAGGCGGTGACGGTCGGGCTTGTGTGCATCTGGTTTGCGGCGGGTTCACTGGCAGCTTTGCTGTGCGCTATGCTCAATGCGCCTGTGTGGCTTCAGATTGTTCTGTTTCTCATCGTTTCGGCGGTGACATTGTATTACACAAGACCGCTGGTCAAAAAATACGTTAACAACAAGATCGAGCCTACCAACGCCGATATTGTTATCGGCAAGGAGTGCCGCGTGACGGAGGCGATAGATAATATCGCAGGTACAGGCGCTGTGTATGTTGACGGTAAAACGTGGACGGCAAGGAGCGAAAACGACGATGAAACGATTCCTGAGGGTGCACTTGTAACGGCGCAGCGCATCGACGGCGTTAAGCTCATAGTCGCATCCGCAGTAGAAGTAAAATAATGATTTAAATTTAAGGAGATAACAAATGGAATATGTAATCTATGTGCTCATACTTCTTGCGCTTATCATAATCGTGAGAAATATCCGCATCGTCCAGCAGAGCAAGGTCATGATAATCGAACGCCTGGGCAAATATCAGTCGACCTGGGGAACCGGTATCCATGTCAAGATCCCTTTCTTTGAAAGAGTCGCAAAGACCATCTCCCTCAAGGAACAGGTAGCAGACTTCCCGCCCCAGCCCGTTATCACAAAGGATAACGTCACCATGCAGATTGACACTGTAATCTACTTCCAGATAACGGATCCCAAACTGTATACCTACGGTATCGAGCATCCCATGGTTGCTATCGAGAACCTGTCGGCGACGACGCTGCGTAACATCATCGGCGACCTTGAGCTCGACCAGTGCCTCACGAGCCGTGATCTCATAAACGGCAAAATGCGCACTATTCTTGATGAGGCTACCGACCCCTGGGGCATCAAGGTAAACCGCGTTGAGCTCAAGAACATCCTGCCGCCCAGAGAGATACAGTCGGCGATGGAAAAGCAGATGAAGGCAGAGCGTGAGCGCCGCGAGGCGATCCTGCGCGCAGAGGGCGAAAAGCGCGCTGCCATCCTTGAGGCTGAGGGTGAAAAGGAATCTGCGATCCTGCGTGCAGACGCAAAGAAGCAGCAGCAGATCCTCGAAGCGGAAGGCGAAGCCGAGGCTATTTTAAAGGTTCAGACCGCTACCGCCGAGGGTATCAGACTCATAAACGAGTCCATGCCGAGCGAAGCTGTGCTGAAAATCAAGGCACTCGAGGCATTCACGGCTGCGGCAAATGGCAAGGCCACGAAGATTATCATTCCCAGTGAGATTCAGGGTATCGCCGGTCTTGCAGAGGGTGTTGTCCAGTCGGTCAAGGACATTCCCGCAGAGAAGTAAGAAAAGCTTTGGATCAAAGACCCGGCTCAACATGCCGGGTCTTTTTGAGGTATGAAATGATAAAAGTAGCACAGTTTATGAAAGCTCACGGCATGGACGCCGAGAGAATCGACCTTTCAGAATACACAAAGGAATTTGCCTGCGCTATGCGCCGGGGACTCGCGCAGCAGCAGAAGAATATGCCCATGCTGCCGACGTATCTTTATTCGTCGGGCAAGCTCAAAAAGGGCGAAAAGGCCATCGTTATCGACGCGGGCGGCACAAATTTCCGCAGGGCGCTTATAGGCTTTGACGGGAAAAAGGCCGTCATCGACTGCCTCGATAAGCGCCAAATGCCCGGCACTGAAGAGCCTGCGACCTGGAATGACTTCATTTCGGGCGTTGCCGACTGCGTTCAGCCGCTTATTAAACAGACAAAGAATATAGGCTTCTGCTTTTCCTATCCGGTCGAGATAACGCCGGAGTGCGACGGTAAGGTGCTGGGACTGACAAAGCAGGTCAAAATAGAAGGAGCCTCAGGCTCGTACCTCGGCGCATCCCTGCGTGCGGAGCTTGAAAAGCGCGGTGAGCAGCCGGACAGAATAGTCGTATTAAACGACACTCCGGCGACTCTGCTTGCCGGAAAGGTGCTGTCCAAGGGCAGCTACGACGGATATATCGGCCTCGTCGCCGGAACGGGCTGCAACACCTGCTGCGAGATAGAATGCGATAAAATCGAAAAGCTCGGGCTCTCCGGCGGAGGCAAAATGCTCGTGAACATAGAGAGCGGCTCGTTTGATGCATTTCCGCGCGGCGACGCGGATCTTGCGATGGACGAAGAGCTTCCCGACACAGGTGAATATATTGCCGAAAAAATGATATCCGGACGCTATCTCGGACAGGTTTGTATGTACACACTCAAAATGGCGGCAAAGGAAGGGCTGTTCTCCGGGCGGGCGACGGAGATCATCGAAAAAATGACTGAGGTAACTACGCCTACGATTGACAAATGGGGCAGCGGACGCTTTCCCAAGGGCTTTAACAGCGAGGATAGGGTCAATCTGGTTTACATAATATCAGAAATCTTTGAGCGCTCGGCAAGATGCATAGCCTCCAAGCTCTGCGGCATACTTGAGGTCACGGGCGCGGGCCGCTCACGCCCCGTGTGCATCGCGGTGGACGGCTCGCTTTATTCAGAAAGCAAGCTGCTGCGCCCGGAGCTTGAGCGCTTCATGGACGTATACGCCGGCGAGATTATGGGAAGGCAATATGAGCTTATTAACGCCGAAAACATGAGTCTCATCGGTACGGCCGCCGCGGTGCTGCTGTCATGAAAAAAGCAAAGAGGCTTGTCCCGCTGATCCTGTGTCTGTGCCTCATCCTCTCCGGCTGCGCGGCACGCAAGACGGATGAGAAGGACAGCTCAAAGCTGCAGATAGTGTGCACGAATTTTCCGGCCTACGATTTTGTGCGCGAGATAGCGGGCGACAGGGCGCAGATAAAGCTGCTCATAAAGCCCGGCGCGGAGGTTCATTCATATGAGCCCGCGCCGAAGGACATTATCGCGATCAGGGAAAGCGACCTGTTTGTCTGCAACGGCGGAGAGTCTGAGGCGTGGGCGGAGTCGCTCGTCGGCGATGACGTGAATGTCTTGCGCATGATGGACTGCGTCGAGACCGTGGCCGAGAGCGGCGAGGGAATTTATGCCGCAGAGGACGAGCACGACAACGAGCATGACGACGGCGAGGAGGAGCTTGATGAGCACGTGTGGACAACGCCGGGCAATGCCGCGAAGATATGCTATGCTCTGTGCGATAAGCTCGCTGAGGCAGACCCCGATAACGCTAATGAATACATGCTCAACTACGAGGTCTATAACGCAAAGCTCATGGAGCTTGATATCGACATACGCACGACGATCTTAAACGGTGTGCGTGATACGCTCGTTTTTGCGGATAGATTTCCAATGCGTTATTTTACGCGAGAGTACGGACTCAAATACTACGCGGCCTACCCCGGCTGTGCGTCCCAGACCGAGCCATCGGCAAAAACCGTAGCGTTTTTGATCGACCATGTGCGCGAAGGCAATATTCCGGCTGTCTTGTACATGGAGTTTTCAAATGAGAAGATGGCCGACGTCATTTGCGAGGACACAGGGTGCAAAAAGCTGCCGTTTTACTCGGCGCACAGCGTAACGGCGCGGCAGTTTGCCGACGGCGTTACATACCTTGACCTCATGCGCATGAATATTGAGACTCTTAAGGAGGCGCTTTACTGAAATGGCACAGATAACATGCAAAGACCTCAGCTTTGCTTATGACGGCGAAACGGTTCTCAGCGATATTAATTTTTCTATCGACGCAGGTGCGTATCTGTGCATCGTCGGTGAAAACGGCTCTGGCAAGTCTACGCTCATGCGCGGCATTTTGGGGCTAAAGCATCCGTCTAAGGGTGAGATCATTTTTGACGACCTCAAGCCGACAGAGATAGGCTACCTCCCGCAGCAGACGCAGATACAGCGCGATTTCCCGGCCTCGGTGAGCGAGGTCGTGCTCTCCGGCAGGTTAAACTCAATGCGCGGCAGGATGTTCTGCAATGCCGAGGATAAGGCTGCGGCAGCGGCGAATATGGAGCGCCTCGGAATAGATGATATAGCCGACCGCTGCTACCTTGAGCTCTCCGGCGGTCAGCAGCAGCGCGTTCTGCTCGCGCGCGCTATGTGCGCAACTAAAAAGCTTCTGCTGCTCGATGAGCCGGTAACGGGGCTTGACCCCGTCGCGGCAAACGAGATGTATAATCTTATAAAGCTCGTAAACCTCTGTGACAATACGAGCGTTATCATGATATCGCACGATATCCACGCCGCCGTGCGCTATGCTACGCATATCCTGCACCTCGGACACAGTCAGCTGTTTTTCGGCACTACAGAGCAGTACCGCGAGAGCGACCTCGCACGCAGATTTGTGGGAGGGCCGAGAGCATGATAGAGCTGATAAAGGAGATGTTCTCCTATCATTTCATGATCCGCGCCGTTGTGGTCGGGATTCTTGTTTCCCTCTGCGCCGCACTTTTGGGAGTATCGCTTGTCTTAAAGCGATACTCCATGATAGGCGACGGCCTTTCGCACGTCGGCTTCGGTGCGCTGGCGATAGCGGCGGCCGCAAATATAGCGCCGCTGTACCTGGCTGTACCGGTCGTTATAGCGGCGGCGTTCCTGCTGCTTAGGATAAATCAGAACAGCAGAATAAAGGGTGACGCGGCGATAGCGCTCATATCCTCGTCGGCACTGGCTGTCGGCGTCGTGACAGTGTCACTTACAACGGGCATGAACACCGACGTTTCAAACTACATGTTCGGCAGCATACTGTCCTTAAGCCGGGCCGACGCCGTTTTGAGCATTATACTTTCTGCAGCTGTGCTTTTAATGTTCGTTCTGCTGTATCCGCGTATATTCGCTGTCACGTTTGACGAGACCTTCGCACGCGCAACGGGTACGAAAACGCAGCTTATAAACAGCGTCATTGCGGTGCTCACCGCAGTCACCGTCGTCATCGGCATGCGCATGATGGGCGCATTGCTCATCTCAAGCCTCATCATTTTCCCGGCGCTCACAGCAATGCGCCTTTGCCGAAGCTTTAAGGCCGTGGTGATATGCTCCGCTGTTGTCTCCGTTTTATGTTTTATGATCGGCATGGCTGCATCTTATGCATTTGAGCTTCCGTCCGGCGCGGCGGTGGTAATAGTCAATCTAATCGCTTTTGCGTCATTTTCTTTTGCAGCTTTACTAAAAAAGCGGGCATAAAACTGTACAAACCCCATAAAAACCGGCTCCGAGCAGCAAAAACGGAGCCGATTTTTTATGCAAAAATTCATGAAAACAGCGAATATTCACGCACAAATGAATATTATTCACTTTAAACGTGACTTTTTTGAAAAAATGCGAATATTTTTTCAAAAAAGTGTTGACAAGAGTGAATAAAGATGCTAATATAGGCAACGTCGTAAGGAACGGCACATAAAACAGTTAAAAATTTTTTGAGAGGTATAGAAAATGAAAAAGTTTATCGCACTTTTGCTCGCGATGGTCATGGTGTTCGCACTGTGCGCCTGCGGCAACGACACAGACAATAAGGATAAAGACGGCGACCAGGCAAGCACAAAGCTGAAGATCCTTGACTCCGAATATGTCACCGAGGATTACGCTATCGGCATTGCAAAGGAAAACACCGCACTGCTTGATAAGGTCAATGCAGCTCTCAAGGAGCTCAAGGACGACGGCACTCTCAAGACTGTCACCGATTACTTCATCGCAGGCACCGGCACTCTCCCCGAGGTTCAGAAGAATGTTGCGGCCGACGCAGAGGAGCTCATTATGGCTACCAACGCTACATTCCCTCCGTATGAGTCCGTTGACGGCGATAAGATCGTCGGTATCGACCCCACTGTAGCAGGTCTTATTGCCGATAAGCTCGGCATGAAGCTCGTCATCGACGACATGGAGTTCGACGCGATCATTCCCGCACTCACCTCCGGCAAGGCAGACATCGCAATGGCAGGCATGACCGTTACCGAGGAGCGCCTCCAGAGCATCAACTTCTCTGACAGCTACGCTACCGGCGTTCAGGTAATAATCGTTAAGGAAGACTCCGACATCACCAGCGCTGACGACATCGTTGCAAAGATCGAGAACGGCGAGAACATCCAGATCGGCTGCCAGATCGTAACCACCGGTTACATCTACGCTTCCGACACAATTGAGAACGGCGGCTTCGGCGAGGATCATGTTCAGGCATTCCCCAAGGGTGCTGATGCTATTGCAGCTCTCACCAGCGGCAAGATCGATTGCGTTATCATCGACAATGAGCCGGCAAAGGCATTTGTTGAAGCAAACAACGGCTGATAGCTAACCTGACAGACGACAGGGATTCGACTCCCGTCAGCTTAAACAATTTGATAAATGAGGCTCCGTGCGGTCATGGAGCCTCATTTTGAGCGTTTGAGAATTAGGAGGTAGATTTTTGGAAGCGTGGATGGCAGATATCAAAAGTCAATTCATATTAAATTTTATAGAAAAAGACCGTTGGCGGCTTCTGGTTGACGGTCTCGGCAACACACTCAAAATAACTGCCGTTGCCTGCCTTATCGGCATATGCATCGGTGTCATCATAGCCATAGTGCGGTCAACATGGGATAAAAACCACCTCACGATGCGACCGGGCATCGGCAAGACCCTGCTCGGCATAGTTAACGGCATATGCAAGGTGTACCTGACGGTTATCCGCGGCACACCTGTGGTCGTTCAGCTGATGATCATATACTATATAATATTTGCATCCTCCCGAAACAGCCTTGCGATAGCAATGCTCGCATTCGGAATAAACTCCGGTGCTTATGTCGCCGAGATAGTACGCGGCGGCATAATGTCAATCGACGAGGGACAGTTCGAGGCGGGACGCTCGCTCGGCTTTAACTATGTCCGCACAATGCAGTACATAATAATACCGCAGGTTTTCAAAAATGTTCTGCCGACGCTCGCAAACGAGTTCATCGTCCTGCTCAAGGAGACCTCCGTTGCCGGCTATGTAGCGATCCGTGATCTCACCAAGGCGGGCGACATTATCCGCGGTGCAACCTACTCACCGTTCCTGCCGCTTATCGTCGTTGCACTCATATACCTCATAATGGTCGTGTTCTTTACATGGCTCGTCGGCAGGCTGGAAAGGAGGCTGCGCAGCAGTGACCACTGATGTTCTCATAAAAGTAGATGATCTCCAGAAGCAGTTTAAGGGCGGCAAGATCAAAGCGCTCGACGGTGTGAGCACCGATATCCACAAGGGCGAGGTAGTTGTTGTCATCGGCCCCTCCGGCTCGGGTAAGTCAACCTTCCTAAGATGCCTCAATCTCCTTGAGGTGCCCACAGGCGGCACGATAACCTTTGACGGCGTTGATATAACCGATCCGAGCTGCAATATAAATCTCCACCGTCAGAAGATGGGTATGGTTTTCCAGCACTTCAACCTCTTTCCGCATATGACACTGCTCAGGAATATGACCCTTGCGCCGATGAAGCTTCTCGGAAAAAGCAAGGAGGACGCGGAGGCCAAGGCTATGGAGCTTCTCGCACGCGTAGGCCTTGCCGACCGCGCCAATGCGTATCCCAGCCAGCTCTCCGGCGGCCAGAAGCAGCGTATCGCAATTGTACGCGCACTGTGCATGGAGCCCGACGTCATGCTCTTTGACGAGCCTACGAGCGCGCTCGATCCCGAGATGGTCGGCGAGGTGCTCGACGTTATGAAGGAGCTTGCGCACGAGGGCATGACTATGGTCGTCGTCACCCACGAGATGGGCTTTGCCCGTGAGGTCGGCAACCGCGTTCTGTTCATGGCCGACGGCAAGCTCGTCGAGGAGGGCACACCCCAGGATATCTTCGAGCATCCTCAGAGCGAGCGCCTGCGGGACTTCTTATCCAAGGTGCTTTGACTTGACGGATGAATTTAAGACCAGGCCCGAAAGCGCCGCTCGAAGGGCGGCGCACCTGCCCGATAGAGCCCGACGCCGTGTCCGCAGCACTGTGACGAGGCAATAATTTGTAAGTTAACAAATTTGGGCTTTCATTTTTCATTCTTTTATGCTATACTTCGGATGTTTGTGCACATTGGAGGCAATGGTATGAAAAATAAGCTTATCCTCGTCCTGGTGCTGCTGCTCACGGCGGCCGCGCTGCCGCTTTCGGCAAGCGCCGAGCTCGCGCTCAAGCCGGTTGCCGACCCCTGGGACGATCCGAATAACCTTATAAGGGACGGGCAGACGTACACGGCATTTAATGAGGACGGCTATATAGTCGCTTGGGAGACGCCCGAGTGCAACCTGAACGGCAAATATATGCTGATAAAAAACGACACAGAGCTCAAGGTCGAATACCGCGTGAGCTATATGGGTGATGTGCCCTGGGGACATGTCACGGTTGCGGTCGATGGCGGCGAGAGCTTCACCGGCTGGGTGCTCATGAGTGATCTTCTCGGAGCCGACGGCAAGCCCGCCGCGCAGGCACCGATCAAGGTCCCCGATCACCCGATGATAGCCGATCCTAAGCCGGAGCCGACCGAGGAGCCGGAAAACCCCGAGGCAACGCCTACGCCGACCGTGCCCGTCCGCCCCGAGCAGGCAATAAGCATCAACAACACCTATAATGCCGCTATAGTGTACACCTCGGCGGCGATCGCAGCAGCTGCGATAGCATTTGCTGTTCTTGTTCTTGTTAAGCATAAAGCGCTCAACAAAAAAGGCGAGTAAAACTCAAAAGTCAGGATATAATAATATATGTACTTCAAAAACCTTAGCACTCAAAACATAAGAGTGCTAAGGTTTACATTTTGTTCACATAAAACACTATATTTGTTCATAATTATGTGGTACTTTATATACAACAAGAAACAAAAGACATAAACAAAGAAACAAAGTTCGAGTTTGAGTCTTGTTCCAAATCATTAGGAGGTATTGATTATGTTTGAACTTACACCGTTTGGCTATCGCAGAGTAGCATCTTATAATCCTTTCCGTGAGCTCGAGGAAATGAGCCACAGCTTTTGGAATGACGCTGATGTCAGCGGCTTCCGTACCGACATTAAGAAGGTAGACGGCAACTATGTCCTTGAGGCAGAGCTGCCCGGCTTCAAGAAGGAGGATATCAGCATTGATATCGACAAGGATTGCCTGACCATTTCCGCGGAGCGCAAATCCGAGGAAAAGGAAGACAAGGGCGACAAGGGCGACAACGGCTTTGTCCGCCGCGAGCGTTACTACGGCTCGTTCAGCCGCAGCTTTAACATCAAAGGCATTGATACCGATGCCATCACCGCCGAGTATAACGACGGCGTCCTGACCCTGACAATGCCGGAGAAGACCCCCGAGATTCCTGCTGCAAGGCGCCTTGAGATTAAGTAATCCCGAAGCAGATCAGATAGTTTTTCTTTCATCCTCTCTCTTCCCCATAAAAAACAGAAGACCCGATGCGAAAGCATCGGGTTTTTTGTTGCCTTTGGCGGAAATATATGATAATATTTTAGACAAATTAATAAATTCGTTAAGGAGAAAAGAGATGAGAAAACGCCTTATTGCGCTGCTGCTTGTTGTGGTCATGCTCTGTACGCTGCTTCCGATCGGCGCACTTGCCGATCAGATGGTTTACATAACAGATACAGGCGTCAAGTATCACAAATACGGATGCAGGTATCTGAGCGAATCGGGCTATGCCGTGACGCTCGACTATGCCGTAAGATGCGGGTATAAGCCATGTTCGATTTGTCACAAAACTTCTTCGGATGAGCAGGGGGTCGCCGGCTTTACGGATGTAGCCCCCGGGAAATACTACAGCGATGCCGTTGAATGGGCGGTCAAAAACGACGTAACGCGGGGCGTAAGAGATGCACGCTTTGCGCCAAACGATCCCTGCACCAGGGCGCAGGTAGTGACGTTCATGTACCGTGCCGCCGGCGGGCCCAATGTCGAGGTCGTCATGGCCTTTGACGATGTTCATTACCTTGATTATTACTACAAAGCCGTTCGCTGGGCGGTCAAAAACGGCATAACCACCGGCGTGGGCGGCAATCGCTTTGCGCCCGACGAGCCCTGCACCAGAGCTCAGGTCGTGACGTTTTTGTATCGTGCGGCCGGTGAGCCGGATGTCGGAGGCAGCTGCCGCTTTACGGACGTAGCGCCGGGCGCTTACTATCGTAGCGCCGTTATATGGGCTTCGGAAAACGGTATAACCGACGGCACGGCGGCCGGAAAATTCTCGCCGAACGAGATCTGCACACGCGGTCAGATCGTTACCTTCCTGTACCGCTATTATAACGATACACCCGACCCCACGCCTACGCCTACGCCCGACCCTACGCCCACACCTGCGCCGCCGTCTGCGGACAGCAAATACATCGTCAGCGGAAAGCTCCCGTATCCCTGCCCCGCGCCGGAAAGCGGCGTTCCGTCGCCCACGGACACGGCGACGCACGACAATGTCCTCGCGCTTCTGGATAAATACTGCCCGAACGGGGCGTACATCCTGCGTGCGACGGAACAGGACGGCGACGATTTTATGGTATGGATGAATAACGGAGATCTAATTGAAAGGCTGTGCACGGCGGTACATGAACAGGAGCACGGATACTCATCGTATAACAGTCAGCACAGCATAAAGCGAGATCCGGTCACAGGTGAATACGAGCTCCTCACAGAGCGCGCTTATTATACGGGCGAAGGCAGTCAGATCATGGTTCCTGAGACCGAGAGCTACCACACCGAGGAGATAGCGGCCATCGTGCCCGAAGATCTGCGCAGCTTCAGATACAGTACCTATGTCGGAGCGGGCGTGGATTTAGATTCCAATGTTAATGGCATATACGGCCTGATGAACGAGTTTACGGCCTACTGCTGGGGTTCGACAACGAATGTCTCTCTGTATGAATACTTCCTCGATCAGCCGTTTTCCGAGGAAAACTGGCTCAAATATGTGATGATGTCGAGCGGCGACTATTTTGCTTATTCGGAATTCAAGTACTATATCCTGTCTTATCTCATATACGCCAAGGATAATTATCCGTCGATATATGAGCAGACGGTAAATAACGAGGCGCTGCGCGACGCATTCAGAATAGTTGAGGCGAGATACAGAGCAACGGTCGAGCAGTACTTTGCAAATCTCGACAGGCTTGAGGATTACCTGAAGGAAAACGGCGTTGCCGCCAGGCATACGGATAATGGCTTCTATATAGGCATGAGAGGCTGCGGAACCTTTGAAACGACCTACAGGATGCTTGAAAACGCGATGCAGGCGCCCGAATATGTCGAGATGTACAATTTGATGACCAAGTAAAAATCAAGCCCGGTTCAATTGAACCGGGCTTTTTGCTGCCTAAAATCTTATCATCGAGCGGTCGATATCGCTTATTTTTCGTGCGCCGCACATGTACATCGTGTCCTTAAGCTCAGCGCGCAGCTTCTCAATGTAGCTTACGATGCCCTCTGTCCTGCCGCCGTAGTAGCTTATCAGGAACGGGCGGCAGATCATGACCGCGTCGGCACCGATGGCGAGCGCACGGAAAATATCCGTGCCGCTGCGTATGCCTCCGTCAACGATTATCTTTACTCTGCCGCCGACCGCGTCGACGATCTCCGGCAGCACCTCGGCTGTTGCGGCCGAGCCGCCGAGTACGCGCCCGCCGTGATTTGAAACGACTATCGCCGCAGCTCCCGCTGCCGCTGCCTTTTCAGCGCCGCGCACTGTCATAACGCCCTTTATTATTACCGGCATTTTCGCGTATTCGCAAAGCTCAAGCAGCTGCTCTGCACTTTTGCAGCCCGCGTCGGGGTTTGCCTTTTTAAGATGCGGGAGACCTGCTGAGTCGATCACGAGCGAGACGGCAAAGGGCTTGGCCTCGTTAGCCATGTCGAGATTTAACTTTATCGTATCCATGCTCAGGGGATTTATCACGGGGATGGCGATGCCGCCGTGCTTTTTTGTGACCTCGCAGCCGTGGGGGAATACCCTCGCGTCAAGGCCGTCGCCGAAGCTTGACGCGATGCCGCAGCTTTCGGCGGCCTCGGCGCAGCATTCGTTAAAGTCACGGATATCGTCTGTGGGATTGTATTGCGCCTTCAGTGAGCCCACAGGAGCGGAAAAGAGCGGCATGGAAAAATGCCTGCCGAGAAATTCGATGCTTGTATCGACAGGCTCATCGGGGAAAATGGTGTCCATGTTCAGCTTAATGCTCCGCCACGCCCTCCAGTTGTCATTCGCACCGTTGCCGGGTGCCTTCGAGCCCGGACCTGGCATGAGATTGCCGCAGGCAAGGCCGTTGCACTCGGGGCAGACCTTGCAGCCGGGGCCGATGTTCTTTTTTGCGTTTGCGAGAACGTCCTTGTAATCCATATCCACACCTCTAATATTATGTTAACTTAAATATCTTTGCCGAGCAAGGCGGCACAATGCAGTCTCTGCCCGGCGCAAAACTATAATCGAGCAGTCTGAAATCACTTTTGCCGCGATTTACAACGCAGAGAACACGGTCGTTTTCAGCCTCGCGCAGTATTATCAGGACATCGGGCGAGGGCGCGAAGAACCTTGCGCTGCCGGCTCTGAGAGCCTCGCTGCCGTTGCGCGTTTTTCCCAGCTCGACATAAAAATTATGTAAACCACAGCCTGACGGCTCAAACGGTGCACGATTAAATGGATCGCCCGCACCGTCAAGGCATTCCTCATCACCGTAGTAAAGGCAGGGCACTCCCGGAACGCAGTACTGTATCGCCGCGCACAGCATTTGCAGCCGGTCGGCTTTTTCTGACTGCTCCGGCGTGAGCCTGAATGCCGCCTGATTTGCACGGTCAAGAGATTTCAGCTCGCAGTCCGCGCCGAGTGCAGAGTGCAGCCTTTCAACATCGTGCGAGGACAGAAGATTCATGAGTGCCATGTACATTGGCATCGGATAATTGTGCTGCTGCGAAAGCAGGAAGTCGCGCAGAGCGAAGGCGTCCGTCTCGCCTCGGGCAAAGCTGATGACCGCCCTGCGGAACGGATAGTTCATCACGCTGTCGAGCGAATAGCCCAGGGCATAATTACGGCGGTGACCGTAGCTGACCTTGAGCACTGCATCCTCCCAGACCTCGCCGATAATGGCGCAGCAGGACTTTTCGGCCTTCGCCGAATCGCGTATGAGCGAGAGCACATCGTCGGGCAGCTCATCGGCTACGTCGAGTCTCCAGCCGCTTGCTCCGCGCCTGAGCCAGAGCTTAACTATGCTGTCATCGGAGCGGATAATATAGTCCTGCCAGCTTTTATTCTCCTCGTTTACCTCAGGGAGGTCCTTGAAGCCCCACCAGCAGCGGTAATCGTCGGGATATGAGCGGAAGTCGAACCAGCCGAAATATTTCGACGCCTTGCTCGCGTGCGCGCCGACTCCGCCGTAGCTGCCGAAGCGGTCAAAATATACGCTGTCGGCTCCGGTGTGAGAGAAAACTCCGTCGTTTATAACGCCGATGCCGAGCCTTTCGGCCTCGGCGCAAAGGTTTACATAATCTCTGACGCTGCCGAGTATAGGATCGACGTTTTCATAGCTTGAGGTATCATAGCGGTGGTTCGACCTTGCCTCTACTATGGGATTTAAGTACAGCGTACCGATGCCGAGCTCTTTTAGATAATCCAGCTTTGAGCTGATGCCATTGAGCGTACCGCCGTAGAAATCGTCGGGGGCATAGTTCTTTTCGCCATCTCGCGGCTGCCACTTGACGGGCTCGGATATGCTGCCGTGCATCTCCGGAGTTTGACCGAGGCGGCGGTGATATGCTATCCCCGCCCGTGCCGTTTCGTCGCCGGAAAAGCCGAAGCGGTCAGGAAACACCTGATACATGATGCTCCGGCAGAATTTTTCGGGCGTTTTAAAGCCGCGTTTATATACGGTGAGTCGAAAGCCCTCGGCATCGCTGCCGCAGACGCATGAGCTGTGTCCGTCCTCTGAGGGACACAGAAAACTATCGCCGAGCTTAAACTTATAAAAAAGCGCGGCGGGGGAGGGAGCGGTAAAGCGGGCGTAGAATGTATTTTCCGAACGCTGCATGGCAAGCTCCTCAGAGAAGCTGTCGCCGCAGACGCAGAGCGTGACGGCATCGACTCCTCCGAAGGTCACTGCGGAGAAGGTAATCTCCGTTCCCTCCTCCACAGCACCGGGGGGCGAGCGATATGAGCTGTCGTATGCGTCATGCCAGGCAAGGCTGCGCAATTTGAGCTCATCGCGCAGAAGCTTATCGAGAAATGCAGTTCTCGGCTGAAAAACTGCGAGCCACTCGCGCTCGGGCTGCGATGCAAGGGCTGCACCGAATGAGCGCACGACTGTGTTTACCGCGTCGTCGATACCAAGCCCCATGTCGTCCATCAGCGTGCGAAAAAGCTCCGCCGGTATAAGCTCCGAGCGATTCTCGGGCAGAAACTCAAAAATTCTTCCGGCCGGATAGCCGCAGAGTGTGCAATTATCCGCCGCACAGCCGACGGCCGCCGCTGAGACGAGATATATCCGCTCGTGCTCGGTCACATCGCCGAGCGGCGTCCAGCGCCCATGGTCGAGAGCAGCCTCATAGCTTTTTACATCGTAATATTCAACATACAGCCGCCCGTCGCGCCAGCGCTCGTCGTAGCCGCCGTAGGTATTTACTTTCCTTATCATAGCATCCATAGATAAAGCTTTGCGTATTCCTCCGAGGAGCGGTCGAAGCTGAAATCGGCCTCCATAGCCTGACGTATGAGCGACTGCATAATCTCGGGCTTGTGGTAGCATTCAAGCGCGAGCAGCACCGCATCCTTCATCTCGTGGGCGTTAAAATCTGCAAAGGAAAAGCCGGTGCCCTCGCCGGTGTAGCGGTTGTAGGGCTTTACCGAATCCTTGAGGCCGCCCGTCTCGCGGACGACAGGCAGCGTGCCGTAGCGCATGGCGATCATCTGCGAAAGACCGCAGGGCTCGAAGCGCGAGGGCATGAGCAGAAAATCAGCTCCGGCGTACACACGGTGTGATAGCTCTTCGTTATAGCCTATAAATGCGCACAGCCTGCCCTTATAGCGTGTCTCGGAATTACGCATAAAGTCCTCATAGTCCTTATCTCCGCTGCCGAGCATGAAAAACTGCATGTCGTTATACTGCATGAGCTCATCGAGCATACGCTCGACAAGGTCAAAGCCCTTCTGCTCGGTCATGCGGGTGACCATTGCGAAAATGGGCGCCTCCGCACGCTGCTCCAGCCCGAAACCGCGCTGAAGTTCAAGTTTACATAATCTTTTTCCGCTCAATCTGCCCTTATGGTATCTTGCAGGCAGTGCCGGGTCTGTATACGGGTTAAACACCCTGGTGTCAATGCCGTTTATGATACCGGAAAGCTCGCTTGAGCGAGCCGAGAGTATGCCCTCGAGCCCCTCGCCGAAGTAGGCGGTCTTTATCTCCTGCGCGTAGGTGGGGCTTACGGTGTTTATCCTGTCGGCAAAAACACATCCGGCCTTGAGGAAGCTTGCACAGCCGTTGAGCTCCATAAACTCCGGCGTGTAGTATTTATCCTCGATGCCGAGCAGATCCTGAACGTAGTCAAAGCCGAATTTTCCCTGATACGCAATGTTGTGTATCGTAAGCAGCCAGCGCAGTGAGCCTTGTATCGTGCCGCCGTACTGCGTCTTTGCAAGCATCGGCAGCATGGCCGTGTGCCAGTCGTTGCAGTGGACTATATCGGGCATAAAGCCGAGGTTCGGTATAGCGTCGAGTACGGCGCGTGTGAAGAAGGCGTACTGCTCGCCCTCGGCCTGGCCGCCGCGGTAGATTTTATCGCCGAAATAAAACTCGCTGTCGACAAGGTAAATGCAAACGTCGTCGAGCATGAGCCTTTCTATGCCGCAGTACTGCGTGCGCCAGCCAAGGTTTACATAAAAATCGAACATGTGTTCGACGCGGTCTGCGTACTTATCCTTTATGCAGCGGTGATACGGAGTGATGACCCTTGCGTCGAAGCCGAGCTTTTTAAGCGCCTTCGGCAGCGTTCCGACGACGTCGGCAAGGCCGCCGGTCTTGGAAAGCGGCGCACACTCGGCCGCCGCAAGCAAAATATTTGGAAGCTCTTTTCGGCCTTTTTCATTTAGAATGCTTCTGAACTGCTTTTTCATTTTTATCAGCCATCCTTTCCGGAGTGTATTCAAAATAAACGGTCGAAAGCGGCGGAAGATCTATCGCCGCACTGTAGGGAAGCTCGTCAAAGCCGATATCGCGGCTGTGTATGATTTTTGGGTTATGTAAACCATTTCCGCCGTATTTCAGATCGTCGCTCGAGAGCAGCTCCCGCAGAGTACCCGGTTGAGGCAAGCCGATGACAAAGCGGCGGTGCACATTCGGAATAAAGTTGCAGGCGCAGATGAGGTAGCTTTCGCTCTCTGGCTTTGCCGAGCGCAGGAAGGCTATTGAGCTGAGCGCGCTGTCGTTTACGTTCAGCCACTTAAAGCCGTCCCACGACTTGTCTATCTCGTAAAGCGCGGGGCAGGTTCTGTACAGCCTGTTTAATGCGGCATAGTATTCGCGCAGCTTCTCATGCATGGGATAGTCCAGCAGCAGCCAGTCGAGCTCCTGCTTATAGTTCCACTCGATAAACTGTCCGAACTCAGAGCCCATGAAGCACAGCTTCTTTCCGGGATGTGCAAACTGATAGCCGTACAAGGCGCGCAGCGTCGCAAACTTCTGCTCGTAGCTGCCGAACATTTTGTCCAGCATCGATTTTTTCCCGTGCACCACCTCATCGTGCGAGTAGGCGAGGATGAAGTTTTCCGAAAACGCGTACATCATGGAAAACGTCAGCTTGTCGTGATTACCCTTGCGGAACAGCGGATCGGTCGAAAAATAGTCAAGCGTATCGTGCATGTAGCCCATGTCCCATTTAAAGCTGAAGCCGAGCCCGCCGACCGAGGGCGGCATTGTGACCATGGGATAGGCCGTAGACTCCTCGGCGACGGTGACTGCGCCGGGGAAGCTTGACAGAACAGCGGTATTGAGCTTTTTCAGAAAGCTAACCGCGCCCAGATTGATATTGCCTCCGTCGCGGTTTTTTGTGTATTCGCCCTCCTTGCGACCGTAGTTCAGGTACAGCATAGAGGATACCGCATCGACGCGGATGCCGTCGATGTGGTACTTTTCAAAGAAAAAGCAGGCCGAGGATATGAGAAACGACTGCACCTCCGGCATGTCATAGTCAAATATAAGCGTGCCCCACTCGGGGTGCGAGGCCATGCGCTTTTCCTTGCATTCAAAAAGGCGCGTGCCGTCAAACTCGGCAAGGCCGTGCTCGTCGCGGGGAAAATGCGCCGGTACCCAGTCCATGATGACGCCTATGCCGGCCTTGTGCAGGGTGTCGATAAACTCGGCAAACTCGTCGGGCGTTCCGTAGCGGCTTGTCGGCGCAAAGTAGCCCGTCACCTGATAGCCCCACGAGCCGGGGTAGGGGTATTCCGTCAGCGGCATCAGCTCAATGTGCGTATAGCCCATTTCCGTGCAGTATTTTGCAAGCTCCGGCGCGATCGAAGCGTAATTCACGCCACCCTCCGGTATTTTCCATGAGCCGAGATGCATTTCGTATATCGACATGGGGCTTTCAAAGCAGTTTCTTTTCGCACGTCTTTGCATGAAGTCCTCGTCGTGCCAGACGTGTGAGCCTGTCCACACCATGGACGCGGTATTCACGCCCGACTGCGACCACTGCGCAAAGGGATCGGACTTCCACATGGTTTTGCCTGCGGCCGTAGTCACGCAGTATTTGTACAGCTCGCCGTTACAGAGCCCCTCGACGAAGCAGTACCATATGCCGCCGCGCTTTTCCATAGGCGTACACTCCGGATTCCAACCGTTAAAGTCACCGACGAGAGATACGCTTTTCGCGTTCGGCGCCCAGACGGCGAAGCGGTGCATTTTCGCCTCCTCAATGTACCGGCAGCCAAGAAGAAGCCAGGCCTTCTGCGCGCAGCCGGTGTTAAACAGGAAAACATCGTCCGCCGGAACGTATTTGTCTATAAGCTCTGAACAGTTCATATCAGCACTCCGCACATAATAATTACTCAACCTGTATTATAAAACACCGTCAGGGAAATGCCAACAAGTTTTTTTGCTTGCATCGTGCGCGGAAACATAATAAAATAAAAAAGAAATAAGCGCAGGAGGTGCGGTATGTTTTCATTCAACCACTTTAACTTCAACGTGTTCGATCTTGAGCGCAGTCTTAAGTTTTACGATGAGGCGCTGGGCCTCAAGCCCGTGCGCGAAAAAAACGCCGCCGACGGAAGCTTCAGGCTCGTTTTTCTCGGCGACGGTGTGACTGATTTCACACTCGAACTCACATGGCTGCGGGACCGTGACACGCCCTACGATCTCGGGGAGCAGGAGTTTCACCTCGCATTCGTGGCCGACGATATGGAAAAGGCTCATGAAAAGCACGCTCAGCTCGGCTGCATATGCTTTGAAAACCCGAAAATGGGCATATACTTTATCGAGGATCCCGACGGCTATTGGATAGAGATAATTCCGCCGAGAAAGTGAAGGGCGGATAAAAGATATGAGCATGATATGTGATAACATAAGCCGCGGAGAGGACGGTGTGCTCCGCTTTGCCGGACAGGATATAGAGGAGCTTGCCGAAAGGTACGCAACGCCTCTGTATCTCATGGACGAGAACAGGCTGCGCCGTAATTGCAGAGTATACCGCCGTGCGTTTAAAAAGCATTTCGGAGACAATGCGCAGGCGCTTTACGCGAGCAAGGCCAATTCCTTTAAGCGCATTTACGAGATAATGCGCGAGGAGGAAATGGGTATAGACGTCGTATCAAGCGGCGAGATATATACGGCCGCGGCAGCCGGGTATCCGATGGAAAACGCGTATTTCCACGGCAATAACAAAACGGACGCCGATATACGCTTTGCCATGGACAAGGGCGTGGGCTGCTTTGTCGTCGATAATCAGGAGGAGCTCAAGGCTATACAGAGGGAAGCGGCGAAGCGGGGGATAACGCAGAAGATCATGCTACGCCTGACTCCCGGTATTGATCCGCACACCTATGAGGCGGTATCCACTGGAAAGGTCGATTCAAAGTTCGGAGTCGCCATAGAAACGGGACAGGCCGAGACCCTTACGGCCTCGGCACTGGGGATGAAGCATATAGAGCTCAGGGGCTTTCACTGCCATGTCGGCTCTCAGGTCTTCACGGAGAATGTTTTTGAAAGAGCAGCGGTGATCATGCTCCGGTTCATAGCGCATATAAAGGGAAAGTACGACTATCAAGCGCAGGAGCTCGACCTCGGCGGAGGCTACGGCGTAAGATATACTGACACCGATCCGTATCTTAACGTTGAAGAAAAAATAGCTCAGGTGGCGCAGACCGTAAAGGAAGAATGCTCCTTGCTCGGCATAAAAATGCCGGGTATACACATGGAGCCGGGCAGAGCAATAGCAGCAGATGCCGGCATGACGCTGTATACCGTGGGTGCCGTAAAGCATATACCGGGCTATAAGACCTATGTCTCGATAGACGGCGGCATGACGGATAATCCGCGCTATGCGCTGTACCGCTCGCAGTATACATGCCTTGCCGCAAGGCAGGAGAAAAACGCCGAAATGATGCCCTGTTCGCTCGTCGGACGCTGCTGCGAAAGCGGAGATATAATTCAGGAGAGCATTCTTCTCCCCGCGGACATAAAGCGCGGAGATATCGTCGCCGTGTGCACCACAGGCGCGTATAACTATTCCATGGCATCAAATTATAACCGAGTCCCGCGCCCTCCGGTAGTTATGCTCCGCGGCGGCGAAAGCTATGCCGCCGTTCGCCGCGAGAGCCTTGAGGATATCTGCCTTAATGATCTGTGAGCTCCTCTATCTCAGTTACCGAGACCTCGAACGCGGTTTTTTCGACCGGCTCGCTGTCTATGAGCTTTATGTAGCTGCGGCTTTGTATGCGTCCCTCGAGAGACACCGTCGTCCCCGTATCCCAGTAAGACGCTTCGCGTGCTCTGAGCCCCCATGTTATGCACGGAAGATAGTCCGAGCGGCCGTATTTGCGATTGACGGCAAGCATCAGGTCGCAGATATCCCGCCCCATCGGCGTTACGCGCAGATTCGGCGGCTTGCACAATGTGCCCGTCAATCGAATGAGGTTTGAGTCCTCGCCGACGCAGGGACAGATATCCTTTGCAAAGACCGTTATGACGAGCTTTGCGCCCTCTCCGCTTTTGTTGTTGAATGATCTCAGCTCACCCGTGACGCAGAGCTTTTCTATATCCGACGCCTCAACGGCGCTCAGAAGCTCCGTGCGCGCTATTATGTTTATCGTGTCCGTAGCGCCGGACAGCCGTGCGACCTCGAGCGGAAAGGTGTAGAAGCTCTCGCCGCGTGATGCATGCGAAAAGACCGGCGGCGCAATCATTGCACCTATGAGCTGTGCATAATTCGTGCTTGTGTTCTCATCCATATATTCATTCCTGTCCTTGTCAATGGTTTTTGTTAGAGTATATTAAGGACAAACGCTTGAATATGCCGCCGGGATGAAATATAATGATGTCAGTATTATTTATTTCGAAAGGGACGAAACTCATGAATATAAAAGAACTGCTCGCTTACTGCGACCATACTCTGCTTCGCGTCGACTGCACCGAGGCAGAGATAAAAAGGCTTTGCGATCAGGCGATAAAATACGGCTGCGCGTCGGTCTGCATCCCGCCCTGCCACGTTCCCGGTGCAAAGCGATATGTCGGAGACAGAATGAAGATATGCACTGTCATCGGCTTCCCGAACGGCTATATGTCTTCGGCCGCAAAGGCCTTTGAGGCCGCCGACGCTGTGGCAAACGGCGCCGACGAGATCGATATGGTCATTAACCTGTCCATGGTCAAGGACGGCTGCTGGGAGGACGCCGCCGAGGATATCAAGGCCGTTCGCCGCTCCTGCCCCGGCAAGGTGCTCAAGGTCATCATCGAGTGCTGCCTGCTGACCGATGAGGAGAAAATGCGCCTTTGTACCATCGTATCCGAGTGCGGCGCGGACTTCATAAAGACCTCGACCGGCTTCAGCAAGGGCGGCGCTACACGCCATGATGTCGAGCTCCTGCGCCGATGCAGCCCGGACAGCCTTCAGGTAAAGGCGGCAGGCGGCATAGCCTCGCTTGAGGACGCAGAGGACTTCATTGCCCTCGGCGCCACGCGCCTGGGCACAAGCCGTATAGTCAAGCTCGCAATGGAGCTTGAGCGTGAAAATGCCGATGACCGCGACAACGGCGAAAGCTACTGAGAAAAGGCGGTGCGCAGATGCGTAAACCGGGCAGACTGCTCAGCATAATCGGCTTTATCCTATCGGCGGCGCTCCTGGCTGCCGGCTCATATTTCATCGCTCCGCGCTCGCAGAGCTGGGCAAGCGTCTGGAGCGTGCTCACGGGCGGCGCGGCGGCGTATTTTGCCTATTATGCATTTCATAAAAGCAGCGACGATTAAAAGCATTCACGGCGGAGCGCCCCCTCTGCCGTGAATTTCCCGAAAAAAGCCCTTGACAATCAGAGGGCGAACTGATATATTAATTAAGCTGAAAACAAAGTAGGTACGGCATCCCCGACCTCACCGGACCGCAAAAGGCGCGCTTCGGTCAATAGCATTGCCCAAAAGGGGCTTTGTTTGTGCGGATGCTGTCAGGCATCCGTTTTTTGCATTATGGAGGTGTTTTACAATCGCAAGCGTGAATCATGAGATCAATGAAGAGATCCTCGACAAGGAAATACGCGTTATCGGCGACGACGGCGAGCAGCTTGGAATAATGTCCTCGGAGGCCGCCATGAAAATCGCGGAGGAAAAGGAGCTTGATCTGGTCAAGATATCCCCTATGGCAAAGCCCCCCGTCTGCAAGATCATGGATTACGGCAAGTACCGCTTTGAGCAGTCCAAGCGTGAAAAGGAAGCCAAGAAGAACCAACGCGTCATGGAGGTCAAGGAGATCCGCATGTCTCCCGGAATCGGCGAGAACGACCTGAACACGAAGCTCAAGAGCGCGCTCAAGTTCCTTGCTGACGGAGACAGGGTCAAGGTCTCGATCCGCTTCCGCGGCAGAGAAATGGCGCACACTCATCTGGGCGAGGTTATTCTGCGCGACTTCGCGGCAAAATGCGAAGAGGTTGCAAACCTTGATAAGGCTCCCAAGCTTGAAGGGCGCAATATGTCCATGTTCCTTTCGCCGAAGTCTGCCGCGGCAGTCAAGAAGGCGCAGAAGGAAGCCGCCAAAAAGCAGGCCGAGGCTGAGGCCGCTGCAAAGGCGGAGGAAAACAACTGACAGGTTATTACAGACAGAAATTCTGATAATAGCAGCATACGGAAGGAGAAAACAACTATGCCTAAACTTAAGACCCATAGCGGTGCTAAGAAGAGATTCAATCTCACCAAGACCGGTAAAGTAAAGCGCGCACATGCGTTCAAGAGCCATATCCTCACCAAGAAGGACACCAAGCGCTGCCGTCGCCTGCGTTCCGGCGTGATCGCCGACGTTACCAACGAGGCAACCATCAAAAAGATGATCCCTTACAAATAATAAGGGCTGACTGTTACTGATAGGAGGAATTACAAATGGCAAGAGTTAAGGGCGCAATGATGACCCGTAAACATAGAAATAAGATCCTTGGCCTGGCAAAGGGTTACTGGGGCAACAAGTCCCGCCACTACAAGATGGCTCAGGAGCAGATGATGAAGTCCGGCCGCTACGCATACGTCGGCCGCAAGCAGAAAAAACGCGACTTCCGTCAGCTGTGGATCACCCGTATCAGCGCGGCATGCAAGGCAAACGGCATGAACTACTCCACCTTCATGCACGGCCTGAAGCTCGCCGGCATCGACATGAACCGCAAGATGCTGTCCGAGACCGCTATCCACGATCCCGCCGCCTTTACCGCCCTGTGCGAGAAGGCAAAGGCCGTAAAGTGATTTAATTTGACCGAAAAAAACTCCGCATACACTGTATGCGGAGTTTTTTTACGCATTTTCGGTATCAACGGCCTGCTTTGCCTTCCCGGCCTTTTGGATAAATCCTATGAGCTGGCCGGAGAGCACGACCGTCAGCAGTGAATAGATGATCTTGTTAAACGGGATATACGTAAGCGACAGGGCGAGAACGACGAGATCCGACAGCAGATACACCCACTGTATGCCGATCTTGAACAGGTGCGACAGGCTCAGCGCGAGCGAATCGTCGCCGGTCGGGGCGGAGTTTGCCCTTACGCACAGGCCGACGCCGACACCGACGAACAGTGAGCCGGCTATCGCCGCGAGAAGCGGCATCTGCGCTATTTGCGGCCAGAGCGGGGGAAAGAGCTCAAATATCGCGTAGAACGCTGAAAAACCGCCGCCCGCGATGACGGAGTAGGCAATAAATTCCCTGCCCAGCAGCTTAAAGCCGAGTAGGTAGCACGCGCCGTTGAGCACAAGGCCGCTTATCGACGGGGAAATGCCGAGCCAGTGCTCGAGCAGCAGCGTAAGACCTAGGACGCCGCCCTCGGTCACGCCGGAGATGGAGTGAATGTTATACAGGCCGAATGCGAGTATCGCACTGCCGAGGATTATACTCAGGCAGTTTTTCGGCTTTAAACGGGGTAACAATTTTAACAAAACCTTTCTATTTATTCTTTTTCTTTATAATGCTCTCCGAATATTTTACGAAGCGCTTAACGGCAGGGGAGGAGTGCCGGAGATAGTTCAGCGCTATGCCGAAGCTTATGCTCCTCGGCGGGGAGATGGGGAGCTTAACGATCTCACAGGGCCAGTTGCGCGTTATGAGCTCGTTCATTATGCTTATGCCCAGTCCCTTTTCAACCATTTGCAGCGCCGAAAAGCTCTCAACCGTTGAAAAGCGGATGTCCGGCTCGATGCCGAACTCATCAAACAGCGGTATAACGTCGTCATCGTGTCCAAAGCCGGGAAGAATAAGCTTTTCATTTCGGCAAAGCTCAAACGGAAAGCTGTCCAGCCTCGCACATGGGTGCTCCCTTGGCAGCAGCGCCATCATTCTGTCCTCGGACAGCGGTATCCAGTCATACGGGAACGGCTCACGATAGCTCATGAAGGCGACGTCTGCCAGCTTATCGTCGAGCCATTTAACAACCTCGGTGCGGCAGCCCTCAAGCATGGTTATTTTGATCTGCGGATAGTCGCTTTGAAAGCGGCTTATGACCTCCGGCAGCCAGTGCGTTGCTATGCTTGAGTACGACGCGATCGTCACGCTGCCGATGAGAAGCCCCTTCGTGTCGGCCGCGAGCGAAGCGGTTTTCGGCGTAGTCGCCATCGTTTTTGCAATCGGCTTTACCCTGTTTGTAAACAGGCTTACAAACGCCGTGGCATAAGACTGAAGACTTATGCAAAGTTTTAAACCCATAGATTTCCGACCTTGCTGAAAAACGGCAGGGTCGGATTTTTTGGCAGGCGTTCGGCTCCCGTCAGCTTATAGCTTATGCATAACTCCGAGCTGATAAAACGCGACGGCGCTCGCCGCGGCGACGTTTAATGAGTCCACACCGTGCGACATCGGGATGCGCAGCGTGTAGTCGCAGCCTGCAACAGTCTCGGCTGCAAGCCCGTCGCCCTCCGTCCCGAGGACTACGGCGAGCTTTTCTTCTCCTGCCGGGGCGGGATCGTATATCGGCAGCGATCTGTCCGTCAGAGCCATTGCCGCAGTTTTAAAGCCAAGGAAGGAAAGCTCCTGCAGCCAATTCTCACCGAGATACGTCCACGGCACCTGAAACACCGTGCCCATGCTGACTCTCACTGCGCGGCGATACAATGGATCGCTGCCCTCGGCAGTCAGAAGCACCGCGTCCATGCCCAGCGCCGCAGCCGAGCGGAAGATCGCGCCGATATTAGTCGGATTCATCACGTTTTCCAGAACCGCTATGCGTTTTGCATTGCGGCAGACCTCCTCAACGCTGCACAGCTCGGGACGCAGCATGGCGCACAGCATTCCGCGAGTCAGGTGGAAGCCTGTAAGCTGAGTGAGTACTTCAAGCTCTGCCGTGTAAACGCTTATATCCTCCGGGCAGCGCGAAAGAAGCTCCCCGGCCTTGCCGTCGGCGTGCTTTTTCTCCATTAAAAAAGACAGCGGAACGCAGCCTGCGTCCAGCGCACGCTCGATGACCATAGGGCTTTCTGCAATGAACATCGCATTTTCAGGGTCGCGCCTGCAAAGCAGCTGGTTTTCCGTAAGACGTGCGTAAACATCCAGCTCCGGCGCGTCAAAATCCCGTATCTCAATAAAATTTGCCATAAAAATGACTCCCCTTATGCTTAAGAAAAAATCGGAGCAAGCCTTGCATCGCTTGCTCCGAGATGGTGCCGGTGGCCGGACTCGAACCGGCACGACGCAAGCATCAGAGGATTTTAAGTCCGCCGTGTCTACCATTCCACCACACCGGCAAATACCTCATTATTTTATCATCGTGCCGCCGAATTGTCAATGATTCCGAACACCACGGACGTCCCGGCCGGCATAAAATGCAGTGAGGTGAAGCAACTTGAATGTAAATTACTTTCTCGGAGCAAACTCCTGCGCCGGTTTTTGCTCGCTTTACGACGGCTTTTGCCGCGGCGAGGGAGACTTTCTGCATCTCATAAAGGCAGGACCCGGCGGAGGAAAATCAAGCTTCATGCGGCGCATCGCCGCTGCCGCGGCCGAGCGCGGCTATGACACCGAGTGCGTCCTGTGCTCGGGTGACCCGGACTCACTCGATGCGGTATACATACCCGAGCTTAGACTTGGGTTTATGGATGCCACTGCGCCGCATGTATGTGAGCCGGGGAGTTTTTCGTATAATTCAGATTATGTAAACTTAGGACGCTTCTGCGATAGAATAAGGGATCCGCGCATCGGGTATTATACGGCGACCTATCGCACTATGTACAAAACGGCCTATGCTTATCTTGCCGCGGCCGGGAGCATCGAATGTGCGGAGATTCCCGGGCTCATAGACGAAGATACGCTTGAAAAGGTAAGAAAACGTGCGCGGAACGCCGCGCTGCGTGAGCTGGGGAGTGCGCGGAAGAGCGGTGCCGCTCCGTGCGAAAAGCAGATTTTTGTCCGCTGCATAAGCTGCAAGGGGGAGCTTGCGCTGAAAGATGATGTTAACGCGTTATGTAAACGGATATATCTCCTTGACAATCGCTGCTCGCTTGCACAGGTGTACCTCGCCGAGCTGCGTTCGGAGGCTGCATCACGCGGCGCGAATACAATACTCTGCATGTCACCGCTGCGCCCGGATAGATTTGATGCGCTGCTTTTGCCGGAATACGGACTGGGCTTTGTATCTGCCTCGGCGATGGAGATAGCCGAGCCGTGGCGTCATGTGAGACTGGATGCGCTCATCGAGCCTGCTGCATTTCGTGTATCGAGAACAGAGCTCAGGCGGCGTGAAAAGCTGCGCAGCGAGCTGACGGGTGAGGCAGTGCACTGGCTGCATCGTGCTAAGGAACATCACGATGAGCTTGAGCGCGTGTATAATCCCCACATCGACTTTGCGGCGCTTGATGCGTTTACAAACGAAACGATAGATAGAATTTTTAATTGAGATTAAAAACGGCTGAGGCAATGCCTCAGCCGACAGATTGGTGAAAAACTATGTTGCTGCGTAAAGATGACCGCGCAGCGGGGGAGTTTGAGGGGTAGCGAAGCGGCGGCGCGGGAGTGAATGACATGCCGGTGGCATGTCAGAGCCGCGCCGTGACCGAGCCGCAGCGAGAAAAGGCCCGCCTCAAGTTGGATTATAGCCATCAAAAATGTCCGGTAAGGACTTTTTGACGAGCGCAGCGAGATTTTTCGTGAAAATTTATTTTCACAAAAAATGTGGCGTTTATAGCGTGTGAAAAAGTCATAGACTTTTTTGACACGCTCTGAGGCAATGCCTCAGCCAAAAATTTTGATTTCAGCAGCACATGCCGCCCCAGGGGGTCAGGCACGAGCAGCACAGATACGAGGTGCAGCAGTCATCGCAGACACAGCAGGAGTTATTGTAGTTTCCGCTGTACTGCTGGTAATACTGGCCGTTATTCTCCAGCCTGCTCAAAAGCTGACGATAGTTCGGATTGTCGGGGTCTATCTCGACTGCACGCTTTGCGTCCTCAAGGGCGTTTATCCTGTTGCCGAGATACATGTTGGCAACGGCGCTGAGATAGTACCAGCGTCCGTCACGCTCGGCAAGCGGCACCTGCGAGAGTGCTGTGAGCGCTTCGTTATATCTGCCGTTGCGTATGTAGTTTACCGCCGCACGGCACTCTGCGCGCTCCTGCGGCTGCTCATACGCACCGTAGCCGGAAAATCCGCCGAATCCACCGTAGCCGCCGTAGCCGCCGTAGCCGCCGGACTGACCGGTCTGGCCGTTTTTAATCTGGTCGTAGGCGGCGTTTATCTCGTTCATCTTTGCCGCAGCCGCGGCGTTGCCGGGATTGCGGTCTGGGTGATATTTCTTTGCAAGCTCTCTGTAGGCCTTTTTTATCTCCTCGTCGCTCGCATTGCGCGAAACGCCGAGGACTTCATAGGGATCCCGTGCCATTCGGTACTGCTCCTTACTTATTGTCTGTTCCGTAGTGACTGTCGAATTTTATCCACACGCCGCTGCACAGTATATTTTTTATGATGTCCGCATCCTGAACTATCGGAAGCCGCTCAAAGCTTCTGACGCAGTCGGCAAGCAGAAGCTCAAGGATGGATTTGAACCGCTCTCGCTCGTCGAGCCTGCCGTACAGGTAAACGAAGGGGTTATACTTATATGCTCTTTTATCGCCTTTAAGGTCAATGCACGCATCCATGACGTAGACGAATTGTCCGAGCGCCATGCCGAAGGTGCGTAAATCGTTCTGCCAGTGATCCTCGCGCATGACGAAAAGCTCCGCCATGAGCCTGCCGAAGACTGTCGCCGCAGCGTCGGCCGACACCTCCCTGCGATCCTCAATGGCCTTAAGCTCGGACATCGACTGCTTTATCACACCGCACTGGCGGGGATACTCTTTACAGACCTTCCTGTATGATGGTTCAAGTATTTTTGCCGAGGCAAGCGCCGGGAGGTTTATTTCATCGTTCCAGTCGTCAAGGCAGTTGAGATAGGCCAGCGCAACGTTCATATCCGCCGCATAGTCGCTGATCTCCGACTGCAAAAACGCCCTTTGCCCGAGGGGATGCGCAGGGCAGGGGGCGGAACCGCTGAGATTATATGGCTCGTACAGTGCGGACAGCAGCATGACGAGAAACGCCATATCGTATGTCAGCGTAAAACGGGCAAGGCTGCCGTGGCGCTCGCTGAGGCTTCGGCACAGACCGCAGTAATATGCTTTGTATCTCTGCCGCTGCCGCTCGTTAAGGGAGGAAAGATCTGCCGTTACAAAGCCGAACATCTCAGGTCCTGCCGGTGAATGAGTTGCCGCATTTTTTGCACACGATGTTTATTTTGCCCTTGTGCCGGGGAACTCTCAGCGTGGTGCGGCATGCAGGGCAGGTAAAGAATTTATAGTCCTTGCGCTGAGTCCAGCGGACCTTTATCATTTCGAATTTGCCGCCGATGCTCATGCGAATTCTCAAGTATCGGTTGTTTTCCGTACTGCGCTTATATAAATTTCTTGACAGCATACGCGCATAGACCAAAATCAGAAGAACAAACGCGATAAGCCATACGATTCTTGAAAATACCGTTCCGTTGAACACAACGGCCAGTATCATCAAAACAAGGCTTAGGATAGATAAGAATCTGTTTAGCTGATCGATGCCGCAGCGTCCGGACATAAAGCGCGCAATTTTTTCTCTCATGGAAAAGTCACCTTGATAGAACTAAATATTACAATAGTTTATATTATCACAGCCGCAGCCGCAATATATAAATTATTTGTGAATTCGTCAGCCTTTGACGTAGCTCCAGACATATTCGATGACGGTGTCCTGCTCTCCGTCGCCATGACTGCGGGTGCACTTTATAACATTGCCCGGTTCGTCGTACTCATATTCGTTCTTTGTGACGCTTATCGAATTCCCGTCCGGACCGTAAATGCTGACGGAAAGCTCGTTTCCGTGCTCGTCATAGCTGTACTCGGTGCGGCTTATTAAATTACCGTCCGCGGTAGACTGCTTCTGGGTAAGGCGGCCTTTGTCGTCGTAGCTGTAGGTCTCGACAGTCTCACTGTCCTCGAGCATGTCCTGCCGCGTGAGCTTTGTGAGCTTGCCCGCGTCATCATACTCATATGCGATGTCGCTTATGAGCTTGACACTCTCAAAAGACTCTTCGTTTGCAAGACACTCAAAATACTTTTCACTCACAAGGCTTTTGCCCTCGTAGGCGTAGACTGTGTAGGCGGTGATACTGCCGCCTATCACGTTCGATTCCTTCATCTTAAGCCCCGACTCGTTATACTCGTACAAAACGCGGTATTCCTCGGTATATTCCTCAGGTCCGTCGGCAACGTAGCTTACCATCGTCTCGGCAAGTCCGTCGGAGTTGAGAGTGTATTCCTTGTATCCGACGGGGGCGTCGTTTATGCCGAGCGTTGTCTCCTTTACTATAGCCCCGCTGCCGTCGTATTCGTATATCACGGTATTGAATTTAAGCCCGTTTGTGTTGTACCGGATCTCTTTCTCAAGCTTACCCTCGGACTTTTCATAAACGGAAAGATCCTGCGTGGGCGCAGGCGTACCGGTCGGTTCGGCCGGAGCCGCACCGCCGTCCTTCGCGCATGCGCACAGCGCAAACGCGAGCATAATGGCAAGCATCAGGCTGATAGTTTTTTTCATGTTCGAGATCCTTTCAGTCGTCGATATCCTTATCAAGTATCGCGCCGGTGTAGGCCTCGATCTCATACTCGTATTCGAGCGCTATCGTGCGAAATTCAACGTCGTAATACCACACGCCGTCGTCAAGCTTAAGCCTGACCTTCAATTTAGACACCTGATTTTCGGCAAGACGCGCATCGCTCAGAGCGATCTGCTGTGCACGCTCCTCACCGATGAGAAGCTCATCGTCACGCGTCTGATTAATAAGATAGATAACGCCGGCAGTAATGAGCGCCGCGACAAGTATGCAAATAATCAGAATTTTAATGCTTTTCTTCATGTTGTTCCTCACAATATATAGTTAAGGCATTATACCATTTTCGAGACCGTTTAGCAATATGTCTGTTTTTCTGCGATTTTAACGAAAAAACAAATTTTTCGGTTGACAAGCAGGCACTATTACACTATAATATTCAAGCGACTGTGGAGAGGTGCGCTATGCTGATTGATTTACGACAGATAATTGAAGTTCCCGGAAAAAGTGTTCCGTTCAAATGTGAGCTGGATACGGACGGGCTGAAATTTGAGTCGATCAAGGAGTATAAGACCCCGCCCACGGCGGAAGGCAGAGTGTTTAACGAGGCAGGTATCCTGACACTCGAGGGTACCCTGACAGCCGAAATGACTTGCGTCTGCGACAGATGTGGTAAACTGTTTGACAGCACCAAGGTGATGAACCTCCACGCCTTCATATCCGACAGAGAGTCTGAAGATCCCGAGGTCTTTGTTCTCGACGGGGACATGCTCGATCTCGATGAAACGCTCTCGACCCTTTTCATTCTTGACATGGAAACAAAGTTTCTGTGCTCAGAGGATTGCAAAGGTCTATGCTCCCGCTGCGGAGCCGATTTAAACCTTGGCCCCTGCGCGTGCGGGAAAGAAGTCGATCCAAGACTTGCTGTTTTACAGCAGCTGTTGGATAGTGATTAATAATATTTACGCTGATATGCAGCTATTTTTCAGGAGGTGTCACCATGGCAGTCCCTAAGGGAAAAGTATCAAGACAGAGACGTGACAAGAGACGTTCGTCTCATTGGAAGCTCGAGGCTCCCGGCATAATAAAGTGCCCCAACTGCGGCGAGTTCAAAATGCCTCATCGTGTGTGCAAGGCATGCGGTATGTACAACGGCCGCAAGGTTCTCACCGTTGACGAGAAGTAATTAAAATGCTCAAGGAGGAAAGGGTAGCCGTACCCCTTCCTCCTTTTGCGTATCGTAATCTATGAAAAATGACGTTATTTCAAAAATAGATAACGACAGTCCGCTGCTGCATAAGGCGCATATAGGTGATGAGATAGTCAGCATAAACGGAAATGTGATCCACGATGTGCTCGACTATAAGTATTTCTCCTATGACCCCGTGCTGCACATAACGCTGCGCAGACCCGACGGTACGGAGCATATCGTGCGTGTGCAGAAGCCTGAGGGACGTGATCTCGGCCTGGAGTTTTCCGAGTATCTCATGGATAATCCTCGAAGCTGCGCGAATAACTGTGTGTTCTGCTTTATTGACCAGCTTCCCAAGGGTATGCGCAAGACAATGTACTTTAAAGACGACGATGCGCGATTGAGCTTCCTGCTGGGAAATTACATCACGCTTACTAATCTCTCCGAGCGCGAGATACAGCGCATAATCGATTTGCACATAAGCCCTGTGAACATTTCCGTCCACGCGACCGATCCCGAGCTGCGAGTCAAGCTGCTGAACAATAAAAATGCCGGTAAATGCGTCGATATCATGAAAAAATTTGCGGCCGGCGGTATTGTTATGAACTGCCAGATCGTCTGCTGCCCGGGGCTCAACGACGATAAGGCGCTCATGCGCACGATGGAGGATCTCGCGGCGATGTACCCGGCGGTGCACAGCGTGTCGATAGTCCCCGTGGGGCTCACAAAATACCGCGAGGGGCTGTATCCGCTGACATCGTTTACTCCGGAGCATTCGGCGGAGACCATCGACATGGTCACAGCCTTCGGCGACGAGTGCGTGAAGAAATACGGAACGAGGATATTCTTCTGCTCGGACGAAATGTATATCTGCGCGCGCCGCGAGCTTCCAGAGGACGATTTCTACGAGGAGCACACGCAGCTTGAAAACGGCGTCGGCATGATAAGACTGCTCGAGCGCGAGTTTAAAAGTGCGCTGATGCTGTCGTGCGAGCCGGACGGAGCTGCGTTTTCCATAGCCTGCGGCACATCCGTTGCGCCGTATTTTGAAAAACTTATTTGTATGGCCGCCGAAAAGTATGGTAATATAAACGGAAAGGTCTATGCCATTCTCAACGACTTTTTCGGTCACAGTATAAATGTTTCGGGACTTATAACGGGCCGGGATCTCATTGCTCAGCTCAGAGGAAAGGATCTGGGCGAGCGCCTTTTAGTGTCGCAGAATATGCTGCGCCGTGAGGAGCTCGATTTTCTTGACGATGTCACGCTTGAGGAAGCGATAGAAGCCCTCGGCGTTCCCATATACCCCATCGAGTCGGACGGATTCGCCCTTTGGGACGCCATAAGCGGCGATAATCTGCCCGAGGTCAAAATACCTGTCCGCTCACCCGAGCGGCAGCAGTATTATAAGTATAATCAGAATTGATCAGGAGGTTAAAACATGTCAAAGCCTCTCATAGCCATAGTCGGCAGACCGAACGTGGGAAAAAGTATGCTTTTCAATAAGCTCTGCGGCCGCCGCCTTTCCATAGTTGAGGACACGCCGGGCGTTACCCGCGACAGGCTGTATGCCGAGTGCGAATGGCTCGGAAGAAAATTCAATATTGTAGATACCGGCGGCATCGAGCCGACGACGGACAACGAGATACTCCTTTTTATGCGCGAGCAGGCCAATATCGCGATAAGCTCGGCGGACGTTATCGTTCTGGTGACCGATGTGCGCACGGGCGTTACCGCGGCGGATAAGGACGTTGCCAACATGCTGCTGCGTTCGAAGAAGCCGACGGTGCTGGCGGTCAACAAAATGGACTCTACCGGCAGGACAGATCCCACGATATATGAGTTTTACGAGCTCGGTCTCGGCGATCCGATAGCTGTCTCGGCAGTCCACGGCCACGGCACGGGCGACCTTCTGGATGAGTGCATGAAATATTTCCCGCCCGAGGAAGAGGATGAGGAGGAAGACGACCGCATAAAGGTCGCCGTCATCGGCAAGCCGAACGTCGGCAAGTCCTCGCTGGTAAACCACATCCTCGGCGAGCAGCGCGTCATAGTCAGCAACGTTGCAGGTACAACGCGCGACGCCGTTGACTCCGAGGTAGATAACAAGTACGGCAAATACGTGTTCATCGATACCGCCGGCATCCGCCGCAAGAGCAGAGTCGACGAGCGCGTGGAGAAATTTTCGGTCATGCGCGCACAGATGGCGATAGAGCGTGCGGACGTGTGCATAATCATGATCGATGCACGCGAGGGCGTAACCGAGCAGGACACGAAAATAGCCGGCCTTGCGCACGAGGCGGGCAAGGCGAGCATCATTGTCGTGAATAAATGGGATATTGTCGAGAAAGAGACCGGAACAATGGAGAAGATGCGCAAAGCCGTTATGCGCGACCTCAGCTTCATGAGCTATGCGCCGGTGCTGTTTATCTCTGCCAAGACCGGCCAGCGCACCGACAGGATATTCGAGCTTGTTAACTTCGTCAACGACCAGAGCAGCATGCGCATAAGCACCGGCATGCTCAACGACGTGCTCGCGGACGCGCAGGCGCGCGTCCAGCCGCCCACGGATAAGGGCAGAAGGCTCAAGATATACTACATGACGCAGACGGGCATCAAACCGCCGAATTTCGTCGTTTTCTGCAACAGCCGTGAGCTGTTCCACTTCTCGTATCAGCGATATATAGAAAATCAGATCCGCGCCGTGTTCGGACTCGAGGGTACGCCGATACGCATGGTCATACGTCAAAAGGGGGATAAGCAATGACACCCTTACTGCTTGCCGTTACGGCTCTGATCGCGTACTCCTTCGGCAGCCTGAGCACGCCGATACTGTCCTCGCACATTTATTTTCACGAGAATATCCTTAATTACAGCCGCGATAACGCCGGTATAACGCGCTTTTTGAAGCGTCACGGATGGAAGGGCGTCGGCGTCATCGTGCTCATCGAGGCGCTGAAGGTCATAATACCCGTGCTGCTGGGCAGTCTTCTGCTGCTCATCGTCGACCGATCCGCCGTCGGCAGTGCCTTTGCGCTGTTCTGCGTCGTGCTGGGTACGAATTTTCCGATACTCTATCGCTTCCACGGAGAGCACAGCCTGCTCGCGGTGGCTATAGGAACGTTTTTTGTCAGCAGTGAGGTCGCCTTCGCGGGGATCATCGTGTTTGTTATCGTGTACCTGATAAGCCGCTATATTTCGCTTTCGTCGCTCACGGCGATGGCAGCAATGTGCCTTGTCTCCGTCATGAGCGTTGACGACACGATAGTCAGGAACATATACCTGCTCACGGGTCTGCTCGTCCTGATCGAGTACCGCGGAAGCATCTCGCGCCTTATAAAGCATAAGGAGAAAAAATTCCGCTATAAAGAGGACGTGACCTATATGTTTGACGATGATTACGGCAGCGGACAGAATTAATTTAAATTTCCGGTTGACAATGTGCGCACGGTCTGCTAAAATAACCAATGCGCATGGGGGTATAGCTCAGCTGGGAGCCCGGTTGAAGCGGTAAACAACCCCCGCACTAATTGAATAAGAAATTGCTCAGCGCACCCACTATATGGGGGTATAGCTCAGCTGGGAGAGCGCTTGAATGGCATTCAAGAGGTCAGCGGTTCGATCCCGCTTATCTCCACCAAACGGGTGCGCTGAGTATTCTTAATAAAGACTTGCTTTGAAAAAGCGAGTTTTTTGTTTTATGCCCACTTCTCTTTTGAAGCGGGCTTTTCTTATGCGGCGATTGCCGAAATGTCCAGCCCAGCACTGAACTGCTCAAAGTCAATATTGAAGTCGATATGCAGCCGATAGTCCCGATACACCTCCACGCGCCGGATCAGGCAGCTCACGATCATTTTCTTTGACTCTATGCTGGCACTGTCGTACATATCCGCCCATGATATAATATCGTCGTATTGAGCGTTTAAGGCGTCCAGCATGACCTGCCCCTCGTCGTAGGCCGCCTGCGCCGCCTCCATAGTACGCTGAATGGCGAGACATTTTTTCTCACCGTCCGCAATTAAGGAACTGAGCAATTCCTGCGAAAAAGCACTTTCGCCCCGGAGGGATTTAATGACTTCCGCCCGGAGCGTATCAAGCTCAGCGGCAGCTTTGGCATAGTCAGATTTTGCACTTTTGAGAAGCGCCTTCCGTTCTTCCATCTTTTCACGGTAGCGGATATTAACGATCTCGCTTTTAGGGATTGCTTTCATACGCTCAAAAATCTGCCGCACCACCTTATCAATGATACCGTCAAGTATATGCGCCGTGTAGCCCGTTTGCCCGTCACATTCGGTTTGCTTGCGTGTCTTGCCGTAGCAGATATACCGTACACGCTTTACAATGCGGTGAGCATCTTCCTTGCATGGATAAGCCTTGCCGTTTGTGGTGAGTGCCAGCCGGGAGCCACAATGCCCGCAAAAGACATTCCCGGCCAGCAAGGACTGACCACGGGTATTCAGCGGTACACGCCGTTCCTGTTCAGCGGAGTTGGCGCGGGAGGTACGAATGTGCTGTGCGGCCTCAAACAGCTCCGGCGCTATGATCTGCAAATGAGGCAGCGTTTGGGAACGGCTTTCGCCGCTACGAAGCACCCCGGTATATGTAAGATTGCAAATGATACCCCGGACGCTGGCGTGATGCCACATTTTACCCGTTCTCGCCCGATAGCCGAGGTTATTTAAGTAGGTGGCGATCCGTTGAGCGCCGAAACCCTCATGCACATATTTGTCAAAGATGATCCGTACCACAGCGGCCTCGGCCTCGTTGACAGCCAGCTCAAAAACCTCGTGCTTGCGTTTATTGAAGCGCCCACTCTTTACAAGGTCATACCCATAAGGAGCAAGGCCACCCTTGAAACCGCCGTCCTCGACGAGCTGGCCGAGAGCGGTTTTTGTGCGAATTGAAGTCTTTTCGCTTTCGCCGTCAGCCTGCCAGAAGCGGATGTAGTTGGTGAGCTTGTCCGTGTGATTATCAAAACGCTGCTCACCCTCCTGCGTACTCCAGACCCGGATGCCGT